>Ga0265798_10000030_pt1 | contig 330142 bp, 290 predicted proteins | sample P3T30metagenome_FD_192430 | JGI IMG/M metagenome (GOLD analysis project Ga0265798, IMG submission 192430) | Plant litter microbial communities from East Loma Ridge, Irvine, California - P3 T30 | ecosystem: Environmental > Terrestrial > Plant litter > Unclassified | place: USA: California...
TTTTTGCGCCTTGCGGCGCTGATATCAATCCTGCGAGTGCCCACACAGATTGTCTGATAAATTGTTAAAGAGCGTTGCGGTAAGCACCCGGAGGCGTTACTGCGAGGTGGCGTATGATACGCTTTCCTCCCTCAGAGTCAACTTCTATTTCAGAAGTTTTTCTCCGGCGGTTCAGCGTGCTGAACCTCTCAACCCGGCGGCCGGTAAGCCGTTGTTCCGTGTCAGTGGAGGCGCATTATAGGGAGTTTCTGGCAGGCCGCAAGCCCTGAATGCAAAAAAATATTCAAGCGCTCATCTTTTAATCAAAAATCATTAAAACAGCCACTTTTAGCCTGGTTAATAAACAAAAATGGGCCCGAAGGCCCATTTTTTAACGGTATAATTATTGTGTTGCCACAATAACGCCATCCTTAACGTCCATTTCAACTGGTTTTCCGGGAACCAGAGCACCAGAAAGTATCTGCTGCGCCAGCGGGTTTTCAATCTGCTGCTGAATAGCACGCTTCAGCGGCCGTGCACCGTAAACCGGGTCATAACCGTTTTCACCCAGTAATTTCAGCGCACTCTCAGAGATAGTCAGTTCAAATCCACGGTCAGCCAGTCGGTCATACAGACGTTGCAGCTGAATCTTAGCTATTGAAGCAATATGCTTCTCACCTAATGGATGGAAGACCACCAGCTCATCAATACGGTTGATGAACTCCGGACGGAAGTGCTGACCCACTACGGTCATCACTACCTCTTTCATTTCCGGATAGCTGAGTGCACCGAAACGCTCCTGAATCAAATCGGACCCCAGGTTAGAGGTCATGATCACCACGCTGTTACGGAAGTCTACCGTTCTGCCCTGTCCATCGGTCAGGCGGCCATCATCCAGCACCTGCAACAGAATGTTGAACACATCCGGATGCGCTTTTTCAACCTCATCCAGCAGGATGACGGAATAAGGACGACGACGAACCGCCTCAGTCAGGTATCCGCCCTCTTCATATCCGACGTAACCCGGAGGTGCCCCAACCAGACGGGAGACAGAGTGCTTCTCCATAAATTCGGACATATCGAGGCGCACCATCGCATCGTCACTGTCGAACATAAAGTTAGCCAGCGCCTTACAAAGTTCAGTCTTACCTACCCCGGTTGGCCCCAGGAACAGGAACGAACCAATCGGCCGGTTTGGATCGGCCAGCCCTGCCCGACTACGGCGGATCGCATTTGAGACAGCTTCAACGGCTTCGTTCTGTCCAATCACGCGCTGATGCAGATCCTGCTCCATGCGCAGCAGTTTCTCCCGCTCTCCTTCCATCATCCGGTCTACCGGGATGCCGGTCCAGCGCGCCAGCACGTCAGCGATTTCAACTTCGGTAACGCGATTGCGCAGCAGACGCATCGTTTTGCCTTCAGATTGAGTGGCCAGTGCCAGCTGTTTTTCCAGCTCGGGGATTTTCCCGTACTGTAGCTCAGACATCTGCGCAAGGTCACCCATACGCCGGGCCTGCTCCATAGAAAGCTTCGCCTGCTCCAGTTCAGCTTTAATTGTCTGCGTACCAGAAAGGGAAGCTTTTTCTGCTTTCCACTCTTCTTCCAGCTCAGAGTAGTCGCGCTCTTTCTGATTCAGCTCAGTTTCCAGCATTTCCAGACGCTTGATGCTGGCGTCGTCTGACTCTTTCTTCAGCGCCTGCTGCTCCAGTTTCAACTGGATAATGCGGCGCTCCAGCCTGTCCAGCGCTTCAGGTTTGGAATCGATCTGCATACGAATGCTGGAAGCGGCTTCATCGATAAGGTCAATCGCCTTGTCCGGAAGCTGGCGGTCAGCAATGTAGCGATGCGATAAGGTCGCCGCTGCCACGATAGCCGGGTCAGTAATCTGTACATGGTGATGCAGCTCATAGCGCTCTTTCAGCCCGCGCAGAATAGCAATGGTATCTTCCACACTTGGCTCAGCCACAAACACTTTCTGGAAGCGACGTTCCAGCGCAGCATCTTTTTCAATGTACTGACGATATTCGTCGAGCGTAGTGGCACCAACGCAGTGCAGCTCCCCACGAGCCAGCGCAGGCTTCAGCATGTTACCGGCATCCATGGCGCCATCGGCTTTACCGGCGCCAACCATGGTATGCAGCTCATCAATAAACAGAATGACGTTGCCTTCCTGCTTCGAAAGATCGCTAAGCACGCCTTTCAGACGTTCTTCAAACTCACCGCGATATTTAGCGCCAGCCACCAGCGCCCCCATATCCAGCGCAAGCACACGGCGGCCTTTCAGCCCTTCCGGCACCTCACCATTAATGATGCGTTGAGCAAGGCCTTCCACGATTGCTGTTTTACCCACGCCAGGTTCACCGATCAGCACCGGGTTATTTTTGGTGCGGCGTTGCAGAACCTGGATGGTGCGACGAATTTCTTCGTCACGACCAATTACCGGGTCTAACTTGCCGGACTCTGCGCGTTCGGTCAGGTCGATGGTGTATTTTTTTAAAGCCTGGCGCTGATCTTCAGCTCCCTGGTCGTTCACGTTTTCACCTCCACGCATTTGATCGATTGCTTTGCTTAGTTTGTCGCTGGTTGCACCGGCAGATTTTAAGAGGTCGGCCAGTGAGCCACGCGATTCCAGAGCGGCCAGCACGAACAGTTCGGATGAAATGAAATTGTCAGCGCGCTTTTGCGCCAGCTTGTCGCAAAGATTAAGGACGCGAACCAGGTCAGCAGAGGGCTGAACGTCGCCATCCGTCCCTTCAACCTGCGGCAGGCGGCCAATAGCCTGGTCGACGCCGTTTCGTAAGGCAGCCACATCAACGCCAGCTGTAGTGAGTAAAGGACGAACGGATCCCCCTTCCTGAGTCAGTAAAGCACTCATCAGGTGGAGAGGTTCGATAAATTGATTGTCGCGCCCCAGGGCTAAAGACTGGGCATCGGCGAGAGCGAGCTGAAATTTATTAGTAAGACGATCCAGACGCATAATTCCCCCATTCAGGTCAAATTGCTACTGGAGATTAAATGAGGTCAACCCTCAAATTTTCAAGTTTAATGACCCAAATATATTGGTGAAAAATACATCAATCTGGACCGTCTTATGGCGCTAGGTTATATCAGCCAGATCAAACTTGCCATACGGCCCGTGACGCCATTGCGTCGGAAAGAGAAGAACTTAGCGGGATCAGAAAGGGTACAAAGGCCGCCACCCGTGATGTGGCGTACTCCGCTGCGGTTCAGACGCGCCCTGGCAAGTTGCCAGATATCAGCATAATATTTTTCACCGGCCACACGAAAAGCTGCCGCATCGTGCAAATTTTGTGCTAAAAACGCCTCTCTTACTTCGGCGCCCACCTCAAAAGCGTCCGGGCCAATGGCGGGACCAAGCCAGACCGTTACCTCTTCGGGCGGAGCCTGAAATGCCGCCAGCGTGGCTTCCAGTACGCCGGCACAAAGACCACGCCAACCAGCATGAGCCGCCGCAACTTCTTTACCATCCACCGAGCAAAAAAGCACAGGCAGGCAGTCCGCCGTCATCACTGCGCAGGGTAAACCCTGTTCACGTGTGTAAACGGCATCAGCACGGAGAGTTTGAGGAGTGTTTTTGGTGAGGTGTAGGACATCGGTGCCGTGAACCTGCTCCAGCCAGAGTGGCTGAGTGGGCATTGCGCCCAGCTCAACCAGACGCTGACGATTTGCTGCCACATGTTGAGGATTATCCCCAACATGGGCACCAAGATTCAGTGAATCCCAGGGAGCGCCGCTTACGCCGCCCGCCCGGCTTGAGCTTATGGCTCGCACCCTTGGGGGCAGCGCCCATTCAGGTTTGATCAGGCTCATTACCAATCCAGCTGATGCTTAAACTCTTCGGTATCCGCTTTCAGGGCAGCGATAAGATCGACCATATCCTGCGGTAACGGCGCGTGCCATTCCATCTCGATACCGCTGATTGGATGGTAAAGACGCAGCATAGTGGCATGCAGCGCCTGGCGATCGAACGCACGCAGCGTACCGATAAAGGCTTCGGATGCACCTTTAGGCGGGCGGGGACGGCCACCGTATAGCGGATCGCCCACCAGCGGATGGCTGATATGGGACATGTGAACACGGATCTGGTGAGTACGGCCAGTTTCCAGACGCAAGCGCAAACGGGTATGCGCACGGAAGTGCTCCATAATGCGGTAATGCGTAGTAGCCGGTTTACCCATTGGGTGTACCGCCATGTGCGTGCGTTTAGTGGAGTGACGGCTGATAGGCTCATCCACTGTGCCCCCTGCCGTCATTCGGCCAATCGCGACCGCTTCATATTCACGGGTGATCTCTCTTAATTGCAGAGAGTCCACCAGGTGCGTCTGAGCAGGCACCGTTTTCGCCACAACCATCAGACCCGTTGTGTCTTTGTCCAGGCGGTGAACGATACCCGCACGTGGAACATCAGAGATTGCCGGGAAATGGTGTAACAGCGCATTCAGCACCGTGCCATCAGGATTTCCCGCTCCCGGATGCACCACCAGGCCGCGAGGCTTGTTGATCACCAGAATGTCTTCATCTTCGTAGACGATGTCTAAAGGGATATCCTGCGCTTCCCAGCGCGCTTCCTCTTCAATTTCTGCATCAATAGCGATTTGTTCGCTGCCAAGCACTTTTTCTTTTGGTTTGTCGATGATTACGCCATTGACGGTGACGCGACGGTCGAGAATCCACTCTTTTATGCGAGATCGGGAATAATCAGGGAACAATTCGGCCAAAGCCTGATCTAAGCGTTGTCCGAGTTGCGATTCGGATACCGTTGCGTTGAGTTTTACTTGTTGTGCCATAAACAGCTTCTTCGTTAACGTTGGGTTTTCACGGCGATGCCGTTTAATATAATGTGCTATTGTACCTGGTCACTATCGGGAGCTACATGGACAGCTTCCTGAATAACACTCTGAGGATAATCAAATCGTCATGACGCGTATGAAATATCTGGTGGCTGCAGCCACGTTGAGCCTGGCATTGGCGGGTTGTTCCGGCTCGAAGGAAACGGTGCCCGACAATCCGCCTTCTGAGATCTATGCCACAGCCCAGCAAAAACTGCAGGACGGTAACTTTAAAGGAGCAATAACGCAACTGGAAGCGCTAGATAACCGCTATCCGTTCGGGCCTTACTCCCAGCAAGTTCAGCTAGACTTGATCTACGCTTACTACAAAAATGCCGATTTGCCGCTGGCGCAGGCCGCAATTGACCGCTTTATGCGTCTTAATCCAACCCACCCGAATATTGATTACGTGATTTATATGCGTGGTCTGACGGATATGGCACTGGATGACAGCGCACTGCAGGGCTTTTTCGGCATCGACCGCTCCGACCGCGATCCTACGCATGCGCGTGACGCCTTCCATGACTTCTCTCAGCTGCTGCGCGGTTACCCGAACAGTCAGTACGCGACCGACGCCAGAAAGCGTCTGGTCTATCTGAAAGATCGTCTGGCGAAATATGAATTATCCGTTGCTCAATTCTACACTAAGCGCGAGGCATATGTTGCAGTAGTTAACCGCGTTGAGCAAATGATGAAAGATTATCCGGACACCCAGGCTACCCGCACGGCGCTGCCGCTGATGGAAAATGCTTACCGTCATCTGCAATTGACGGCTGAGGCAGATAAAGTCGCGAAGCTGATTGCGGCGAATCAGGCTTAAGCGTTGTAAACGAAAAATGGCAGCCTGAGGCTGCCATTTTTTATGCTCAAAAACAGAATGCGTTACGCCTTGTGTTCTGAGTCATCCTATCAATCATGCCCGCTTAAGACTCATCAGACAACCCCCTTTTAGCCAATTATCACCCCATCTCACAGATTTGCCAGACTTGACAAAAAGTGACAAAAAAACGTGATTAAAATCACGCATTAACCCCTTTTTCAAGGTATGCTTACCCCACATTCGACGGAAATGACAGAGAGGTAAGCACTATGGTTCTGAACATTACCAGCAAGCACATGGAAATCACTCCGGCTATCCGCCAACATGTCGAAGACCGTCTCGCCAAGCTCGAAAAATGGCAAACTGACCTGATAAACCCCCATATCGTTCTTTCAAAGGAGCCGAAGGAATTTGTCGCTGATGCCACTATCAATACGCCTAATGGCCCGCTGGTAGCCAGCGCCAAACATGCTGATATGTACACGGCCATCAATGAGCTTATCGCCAAGCTTGAGCGTCAGCTGAACAAGGTTCAGCACAAAGGTGAAGCGCGCCGTGCTAACGCCAGCGTCAAAGACCTGAGCGTTGACTTAAGCGCTGTCGATCAGGAATAAAAAATCGACATCAAGATAACGCGCCTCAGGGCGCGTTTTTTTATTGACAGAAATAATTTGCAGCGGTTACTTTAAACGCTTGCTGATCCCGGACACACCAATGAAAAAACTGTCGTTCTTCTTCGCCTTCTTTTTTACCTTCCGCTGACCGGGAGGCCATTCGTCGTGTAAGAAACAATGCGAAGACGAACAACAAAGCCTCCCAAGCGGGAGGCTTTTTTTTTATGAACTTCTGACAGGTAGCACTTATGACACCCGAAAATCCCCTGCTGGGCCTGCGTGATAAAATCAGCGCACTGGATGAACAACTGCTGAACTTGCTGGCACAACGCCGGGCGCTGGCGGTTGAGGTTGCGACGGCGAAGATGGCCACCCATCGCCCCATCCGCGACACCGACCGCGAGCGGGACCTGCTTGAGCATCTTATTACGCTGGGCAAAGAGCATAAGCTGGATGCGCATTACATCACCCGTCTCTTCCAGCTGATTATTGAAGACTCGGTGCTCACTCAGCAGGCGCTGCTGCAAAAGCATCTGAATAATACCGCTTCGCACTCGGCGAGAATTGCCTTTTTAGGCCCGAAAGGCTCCTATTCTCATCTTGCCGCACGCAACTATGCTGCCCGCCATTTTGATAACTTCATTGAAAGCGGCTGCCTGAAGTTTCAGGATATTTTCAGTCAGGTCGAAACCGGCCAGGCTGACTATGCCGTCCTTCCGGTTGAAAATACCAGTTCTGGTTCGATCAACGATGTTTACGATCTGTTGCAGCAGACCAGCCTCTCTATTGTTGGCGAGATGACTCTGCCGATCGATCACTGTGTGCTGGTCAATAGCAGCACCGATCTGCAAAAAATTAAAACGGTATACAGTCATCCGCAACCTTTCCAGCAGTGTAGCCAGTTTATTAACCGCTACCCGCACTGGAAAATTGAGTACACCGAAAGCACCGCCGCGGCGATGGAAAAAGTCGCGGCGATGAACTCCCCTGACGTTGCCGCCATTGGCAGCGAGGCTGGCGGTGAACTTTATGGTCTACAGGTGCTGGAGCGCAATCTTGCTAACCAAAAGCAAAATATTACCCGCTTTATTATCCTTGCCAGAAAACCGGTTGAAGTGACCCTTCAGGTTCCGGCGAAAACCACGCTGATTATGGCAACAGGCCAACAGGCAGGCGCGCTGGTAGAAGCCTTACTGGTGCTGCGTCAGCACAACCTGGTAATGAGCAAACTTGAGTCGCGTCCCATCAACGGCAATCCCTGGGAAGAGATGTTCTATATCGATTTCCAGGGTAATTTGCGCTCCGATGCGGTACAGCAGGCGCTGAAAGAGTTAACACCTATTACCCGCTCCCTGAAAGTGTTGGGCTGCTATCCAAGCGAAAACGTTATTCCGGTAGAGCCGGAATAACTTTACTGCTTCTTGTCAGCCGCCAGGTGTAGGGCTGACGCGCGTTTCTTTTTATTGTGCAGAATCAATTTGCCCTGCCTGATTAACGTTATATCATGATGTATATAACGCTAATCAGGAATGCCATATGCTTCGCTCTTTCAGGGTACCCGCCCTCACCGCTCTACTCTGCTTTGTTTCTTTCTGCTCTCAGGCCGCGCGTCAGGTGGTGGATCAGCTCGGGCGCCAGGTGACGATCCCGGATCGGGTCGATCGCGTGGTGGTACTGCAACATCAGACGCTCAATTTGCTCGTGCAGCTGGATGCCACCAGCACAATGGTTGGCATTCTGGGTAACTGGAAACAACAGTTGGGTGAGGGCTATCAGCGCCTTGTGCCTCAGCTTAATTCCATTCCGACCCTGGGCGATCTTACTCACGTGGATGTCGAAAAGCTGGTTGCCCTTCACCCTCAGGTTGTTTTCGTGACCAACTATGCCCCTAAAGAGATGATCGACCAGATCCAGAATCTGGGGATCGCGGTGATCGCCATCTCGCTACGCAGCGACGATGCGAAACAACAGAGCAAGCTCAATCCCGAGTTGCAGGATGAAGACCGCGCATACAATCAGGGGCTGAAAGAGGGGATCAAACTGATCGGCGAAGTCGTTAATCATCAAAAGCAGGCTGAAACTTTAATTAAAGCTACCTTTGATGAGCGTCAGCAAACAGCCGATCGCCTGAAGGCTATCCCGCCCGCTCAACGCATTCGCGCCTATATGGCAAATCCAGATCTGACCACCTACGGTTCCGGGAAATATACCGGCCTGATGATGGCGCATGCTGGTGCTCTTAACGTCGCAGCGGCAACGGTCAAAGGCTATAAGCAGGTCTCTATGGAGCAGATTGTTGCCTGGAACCCACAGGTTATCTTTATACAGGATCGTTATCCTCAGGTGATGGACGAGATTAATCAGCAACCCGCCTGGCAGGCTGTAGATGCGGTAAAAAACCACCGCGTTTACCTGATGCCGGAATATGCCAAAGCCTGGGGATACCCGATGCCGGAAGCGCTGGCGCTGGGTGAACTCTGGATGGCGAAAAAACTGTATCCGGAAAAATTCAGCGATATCACTATGCAGAACAGAGCTGACAGCTGGTATCAACGCTTCTACCGCACTCACTATGTCGGCAACAATTGATGAGTGACATTCGCGTGTTCGCTGCCGGTAGCCTGCGTATTGTCTGGCCAGAATTAATGCGCCTGTTTAAGCGGCAGAGCCGTCATACCGTTACGACTGATTTTGGCCCTGCCGGTCTGCTTTTGCAGCGCATTGAGCAGGGAGAGTCCTGCCAACTTTTTGCTTCAGCAAATAGCGCCCATCCGCAAAGACTGCTCGCTGCGGGACGCGCACTGGCAACCCGCATTTTTACCCATAACAGCCTTTGCCTGAGTATTAACCCAACCCTTGCCGCAGAGAAAAGAGAGTGGCTGGATATGCTGCTTGATCCCACCCTGCGCGTGGCAACCTCTACCCCGCGGAGCGATCCTGCCGGTGATTACGCGTGGCAGCTTTTCGAGCTTATTGAAGCCTCTCACCCCACAAAAGGAGAAGAGCTAAAAAGACGGGCGATGCAGCTGGTTGGCGGACCGGAAAGTCCGGCCGTTCCTGCGGGAAAAGTGGCGGCAAGCTGGCTTCTGGAGAGCGGCCAGGCAGATTTGTTTATTGGCTATCAGAGCTACAGCCCTCAGCTAAAGGCGGAAGGCAAAGTGGTCACGCTGCCCATTCCTGCGCCCTGGCAGATTCAGGCCGACTATACATTTGCTCTTTGCTCAGGGGAGGCTGAAGCGTTGGGGGAATTTTTATTAACAAAGGAGGCGAAGGCTCTCTTTCACCGGGCCGGTTTCGGCCACTAAAGAAAAAGGCCGTTTCCGGCCTTTCAAAAGTTACTGACGATTATCGTTCGCCTGCCGCAGCAGCGTACGGCTTTCCAGCATAAATCGCTGGGCATGGTCGCCAAACCAGTGTTCAACTTTACGGAAGCTGTCGATAAATGCCTGCTTATCGCCCTGCTCCAGCAGCTTGATCGCCTCACCAAATCGCTGATAGTAACGTTTGATCAGCGCAAGGTTGCTTTCCGAAGACATAATGATATCTGCGTAGAGCTGAGGATCCTGAGCAAAGAGCCTGCCTACCATCGCCAGCTCCAGACGGTAGATCGGGGATGAGAGCGCCAGCAGCTGCTCAAGCTGTACATTCTCTTCAGCCAGATGTAACCCGTAAGCAAAGGTCGCAAAGTGGCGCAGCGCCTGAATAAAGGCCATGTTCTGGTCGTGCTCTACCGCACTGATGCGATGTAAACGCGCGCCCCAAACCTGGATCTGCTCTAACAGCCACTGATACGCCTCCGGCTGACGGCCATCACACCAGACCACCACCTGTTTAGCCAGACTGCCGCTGTCCGGGCCAAACATTGGATGCAGACCCAACACCGGGCCGCTGTGAGCAGCCAGCATCGCCTGGAGCGGACCATTCTTCACCGAAGCCAGATCGACCAGAATACAGTCCTCGGGCATTGGTGGCAGGCTGCCGATGACTTGTTCTGTGAGATGAATCGGTACGCTGATGATCACCATTCCGGCATCCGCCAGCATGTTCTCTGCCTGCGCCCACTCTTCCTTGTCGAGGATCCTGACCTTGTAGCCAGAGAGGGTGAGCATCTTTTCAAACAGCCGCCCCATCTGCCCTTTACCGCCAACGATCACCACCGAACGAAGTTCGGGATTCAGCGTTTTAAAGCCTTTGTCATTCTCGCTTGAGTAGGACTCACGCATCACCCTGCGTAAAACATCTTCGATTAAATCAGGTGGTACGCCCAGCAGCTCCGCCTCTTTACGCCGTGAAGCGAGCATTGAGGCTTCACGTTCAGGCACATAAATCGGTAATCCATAACGGCTCTTCACTTCGCCCACTTCAGCGACGAGGTTCAGCCGTTTGGCCAGCAGATCGAGCAGCGCTTTATCAACTTCATCTATTTGATCGCGTAGCGCGGTCAGTTCAGCCACCATACATAGTCCTCTTACGACAGACGCGCCGCCAGCACACCGTTGAGATCCTGATGAATTTCCCGCAGCAGGGTTTCCGTGGTTTCCCAGTTAATACAGGCATCCGTTACGGAAACACCGTAGCGCATCTCTGTTTTAGGCTGCTCGGAAGACTGGTTGCCTTCATGGAGATGGCTCTCCAGCATCAGTCCAATAATGGAACGGTTGCCATCTTTAATCTGCGCTACGGCAGATTCAGCCACACCGGACTGACGACGGAAATCTTTATTAGAATTGCCATGGCTGCAATCTATCATCAAGGAAGGACGGAGTCCCGCCTGGCGCATCTCTTTTTCACACTGCGCCACATCTTCCGGCCCGTAATTAGGGGCTTTGCCGCCGCGCAGAATCACGTGCCCATCCGGATTCCCCTGCGTCTGCAACAGGCACACCTGACCGCTCTGGTTTATACCTACAAAACGGTGCGGCATTGCAGCAGCACGCATCGCATTGATTGCGGTACCAAGGCTGCCATCAGTGCCGTTTTTAAAGCCAACCGGCATCGATAAGCCAGAGGCCATTTCGCGGTGGGTTTGCGACTCCGTAGTGCGCGCGCCAATGGCTGACCAGCTGAAGAGATCGCCCAGGTACTGAGGGCTGTTGGGATCCAGCGCTTCTGTCGCTAATGGCAGCCCCATCTCCACCAGATCCAGCAGCAGACGACGGGCAATATGCAGCCCCGCCTCCATATCAAAGGAGTTATCCATGTAGGGATCGTTGATTAATCCTTTCCAGCCAACCGTAGTACGAGGTTTTTCAAAGTAGACACGCATAACGATATAGAGCTGATCCTTCAGCTGTTCAGAGAGAGTTTTCAGATGACGGGCATAGTCGAGCGCGGCTTCAGTATCGTGAATGGAACAGGGACCACAAACCACCAGCAAACGGTGATCCTTGCCGCTGATAATATCGGCGATGGTCTGACGTGAGGCCGTAATCTGTGCTTCCAACGTCGGATTCAACGGAAACTGTTTTTTTAACTCTTCTGGCGTAATTAAAATCTGCTCGCCAGCGATATGGACATTGTTCAGCGCGTCTTTTTGCATGATTGTCATCCTGTTTCTCTCAATATGCGTAGGTCAGCCCTCTGTAGGGTGAAAGATACTGTACCAGAAAAGGTACATAATTCAATGGCAGCATGTACAGTTTTCTTACCAGTGATTTAAATCACTGTAGGATTATTAAATAAATATATTATAAACAATAAGTTATATTTAACCCAGCCCGCAAAAACAACTTCAGAATATGTATAGTATTGTTTACAGTTGATTCTGAAGCCTTCTCTCATTTGGTTAAAACCAAGCGGCGGTTTTCGTGATTCTAAAATTTTCTGATGCGGAGCTAAGCGGGAATTTGCTTCCCCATTGCTGCGAGATCATCCTATGATGAAGTTAAATAAGGGCTTATTACGAGGGAGTGTAAGAGATGCAGATTATTTTACGGCCTTATCAGGATGAGGATGCTGAAGCGTTTGCTGCCGCCGTTAATGCCTCGCTGGATACGCTTCTTCCCTGGCTTCTGTGGGCACATGCCGGGTTCACACCCGAACAAGCGCGTCAGTGGTTCACCATTACGCACCTGCTGAGAAACAAAGGTGAAGCTAATGAGCTGGGACTGTTTGCCCCGGATGGTCGTCTGCTGGGCGGAGCCGGTTTGCGCTACTCCAGAGTGCAGCGCGATCACTGTTCTATTGGCTACTGGGTGCGTAGCAGCGAACAGCGTCAGGGAATAGCCAGCAACGCCGTCCGCCATCTGGTGGAACTGGCGTGGCAAAGCCCGGAGATAAAGGTGGTGGAAATTTTGGCCGCAGAGGAGAATGTGGCCAGCCGTCGTGTTGCAACAGGCTGTGGTGCTGAGTTCAAAGGTATCAAATATGGCCTGATTGTGCTGGACAGCGGACCGGTCAATACCGCGATCTACCATTTTCATCGCCAGGACAAGAGCCACACCAGGTCAAACTCCTTTGCTTAACCTGAACAGGAAATAAGAATGAACCTCCCCCTTCGTATTGCTCTTGTGGGTGATTACCGCGCTACGGCGGTTGCGCATCAGGCTATCCCTGCCGCAATCCAGCTTGCTACTCAGGCTACAGGCCTGACAGTTTCTGCCGACTGGCTGCCAACAAAATCTATAAATGACATTGCCGCACTGAAGCATTTTGCTGCGATTTGGGTGGTGCCCGGCAGCCCGTATGAAAATGATGTCGGCGCTTTGCTGGCAATTACTTATGCGCGGGAAAACAACATTCCTTTTCTGGGGTCGTGCGGAGGATTTCAGTACGCCCTGGTAGAATATGCCCGCAACGTAATGGGCTGGGCAGATGCAGCACATGCAGAGAGCCAAAGTGAAGGGCGTATCGTTATCTCCCCTCTTAGCTGCTCACTGATCGAGAAATCCGGGGATATACGTATCAGGCCCGACTCGCTGATCGCCCGTGCCTACAACAAGCTCACAACGCATGAAGGCTATCACTGTAATTTTGGCGTCAATCCGGCGTTTGTCAGCCAGCTGGCAGAGTACCCGTTACGGATCACTGCCTGGGATGCGGAGGATGACGTGCGCGGAATTGAACTGCCGGACCATAAATATTTCGTCGCTACGCTGTTCCAGTCTGAACGTGCAGCGTTAAGGAATGAACTTTCCCCGCTGGTCGTGGCTCTGTTGAAAGCGGCCGCCGACTGATTTTTTGAGCTTTGGCTGGAAATACGCATAAAAAAAGGGGCCAACCTTCCGGTCGACCCCTTGTTTGCTATTAACTTAAGAAGCTGCTTTAGCGCCCAGACGTTCTTTGATACGTGCAGACTTACCAGTACGCTCACGCAGGTAGTACAGTTTGGCCTTACGTACGGCACCACGGCGTTTCACAGCAATGCTGTCGATAACCGGTGAGTGAGTCTGGAATACACGCTCAACACCTTCGCCGTTAGAAATCTTACGAACAGTGAATGCAGAGTGCAGACCGCGGTTACGAATAGCGATAACCACGCCCTCGAATGCCTGCAGACGTTTCTTAGAACCTTCAACGACCCATACTTTCACTTCCACGGAATCACCCGGACGGAATGAAGGTACGTCCTGTTTCATCTGCTCTTGTTCAATTTGCTTAATAATGTTGCTCATAATTAAATCTCTTATCCTGGGTAAACTGATATTCAGGCGCCCGACTGTTGTCGCGCATGCCCATCATCGTTATGTTGCCTGCTGAATTCCCGCTGGAACTCTTTCAGCAACCTTGCTTGCTCTTCAGTCAGAGCCAGGTTTTCCAGAAGTTCAGGTCTTCTTAGCCAGGTACGGCCCAGCGACTGTTTCAGGCGCCACCGGCGAATTTCAGCATGATTTCCCGACAGCAGAACTGGCGGTACTTCCATCCCTTCTAACACTTCAGGTCGGGTGTAGTGTGGGCAATCCAGCAAGCCATCAGAAAATGAATCTTCCTCGGCTGACGCCTGCTTGCCCAATACGCCGGGTATAAACCGGGCGACTGAGTCAATCAGCGTCATCGCTGGCAGCTCTCCACCACTGAGTACGTAATCCCCAATCGACCACTCTTCATCGATCTCGGTTTTGATTACGCGCTCATCAATCCCTTCATAGCGACCACACACCAGAATAATTTTCTGGTTAGTCGCCAGTTCGCAAACGCCATTCTGATCGAGTTTGCGTCCCTGAGGTGAAAGATAAATTACCTTTACGCCTTCTCCTGCCGCCGCTTTTGCTGCGTGGATGGCATCCCGTAAGGGTTGAACCATCATAAGCATTCCCGGTCCGCCGCCGTATGGACGTTCATCCACGGTACGGTGCCGGTCATGAGCGAAATCACGAGGACTCCAGCTCTGAATGCTGAGCAGGCCATTTTTTACTGCCCGGCCGGTTACTCCGTAATCGGTAATCGCACTGAACATCTCAGGAAACAGGCTGATAATGCCAATCCACATTGATGGCGCCATACCGTTTTTACCGGAGCTCAAAAACCAGGATCCCAATCTACTTCAATGGTGCCGGTAGTGAGATCGACATTCTTGATAACCTGTCCATCAAGGAACGGAATAAGCCGCTCCTTCGCACCGAATGCATCCTTCAGATTAGCCTGCACGACGAGAACGTCGTTTGAACCGGTTTCCATCAACTCTGTGACTTTACCCAGTTCATAGCCTTGAGTGGTGACAACCTGGCAACCGATAAGGTCTTTCCAGTAATAGTCTCCGCTTTCCAGCGCTGGCAACTGCTCAGAATCCACGACAATTTCGCAATTAGTCAGCAGACCGGCAGTATCACGATCGTCAATGCCTTTGACTTTGATGATCATGTCCTGATTGTGGCGCTTCCAGCCTTCCAGCTCGACAAGCTGCCATTGACCCGCACGTTGGATAAACCACGGCTGATAGTCAAAAATGCTTTCGGCATCTTCGGTGGAGGAAAACACTTTGAGCCAACCACGGATACCGTAGGCAGCTCCCATCTTCCCTAAAATTAAAGGGCTGGCAGGAGACTGCGCGGTGAGTTGCTTGCTCATGTTGACCACCGTGACAGATTAAGCTGCTTTCTTAGCTTCTTTGATCAGCGCACCAACGCGATCAGAGAGAGTAGCGCCCTGGCCAACCCAGTGCTCAATGCGATCCAGATCCAGACGCAGTGCTTCAGCCTGACCAGATGCGATCGGGTTGAAGAAACCAACGCGCTCGATAAAGCGACCGTTGCGAGCATTACGGCTGTCAGTGACGACTACCTGGTAGAATGGACGCTTTTTAGCGCCGTGACGTGCCAAACGAATTGTTACCATAACATCCTCTTGAGTTAATAAAACACCCGGGCCCCATTGAGGGAACGGGGCCCGGATGCAATATAAAAAGCCCGAAAATTTTACTCATTTTGGCGCAAAAAGCAATCTAATTCGCCAAAGTGCTTTTCCGGCTCACTTAACGGCCAGGGAAGCCCGGCGGCATCATACCTTTCATGCCGCGCATCATCTTCGCCATACCGCCCTTCTTCATCTTCTTCATCATGCGCTGCATATCGTCAAACTGCTTGAGTAAGCGGTTAACGTCCTGCACCTGCATACCTGAACCTGTTGCAATGCGGCGCTTGCGGGAGCCTTTGATAATCTCCGGCTTTTCACGCTCTTTGCGCGTCATGGAGTTAATCATCGCTTCCATCCGCACCAGCACTTTGTCATCCATCTGCGACTTCACGTTGTCCGGCAGCTGCCCCATGCCCGGCAGTTTGCCCATCAGGCTGGCCATGCCGCCCATGTTGCGCATCTGCTTGAGCTGGTCAAGAAAGTCGTTGAGATCGAAGCCGTCGCCCTTTTTAAGCTTGCTGGCGAGTTTTTCCGCCTGCGCACGGTCAACCTTGCTCTCGATATCTTCGATCAGCGACAGGACATCGCCCATCCCGAGGATACGCGAGGCAATACGCTCCGGATAGAACGGCTCCAGGGCATCGGTTTTTTCACCCACACCCATAAATTTAATTGGCTTGCCGGTTATCTGACGAATCGACAGCGCAGCACCGCCACGGGCATCACCATCCACTTTCGTCAGGATCACCCCGGTCAACGGCAGCGCTTCATTAAACGCTTTAGCGGTGTTTGCCGCATCCTGACCGGTCATGGCATCGACCACAAACAGCGTTTCTACCGGATTGATCGCGGCGTGAACCTGTTTGATTTCATCCATCATCGCTTCGTCTACGTGCAGACGACCGGCGGTATCCACCAGCAGCACGTCGTAGAACTTAAGCTTCGCCTGCTGTAGGGCGCTCTTGACGATATCAACCGGCTTCTGGCTGAGATCGGATGGACAGAAATCGACACCAACCTGTTCGGCCAGCGTTTCCAGCTGTTTAATCGCCGCCGGGCGATAAACGTCGGCAGAAACCACCAGCACTTTCTTTTTGTGCTTTTCGCGCAGGAACTTACCCAGTTTACCGACGCTGGTGGTTTTACCCGCACCCTGCAAACCGGCCATCAGCACGACGGCAGGCGGCTGAGCAGCCAGGTTAAGCGTGTTGTTTTCTGCGCCCATCGCCACGACAAGTTCGTTTTGAACAATCTTGACGAACTCCTGACCCGGCGTCAGGCTTTTGTTAACGTCCTGACCTACCGCCCGCTCTTTTACGCGGTTGATAAAGTCACGCACTACCGGCAGCGCAACGTCCGCCTCAAGTAACGCCATGCGCACTTCACGCAGCGTATCCTTAATGTTGTCTTCGGTCAGCCGTCCACGGCCACTGATATTGCGCAGGGATTGCGACAATCTGTCGGTTAAATTATCAAACATCGTCTCTCGCTCAACGTAATGAGAGGTCGCCAGGCGACACAATGGGACGGATTATAACATGAAGCCGCTGCGATCTCAGCCATCTGCGATGAGATCGTTTGGAGCCTGTGGCCGCTGGCGCTATACTGATTTTTTTCTTCTCTGGCTGGTACCTGACAACATTTATGTCCGTTTTCGCGATTCTGGCGCTACTCGCCTACTCCTTCAGCCTCGCTTTGATTATCCCCAGCCTGCTGCGTAAGCAGAGTGCATGGCGTCGTCTGGCGGTGATCTCCGCGATTATTGCGTTGATTTGCCACGCTGTGGCGCTGCAACAGCGTATTTTTGCCTTCGACAGTGGTCAGAACCTGAGCCTGCTGAACATTGGTTCGCTGGTCAGCCTGCTGATTTGCGCCATTATGACGATTGTTGCCTCGCGCAACCGGGGATGGATGCTGCTGCCGATTGTTTACAGCTTTGCGCTGATCAATCTGGCGTTTGCCACTTTTGTGCCTAATGCTTTTATCACCCATCTGGAAACGACCCCAGGCATGATGGTGCATATTGGTCTGGCGCTGTTTGCTTATGCGACGCTGATTATCGCGGCGCTTTATGCCCTGCAACTGGCATGGATTGACTATCTGCTGAAGAATAAACGGCTGGCGTTCAATAACGACATTCCTCCGCTGATGACCATTGAACGCAAGATGTTCCACATTACCCAGGTAGGTGTGGTGCTGCTGACGCTGGTGTTATGCACCGGCCTGTTCTATATGCACGATCTTTTCAGCCGCGAGAATGTGGATAAAGCGGTGCTGTCGATCCTTGCCTGGTTTGTTTATATCGTTTTGCTTTGGGGTCACTATCATGAAGGCTGGCGCGGCCGTCGCGTTGCCTGGTTCAACTGCGGCGGGGCTTTTCTGCTGACGATGGCCTATTTTGGTAGCCGGATGCTACAGCACTTCCTGACCTCCTGACCCTTCACTACAAGGAATTCCCTCGTTGGAACATGTTTCAACCACCACACTGATCATCACGCTGGTCATTATGATTCTGGTTTCGGCCTACTTCTCAGGTTCCGAAACCGGCATGATGACCCTTAACCGCTATAAGCTTCGTCACCAGGCTAAAAACGGGGATCGCGCCGCTCGCCGGGTTGAGAAACTGCTGCGCCGGCCAGACCGTTTAATCAGCCTGGTGCTGATCGGCAACAACCTGGTCAACATTCTGGCTTCCGCGCTGGCAACCATTGTAGGGATGCGCCTGTATGGCGATGCGGGCGTGGCCATAGCGACCGGTATCCTGACCTTTGCCGTATTGGTATTCGCCGAGGTGCTTCCAAAAACCATCGCCGCACTCTATCCGGAGAAAGTGGCTTTCCCAAGCAGCGTGCTGCTGGGGCCGTTACAGATTGTGATGATGCCGCTGGTCTGGCTGTTGAACACCATTACCCGGCTGCTGATGAAGATGGTAGGAATAAGGAGTGAGGGTGCCAACAGCGGCGCGTTGAACAAAGATGAGCTGCGCACGCTGGTTTATGAGTCACGTTCGCTAATGTCCCGTCGCAATCAGGATATGCTTCTTTCGGTGCTGGACCTCGAAAAGGTCAACGTTGATGACATCATGGTACCACGTAATGAGATTGTGGGTATTAACATCAATGATGACTGGAAATCGATTGTTCGTCAGCTTACCCACTCCCCTCACGGGCGTATCGTGCTCTATCGCGATTCGCTGGATGATGCCATCAGTATGCTGCGCGTGCGGGAAGCCTACCGGTTGATGACCGAGAAAAAAGAGTTTACCAAAGAGGTCATGCTGCGGGCAGCGGATGAGATTTACTACGTGCCGCAAGGCACTCCGCTTAACGTGCAGCTGGTTAAATTCCAGCGGAACAAGAAAAAAGTGGGGCTGGTAGTTGATGAGTATGGCGACATTAAGGGGCTGGTAACTATCGAAGATATCCTTGAGGAGATCGTTGGTGACTTCACCACCTCCATGTCCCCAACGCTTGCGGAAGAGGTTGTGCCGCAGAACGATGGCTCTGTACTGATCGAAGGTAGCGCGAATATTCGCGAACTGAATAAGGCCTTTAACTGGCTACTGCCAGAAGATGAAGCGCGCACCGTGAACGGGATGATTCTGGAAGCGATTCAGGATATTCCCTTACCGGATACCACCGTCACCATTGGCCAATATGCGATTGATATCCTGGACGTGCAGGAGAACATGATTAAGCAGGTGCGGATTACGCCAAAGCAGTCGCTGAAGGAGTCGGTAGGTTCTTAAACAGTGAGGGCGGGAAAACCCGCCCTCAACAGAGCATTAGCGAGTTTTCCCGCCGCTGTCAGGGGCGAAGCGTTCCGCCCCATCAAAACTAGATGTGCAGTTCCTGCAACTTATCTTTCGGCAGCGCCAGTTCATCGTTGTGGTTAACGCGAATGTCGTTGTCGATGATATGACGCGCAATATCCTGCGCCTCATCTAAAGAGTGCATTTCAAACGTGCCGCACTGATATTCATTCAGTTCAGGGATTTTGCGCTGATCGGTTACTTTCAGCACGTCCTGCATCGCCTCTTTCCAGGCTTTGGCAACACGCTGCTCATCTGGCGTACCGATCAGGCTCATATAGAAGCCGGTACGGCAACCCATTGGAGAGATGTCGATGATCTCCACGCCATCACCATTCAGGTGGTTACGCATAAAGCCAGCAAACAGGTGTTCCAGCGTATGGATACCACGCTCTGGCATCACTTCTTTGTTTGGCTTGCAGAAACGCAGGTCAAACACGGTTATGGTATCGCCATGAGGCGTGTTCATGGTCTTAGCTACACGAACCGCAGGCGCCGCCATGATAGTGTGATCGACGGTAAAGCTATCCAGCAATGGCATGTGGTTACCTCAACTAATAAATTTATTTTAAAAAAAGTGAAACTTTCTCTGTAGTGCCCGGTCTGAATCTATGAAAGACGCGCATTTTGTTATCATCATCCCTGACAACAGAGATGTTATTTTGGCCACATCATTGTGGCCATTTTCTTTTCTTAACTGCGACTCTTTAAAAAGTCTTCAAAGCTAAGCGTATCACTTTCTTCAATTTCCTGCTGATTAACCTTTGAACGCACGGCTTCCTGTTCGAAATCTGCCTCAGTCAAAATTTCAAGCTGCTCTTCCGCTAACTGATGGCGGTACTGCTCTGACAGCGCCAGTCCTGTGCCACCAATGCCATTCTCTTTTAACGCTGTCAGGAAACGTGCCGAATAGGTCAACTCCGGATCGTCAAAAGAGGCAACCAGGCGGTCACAAACTTCCTGATAGTGGTGAGTGCCCTGCTGACTATCCAGCGTCTCCGCTACCCGTCGCAGATCTGCAAACAGCTTCTTACCGACTTCAGCAAGCGGATGTTGCGCTTCGTCGCAGCCAATGCCCAGCAGCAGCCCTGGTTTACGCCCTTCCAGTATCACCCTGTTCCAGTTTGCCCGCGTACAGAGCAGTTCATCACTGCTCATCTCTGGCGCATCGGCCAGCGCACACCACACCAGGAAGAGATCCAGGAAGCGCACCTGATTCTCATCCACGCCAATCGGCGAGAAGGGGTTGATGTCCAGCGAGCGAACTTCAATATACTCAATGCCACCACGCAGTAAGGCATCCGAAGGATTTTCACCGGAACGCGTTACGCGTTTAGGACGAATAGGTGCATAAAGCTCATTCTCAATTTGCAGAACGTTGGTATTAAGCTGCAACCAGTTACCCTGCTCATCCTTCACGCCCATTTCAGCATAGGCTTGCGAAGGCGTTTTGATCGCCGCCTTCAGCGCCTTCACATAATCAGGCAGATTATTGAAGGTAATGCCCAGCCCACTCTGAGATTTGTTGGTGTAGCCCAAATCACTCAGGCGCAGAGAAGTGGCGTAAGGCAGATAGAGCATGCCTTTATCCGTTTTCTCAAACGGCAGTTTCGTCTCTTTGCCCTGTAGGAAAGAGGAGCAGATCGCAGGAGAAGCACCAAACAGGTAGGGAATGACCCAGCCGAAACGATAGTAGTTACGGATCAGACGCAGATAGCCTTCAGAAATCGCTTCCTGACCGCTCTTCTCATCTTTTACATCCGCCCAGGCTTGCCAGAAGGAGATGGGCAGGGAGAAGTTGTAGTGCACACCAGAGATGACCTGCATCAGCGCACCGTAACGGTTTTTTAAGCCTTCACGGTAAAGCGTTTTCATTTTGCCGATATTTGAGCTGCCGTACTGCGCCAGCTCAATAGCTTCACTCTCTTCAATCAGGCACGGCATGCTCATTGGCCACATGCGTTCCTCGCCTAAATCGCGGGAAACGTGACGATGGATATCACGCAGAAATGCCAGCAGATGGTCGATATCTTTATCAACCGGCGTGATAAATTCGAGCAGCGTTTCCGCAAAGTCCGTGGTTATCCACTTGTGCGTTAAAGCTGAACCAAGAGATTTCGGGTGCCCGGTGGTCGCCAGATGACCATCTGGTCTGACGCGCAACGTTTCGCGTTCAATACCGCGACCAATACCTTTTAATGCGTCAGGATGAGCTTCCAGCCAGGAAAGCGCCTGTGATACGTCCGGGATCAAATTGACCTCCCGCTCGGAGAAAAATTTATTATTGTTTAGCATAATGTTAACCGTAGCGCCGATTGTTCATGAATCAATGCCACCATTCCATGCCCTGAAGTGTTGCGTACGCCAGCGCTACGTAGCGCAGGGTCTTACCTACAGCGAGAAAAATCACCGTGGGCAGCCAGGCAAAACGAAGCCAGCCAGCGAGAACGCATAGCAGATCGCCAATCACTGGCAACCAGCTAAGTAGCAGCGCAGCAGGCCCCCAGAGGTGCAGCCACGCCGTTGCTGTGTCATGCCATCGCCCCTGCTGCTTTAGCGGCAGAAAGCGACCAATGATAATATTTGTCAAACCGCCCAACGTGTTCCCGAGTGCGGCAATGGTAATAATGCCACTCATTGAGACTTTTCCTGCCATCAGCAGGCTGACCAGCAGGAGTTCAGAACTGCCAGGCAACAAAGTCGCACTGAGAAAACTGCTGGCGAACATGGACCCATACGCAAGCCAGTCACTCACAGCAGGCGAACATCCACATAATCCATTCCTGCCGCTTTTGCCGCCTGAATACCAAAATCAGCATCTTCAAACACCACGCAGCGCGCTGGCGTGACGTTCATTAATTCTGCACAGCGTATAAAGGTTTCAGGTTCAGGTTTATGCTGCGTAACGTCATCTGCGCCAACAATCACATCAAAGTATGAACGCAGCCCCAGATGCTGCAACAGCGCTTCTGCCATCGCATGTTCGCTACCGGTGCCAACTGCCATAGGCAAACGCCCCGCGTAGGCTTTAACCACCTCTATCAGCGGGAGCGGCCGTACGGTATCGAAAAGCATCTCTTTCAATGCCGCCGTTTTTTCCGCTGCCAGCGTATGAGGATCCAGGCTACTCTGATGACTGGCAATGATGACCTCTGCAATCCGCCAGGTTGGCGAACCGTTCAGTCCAATCACCGCTCGTTCATCAAACTGCAAACCATGACGCGCCAGGACTTCATGCCAGGCTTTACGATGGGTAGGCTCCGTGTCCAGAATGGTGCCATCCATATCGAAGATTAAGCCTTCATATCCGTCATACATCCCGATCTTCCTCCCTGCTCCAGCGAACAATTACTTTAGCGTAAAGCCGCTCACTTGTCGCTGTTGGCATGGATCCGCAAATGCCTTGAATTATATAGGGATTTTCATTATCAGAATTTGGCGTGAGATAAAGCTCAGAGTGAATAAGCGGGGGTCGACCCAACAAAAGTCCTGTATATCATAAGGTTATTATAAGTAACAAAAGCAGGAGATCTTTTCAGGGGATTTACTCAGCGGGAGAAGAAGAAAGATTTATCAAAATATATTTATTAAAGAGAGTGCATTCGGCAGGATGATTCGGCGTGGCATCAGCTCCATAATCATCCTTAGTGCTGGCTTTAACGGCTTACTGCTCTGCCAGAACTCTGTTGCGACCAGATTTTTTTAAATATGGTGCATCCAGGAGGATTCGAACCTCCGACCGCTCGGTTCGTAGCCGAGTACTCTATCCAGCTGAGCTATGGATGCAGGGGTATAACGTGGGGATAACGCAATAATTCTGAGGTGATACAGAAGAAGCTCAATGTCGTTCTACAGAACGCTTTCACTTCTCAAAAAATGGTGCATCCAGGAGGATGATTCGGCGTTGCCTCACCCTCACGGGCCATTGCATACGCAATGTTATCATCCTTAGTGCTGGCTTTAACGGCTTACTGTTCTGCCAGAACTCTGTTGCGACCAGATTTTCAAAATATGGTGCATCCAGGAGGATTCGAACCTCCGACCGCTCGGTTCGTAGCCGAGTACTCTATCCAGCTGAGCTATGGATGCAGGGGTAAAACGTGGAGAGATAACGCGACAAACCTGAGGAGATACAGAAGAAACTAATTGTCGTTCTACAGAACGCTTTCACTTCTCAAAAAATGGTGCATCCAGGAGGATGATTCGGCGTTGCCTCACCCTCACGGACCATTGCATACGCAATGTTATCATCCTTAGTGCTGGCTTTAACGGCTTACTGCTCTGCCAGAACTCTGTTGCGACCAGATTTTCAAAAAATGGTGCATCCAGGAGGATTCGAACCTCCGACCGCTCGGTTCGTAGCCGAGTACTCTATCCAGCTGAGCTATGGATGCATTTCAAATTTTGGTATAACGCAGGGTGCTAACGACTCACCTTGATACAGGCTACTAACACTGCATCGGTACTACTGACAAAACAAGAAAAAACGCTACCGGTCGATGTTGCCTGCCAGTAATGTTTGCTTCTCGTCATGCAGAAGAGAGTGCATCCCGGAAGATGACTTTGCTTTGCCCTACCCGTTTGGGAAAGTAGCAAGGCGCTGTCACTATCCTTTGTACTGACTAAAAGCCGAGAGTGCTTCTGTCAGGACGGTGGAGCTATCCGCTTCTGAACCTGGTGCAGGCTGGCTTTAACTGCTTACTACTTTGCCAGAACGCTGTTGCCACCAAATTCTTTAAATATGGTGCATCCAGGAGGATTCGAACCTCCGACCGCTCGGTTCGTAGCCGAGTACTCTATCCAGCTGAGCTATGGATGCAAATGGCGGTGAGGCGGGGATTCGAACCCCGGATGCAGCTTTTGACCGCATACTCCCTTAGCAGGGGAGCGCCTTCAGCCTCTCGGCCACCTCACCATACGCACTCTTGCGAGTTGTGCTGCTGAACTTGATAACTGCTCATCGGCACTGCGTGGCGCACATATTACTTTCCCGCACTTATAAGTCAAACAATTTTTCCCCTTACGTGTTTGATTGCACAATTCCCACGCAATCCGGGTATTTTGGCGACAAAAAGAGTGATTTATCAACAATGAGGTGTCTGTCAGCATGCAATAAATACCACGATGAAAATCGCGGCAGAGAAGATGGCAGCAGGAGAAAAAGAGAAGAGAAGCAGAAAGAAGGGGAAAACCGGTAGCGCCTCGCTATGATTAGCGAGACGCTGGATCCGTTAGTAACTTGTTTGCTGAGTTTTTTCGGCCTGGATACGCTGATAGATCTCTTCGCGATGAACCGAAACTTCTTTAGGGGCGTTCACACCAATGCGAACCTGGTTCCCTTTCACTCCCAGCACCGTTACAGTCACCTCATCTCCGATCATGAGGGTTTCACCAACTCGACGAGTTAGAATAAGCATTCTTTGCTCCTTGAAAGATTAAAAGAGTCGGGTTAACGGGCGCCCGGCATTATCCATCATATAACGCTAAATGTAGACTATGACAAATACACTACAAGTGCATCAACACACCAATACATTCTGCTGATACTTAGTTTAGCCGAAATACACACCGCTAACCTGACTTTGTGTTTTTTAAGAACGCACCTGACTTGAAGGCGCCATGAGTCACTCTCACAGCGCCTTCAACGTGCATTTTTTTATTGTATTACAGTTTCGCTGCCACCCAGGACTCAACGCCAGCCAGAGCCGCAGGCAGAGCCTGAGCATCAGTACCGCCCGCCTGGGCCATATCAGGACGTCCACCGCCTTTTCCGCCGACCTGCTGAGCCAGTTGGCCCACCAGTTCGCCAGCCTTAACCCGATCGGTTAAATCTTTGGTGACGCCGGCAATCAGTGAAACTTTTCCATCCGCCACCGTAGCGAGCACGATAATGGCAGATTTTAACTGATTCTTCAGTTCGTCGACCATGGTGCGTAACATCTTCGGTTCGACGTTGCTCAGTTCGCTGACCAGCAACTTCGTTCCTTTGACTTCAATAGCTTTGCTGCTCAGAGAGGCGCTCTCTTGGGCAGCCTGCTGATCTTTAAGCTGTTGCAGTTCTCTCTCAAGTCCGCGTACGTGGTCAATCATTCCACGTACCTTTTCGCTGAGGTTACTGTTATTGGCTTTGATCAGATGAGCAATTTCCTGCAATTGCTCATTTTGCGCATACATCTGTCCCAGCGCGCGCTCGCCAGTCACCGCTTCAATACGACGCACACCAGCCGCCGTACCTGACTCAGAAAGGATGCGGAACAAACCAATGTCACCCGTGCGGCTGGCATGGGTACCGCCACAAAGTTCGGTAGAGAAGTCCCCCATGCTTAATACCCGCACGTGGTCATCATACTTCTCGCCGAACAGCGCCATCGCACCCTGTGCTTTTGCGGCTTCCAGCTCCATAATTTTGGTTTCAACAGGCAGATTACGACGGATCTGAGCGTTAACGATCTCCTCAACCTGACGGATCTCCTGTGGCTTCATCGCTTCAAAATGCGAGAAGTCAAAGCGCAGGTATTTGTCGTTAACCAGAGAGCCTTTCTGTCCTACATGATGCCCCAGAACCTGACGCAGTGCAGCATGTAACAGGTGCGTTGCAGAGTGATTCAGACGAATGCGCGCCCGGCGAGCTTCATCAACCTGCGCGGCAACCTTGTCGCCTACACGAAGCTGGCCTGCTGTCAGCTTACCGGTGTGACCAATGGCCTGACCATATTTCTGGGTATCTGTGACGCTGAACAAGGCGTTGTTGCCCTTGAGTTCGCCAGTGTCGCCCACCTGACCGCCAGACTCACCGTAGAATGGCGTTTCATCCAGTACGATAACCCCTTCCTGACCCGCAGAAATTTCTGTAGCGGGTTTACCCTCGACAAATATAGCGGTCACGGCGGCATTCAGCGCCAGCTGGTCGTAGCCTTTGAAAGCGGAAGCCGCATCAATGCTAATCACTGTGCTGTAGTCAGCACCAAAACCGCTTGCCTCACGCGCACGCTGGCGCTGCTGCTCCATCGCTTTTTCGAAGCCAGCTTCATCAATTTTCAGGTTCCGCTCGCGGCAGACGTCCGCCGTCAGATCGGCCGGGAAACCAAAGGTGTCATACAGGCGGAAAACGGTTTCGCCATCCAGCGTATCGCCCTGCAATTTCTCCAGCTCTTCGTCCAGCAGCGCCAGACCGCGCTCCAGCGTTTTTGCAAACTGCTCTTCTTCCGTTTTCAGGATCTGCTCGACATGGGATTGCTGATTTTTCAGCTCCTCGCCAGCAGCGTCCATCACCGCAATCAGCGGCCCAACCAGTTTCCAGAAGAAGGTGCCCTGCGCGCCCAGCATGTTGCCATGACGAATAGCACGACGAATGATACGACGCAGCACGTAGCCACGGTTTTCATTGGAAGGGATCACGCCATCAGCAATCAGGAATGCGCAGGAACGAATATGATCCGCAATAACGCGCAGTGATTTGCTGGTCAAATCTGTTGCACCGGTCACTTCCGCTACCGATTTGATCAGCTTCTCAAAGAGGTCGATTTCATAGTTGGAATTAACGTGTTGCAGTACTGCGGAGATGCGCTCCAGCCCCATTCCGGTATCGACGGAAGGTTTAGGCAGCGGCAGCATGGTACCGTCTGGCTGACGGTTAAACTGCATAAAGACGATGTTCCAGATCTCGATATAGCGATCGCCATCCTCTTCTGCGCTGCCCGGCGGGCCGCCCCAGATATGGTCACCATGGTCGAAGAAAATCTCGGAACAGGGACCACAAGGGCCGGTATCGCCCATCTGCCAGAAGTTATCGGAGGCGTAGGCGCTGCCCTTGTTGTCACCGATACGGATAATGCGTTCACGCGGGACTCCAACCTCTTTTTCCCAGATGTCGTAGGCTTCATCATCCGTCTCGTACACGGTCACCCACAGCTTCTCTTTTGGCAGGTTAAACCACTGCTCACCGGTCAGCAGTTCCCACGCAAAACCAATCGCTTCACGCTTGAAATAGTCGCCAAAGCTGAAGTTGCCCAGCATCTCAAAAAAGGTATGGTGACGGGCGGTGTAGCCGACGTTTTCCAGATCGTTATGCTTCCCGCCTGCACGTACACAGCGCTGGGAAGTGGTGGCGCGGGAATAGCTACGCTTATCCTGGCCCAGGAAAACATCTTTGAACTGGTTCATACCGGCGTTGGTAAACAGCAACGTCGGATCATTAGTCGGGACGAGGGAGCTACTGGCTACAACCTGATGTCCCTTGCTCTGGAAAAAGTCGAGAAACGCCTGGCGAATCTCCGCAGTGCTCTTGCTCATAATTGTCCTGGAATCACGCTAACGAATGTCTCGTGGGTCTTACTACGCCAGAAGGGTCACCCTTTCCTGGCAACTCACGAACAAAAAGTGGTGAATAAGATAAATTTTCTTCGGGGGGAAGTAAAATCCCATCGGCGGTCATTCGTCAAAATTTGAGAAAATGGCGCGAATATCTTCGGAAAAGAAGCCTTTCGTCATCAGATAGCGCTGTACTTTGGATTTTTCCTTCCAGTCGCTGGGCAGAGGCAGGCCAAATTTGCGTTCTGCCACCTCAAAAGCCTGTCGCGTCCAGTCAATTTCGCAACTGCTCAGTACCTCGTCCGTCAGCGCCTTGTCGATGCCCTTTTGTCCCAGCTCCATACGAATACGCTGTGGGCCATAGCCTTTCCGGCTGCGGCTGACAACAAACCTTTCGGCGAAATGGGCATCATCCAGATAGCGGTTTTCGTAACACCAGGCGACCACCCTGTCGATCTGCTCGGGGGTAATCTGCTCAGGTTCCTGCGATTTATTTTTAGCGTAGAGCGCCGCCCGCTCGGCCGACAGGTTCAGCTTGCGGCGGAACTCCATTTCGCTGTGATCGCGCATAGCCAGGATGCGCATTGCCCTGTCCAGCAGGCGTGTGAACTGGCTGCGTTCGGTGGATTCAGACATCTTGCTCCACGAGTTTTAGGGTTAACGTAAGGGTGAAGAGATAAAGGTAGCGAGGTTTAAGGCAGGAAACAAAAAAAGGAACGGGTTTTCACCCATTCCTTTTTTCCATCTGACCCGTTTTACCGGTGGTCAGCAACGAAATCAGAAGTTTTCGTTGGTTTCGCTGGTTTCATCTTTTTCTTCAGCCGTGGCAACAAAGTCAGGCTTGGTGTCTGGATTACTCATCAGCGTAGCGCGCAGTTTGGCTTCAATCTCGGCAGCCACGGCACTATTTTCTTTCAGGAAGTTGCCCGCGTTGGCTTTACCCTGACCGATTTTGTCGCCGTTGTAGCTGTACCAGGCACCCGCTTTTTCAATCAGCTTGTGCTTGACGCCCAAATCTACCAGCTCACCGTAGATATTGATGCCTTCACCGTACATGATCTGGAACTCAGCCTGCTTAAACGGCGCAGCAATTTTGTTCTTGACCACTTTCACGCGGGTTTCGCTGCCCACCACTTCGTCGCCCTCTTTGATAGCGCCAATGCGGCGAATATCAAGACGTACAGAAGCGTAGAACTTCAGCGCGTTACCGCCGGTAGTGGTTTCCGGGTTACCGAACATCACACCGATTTTCATACGGATCTGGTTGATGAAGATCAGCAGCGTATTGGAGTTTTTCAGGTTGCCGGCCAGCTTACGCATAGCCTGGCTCATCATACGTGCCGCCAGACCCATATGGGAGTCACCGATTTCACCCTCGATCTCGGCTTTCGGCGTCAGCGCCGCTACGGAGTCGACGATGATCACGTCTACTGCACCTGAACGCGCCAGCGCATCACAGATTTCCAACGCCTGCTCACCGGTATCCGGCTGAGAGCAAAGCAGGTTATCGATGTCTACGCCCAGCTTCTTGGCATATACCGGGTCAAGCGCATGTTCAGCATCGATAAACGCACAGGTTTTACCTTTGCGCTGTGCAGAAGCAATAACCTGTAGGGTCAGCGTGGTTTTACCTGAAGATTCCGGACCATAGATTTCAACGATACGGCCCATTGGCAAACCACCGGCACCCAGGGCGATATCCAGCGACAGTGAACCGGTAGAGATCGTCTCTACGTCCATCGTGCGGTCTTCACCCAGGCGCATGATGGAGCCTTTACCAAACTGTTTTTCAATCTGGCCGAGCGCTGCTGCCAGTGCTTTTTGTTTGTTTTCGTCAATAGCCATTTCTACTCCTAATCACGCGGGGTAAAGCACACGTTAACGCGGCTCTGCATAAATCAATCTGGGGCTAATTATACTGTATAGTCATACAGTATCAAGCTTAATTTTCGAGAAAGTGCGCTTGCAGGATAAGTAGCGCGCAGGCCGTGGCCTGACGGCGTACAGCCTCTCTGTCGCCAGCAAAAACCTGGCGCTGCGCCAGCGTTTTCTTGCCTGCGGCGGCAAAGCCAAACCAGACTGTGCCAACCGGCTTTTCCGGTGAGCCGCCATCCGGCCCGGCGATACCGCTGACCGAAAGGGCATAATCGGCTTTCGCCTGCTGTAAGGCACCTTCGGCCATTTCACGCACCACCTGCTCACTCACCGCGCCATAAAGTGCCAGCGACTGCTCGTTAACGCCAACCAGTTCCTGCTTGGCCTGATTGCTGTAGGTGACGAAGCCCCGGTCGAACCACTGTGAACTTCCGGCGATATCAGTCAGCACTTTCGCAATCCATCCGCCGGTACAGGACTCTGCGGTGGTCACTGTCGCCTTGCGTTGCAGCAGCGACTGCCCCACCTGTTTGCCAAGCTGCATCAGCTCACTGTCCGTCATGGTGGCCTCCTGAATATTGGATGCAAAGTATAGCATTTTTCCCGCCCCGCCATGGCGGAGGCTCCCGTTTTACAACACGCATTCCAGTTAAAAATCTGCCGGTCAGCGCTTTTGCGCCACCATAAACAACCGGGGGAAAGGCATCAGCACATTGCCATCCTGACGAAAAGAGTAGGCTTCTTTTAACTCATTACGGTACTGCAACAGAAACGCCTCCTGCTCCTGCTCCTCCAGCGGTGCCAGGAAGGGACGCAGGCCGGTTGCCCTCAGCCACTCCACCATCGCCTGGTGAGAGGGCATAACGTGATAATAGGTTGTTCTCCAGATATCCACCTTGCAGCCCGCCCTGGTCAACAGGTCATAATAGGCTTCAGTAGTGAGCAATCTTTTACGTTCTGCCGCACTGGCGCTAATCTTCGCCGACCAGGCTGCGTTACCGGCCACTTTGCGCATCAGAGCGTGGGTAGGTTGATCGAGGTTGTCAGGCATCTGCACGGCCAGCACACCGCCTGAGGCAAGCTGGGTAACCAGGTGGGGGAAAAGCTGCGGGTGATCGTCCAGCCACTGTAAAGAGGCATTGGCATAGATCAGATCCTGCGGCACCGGAGCCTGCCAGCGACGGATATCGGCCTGCATGAAATGGCAGTCCGGAAGCCGCTTCAGCGCCTGCTCAAGCATTGCCTGTGAGCTGTCCAGCCCGGTGATGTGCGCCTCGGGCCAGGTTTGAAAAAGCAGCTCGGTACTGTTTCCCGGACCACACCCCAGGTCGGTGGCAGTGCTGATATTGCGGCGGGGAATGCGGGAGAGCAGTTCTGTAGCAGGTCGGGTTCGTTCAACTTCAAACTGACGATAAAGATCGGGATTCCACTCTTTCATGTTTTCCTCTTTATAACGATCGTGCTGCTCTTTTACTGTAGAGGATAATTGAGGCGTTCACTTTTCCGTCAAGGGGAAGAGCAGCGAGTTTGCCGCTCCTCCCTGCGCGCCTTAGCGTGCGTCCCGCACTGCCAGCCCCAGTTGCCAGACCGCCATTGCGTAGTGATTGCTGTGGTTGTAACGGGTGATGGCGTAAAAGTTCTGGAGTCCGAACCAGTACTGATAGCTGGTGCCCATATCAAACCGCAGCAGGCTGACCTGCTGATTGCCGTCGAGCTTCAACTCAGGCTGGAAGCCACCAGCCGCCAGGGAGGAGACGGTATAGCGCGTCTTGAAGCCGGTTTCCCATGTTGTAGATGGGCCAGTCGCCGGAACGGCCACCGTGCCATTCTTCACCCAGCCATGTGCGCTGAAGTAGTGAGCCACGCTGCCGATAGCATCTACCGGATCCCAAAGATTGATATGCCCGTCGCCATTAAAATCTACCGCATAGCTTTTAAACGAAGAGGGCATAAACTGCCCATAGCCCATTGCGCCAGCATAGGAGCCACGCAGGTCGAGCGGGTCATCGCCCTCTTCTCTTGCCATCAGCAGGAAAGTTTCCAGCTCTGCGCTGAAGAAATCGGCCCGACGTGGGTAGTTAAAGGCCAGCGTGGAGAGCGCATCGATAATACGGGTTTTGCCCATGACGCGGCCCCAGCGCGTTTCCACGCCAATAATGCCAACAATGATTTCTGGCGGCACCCCGTAAGTCTGGTAAGCGCGTTGCAGGGCATCCTGATACTGGTTCCAGAAAGCCACGCCGTTTTGCACGTTTGAGGGGGTAATAAATTTATTGCGATAGCGGATCCAGGCGCCGTTTGGCCCGGTCGGCCCCTGCGCTACTGGCGCCTGGCGATCCATCAGCCGGATCACCCAGTCCAGGTTTTTAGCCTGCGCCAGCACGTCATGCAGCTGCTGGCGCTGGAAACCATGCTCACGCACCATTTTATCCACAAAACGCTCAGTGGCCGCATTGTTGGCAAAGTCGCCCATTAAGGGATGGTAGTCATGAGAGGGTTCCAGTTGGAAACCGCCGCCGAAAGGATTCCCCTGCGGCTCTACCGCCTGAGGCTGCTTGTGGCTACTACAGGCAGTGAGTAATAGCAGGGCGGGAAGGAGTGTGGCCAGATAACGCATTGAATATCCATAGTGCGATGCGAAGAAGTAAGGCCATGTTAAAGCATTGCCTAACGGGAAGAAAAGCGGTTGTTATGTAAAGAACCGGCGCCCGCAGAATTGCAGGCGCCAGCAGAGCAGCAAGAACGATCGGAGCGGGAAACTAAGCCCTTGCGCGCTGGCGAAGCGCGTAAGCCAGCACCACAGCAAAACAGAGCAGAGGCAGGGTGTAGGCGGCGGCCGTACTGTAGTGGTCAGCTACGGCCCCCATCAGATAGGGCATGATAGCCCCGCCAACAATGGCCATAATCATCAGCGAACTGGCGCGCTTGGTCTGCTTGCCCATATTTTTGACGCCCATCGCAAACAGCGTCGGGAACATGATCGACATAAAGAAGAATACCGCCACCAGCGCAATGACAGAGACCGTTTCTATCCCCGATACCACGACGGCACACAGCACAATATTAATGGTCGCGTAAGCCACCAGCAGCGTTACCGGGCGCACGCGGCCCATTAACCAGGTGCTGAAGAAACGGCCAATCATAAAGCTGACCATTGCCACCGAAAGCAGATAGGAGGCGTTCTGATTAGAGAGAGTGGCCCAGTGCTCGGTGACGTAGTTAATAAAGAATGCCCCGACGCCAACCTGGGCAGCAACATAAAAGAACTGCGCAATGACACCGCCAGTAAAATGCCCGTGCTGCCATAAACTTTTGCTGTCACCACTGCTTTGCTCCTCTTCCTGCGCCCGAATATCCGGCATGCGGGTACGGCCAAAGACAAAGGCAATCACCAGTACCAGGGCGGCAATCGCCACATAGGTGATTTTTACCGACTCCAGGCCTTCCGTGGTGGTGCCCTGCGTGGCGGAAAAGAATAACGAGCCGCCGATCACCGGGCCAATAAACTGCCCCAGGCCATTAAAGGATTGCGACAGGTTCAGGCGACGCTCTGCGCCGGAAGGATCTCCCAGCACCGTGGCGTAGGGGTTGGCAGCCGTTTCCAGACACCCCAGCCCCAGCGCAATCACAAACAGCGCCAGCAGGAACAGGGTAAAGCTACCGGCCGCCGCCGCAGGCACAAACAGCAATGCGCCCAGCGCATAAAGGCACAGCCCTACCAACACCCCGGCTTTATAACCATAGCGATCCATAAAGAAACCAGCCGGAAGTGCAACAACAAAGTAAGCGCCGAAATAGGCGGCTTGCAGCAGGCCCGACTGCGCTTTACTGACGTGCAGCACCTCCTGAAAATGCTTGTTCAGCACATCCAGCAAGCCATAAGAAAGCCCCCACATAAAGAAGAGCACGGTCACAAGAATAAAAGCCAGCCGGTAGTGTGAAACCGCGTTCTGCTTCTGATAAGCCGGCGCAGTCGTTTTATTGACTAACATGATTCGTTCCTCGGTAGCTGTGGCCAGTACAGCAAATTACACCGGCATAAAAAGAGTTGAGGTCTAAGACCCGTTGGTTTTTCAAATCTGCGACTGCAAAGAGAAGATGCGTTCCATTGCGACCCATTTCTCTCCGGGCGGGGTCCAGGGGGTGGGCCGCTGATATCTCCACATCAGCGCCTCCCATTCACGCACTTTGGCATCCTGTTCACTGCGGGCAGCAAACTGCGCGGCATCAAAATCAGGGGCGGTTTCCATGATCATCACCAGCCGGGTACCCAACAGGTAAATCTCCATTTGGGTAATGCCATAGCGCCGCAGATGGCGGGTAATTTCCGGCCAGATTTGCTGATGAAGCTGGCGATACTGCTGCTGGAGTTCAGGATCGTCTGCCAGATCCAGCGCCTGGCAATAACGCTGGCCGCCGCTCACGTCAGCGCCCTGTCCAGGTGGGAATAGCCGCCGTCAACCCACAGCCACTGGCCGGTGGTATGGGAAGCCCGTGCCGAAAGAAGAAACACGGTGGTATTCGCAATTTCCTGCGGCGTAGTCATTCTTTTCCCCAGCGGGATGTGGCTGGTGATCTGCTGTAACTTCTCTTCCGGTTGATCGAACGTCTTGATCCACCGCTCATAGAGCGGGGTCATTACTTCGGCAGGGATCACCGCATTAACGCGGATCCCATCGGCCAGCAGCGCAGCAGCCCATTCACGGGTCAGCGCCAGCACGCCCCCCTTGGCAGAGGCATAACCGCTGGTATTGCCCTGTCCGGTAAGGGCCGTTTTTGAGCTGATATTGACGATAGCCCCTTTGCTCGCCCGCAGCGCATCCAGGCAGAGGTGCGCCATCAGGTAGTAATGGATCAGGTTCTTTTCCAGCGACCGCACAAACGCTTCTCTTCCTGCCTCCAGCCCGACGCTGTCGTTAACGCCGGCATTGTTGACCAGCCCATCAATGCGGCCAAACTGCTGGATCACTCCCTGAACGGCATTGATGCAGCTCGCCTCATCCTGCAATTCAGCCAGCATAAAAATCGCCTCTGGCTGATGCTGTTTGAGTCTCTCCATCAACTCAGCAGGCGGTTCACTGTTGCTGACGATGACCGGGATAGCGCCCTCTTCCGCCAGCGTCAGCGAAATTGCCGCCCCAATGCCGGAACCGCCGCCGGTGACAATCACCACTCTGTTTTGCAAATGAAGGTTCATATCCCATCCTCTAGTCGGTAGATTCGGCAGGCGTTACCTCCAGTAATGGCTGCCTGCTCGCTTAATGTTAAGGGTGAGACAGCCTGCTGAACGAATTGCCAGCTCTCCTGATACTCCGCGTCCAGCAGAGAGACCGGCCAGTCCGATCCCACCATTATTCTTTCACTGCCAAAGGCTTCCAGCGCCGCTTCGACAAAGGGCAGCAAATCATTGGCGCCGTAACCTGCCGGACGAGGTTCGGTCAACAGGCCAGAGAGTTTGCAGCTGACGTGCGGCAGGGCTGCCAGTGGCGCAATCTGTTTTGCCCACTGTTTTGCGCCAGCCGCGAGGTCAGGTTTACCCAGATGGTCCAGCACTATCTGATGGCGGTCGAACCGGGCAGCAAAAAGCGCAGCCTCGGCCAGATGTCGGTGTGTTACCAACAGATCCCAGACATATCCCTGCTGCTGAAGCGTCTGCATGGCTGGTTTAATCGCAGCCTGCGCCATCCACTCTGCCGGATCGGCTTCATCCTGAATCAGATGGCGAAAACCGCGCAGTAAAGGGTTCCCGCCACAGGTCTCCAGTTGGGCTGAGAGGTCCGGCTGTTGTAGATCGATCCAGCCCACCACCGCTTTTATTTCCGGGTTGCGTTCAGCCAGCGAGAGAAGCCAGTGCGTCTCTTCCAGCGTCTGACGAGCCTGTACCGCCACGCAGCCATCAATCTGCTGAGCGGCCAGCTCTGCTGCCAGGTGAGACGGCAGGAAATCGCGCTTCAGACGCGTCATCTGCTGGCTAATCCAGCCATATTCCTGCGGCTGGTAATGCCAGAAATGCTGGTGCGCATCAATCCGCAGCGTCATCAGGCTGGCTCCAGGGCGCGAAAGCGGTACTGCTCAATCGAGGCGGGAAACATCTCAATAGAGAAGCCAGCGTGCTCTGGCGGCATATACGCAGCGCCTTTGATCACGCAGGGATGCACAAAATGTTCGTGAAGATGATCCACATATTCAATTACCCGGCCCTCATGCGTTCCGGCGATGCACAAATAGTCAATCATCGAGAGATGCTGCACGTATTCGCACAGCCCCACGCCGCCCGCGTGCGGGCAGACCGGCAGGTTGTATTTCGCCGCCATCAGCATAACGGCCAGAATTTCGTTGACGCCCCCCATCCGGCAGGCATCGATCTGCACCACATCAATGGCACCGCGCATAATGAACTGCTTGAACATAATCCGGTTCTGGCACATTTCACCGGTTGCCACCTTCACAGGCGCTATGGCTTCCCTGATGCGGCGATGGCCTTCAATGTCATCGGGGCTGGTGGGTTCTTCAATAAACCAGGGGTCTGCAAAGGCCAGTTTGTTCACCCAGGGGATCGCTTCTTCGGTCTCCCAGACCTGATTTGCGTCGATCATCAGCTTGCGATCGGGGCCGATCACTTCGCGGGCAATGGTTACCCGGCGGATATCATCTTCCAGATCGCGCCCCACTTTCAGCTTGAGGTAGTCGAAACCGGCATCGACAGCTTCCTGACAGAGACGGCGCAGCTTGTCGTCGGGATAGCCCAGCCAGCCCGCTGAGGTGGTATAGCAGGGATAGCCTTCAGCCAGCAGCGTTTGCAGCCGCTGCTCTTTGTTGTCTGCCCGCTGACGAAGCAGCGTCAGCGCCTCCTCCGGCGTAATGCAGTCAGTGAGGTAGCGGAAATCGATGCAGCGCACCAGCTCTTCAGGCGACATGTCAGCCACCAGCCGCCACAGCGGTTTCCCCTCCGCTTTACTCCACAAATCCCATACGGCATTAACCACGGCGCCCGTCGCCAGGTGGATGGCGCCTTTGTCAGGCCCAATCCAGCGTAGCTGGCTGTCGCTGGTAAACGAGCGCCAGAATGCGCCCATATTGGCAGTGATTGCCGCCAGACTCTGCCCCACCACCAGATGTTCGAGCGCGTGAATAGCCGCACAGCAGATCTCATTTCCCCGGCCAATAGTAAAAGTCAGCCCGTGGCCGCTCAGTCCGGCGGTATCGGTTTCTAAAATAACGTAGGCCGCTGAATAATCCGGGTCAGGGTTCATCGCATCCGATCCATCCAGAGAGAGAGAGGTCGGGAAACGGATATCTTCCACGCGCATGGCGGTAATCGTTGTCATAAGAGCGTCCTGTAAGATCTGGCTTTAAGCCTGAATAGTTTTCTGGCGCTGTTCACCCAGCCCCTCAATCCCCAGCCGGATCTCCTGCCCGGCGCGAAGGTAGACCGGCGGCTTCTGCCCCATCCCGACGCCCGGCGGCGTGCCAGTGGAGATCACATCCCCAGGTTGCAGGCTCATAAACCGGCTGAGGTAACTGATGATTTCCGGCACGGTGAAAATCATGGTGCTGGTGTTGCCGTCCTGATAGCGTTTGCCATCCACCTCCAGCCACAGATGCAATTTATTTGGCTCGGGGATCTCATCAGCCGTCACCAGCCATGGCCCAAGAGGCCCAAAGGTGTCGCAGCCTTTGCCTTTATCCCAGGTGCCGCCCCGCTCAATCTGAAATTCTCGTTCCGAGACGTCGTTAATCACGCAATAACCCGCAACGTGCGAGAGCGCGTCAGTCTCACTGATATAGCGCCCGCCCTTGCCAATCACCACGCCCAGCTCCACTTCCCAGTCGGTTTTTTGCGAGTCGCGGGGGATCTCTACAGCATCATTCGGGCCGACAATAGCGCTGGTCCATTTGCTGAAAACCACTGGCTCTTTGGGGATCTCAGCCCCGGTTTCTGCCGCATGGTCGGCGTAGTTCAGCCCGATACAGATAAACTTCCCGACATTTCCCACGCAGGCCCCCAGCCGGGGATGCCCCTCCACCAGCGGCAGCGAAGCAGGGTCAAGCTGACGCAGCTTATTTAATGACTCGGGCAGCAGGACATTGCCGCCTATATCGTCAATCACGCCGGAGAGATCGCGTAGCTTTCCCTGGGCATCGAGAGTACCCGGACGTTCCTCTCCTGGCTGGCCATAACGTAATAATTTCATCCTTTCTCCTTTCAACAGATCCAGGGCGGCTTAGTTGCTCCAGCCGCCATCAATAATGTGAATGGCACCGGTGGTGTAAGCACTGGCATCAGAGGCCAGATAGCGTGCCAGTTGAGCAATCTCCTCCGTTTTGCCGATGCGGCCTATCGGTTGACGGGAGACAAAAGCCTGATAAACCTCCTCCTCGCTTCGTCCCTCCGCCTTTGCCTGCGCGGCAATACGCTGATGAAGCGAAGGGGATTCCACCGTACCAGGGCAAATGGCGTTGCAGCGGATCCCCTGCGAGACATAATCCGCCGCCACAGATTTGGTTAATCCGATAACGGCAGCTTTCGAGGCGCTGTAGGCAAAGCGGTTTGGCACGCCTTTAACGCTGGAAGCCACCGAAGACATGTTGATGATTGAACCTTTTTGCTGCCTCAGCATTGCCGGCAGAAAAGCCCTCAGGGTATGGAACATGGCGGTGACGTTCAGGTCGAGGGCGAACTGCCACTCCTGCTCGCTGCAACTCAGGATATCGCCGCTGTGTACCACGCCAGCGCAGTTAAACAGCACGTCGATTGTGCCGATCTCTTCTGCCAGTGCCTGGATCGCCTGCGGACGGGTGACATCCAGCTCCCTGCCGGTCACGCCGGGTATGTCATGGAGCTGCGAAAGATTGATATCCGTGGCGATAACGTCAGCGCCCGATTGCGCAAACAGGCGGGCAGTATTCAGCCCAATCCCCTGTCCGGCTGCGGTGATCAGCACCTTTTTACCTTGCAAATCCATAGGAATTCCTTGAGCAAAGGACTAATGGTCAGGCCATTAACGGTGAAAAAAAACGTTTTAAGCGGCGCCCTTTTGCTATGATTCAGGGCAGTTCTGGCTTAAAACGCGCTAATTAATTAACCAATTTTTTACATACTGAAAACAAAGCAGCAAGCAGAATCTCTGCAAAGTGCTGGCTGAATCGCTTAACTAAAAAACCGTCTGGTGAGCCATGCCGATACAAAAATTAGAGAATCCAAGGATTTACCGTCAGATTGCCGATCAGTTGAAACAGCTGATCGCCAGCGGTGAATTTCCGCCTGGCAGTAAGCTCCCCGCCGAGCGGGAGTTGGCCAGCCAGCTCCAGGTGAGCAGGGCTTCGGTGCGGGAAGCGCTGATTGCGCTGGAGGTTATCGGCCTGGTGGATGTGCGGGTAGGGAATGGCGTGATTGTCTGCCAGCCTGACGCCTTGCCCTCTGAAGAGCCGGTAATGCAGCAGGCGGGGCGCGATCAGTGGGCCGATGTGGATGATGAGCTGAATATTCAGCTCGATTTCAGCGCGGAGCTGCCGCCCTTTTCGCTGCTGCAAACCCGCCGTCTGATAGAACCTGAGACGGCAGCTCTGGCTGCCCGTCACGCTTCAGAAGCGGAACTTGCAGCGATTGAGCAGGCTTATGAGCAGAACTGTCGCGATAACCGGCAAGGTTCGGCGACTCATCCCGGCGACAGGCTGTTTCATATTCGTATCGCTCAGGCCAGCGGCAACCCCGCTTATGCCTTTATCATTGCCCATCTGCTGGGGCATCGCTACGGTACAATGTTCCGCAGTCTGCAACAGCACTATACGCCGCAGGATATGCCGCATCGCTCTGAAACAGAGCATCTGGCTATCCTGGAGGCACTGAAGTCACGCGACCCGCGTGCGGCCAAAAAAGCGATGAGAGATCATCTTGATGCGGTGATTGAGATTTTCGGACGGGGATAGAAAAGGCCGGTATAACCGGCCTCAGCAATTGTTTGAAAGGGTGTGATTAGCGGCGGTTACGCACCAGCTGATAACGGCGGGTCAGATACTCCACCGGCGCGCTCCAGATATGCACCAGACGGCAGAAGGGGAACAGCAGGAAAAGCGTCATTCCCAGCACCATATGCAGGCGGAAGATCAGCGCCACCCCTTCCAGATGCTGCGAAGCACCGCCGTGGAACGTCACCACCGCCTGCGCCCAGGCCACCAGCTTCATCATTTCGCTGCCGTCCAGATGCTGGGCGGAGAACGGGATGGTCAGCAGCCCCAGGCATACCTGCACCACCAGCAGCGTCAGGATCAGAATATCCCCAAAGCTGCTGGTAGCCCGCACGCGGGGATTGGTCAGGCGACGTTTAAGCAGCAGTGCCCCGCCCACCAGCGTCAGCAGGCCACAGATCCCACCGGCAATCATCGCCAGCTTCTGCTTAACGTCGATGGGCAGAAAGGCTTCATACATCCAGTGCGGCGTCAGCATGCCAACAATATGGCCAAAGAAGATGCCGATAATGCCGATATGGAAGAGATTGGACGCCAGACGCATCCCCTTTTTGTCCAGCATCTGGCTGGAACCCGCCCGCCAGCTGTACTGGCCGTAGTCGTAACGTAGCCAGCTGCCGATCAGGAAAACCGCGCCCGCCAGATAGGGATAGATATCGAAAAAGAACTGAGATAAATAGTGCATGATTACTCTCCTGTGGTACGTGCCGCGGCCTGAGCCACATCCAGATACTGCGGAGCCACCGCCCCGGCAAAGCGGCGCTGATGAGCGGCCTGTTGGGCAGAAGCGCAGCCCTGCTCACCCAGAAACTTCACCTGCTCCTCTTCCCAGACGGCATCCAGCGCAGCGGGCGTATCGTCACGAGCCTCTTTCTCTATTTGCGGCCTGAGCGATTCCGCCTCCACGCCGCTTGCGGAAAGCGCAATCAGCGCCTCAAACAGCAGCGCATAAGGCGTACCGCGCTGCTGTAAGCGCGCGGCCAGCAGCGCCAGAATCGGGGCTATATCCTGCAAACCGCCACGCGCCCGCTCAGCAGAACCGCTGCCAAGATACTCCAGGTAGAGCGGCAGGTAGTCCGGCAGCTCTTTAGAGTCCAGCTCCAGGCCATCGGCGCGGTACTGATCCAGCAGATCGACCATCGCCTGCCCGCGATCGCGGGATTCACCATGCACATGTTCAAACAGCAGCAGCGAGGTGGCGCGGCCACGGTCAAACAGCTCGCAGTACTCCGCCTGCACGTCCAGCAGAGGACGTGCGCAGAAGGTCTCTATAAAGGCTGTCAGACGAGTAACCTGCTCCGGCGCAAGCTCCGGCACGCTTTGTAGCACTTCAACCAGTTCGGCATGGTGATCAAAAAGATCCTGATCCGGGTAATCCAGCAGGCGGCCAATCACGCGTAAGACAATCATGAGCGATCCTCCTGTGGAGGCGTTTTGCGGCCAATATCAATGGCATCGATCCGGCGGCTGTTGAACAGGTTGAATTTGCTGTCGCTGCCGTGGCAGCCATCGCCAAAGCTGAAGCCGCAGCCTTTGCTCTCGGGGAAAGCTTCCCGCGCCAGCTCACGATGGCTGGAGGGCACCACAAAACGATCTTCGTAGTTGGCGATCGCCAGATAGCGGTACATCTCCTGCGCCTGCGCCTCCGTTAAGCCAACCTGTTCAAGGGCGCGGGTATCGATCTGCCCTTCTACCGTCTCCGCCCGCTTGTAGTGTCGCATCGCCAGCATACGTTTCAGCGCCAGCAGCACTGGCGCGGTATCGCCAGCAGTCAGCAGGTTTGCCAGATACTGCACCGGAATGCGCAGGCTTTCGACATCCGGCAGCACGCCGCTGTGGCCCAGCTGACCCGCATCGGCAACGGACTGGATGGGTGATAAAGGTGGCACATACCAGACCATCGGCAGCGTGCGATATTCCGGATGCAGCGGTAAAGCGAGCTTCCACTCCATCGCCATTTTATAGACCGGCGACTGCTGCGCGGCGTCAATCACGCTCTGCGGGATACCTTCTGCCAGCGCCTGTTCAATTACCGCCGGGTCATGTGGGTCGAGGAAGATCTCCAGCTGACGCTGATAGAGATCCTGTTCGTTCTCCGCAGAGGCGGCCTGTTCAATACGATCGGCGTCATACAGCAGTACGCCAAGATAACGGATACGGCCCACGCAGGTTTCCGAACAGACGGTGGGCTGGCCCGCTTCGATACGGGGATAACAGAAGATGCATTTCTCTGACTTGCCGCTCTTCCAGTTAAAGTAAATCTTTTTGTAAGGGCAGCCGGTCAGGCACATACGCCAGCCGCGGCATTTATCCTGATCGATCAGCACGATACCATCTTCGCCGCGCTTATAGATGGCACCGCTTGGGCAGGTCGCCACGCAGGCGGGGTTCAGGCAGTGTTCACACAGGCGCGGCAGATACATCATGAAGGTATTTTCAAACTGCCCGTACATCTCTTTCTGGATGTTGTCGAAGTTCTTGTCCGCCGAGCGTTTAGAGAACTCTCCGCCCAGGATCTCTTCCCAGTTCGGGCCGTTCTCAATTTTCTTCATGCGCTGGCCGGTAATCAGCGAGCGAGGACGAGCGATTGGCTGATGCTTACCCGCCGGTGCGGTATGCAAGTTCTGATAGTCGAAATCAAAGGGTTCGTAATAATCATCCAGCGCTGGCACATCCGGGTTGGCAAAAATCTTCGACAGCAAACCAACGCGGTTACCCATGCGCGGCTCCAGCTTGCCGTTAATTTTGCGGATCCAGCCGCCTTTCCATTTCTGCTGATCCTCCCAGGCATGGGGATACCCGACCCCTGGTTTACTCTCTACGTTGTTGAACCAGGCATACTCCATCCCTTCCCGGCTGGTCCAGACGTTTTTACAGGTCACGGAACAGGTATGGCATCCGATGCATTTGTCCAGGTTCAGCACCATGCCGACTTGCGAACGAATTTTCATGGCTGACTCTCCTGCTGGCTGCCCTGGCAATCGTCGGTGCCTTCACCGTCTAACCAGTCAATGTTGTTCATTTTTCTGACAATCACGAACTCGTCGCGGTTGGAGCCGACGGTGCCGTAGTAGTTGAAGCCATATGACTGCTGCGCATAGCCGCCGATCATATGGGTAGGTTTCGGACAGGTACGGGTGACGGAATTATGAATACCGCCGCGCTGGCTGGTGATTTCGGAGCCGGGTATGTTCACGATGCGCTCCTGCGCGTGGTACATCATGGTCATGCCGGCCGGAACACGCTGGCTGACTACCGCGCGGGCGGTCAGCGCACCGTTGGCGTTAAACGCTTCAATCCAGTCGTTATCCGCAATGCCTAACTCTTTCGCATCCTCTTCGCTCATCCAGACAATCGGACCGCCGCGTGACAGCGTCAGCATCAGCAGGTTGTCGCTGTAGGTAGAGTGAATGCCCCATTTCTGGTGCGGCGTCAGGAAATTCAGCGCCTTCTCCGGGTTGCCGTTAGGCTTCTGGTTTAAAAACGGTTTTGCCGCGCGGGTATCAATTGGCGGACGGTAGACCAGCAGGCTCTCGCCGAAGGCACGCATCCACTCATGATCCTGATAAAGCTGCTGGCGACCGCTGAGCGTGCGCCAAGGGATCAGCTCATGCACGTTGGTGTAGCAGGCGTTATAAGAGACATGCTCATCTTCCAGACCTGACCAGGTTGGGCTGGAGATAATTTTGCGCGGCTGCGCCTGAATATCGCGGAAGCGGATCTTCTCATCCTCTTTATTCAGCGCCAGATGGGTATGGTCCCGTCCGGTGATAGCGCTCAGCGCCTGCCAGGCTTTTACCGCTACCTGACCGTTGGTTTCGGGAGCCAGCGACAGGATCACTTCCGCGGCATCAATTGCCGTAGAGATATTTGGTCGGCCTGCTGCCGGGCCATCCGCCTTAACGTAGTTAAGCTGCTTGAGGAAATCGACCTCAGTCTGGGTATTCCAGCTGATGCCTTTCCCGCCGTTGCCAAGCTTGTCCAGCAGCGGGCCGAGGGAGGTGAAGCGCTCAAAGGTGGCCGGGTAATCACGCTCCACCACAATGATGTGCGGCGCCGTTTTTCCTGGGATCAGCTCGCATTCCCCTTTTTTCCACTCTTTTACGCCAAACGGCTGTGCCAGCTCTGCCGGAGAGTCATGCTGAACCGGCAGGGTCACCACATCCGTTTCCTGGCCCAGGTGGCCCACGCAGAGTTCAGAGAAGGTTTTGGCGATGCCTTTATAGATTTCCCAGTCGCTTTTCGACTCCCAGGCGGGATCGACCGCGGCGGAGAGCGGATGAATGAACGGATGCATATCCGAGGTGTTCATATCATCTTTTTCATACCAGGTAGCGGTCGGCAGCACGATATCGGAATAGAGGCAGGTGCTGGACATGCGGAAGTCCAGCGTGACCACCAGGTCCAGCTTGCCTTCGCCGCCCTTCTCCTGCCATTCAACCTCTTCCGGCATCACACCGCCCTGCATACCCAGGTCTTTGCCCTGAATACCGTTCTCGGTGCCCAGCAGATATTTGAGCATGTACTCATGCCCTTTACCGGAGGAGCCAAGCAGGTTGGAACGCCAGATAAACATGTTTCTTGGGAAGTTCTGCGGATTATCCGGCTGTTCGGCAGCAAACCGCAAAGAGCCGTTTTTCAGGCTTTCAACAGTGAAGTCGACGGGCGAGAGGCCAGCCGCCTGGGCTTTTGCTGCCAGCTGTAGCGGATTGGTATTCAGCTGCGGTGCGGAAGGCAGCCAGCCCATGCGTTCGGAGCGCACGTTAAAATCAATCAGGCTGCCGCTGTAGCGGGTTTTGTCCGCCAGCGGCGAGAGCAGCTCTTCGGTAGTGACCGCCTCATAGCGCCACTGGCTGGAGTGGTTATAGAAGAACGAGGTACTGTTCATATGGCGGGGCGGACGCTGCCAGTCGAGGGCGAACGCCAGCGGGGTCCAGCCGGTTTGCGGCCTAAGTTTCTCCTGACCAACGTAGTGCGCCCAGCCGCCGCCGCTCTGTCCAACGCAGCCGCAGAACACCAGCATGTTGATCAGTCCACGGTAGTTCATATCCATGTGATACCAGTGGTTCATCCCGGCACCCACGATAATCATTGAACGGCCACGGGTGGTTTCCGCATTTTGCGCAAACTCACGGGCAATACGAATGATGTTCTGCCGCGATACGCCGGTGATCTGCTCTGCCCATGCCGGACTGTAAGCCTTCACTTCGTCGTAATTTTTCGCGCAGTTATCATCTTCCAGCCCGCGATCCAGCCCGTAGTTTGCCAGCGTCAGGTCATAGACGCTGGTCACCAGGCCTTCGCTGCCATCGGCCAGCGTGATGCGTTTCACCGGCAGCTTGTGCAGCAGGATCTCTTCCAGCGCCACGCTGTTGAAGTTTTCACTGGTGATGCCGCCAAAATAGGGGAAGCCGACCTCAACCACCTCGTCGTGGTTCCCCAGCAGGCTGAGCTGAAGCACCACTTCCTGCTGCGTATTGCCTTCACGGGGTTCCAGGTTCCATTTCCCCTGTTCGCCCCAGCGGAAACCGATCGATCCCTGCGGTGCCACCAGCTCGCCATCGGTCTGGTTGATCGCCACGGTTTTCCATTCAGGATTATTTTCCTGGCCCAGCCCGTCCACCAGATCGCTGGCGCGAAGCTGGCGACCGGCGGCGTAAAAACCGCCCTCACGCGGCTCCAGCAGCACCAGCATCGGCATATCGGTGTAGCGGCGTACGTAGTCGCGGAAATAGGGCACTTCGCGGTCGAGGTGGAACTCCTTCAGCATGACGTGGCCCATCGCCAGCGCCATGGCGCTGTCGGTGCCCTGCTTCGGACTCAACCACTGGTCGCAGAGCTTGGCTACTTCGGCATAATCTGGCGTGATCGCTACCGTTTTGGTGCCTTTGTACCGGACTTCGGTAAAGAAGTGCGCATCTGGCGTACGGGTCTGCGGCACATTCGAGCCCCAGGCGATGATGTAGGAAGAGTTATACCAGTCGGCCGATTCCGGCACATCGGTCTGCTCGCCCCAGGTCATTGGCGAGGCGGGCGGCAGGTCACAATACCAGTCGTAAAAACTCAGGCAGGCACCGCCAATCAGTGACAGGTAGCGGGCGCCTGCGGCATAGGAAACCATCGACATCGCCGGGATCGGTGAGAAGCCCACAATGCGATCCGGGCCGAAGGTTTTAGCCGTGTAGATATTGGAGGCGGCAATCAGTTCGTTGACTTCCTGCCAGCTTGAACGAACAAAGCCACCGCGCCCACGGGCCACTTTGTAGCTTTTCGCCTTCTCAGGATCGCTGACGATAGATCCCCAGGCTACCACCGGATCACTGTGTTCCGCTTTCGCTTCACGCCAGAGCTTAATCAGTTTTTTGCGCATCAGCGGATATTTCAGCCGGTTAGCGCTGTAGAGATACCAGGAGTAGCTGGCACCGCGTGGGCAGCCGCGTGGCTCATGGTTTGGCAAATCGGGGCGGGTGCGGGGATAGTCGGTCTGCTGAGTTTCCCAGGTGACCAGACCATTTTTCACATAAATTTTCCAGCTACAGGAACCGGTGCAGTTTACCCCATGAGTGGAGCGCACAATTTTGTCATGCTGCCAGCGGCTGCGGTAGCCATCTTCCCAGTCACGATTGGTGTTAAGAGTCTGGCCATGATTGCCAGAGAAAGGTTCCGCCAGCTGTTTGAAGTAGCGAAACCTGTCGAGAAACTTGCTCATCCGGAATTCTCCTGAAGGCTTGATTATGTTTATAGGGACGACATTGCTTAATCTGCAAGCAGGGTACTGATGCGCCGGAGATTGCAGATTGATAACGATCAACAGTCAGCGGTGGAGAAGCGGAGGGCTTTCACCGGGTTACCCCTTAAGGAGTAGCAGGAGGTTTAAATCTAATATTATGAATTAAAAGATAAAAACCGATTTCCCATGCGCTTGCCAGCCGTTTTTTACACATACTGGCTCTTAAGGGGTAGAAGGGTTCAGCCCGCCGTAGCGGGCTGAACATCAGGCTGCTTTCTTACGCCCATACACCACCCAGGTGATCGCTACGCAGAGCAGGTAAAACGCCACGAACACTTTCATTGCGCCTGCCGGTGAGCCGGTCATCGCCAGCGACATACCGAACATTTGCGGAATAAAGAAGCCGCCAGCGGCACCAATGGCAGAAATAAAGCCCAGCGCAGCAGAGGTTTCGGTTACGGCTTCGTGCTGCGCGGCGGCATCGCTTCGGCCCTCTGCCTTTACGCGCTCCAGCGTATTTTTGCGGAAAATTACCGCAATCATCTGGAAGGTGGATCCGCTACCTAACCCGGCGTTGATAAACAGCACCATAAAGACGCTGTAGAACGCGATAAACGAGCCAGCCTGCCCCTCTCCCGGCAGCGTCATAAACAGCAGGCCGCAGAAGAAAGTCATCACAATAAAGTTGAGCAGGGTGACGCGTACGCCGCCAAACCTGTCGGAGAGCATGCCGCCGGCAGAACGTGCCAGCGCCCCCAAAAATGGCCCAAAGAAGGCATATTTCAGGATCACGATGTCAGGAAACTGAGTTTTGGAGAGCATGGCGAATCCGGCAGAAAAGCCGATGAAAGAGCCAAACGTCGCCAGATACAGCACTGCCATAATCCACAGATGGGGCCGCTTCAGTACCGGTAGCTGCTCACGCAGCGAGGATTTTGACGAGGCGAGATCGTTCATGCCAAACCAGGCCAGCAGCGTCCCCACAATCAGGAAAGGCACCCAGATCCAGGCCGCATTTTCCAGCCAGATGACCTCGCCATTGGCCGCGGTTTGCGCGCCGCCGCCAAAGGCGCTGAAGATGCCAAAGGAGATGGCCAGCGGCGCAAAGAACTGCATCACGCTGACGCCAAGATTCCCCAGGCCACCGTTGATACCCAGCGCGCCGCCCTGCCTGGCTCGGGGGAAAAAGAAGCTGATATTGCCCATGCTGGAAGCAAAATTCGCTCCGGCACAGCCGCACATCAGGGCAATAATCACAAAGATGGAGAACGGCGTGCGGGGATCCTGCACGGCGAAGCCCAGCCACAGGCAGGGGATCAGCAGAATAGCGGTGCTGAAAGCGGTCCAGCGCCGCCCGCCGAAAATGGGAATAACAAAAGAGTAAGGCACGCGAAGCAGCGCACAGGCCACCGAAGGCAACGCGGTCAACAGGAAGAGTTGTTCCGTGGTAAAGTTAAAACCCACTTTATTGAGGTTAACGGCAACCGCACTGAACAGCATCCAGACGCAGAAAGCCAGCAGCAGACAGAAAACAGAAATCCACAGATTACGGCTGGCAATTCGTTTGCCGCGCTGCTGCCAGAATTCAGCGTCTTCAGGCTGCCACTCCTGGATAACCGTCCCGCCTTTCAGGGGTATAGAAGAAGTTTGTGACATTTTGGGGTTCTCATCGACAGAAGGATATTGCCGACATCCTGCTTATCCCCGGTTCGTCTGAGGTTGATGCAAATCAACGAGAGGCCAGGTAATTTCCTTGCCTGTCACCGCCGGGTGACTTAAGAGGTAGAGGAAGGAGATGAACCAAATCCTTGTTTATTAGCAAATTTTTTATCCTTTCGCTGAGCTATACTTAGCCGTTAGCGCCGTGCGGAAATTAGTGATTACCTCTTAAGTAGTATAGGGATCGTCCTGGCAATCCGTAGAATAGCGCCGGTACCCTTTTCCACCCGCAAGCCATTCACTACAGTCAGAAGGATCAACGCCGTGAAAGAAGAAGCCGCCACTATATTACTGATTGACGATCACCCGATGCTGCGCAACGGGGTAAAACAGCTGATAGAGCTGGATGACCGTTTACAGGTGGTGGCGGAAGCGGGCAACGGTACGCAGGGGGTTGCGCTGGCGGGCGAGCACGATCCGGATCTGATCCTGCTGGATTTAAACATGCCCGGCATGAACGGGCTGGATACGCTGGTGCAGCTGCGGACTATCGAGCTTTCCGGCCGTATCGTGGTGTTCAGCGTCTCCAATCACGAGGATGATGTGGTGAATGCCCTGAAGCGCGGCGCCGATGGCTATCTGCTGAAGGATATGGAACCGGAAGAGCTGTTGAAATCACTGCATCAGGCCGCTGCGGGACAGATGGTGCTGAGCGAAACATTAACCAACGTGCTGGTGGCCAGCCTGCGGGAAAACCGTCCCACGGAAGAGCGTGATATTGAACAGCTCACCCGTCGCGAACGGGATATCCTGAAACTCATTACCCAGGGGATGACCAATAAAGCAATCGCCCGTAAGCTCTCAATTACCGAAAGCACTGTTAAGGTACACGTTAAGCATCTGCTGAAAAAAATGAAGCTTAAATCTCGTGTGGAAGCCGCCGTCTGGGCTTTGCAGAGCGGGCATGAATAAGCTTGTGAAATACTCCCTGCCAGAATTTATTTCTGCTCTGGAAATGAATATTGTTATTTAGTTGATTGAGTTTAATTTGAAAATGTTACCGGCTGATTTATCCCATTGCGCTCACCACTATATAAGTTCCCCACCCTGTCATCACCACTAAAGCCAGCGCGCACAAGACATAGGCCGCTATGCGCTTCAAACTGTATACACCCACGTTAACCCCCTTTCGCTTATTGATCTGAGGTTAAACATACCCGCTTTTTCTAAACGTAAATTAAACAGAGTTAATTCTGTTTCCCCCGCAAGGTGTAAATTTATACAGCGTTGTTTCCGATCAATTCCCTCAGGCAACAGGTCTATTACTCTGCACACAATTTCATCAATACCTTAAATTTATTTTTGCGGAGAAACACTTTGCCGAATATTCCCTCTCACACCAATAAATATAGCTCCCCTTCCGGATCGCAGAAAAAACCCTGGCAGCTGACAACAGAAGAAATAGTAGAAAAAACAGAGAGCCGGAAGGCCGGGCTTAGCCAGGCAGAGGTGGACGCTCGCCTTGCTGAATACGGCCCCAACACGCTGCCACAGCACAAGGGTAAGCCAGCCTGGCTGCGCTTTCTGGCCCATTTTCACGACGTGCTGATTTATGTCCTGCTGGCCGCTGCGGTGCTGACCGCAGTGATGGGCCACTGGATTGATACGCTGGTGATCCTTGGTGTGGCGGTGATTAACGCGCTGATTGGTCACATTCAGGAAAGTAACGCAGAAAAATCACTGAAAAGCATCGCTACCATGCTCTCCAGCGAAACGGTGGCGATCCGGGATGGCAGCCATCAGACACTCTCTGTCGCCACTCTTGTGCCTGGCGATATTGTGGTCCTGCGTGCTGGCGATCGCGTGCCGGCCGATTTACGTCTTATTGAAGCCCATAATCTGCGGGTTGAGGAGGCTATCCTCACCGGCGAATCCACAGTTGTCGAGAAAACTACGGCGGCGCTGAGCGGCGACCTTCCCCTTGCCGACCGTAAGAATATGCTGTTTTCCGGCACTATGCTCAGCGCGGGCAGCGGCACTGGCGTAGTGACGGCAACGGGCGGCAGCACGGAGCTGGGGCACATCAATCAGATGATTGCTTCCGTCAGCAAAAGCCGCACGCCGCTGTTACAGCAGATGGACAAACTGGGGAAAGGGATATCGGCGATCATTTTTGTGATGATGATAGCCCTGTTTATCTTCAGTCTGATGATGCGCGATATGCCGCTGGGCGAACTGCTGCTGTCGCTGATAAGCCTGGCCGTAGCGGCGGTACCGGAAGGGCTGCCTGCTATTATCTCTATCATTCTTTCTCTGGGCGTGCAGACCCTGGCGCGCAAAGGGGCCATTATCCGCAAGCTGCCCACGGTAGAAACGCTGGGCGCAATGACCGTGGTCTGTTCCGATAAAACCGGCACGCTGACGATGAACGAGATGACGGTGAAAGCGGTGATCACTGCCGAAGCCTGCTACCGCGTGGAAGGGAACAGCTATGAGCCGGTTGGCAATATTTATCTTCAGGGCAGTGACAGCCCGATCACGCTGCAACCCGGCAGCGTGCTTGAGCGCTATCTGCGTACGCTGGATTTATGCAATGAGAGCCAGCTGACGCGTAACGATAAGAACCAGTGGGTGCTGACCGGTGGTCCCACCGAAGGGGCGCTGAAGGTGCTGGCAGCAAAAGCAAACTTGTCGCCGGTGGCCGTCCGCCCGATTGACAAAATTCCTTTCGATTCACAATACAAATATATGGCAACCCGCCATGAAGTTGGGCATGAGCAGCAGATACTGATTACGGGTGCGCCAGATGTTCTGTTTACATTGTGTCAGCAGCAGCAAACCGAAGCGGGCCTGCAACCCTTTGACCGCCAGTACTGGGAAGATCAGATCGTTACTTATGCCCGTGAAGGCTTACGGATGGTAGCGGCTGCCTGGAAGCCAGCACCGTCAGATAACGCGCCTCTCACGCACGGTCATTTACAGGAGGGGTTAATCTTTCTGGGTATTGCCGGAATGATGGATCCTCCCCGACCGGAGGCGATTGACGCTATCCGAATCTGCCAGCAGGCTGGGATCCGGGTGAAGATGATCACCGGCGACCACCAGCAAACGGCGATGAGTATTGGGCAGATGCTTGGCATAGGCAACAGCCACCAGGCGATGACGGGTAGCGAACTGGAAAAAATGGACGACAAGCAGCTGACGGAAGCGGCGGTGAAATTTGATATTTTTGCCCGCACCAGCCCGGAACATAAGCTGCGTCTGGTGAAAGCCCTGCAACAGCAAGGGGAGATCGTGGGCATGACCGGCGATGGCGTTAACGATGCGCCAGCCCTTAAGCAGGCCGATGTCGGCATCGCAATGGGGATCAAAGGCACCGAGGTGACCAAAGAAGCGGCGGATATGGTGCTCACCGATGATAATTTCGCCACGCTGGCCAGCGCGGTAAAAGAGGGGCGCCGCGTCTATGACAATCTCAAGAAAACCATTCTGTTTGTGATGCCCACCAATCTGGCACAGGGTCTGCTGATTATTATTGCGCTGCTGGCGGGTAATCTTATCCCGCTGACGCCGGTGCTGATCCTGTGGATGAACATGGCTACTTCCGCCACCCTCTCCTTTGGCCTGGCGTTTGAGCCTGCGGAAAACAACATTATGAAGCGGCCCCCCCGTAACGTCGCCCGGTCGGTAATGGATGGCTTCGCCCTCTGGCGCGTGGGCTTTGTCGGCCTGTTAATAGCGATCAGCGCTTTTGTGCTGGAAGCCTGGCTGCAACCACGTGGCCACAGCCCGGAGTTTATCCGCACCGTTCTGCTACAGATGCTGGTAACGGCACAGTGGGTCTACATGCTGAACTGCCGTCGTACCGATAGTTTCTCTCTGGACAGCAGCCTGCTGCGTAATAAAGGGGTCTGGCTGGTCAGCGGCCTGCTGCTGCTGCTTCAGTTGGCAATCATTTACCTGCCCTTTATGCAGATGCTGTTCGGCACCGAAGGACTCCCGCTGCGTTACTGGGGCGTCACCTTCGCCGTCGGGGCGCTGCTGTTCCTGATTGTTGAGCTGGAAAAGCCCCTTACCCGCCGTTTCCGTCGGCAGTAAGGCCCGCAGACGCCCGAAAGGGCGTCTCTTTACCCACCTTGTCCGTAACACCTCCATGAACGCAATCTTCAGAATCTCCGCACTGATGCTGGTCATCGCATTCGGCTGGCCCGCGCGGCAGGCCGCCACGTAGCGCTTCCGGGAGCGGGCGCATGGGCTGGTGACATAAAAACTGGTGTCGGCAATCAGCCATGAATCTTTCGTTTTTTGGCCAGTTTGCGAAGCGCTTCCGGCTTTTCCTGTGACAGTCTCTTACTCGCTGCGTTAATATAGAGGCCGCTGAAAGACCTTAATGCACGTTGTGCCATTGCCTGCCTTATATTCAATGGACTGGAAAAGAAGACCTGATAATGACCACAGATAACCTCGTCGCCCACACCCCTATGATGCAGCAGTACCTTCGCCTGAAGGCGGAACATCCGGAAATCCTGCTGTTTTACCGGATGGGGGATTTCTACGAGCTGTTCTATGACGACGCCAAACGAGCCTCGCAGCTGCTGGATATCTCGCTGACCAAACGCGGCGCATCGGCCGGAGAACCGATTCCGATGGCTGGGGTGCCCTATCATGCCGTGGAGAATTACCTGGCGAAGCTGGTTCAGCTGGGTGAGTCCGTGGCTATCTGTGAGCAGATTGGCGACCCGGCGCTGAGCAAAGGGCCGGTGGAGCGCAAAGTGGTTCGCATTGTCACCCCTGGCACCATCAGCGATGAAGCGCTGTTGCAGGAGCGTCAGGATAACCTGCTGGCGGCTATCTGGCAGGGGCCGCGCGGCTTTGGTTTCGCCACGCTGGATATCAGTTCCGGTCGTTTCCGCCTGGCAGAACCGACCGATCTGGAGACGATGGCGGCGGAGCTGACCCGCTCCAACCCGGCGGAGCTGCTCTATTCAGAAGATTTCGCCGCCATGTCGCTGATTGAAAACCGGCGTGGGCTGCGGCGGCGTCCGCTGTGGGAATTTGAGGTTGAAACCGCGCGCCAGCAGCTGAATATGCAGTTTGGCACCCGCGATCTCTCGGGTTTTGGCGTTGAGCAGGCGCATCATGCGCTGCGGGCGGCGGGCTGCCTGCTGCAATATGTGAAGGACACGCAGCGCACTTCCCTGCCTCATATCCGTTCGCTGACCATGGAGCGCCAGCAGGATGGCATCATTATGGACGCGGCGACCCGCCGTAACCTGGAGATTACCCAGAACCTGGCTGGCGGGATTGAAAACACCCTGGCTTCCGTGCTGGATAAAACCGTCACGCCAATGGGCAGCCGGATGCTGAAGCGCTGGCTGCATATGCCGGTGCGTGATATTAAAACGCTGGAAAACCGTCAGCAGAGCATTGGCGCTCTACAGGATTTCACTGCGGAAATCTCGCCGCTGCTGCGTCAGGTTGGCGATCTGGAACGTATTCTGGCCCGTCTGGCGCTGAGAACTGCGCGTCCGCGCGATTTGGCCCGTATGCGCCATGCGTTCCAGCAGCTGCCGCCGCTGGATGCGCTGCTGACTGACGTCGCCACGCCGCATCTGCAAACGCTGCGTAAGCAGATGGGGCAGTTTGACGAACTGCGAGAGCTGCTTGAAAAAGCGATCATCGATTCCCCGCCAGTGCTGGTTCGTGACGGTGGCGTCATCGCCCCTGGCTATCACCAGGAGCTTGACGAATGGCGTGCATTAGCGGACGGCGCTACCGATTATCTCGACCAGCTTGAGATCCGTGAGCGTGAAAAACTGGGGCTGGACACCTTAAAAGTCGGCTTCAATGCGGTGCATGGTTACTATATTCAGGTAAGTCGCGGGCAGAGCCACCGCGTGCCCATCAACTACGTCCGTCGGCAGACGCTGAAAAACGTCGAGCGCTATATTATTCCCGAACTGAAAGAGTATGAAGACAAAGTTCTCACCTCTAAGGGAAAGGCGCTGGCGCTGGAAAAAATGCTCTATGAGCAGCTGTTTGACCTGCTGCTGCCGCATCTGGAGGCGTTGCAGCTCAGCGCGGCCGCGCTGGCTGAGCTTGATGTGCTGGTCAATCTGGCCGAGCGCGCCTGGACGCTGAACTATACCTGCCCAACGCTTACCGATAAGCCAGGCATCAAACTGGTCGGCGGCCGTCATCCGGTCGTAGAGCAGGTGTTAAAAGAACCCTTTATCGCCAACCCGCTGTCGCTTTCACCACAGCGTCGGATGCTGGTGATCACCGGTCCCAATATGGGCGGTAAGAGTACCTATATGCGTCAGGCGGCGTTGATTACGCTGCTGGCCTATATCGGCAGCTATGTGCCAGCTGAACAGGCAACGCTGGGGCCGATTGACCGCATTTTCACCCGCGTGGGTGCGGCAGACGATCTGGCCTCGGGCCGCTCAACCTTTATGGTAGAGATGACCGAAACGGCCAATATCCTGCACAACGCTACCGAACAGAGTCTGGTACTGATGGATGAAATCGGGCGGGGAACCTCAACCTATGACGGGCTGTCGCTGGCCTGGGCCTGTGCCGAGAGTCTGGTAAACCGCATTAAAGCAATGACGCTGTTTGCTACCCACTACTTTGAGCTGACCACATTGCCGGAAAAGATGGAGGGCGTGGTTAACGTCCACCTGGATGCCATTGAGCACGGCGACACTATCGCCTTTATGCACAGCGTGCAGGATGGCGCGGCAAGCAAAAGTTACGGTCTGGCCGTGGCGGCGCTGGCAGGCGTACCCAAAGAGGTGATCAAACGTGCAAGGCAGAAGCTCAAAGAGCTGGAGACGCTGTCAGGCAGTGCGGCCAGCACCTCTGCGGATGGCCCGCAGCTGCCGCTGCTGGTAGAAGAGACCTCTCCCGCCGTAGAGGCGCTTGAGGCGCTGGATGCCGATTCGCTCTCTCCACGGCAGGCGCTTGAGTGGATCTATCGCCTGAAAACCATGCTGTAGCCTGAGGTGCTTGCCGGGTGCCCCTCACCCGGCAAGCTTGCTCCATCCGCAGCCCGCTGTTCAGAAGCAGTAAGTCAGGCTACAGCCTGAAATTCTCCCTCTTTTAACCGAAAGGCCGGGAGGGCAAAGACAGTTATTTAAAAAACGGCGGCCCTCAGGTCCGCCTTTTTTTTGCACCATTATCCCGACCTCTGCACTTTTCCGGTGAATCTTCCGCCTTACAACGGCTCACTTCCTTTTGATCGTCCCTGGACTTATCTCTCTGCTCCCCCTTCTTCTTTTTACTCTGAAGCAACGAATACCAGCCTGTATACAAGCTGTCAGAGGCCGGTCGTTTTTTTAAGCCTGTCGTCTCAATTCTGGCCTGCAATATGCATTGCTATCTGAACGCTAGCACTGGTCAGCCCGCATCATGCACGCTTACAGAGAGGAATATGGCTTGAATAATGATGAGATCCTGAATCTTGACGCCGTTTCGCTGGCGGCGCTGATCCGCGATAAATCCCTTTCGCCGGTAGAGGTGACGCGGGCTTCTTTGCAGCGCATGACGCTACTGGAACCAGAGCTTCATGCTTTTTGCACACCGGTGCCCGACAGGGCGATGCAGCAGGCACGGGAGATCGAGCGAAAAATCATGCAGGGCGACGATCCCGGCCCGCTGGCTGGTGTGCCGGTCGCCATTAAAGATCTGATTGCAACGGCGGGGATTAAAACCGTCTCGGGTTCCTGGATATATGAAAACTTTATTCCTGACGAAGATGACATCACCGTTGAGCGGCTGAAGGCGGCGGGGGCGATCATTCTGGGGAAAACCAACGCGCCGGAGTTTGGCTACAGCGGCACCGGACACAACCCGGTTTTCCCTACGACCCGCAATCCGTGGAATACGGCGCTGACACCGGGCGGCTCCAGTGCCGGTTCAGCTGCTGCGCTGGCCGCCAGGATCTGCCCGCTGGCGCTGGGGAGTGACGGTGGCGGCTCTGTCCGCATCCCCGCCGCACACTGCGGACTGTTTGGCATGAAAGCCTCAATGGGGCGCGTGCCGCTCTATCCCGGCTGCCGCGATGAACGGTATCCCGGTATCTCAAGCTGGGAATCCCTTGAACATATCGGGCCGATGACGCGCACCGTTGCGGATGCGGCCATGATGCTGTCAGTGATGGCAGGCCCCGATCCGCGCGATCGCCATTCGATTCCCACCAGCGATATTGACTGGCTTCTTGCCGCAAAAGGCAGCCTGAAGGGGCTGCGTATTGCCTACAGCGCCGACTGGGGATATGCGGCGGTTGATCCTGAAGTGCGTGAAATCGTGGGCAAGGCGGTACGCGTATTTGAACAGGAGCTGGGCTGCGTGGTGGAAGAGGCGCATCCCGGCTTCAGCGATCCTCAGGAGACCTTTGCGGCTCTGGTGGCACAGGAAACCGATCTCTCCGGCATGCGTAAGCTGATGGAAAGCTACGGCGAGCGCATGTCGCCCCATCTGGTCGCCATGCTGAAAAAAGAGTGGACTGCCGAGATCTTCACTGACGCCAATATGCAGCGCAAAGCGGTCACCAACAAAATGTGGCGCTTTATGCAGCGCTACGATCTGCTGCTGACCCCGACGCTGGCAACGCCGCCCTTCCCTGTTGATATCGAAGGCCCTGAAATTATTGAAGGACGCAAAGTCACCCCTGCCGAATGGCTCGCTTTTGTGTTCCCAATCAATCTGACCGGCCAGCCTGCGGCTTCTATTCCTGCCGGATTTACCGCAAAAGGGCTGCCTGTAGGCCTGCAAATCGTTGGCCGCCATCTGGATGATGCTCTGGTACTGCGCGCCAGTGCTGCGTTCGAAAAAGCGTGCGGCTGGCAGCATCGGTTGCCGCCTATTCTCTCCCGCTAACCCTTTACTGAACTCTACCGGAAAAACATTATGAGCCAGAAGACATCGCTGCATTCACCAACCCCGCCGGGGTTAGAGCAAGAGTTTGAAAATGAGGCTGTGCCGATTTCCCATCGTCATTCGACCCGCTCGGTCTCCGCCGTCTGGTTTGGTTTTCCGATGATCCTGACCAATGCCGTTTTCGGCGGGATCATCGCCTTTAATCTGGGATTCTGGCGTTCAATTCTCGCCATTCTGGCTGGCAACCTGGTCCTGTTTGCTTACGTCGGCGCATTAAGCTATCTGGCCGGAAATACCGGGCTGAACTTTGCTATGCAGGCGCGGAAAACGTTCGGTAACCGGGGCTATATCATTGCCTCTGCTTTTCTCTCTACCGTGGTCATCGGCTGGTATGCCTTTCAGACTGGCCTGACCGGCACCATCGTTAACGCCACTTTCGGCTGGAATACCACCTGGGTGATTGTCCTGGCGACGGTGCTTTATACCGGCGTTACGTTCCTCGGCGTCCGTGCGCTCTCTGTGATTGGCATGATTGCTGCCCCGATGTTTGTGATCCTGGGCCTGGTGGCGCTCTATTTTGTCGCACAGCAGAGCGATCTCAGTGAGATTTCAGCTTATCAGGGCGTGCACGGCGGTATCAGCATGGGCATCGCCATGACAATGGTGATTGCCGGATTTGCTGACTCGGGCACCATGACGGCGGATTTCACGCGCTGGTCCCGAAAGGGAAAATCTGCGGTGATAGCCACCTTTTCAGCCTTTCCGCTGGCAAACGTTGTTTCACTGCTCTCTGGCGTGGTAATCGTATCTGCGGGCGCTGGCATCAACCCGGCGCAAAACGGCGGCGATTTCCTGCATCTGCTGACCGGGCACAGCGCCCTGCTTAATCTGCTGGCGCTGCTGTTTGTCTTTATCAATCTGGGGTCTGTTTGTACGCACTGCCTCTATAACGGCGCGGTTGGCTACAGTCATCTCTTTAAAAGCAAAATGCGTTTATGGACGGTGATCCTTGGCCTGACGGGCGGGCTGTTAGCCGTGGCTGGCGTCTGGAGCTATTTCCTTAACTGGCTCAGCCTGCTGGGCGTTGCCGTGCCGCCAATTGGGGCAGTGATGATTGTCGACCTGCTGATAATGGGCCATATCGTCAGCTCACGACCAGAACGCGCCTGGCGCGCAAGCGCTTTTATCGGCTGGGCCTTCGGCACCCTGTGTGCTGGCATCGCGCATATCTGGTTTCCGGATGCCGGTGAAGCGCTGATTGGCATGCTGGCAGGCGGCGCTGCCTATGGTGTTATTCAGTCACAGATGGCTAAAAAATGGGTGACGGCATGAAGAGTCTGGAAGCGCGTTTTGTGCCGGCCGCTCCGTATCACTGGCCCTGGAATGGCCAACTCTCTACAGATAATAGCGCGCTTATTGTCATTGATATGCAGACGGATTTTTGTGGCAAAGGGGGATATGTGGACACAATGGGCTATGACATCAGCTTAACGCGTGCCCCCATCGCCCCGCTCAGCGAACTCCTGCACGCTATGCGTTCAAAGGGGTATACCATTATTCACACCAGGGAAGGCCACCGGCCCGACTTAGCGGACCTGCCAGCCAATAAGCGCTGGCGTTCGCGACAAAAAGGAGCGGGCATTGGCGACCCCGGACCGTGCGGGAAGATCCTGATCCGGGGTGAACCTGGCTGGGAGATCATTCCTGAGCTACAGCCGGCAGAAGGCGAGATAGTGATCGATAAGCCGGGTAAAGGATCGTTTTATGCCACCGATCTTGAACTGATCCTGCGCACGCGGGGGATCCAAAATCTGCTGCTTACCGGCATTACCACCGATGTCTGTGTTCACACTACCCTGCGGGAAGCCAACGACCGCGGATTTGAATGCTTACTGGTCGCCGACTGCTGTGCCGCCACCGATCCCGCTAACCACGCCGCAGCACTGGAGATGGTCAAAATGCAGGGCGGCGTGTTTGGCGCAGTGGCTCGCTCTGCTGATGTCCTGTCGGTGATAACGGCTTAGTTTCTGCTGGCTGGTGCGGCGCGCCCGCCAGGATCGTTTCTCCATGGTGCGGGTTGATGGAACTATCCTCTCCCCCTGTCCACGTAACGACTGAGATGAAACGTTTAGTAGCATTTTGCAACCTGACGTTTCGTTGATGTTGTTTAACCTGGTCCAGTGGAGATTGTCATGATTATGAGAGTAAATCCCGGTGGGATGATGAATCAAGCGCCAGACGGTATGCTGGCATCACGCTTCAACCTGAAGCAGGAGGGCAAAAACGGTGAAGCTGGTTTTGGTCCCGCTTCCGGAAAAGCTACCCCTTTGCAATATGGCGGCAACACTGGCGCCACCAGTGAGAAATCGTCTGCCTCTTCGCTGATCGCCGATTATAAAACGCTGCTCGATTCGCTGATCAAGCAGGGCCAGGAGGAGCTTAAAAAGCTCAAGGATGAACTGGCGCAGCAGCAATCTCAGGGGGTTGCAGCAAACTCGCCCGCTACCACCGACAACAGCAGCAATCAGATGTCGCAGTTGCAGATGCTGCTCGACAGCCTGATGAAGTTCCTTAAAGAGAGCCAGCAGAGTCAACAGGGCCAACAGCCTGCGGCTAACAGCACCTCTAACGATGCTCAGTTAGCTACTATGATGACGCAACTCAAAGATCTCCTCTCCACTATTGGCGAAACCCCTGCCAGTGCTCCCGTTTCAACCGGCAGCGAAAGTACCGACCCGGCGATGCCAAAGAATGAGAAAGATACCAGTGTCCCGCCTTCCACCGACACCCTGTTTAAAAACATGGATGGTGATGACCGTTCCGCCGATCAGATTATCGAGCAAAATCCGGTGCTGAAGAATCTGGGCAACCAGAAAGATATCAAGCAGGAAGATCTCAAGAAGCAATTTGGCGACTGGACAGCCAATAACCCGGATGAGCAGAGCCGGGCGCTGGCGGCCAAGAACATGTCTTACTTTCTTAACAGCGTCAAAGCGCTGAAAAACCGTGAAAATGGCGGTCGTGGTGATGTTCATACCAACGGGAAAATAGAGGGGCTGACCAAAAGTGGTGACGCCCGCCACGGTAGCGAAGCCGCTATCGTTAAGGATGTGGCGGAACAGGGACTGGACAAAATGTTTCCCAAGGATGGAAAACTGACGCAAACCAACGATGAAATGGTAAACCTGAACGGCACTACCAAGAGCGGCTTTCAGGGCATCTGTCTGAAGGTGGGACGTGCGCTCGCCTTTATTCCGGGCCTGAGTAATTTCCTGACCGGTATGGGCAGGTCAGAAAGCACCAATCCGTGGGAAGTGCTCAAAGGGGGTGTTGTCGGTGCGGCGAAAACGGCCTTTGATGCGCTGAAAGGTGTGGTGGAAGGATTGGGTAAAGGCAGGCTTAACCCGATACAGATGCTGTTAAGCGCTTACAAGGGTGCAGTCAGTAACACCTACGTGATGCAGGATACCAAGTCAGATGTTAAGGATAAGGTAAAAGAAAGCGTCTGAGCAGCCGGTTCAGGCAATAAAAAAGCGGTGGTTTTCACCACCGCTTTTCGCATTCACATCTTAAAGTGCCTGTGCTTATTCGCGGAACAAGGCTTCAATATTGAGTCCCTGTGCCTGCAAAATTTCACGCAGACGACGCAGACCTTCAACCTGAATCTGACGAACACGTTCGCGAGTCAGGCCAATTTCACGACCCACATCTTCCAACGTTGCCGCTTCATAGCCTAACAGGCCGAAACGACGTGCCAGCACTTCGCGCTGCTTGGCGTTCAGTTCGAACAACCATTTAACGATGCTCTGCTTCATGTCATCGTCTTGCGTGGTATCTTCCGGGCCGTTTTCTTTCTCATCGGCCAGGATGTCCAGCAACGCTTTTTCAGAATCACCGCCTAGTGGCGTGTCGACTGATGTAATGCGTTCGTTGAGGCGCAGCATACGGCTGACATCATCAACAGGTTTATCAAGCTGCTCGGCAATTTCTTCTGCGCTTGGTTCGTGATCTAACTTGTGGGTCAGTTCACGAGCGGTACGCAGATAGACGTTCAGCTCTTTCACGATATGGATTGGCAGACGAATAGTACGGGTTTGGTTCATGATAGCCCGTTCAATTGTCTGACGAATCCACCAGGTAGCGTAGGTAGAGAAGCGGAATCCTCTTTCAGGATCAAACTTCTCTACCGCGCGGATTAACCCCAGGTTACCTTCCTCAATCAGATCCAGCAAAGCAAGACCACGATTGCTGTAACGGCGGGCAATCTTCACTACCAGACGTAAGTTACTTTCAATCATACGGCGACGAGAGGGAACATCACCACGCAGAGCACGGCGCGCAAAGAAAACTTCTTCTTCAGCCGTCAACAGAGGAGAATAACCGATCTCCCCCAAATAGAGCTGCGTCGCGTCCAATACTCGTTGCGTAGCGCCTTGTGACAACAGCTCATCTTCAGCTATTTCGTTATCAGCAGGTTCATTTCCGACAAGAGCCTTCTCATCAAAAACTTCAGCTCCGTTTTCGTCGAATTCCGCATCTTCATGTAACTCATTAACTTTCAGCGTATTCTGGCTCATAAGCGGCTCCTACCCGTGATCCAAGGGCAGAACACCCAGGTTCTGCCGGACTATCGCTGCGGTAAATAACGCAGCGGGTTTACGGATTTCCCCTTGTAACGAATTTCAAAATGCAATCTAACCGAACTTGTGCCGGTACTACCCATAGTGGCAATCTTCTGACCCGCTTTCACTTCTTGTTGCTCGCGGACCAGCATCGTATCGTTATGGGCGTATGCACTCAGGTAGTCATCATTATGTTTGATGATAATCAAGTTACCGTAACCGCGAAGCGCATTCCCTGCATATACCACTCGCCCTGAGGCGGTTGAGATGACAGGCTGTCCTCGCGATCCCGCGATATCGATACCTTTATTGCCACCTTCGGAAGCAGAGAAGTTATCGATAATCTTACCGTCTGTCGGCCAGCGCCAGTTACCCACAGGGGTAGTGCTGTTCGTTGTGCTGCTGACGGTCGGGGCAGTAACCGGTGCTGTTGTCGTTGCAACAGTATTTTTACCGGATGAAGGTAACATTTTGCCTTCACTTGGTTTACCTGAATCCTCAGAATACGTAATAACAGGCTGCTGTGCAACCGCTCCGCCTTTGATTTGTGGTGCAGAGGGTTGAACCGCTACACCTCCAGCGTTGGCATCGGCAGCGGTAATTGCATTGCCACCGGTCAGGGTACCACCGGAGCTGTTACTAACCTGCAACTGCTGGCCCACGTTGAGACTGTAAGGCGCGGAGACATTATTTCGCTGGGCTAAATCACGGAAATCGTTGCCGGTAATCCAGGCAATATAGAACAGCGTATCGCCTCGTTTAACGGTATATGTCTCTCCGCTGTAGCTACCTTTAGGAATATTCCCATACGAACGGTTATAGACAATATGGCCATCCTGGGTCACCACATTCTCATTGGCAGGAGCAGAAGCGGCGTTTGAGGAAGCAGAGATGTTCTGCGGAGCGCTTACCACACCGCTGGAGTTTGCCGAGATAGAAGCAGGAGGGGCAATATAACCACCGTTGCCGCCAGCATTGCTGTTGCTGTTGCTGCTGTTAGCGTTACCGGAAGCGCCGCTTAGCATACCGCCGCTGTTGCCTCCGCCAACGGAGCTGATAGGAGCCTGTGTGTTATCGCTGGAACAGCCAGCCAACCAAAAACCAACAAGTGAAACAGCCGCAATTCGGCATAACTTAAATACTGGGCTTCCTGTGCTCATTTAACTCCCCCATAACGGCAAAACTGTGACCACTGCGGCAGCCTGTGAGCGCGCACCCGCAGTAATAAATCGTGAAATGAATAAGATACTACCAACATCGCTGAACAGGTGCCATTTACAGATGTGTGTAATTGCTAACGTCTCAGGCGAGATCGCCCCTCACCAGCGGAACAAAACGCACCGGCTCCACGGTATCAACAATAAACTCACCGCCCTTGCGCCGGATACGTTTTAATTCCTGATGCTCTTCACCCACGGGCAGCACTAAAATCCCCCCTTCATCAAGCTGGGACATCAGCTCAACCGGGATCTCAGGTGGTGCCGCGGTAACGATGATCGCATCAAAAGGCCCACGGGAGGGCCAGCCCTGCCAGCCGTCGCCGTGGCGCGTGGAAACGTTATGCAAATCAAGCTGTTTTAAACGACGCTTGGCCTGCCACTGTAACCCTTTGATCCGTTCAACGGAGTAAACATGTTCAACCAGATGCGCCAGAATCGCGGTCTGATAACCGGAGCCGGTGCCAATTTCAAGGACGCGTGAACCGGGACTCAGCTCCAGCAGCGAGGTCATTTTCGCCACCATATAGGGCTGAGAGATGGTCTGCCCGGAACCAATAGGCAGCGCCATATTTTCCCAGGCCTTGTGTTCGAACGCCTCATCGACAAATCGTTCGCGCGGGACATCCTCAATCGCTTTCAGCAACCGTTCATCGTCAATGCCCTGCTGGCGCAGCTGCGCCAGTAGCGTATCAATTCGGCGGATCACCATTCGTTGCTGACCTCGACACTTTCAAGCCATGACGCCACTTTCTCCTGCGCGGCATGAGCAGTGAGATCGACGTGTAGCGCAGTAACGGAAACATACCCCTGATCCACGGCCGCAAAGTCCGTATCCGGGCCGGCATCCAGCTTCTGGCCAGGCGGACCGATCCAGTACATCATGTTGCCACGCGGATCCTGCTGCGGGATCACCTGATCGCTGGGATGACGGCTGCCACAGCGGGTCACGCGGATCCCCTTTATCTCTGCAAGCGGTAAATCCGGAACGTTAATATTCAGGATGCGACCGGTGCGCAGCGGCGTGCGCATCAACGCACGCAAGATTGAACAAGTCACTGCGGCGGCCGTATCGTAATGCTTAAAGCCGTCAAGTGAGACCGCCAGCGCGGGCAATCCCAGATGACGCCCTTCCATCGCGGCGGCTACGGTGCCTGAATAGATGACGTCATCGCCCAGATTCGGCCCGGCATTGATGCCGGAAACCACAATGTCAGGTTTGGGCTGCATCAGCGAATTAACGCCGAGATACACGCAGTCCGTTGGCGTGCCCATCTGCACGGCAATATCACCGTTAGCATGGGTAAAGGTGCGTAACGGTGTTTCCAGTGACAGAGAGTTAGAGGCACCGCTGCGGTTGCGATCGGGCGCGACTACCTGCACCTCGGCAAACTCACGTAGCGCGGCAGCCAGCGTCTGAATGCCTGGCGCATGGATGCCGTCATCGTTACTCAGCAATATTCGCATCTTCACCTTCTTGTTCGATAATTTCACGCGCCAGTGCGGTGGCAAAACTGCCTGCCGGTAGCCAGAAATTCAGTTCGACGGTGACGTCATCCCACCAGCTCCAGCGCAGGTCACGCGGTTTTACCAACAGGGCGCGACGAGCTGCCTCAACGCGCTCACGCTCAAGCAGTGTAATCAATTCTGTCTCGGCTGCCAGGCTTTGTTGCTCAAAAGCGAGCGCGCTGTGAAGAGTGCCCCAGGCACCGCTGCCGGGGAGCGGCGCGGTAACACGCAGTTCGTCGTTCTCTACCCGCGCCTGCAACGTTGCCAGCTCGGCTTCCTCTGCAACAAACCAGCTTCCGCGTCCGGTAAGCTGTAACGCATCGCCCGCCATCACGCTGGCGAAGGTTCCCTGCGCCAGCCTCTCGCTCGCCACCTGATTGAACATTGCGCTGCGGGCGGCAGAAAGCAGGAAGCTGCGTTTATTGCGCTCTTTAACGCGGATCTCGTTTGCCGCCCAGCGGCGAGCCATCAGCAAATTGTTGCCGTTATGACCAAACCGCTGTTCGCCAAAGTAATTAGGCACGCCAGCCTGCGCTATCAGCCCCAGACGTTGCTCAACCGCATCACGATCTGAGATTTGCCGTAATACCAGGGTAAAGGCATTTCCTTGCAGGGCGCCCGTACGCAGTTTACGACGATGGCGGGCACTTTCCAGTACCTCGCACCCTTCCAGCTGAAATGCAGATAAATCTGGCGTCTCTTTGCCGGGAATACGCAGGCAAAACCACTGTTCGGTTACCGCGTGTCGGTCTTTCATCCCGGCAAAACTGACGTCCCTGGGATGAATACCGGCAAATTTCGCCAGCGCTTCCGCCACGAAGCGGGTATTGCAGCCGTTCTTACGAATGCGCACCAGTACCTGCTCGCCCTCTCCATCCGGGCGGTAGCCCAGATCTTCAATGACGACAAAATCTTCCGGGTTGGCTTTCAGCACACCTGTCGCGGTGGGTTTTCCGTGCAGCCAGCTCAGCTCGTCAACGGCCATTACGCTCCCGCCTTGAGGATCAGCGCCACGGCTTCACAGGCGATACCTTCACCCCGGCCGGTAAAACCCAGTTTCTCGGTAGTGGTCGCCTTGACGTTAACATCATCCATATGGATACCGAGATCCTCTGCAATATTGATACGCATCTGAGGGATGTGCGGCAGCATTTTTGGTGCCTGCGCAATAATGGTGACGTCAACGTTTCCCAGACGATAGCCCTTTTTCTGCACCTGACGCCAGGCTTCACGCAGCAGTTCACGGCTGTCCGCGCCTTTATAGGCGGCATCGGTATCCGGGAACAGCTTCCCTATATCACCGAGCGCGGCGGCACCAAGCAGCGCATCCGTCAGCGCATGCAGCGCCACGTCGCCATCGGAGTGGGCAAGCAGCCCTTTTTCATAAGGAATACGAACGCCGCCAATAATCAGCGGGCCTTCGCCGCCAAACGCGTGAACATCAAAACCGTGGCCGATACGCATTATGCGCTCTCCTTATTAATTGATTGGGTCAGGTAAAACGCGGCCAGCGCCAAATCTTCCGGCCTGGTGACTTTGATATTGTCGCTGCGTCCCATAACCAGTTCCGGGTGATAACCACAATACTCCAGCGCCGACGCCTCGTCAGTGATCGTCGCCCCTTCCTGCAATGCGCGGGTCAGGCACTCCCGCAACAGCGCCAGCGGAAAAAGCTGTGGCGTCAGGGCGTGCCAGAGCGCTTCGCGATCGACAGTGTGGGCAATCGCCTCTTTGCCTGGCTCTGCCCGCTTCATGGTATCGCGAACCGGCGCGGCCAGGATGCCACCGACTTTACTGGTCGCCATAATGGCGAGCAGGCGGCTGAGATCGTCCGGATGCAGGCAAGGCCGTGCAGCGTCATGCACCAGCACCCAGTGCGCAGAAGAGGCGACGTTCAGACCGGCAAGCACAGAGTCCGCACGCTCTTTCCCGCCCTGCACCACCGAGATACGTGCGTCGCTGGCAATGGGTAAGGCGGAAAACCAGAGATCGTCCGGGCTGATAACCACAATAATGCGGCTGACCGCCGGATGAATCAGCAGGCTCTCCAGCGCATGCTCAAGCAGCGTTTTACCGCCGAGCTTCAGGTATTGTTTGGGACATTCTGATTGCATCCGGCTGCCGATACCGGCAGCCGGGACTACAGCGACAAGCGCCGGAAAGGAGTCTGCGATATTCATGAGTTATCGTTGCTGACTGGAAGAAGCACCCTGCTGCGCGTTTCGTTTATTTTGATCCGGCACAAGGCGATAGAAAGTCTCGCCGGGTTTGATCATCCCCAGCTCGTTACGTGCGCGTTCCTCAATTGCCTCAGAACCGCCGTTAAGGTCGTCGATTTCTGCAAACAGCTGATCGTTTCGCGCTTTTAGCTTCGCGTTGCCGCCCTGTTGCACCGCAACATCGTCTTTAACGCGCGTATAGTCATGTATGCCGTTCTTGCCCAGCCAGAGCGAATATTGCAGCCAGCCCAGTAAAACAAGTAACAGCAGCGTAAGTTTTCCCATCCCCGCCCCCTGAAAAACGGCTCAATCATCCCATAACTTTTCATCTGACTCCACTCTACCGGTGATTTAACCCTGTATTGGTGAAATGGTGAGCGTTCTTCACCCGAATCACCGGGTTGCAGGCAACATTTTCTCCCGGAAGCAGGGATTCAGAGAGTAAATCTGCTCAGGCCAGCAGCCAACAGCGTGGAGAGAGCGGCCAGGTTACCATCCGCTCAGTAGCGTAAACAGCAGCCAGAAAAGAAAGATAACCAGTAGCGTGGTCAGCAATATGGTCCAGATTAGCTGGCCGCGCAGGATCACGCTGCTGGCGATGCCAACCAGCACGGAAACCGGCAGCAGTGCCAGAAAGAAAGGCCACGTATAGAGAAAGAAAAACAGTGTAGAGGAGCCGTACAGCATGAAAGGGATCGCCAGAGCGAGCCAGTAAGCGGCAAAGCCGACTACTCCACCGGGAAAAGACCAGGAAGGCTCTTCCCTGTCGCGATCTTCTTTACGGGCAAGCATGGGCGTAACATTATGCATAAGTATCCTGTGGACGCGAAAATCGGCGCGCTCTGAGGCGTTTTGCCGAGGCTATCTCAGGAAGGGATCATATCGTGGCATCGCGGCAGATCTACACTTGAACCCGTAATATTGTTACCAATTGTTGGTATCACGCTGCCGTTAAAGCCTTCAGGCGTGCCGACCACCCTCTGGCTTAACGGTTACTTCAGCTGCCGGGAATAGCGCTTTCTGCTCTGGCGATTACGCTGGCAGGTGTTGCTGCTGGCGAAGCAGCGTCACAATCTGAGAAACCAGCACCGGCACCGGCTGCGCGCCATCAAGATGCAGCTCTGCCTGCTCAGGCGCTTCGTAGACGGCATCAATACCGGTGAAATTACGCAACTCACCGGCACGCGCCTTCTTGTATAACCCTTTGGGGTCACGGGCTTCACAGATCGCCAGCGGCGTATCCACAAATACTTCGATAAAACGCCCTTCACCCAGCATATCCCGCACCATCTGGCGTTCCGCACGATGCGGAGAGATAAAGGCGGTGAGCACCACCAGCCCGGCATCAACCATCAGTTTGGCGACTTCGCCCACCCGACGGATATTCTCTTTACGATCTTCATCGCTGAAGCCCAGATCGCGGCAGAGTCCATGGCGGACATTATCGCCATCAAGCAGATAGGTGCTGGCACCAAGCTGATGTAACGCCTGTTCCAGCGCGCCAGCCACGGTAGATTTCCCCGAACCCGAAAGACCGGTAAACCACAGCACTGCGCCCTGATGACCATGCTGCTGCTCACGCTCCGCACGCGTCACCGCGTGCGAATGCCAGATAACGTTTTCGTCGTGTTCAGCAGCCATTACTGCCCGCCCAGCAGATCGCGTGCGTTCCAGTGCGGGAAATGACGGCGAACCAGCGCGTTCAGCTCCAGCTCAAACGCACTGAAGTTGCCCTGCTCCTGCACCACATCCTGTAACGGTTCGCGGATCATTCCTGCGCCCACCGTGACGTTGCTCAGGCGATCGATAAAGATCATGCCGCCCGTCACCGGGTTAGCCTGATAATTGTCGAGCACCAGCGGTTCATCAAAGGTCATTCTGACCAGGCCAATGCCATTCAGCGGCAGGCTTTCGACGTCATGCTTCGCCAGGCTGTTGATCTCAACCTGATATTCAATCTTCTCGATGCGGGCGCGGGTTTTCTTACCGGCAATTTTGATATCAAAGCTCTGTCCCGGCACCATCGGCTGCTCGGCCATCCATACCACATCAACAGCGGCGGCCTGCACCGGTTTCAGCGTCTCTTCTGCGGCTACCAGCAGGTCGCCACGGCTGATATCAATCTCATCCTTCAGCACCAGAGTAATTGCTTCGCCCGCCTGCGCTTCCTGTAGATCGCCATCAAAGGTCACAATGCGGGCGATGGAAGATTCCACGCCAGAAGGCAGCACCTTAACGCGCTGGCCCACATTCACATAGCCGGAAGCCAGCGTACCGGCGTAGCCACGGAAATCCAGGTTTGGACGGTTAACGTACTGCACCGGGAAACGCATCGGCTGCTGTTCCACCACGCGCTTCACTTCCACGGTTTCCAGCACGTCCAGCAGCGTCGGGCCGCTGTACCAGCTCATCGCTTCGCTTGGTGAGGCCACGTTTTCCCCTTCCAGCGCAGACATCGGCACAAAGCGAATATCCAGGTCGGCAGGCAGCTGTCCGGCAAAGTCCAGGTAATCCTGTTTGATCTGCTCAAAGGTGGCTTCGCGATACGCCACCAGATCCATTTTGTTGATCGCCACAATCAGGTGCTTGATACCCAGCAGCGTGGAGATAAAGCTGTGACGACGGGTCTGATCCAGCACCCCTTTGCGCGCATCAATCAGCAGGATCGCCAGGTCGCAGGTTGAAGCACCGGTCGCCATATTACGGGTGTACTGCTCATGTCCCGGCGTATCGGCAATAATAAACTTACGCTTTTCGGTAGAGAAATAGCGGTAAGCCACATCAATGGTGATGCCCTGCTCACGCTCCGCCTGGAGACCATCCACCAGCAGCGCCAGGTCGAGCTTTTCGCCCTGCGTACCGTGACGTTTGCTGTCGTTATGCAGGGAAGAGAGCTGGTCTTCATAAATCTGGCGCGTATCGTGAAGCAGGCGACCAATCAGCGTACTCTTGCCATCATCGACGCTGCCGCAGGTCAGAAAGCGCAGCAGGCTTTTATGCTGCTGAGTGTGTAACCAGGCTTCCACGCCGCCCTGGTCAGCAATTTGTTGTGCAATGACGTTGTTCATCTCGGCTCCTCAGAAATAACCCTGGCGTTTCTTCAGCTCCATGGAGCCGGACTGGTCGCGGTCAATAACGCGGCCCTGACGTTCGCTGGTGGTGGAGACCAGCATCTCTTCAATGATCCCCGGCAGCGTCTGCGCTTCAGACTCTACCGCGCCGGTCAGCGGCCAGCAGCCCAGGGTGCGGAAACGCACCATACGCTGCTCAATCACTTCGCCAGGTTGCAGGTCGATGCGATCGTCATCAATCATCATCAGCATGCCATCGCGCTCCAGAACCGGACGCGGGGCCGCCAGGTACAACGGAACGATCTCAATATTTTCCAGGAAGATGTACTGCCAGATATCCAGCTCGGTCCAGTTGGAGAGCGGGAAGACGCGAATGCTTTCGCCTTTGTTGATCTGGCCGTTGTAGTTATGCCACAGCTCAGGACGCTGATTTTTTGGGTCCCAGCGGTGGAAACGGTCGCGGAAGGAGTAAATACGCTCTTTCGCGCGCGACTTCTCTTCGTCACGGCGGGCGCCGCCAAAAGCAGCATCAAAACCATATTTGTTCAGCGCCTGCTTCAGGCCTTCAGTTTTCATGATGTCGGTGTGCTTGGCGCTGCCGTGGACGAACGGGTTAATGCCCATCGCCACGCCTTCCGGATTTTTATGCACCAGCAGCTCGGCACCGATGTTTTTCACCGTGCGGTCGCGGAACTCATACATTTCACGGAATTTCCAGCCGGTATCCACGTGCAGTAACGGGAACGGCAGCGTGCCGGGATAGAACGCCTTGCGCGCCAGGTGCAGCATCACAGAGGAGTCCTTGCCGATGGAGTACATCATCACCGGGTTGCCGAACTCTGCCGCCACTTCACGGATGATATGGATACTTTCCGCTTCCAGTTGACGCAGGTGGGTGAGTCGTTTTTGATCCATAACTTTTCCTCAAGCCAAATTCACAACGGGGGACTCGCGTCCATCCTGCTGCGCTGAATGTTGAAACCATGCCAGCTGTTGGTGCAGGTTAACCACTTCCCCTATCACTAACAGCGCCGGCGTCGGTGCGCGTTGCGCTAATGCGTCTAATTCTTCCAGCGTGCCGATCAGCACCTGTTGATCCTGTCGCGTGCCGCGGCCAATCACTGCCACCGGCGTCTGAGCATCGCGCCCATGTGCAATAAGCTGTGCGGAGATCTCTGCCGCTTTCAGGGTGCCCATATAGATAGCCAGCGTCTGTCGGGCGCGTGCCAGTGAAGCCCAATCCATGCCCTCGCCGTCGGCACGGCAATGACCGGTAATAAAGGTTGCGCTCTGCGCATGGTCGCGGTGGGTCAGCGGGATGCCGGCATAGGCGGTTGCGCCTGCGGCAGCCGTCACGCCCGGCACCACCTGGAAAGGAATGCCCGCCTCCACAGCAGCCTGTAACTCTTCACCGCCCCGGCCAAAGATAAAGGGATCGCCCCCCTTCAGCCGCACCACGCGTTTGCCTTTCTTCGCCAGCTCAACCAGCAGACGGTTAGTCTCTTCCTGCGGCACGCTGTGCGCATTTGCCCGTTTGCCTACGCAGATGCGATCGGCATCGCGGCGCACCAGGTCCAGAATTTCATCGCTGACCAGATGGTCATAGAGCACCACGTCAGCCTGCTGCATGACCTGAAGACCACGCAGCGTCAACAGGCCCGCATCGCCCGGCCCCGCCCCCACCAGAATGATTTCACCTTCGCTGGCTTCCGGCTCTTCAAGCTGCCGATCCAGCGTGCGCTTCGCCCCTTCGATGTTGCCGGAAGCGACCTGGCTGGCAAACAGCCCGTTAAAGGCGCTCTCCCAGAAGCGGCGGCGTTCCGACATCTTGCTGAAGCGCTGCTTGACTTTGTTGCGCCACTCTCCGGCGATTTCCGCCATCTGTCCCAGATTGGCAGGCAGTAAAGCTTCCAGCTTTTCACGCAGCAGCCGGGCCAGTACTGGCGCGGTGCCGCTGGAAGAGATGGCGACCACCAGCGGAGAGCGGTCCACAATTGACGGGAAGATAAAGGAGCATTTGGGCTGATCGTCAACCACATTAGCCAACAGGCGGCGCTCGCTGGCATCGGTGAATACGCGGGCATTCAGCTCACCATCATCGGTGGCCGCAATCACCAGCCAGGCGTTATCCAGCTGAGAAGGCTGATAGTCTTTGGCTATCCAGCTGACTGCGCCGCTCTCTTCCAGCGCGGCCAGCTCTTCACACAGCTCACGCGCTGCAATAGTGACGTGAGCGCCCGCGCGGCGCAGAAGCTCAATTTTGCGCGCAGCCACGTCACCGCCGCCTACAATCAGCACCGGTTTGTTACGGATATCTGCAAAAATTGGAAGATAGTCCACGTCAGCCTTTTTCATTAATGACATAAAGTTCATGCGACTATACGGCCCAGGCTTCAGGCTTATGAAATTACTAATTGGAATGAGTAGTTACTGAATGGAATAACGTTCTGGCAAAGCTCCGCACATAATGTGCTTAACGGATGATATTTAGGGCATTTAAGAGAGAATGAAATTGTGCAAAGCGCATCACACTTTCATACTATCCGGGTAAAAAAACTCGCAGGATCGTCACCGGATGACGACTAAGGATCTGACATGTTTTCCCGACTCTGCCTGGGTGCGCTGGCCGCGCTGCTCAGTTGCGGTGCTGTTTTCCCCTTATCGGCTGCGCAGCAGGATGGCCAGTTCGCTGAGCAGCAGTTGCGCCATATCGCCACCTACTTCCCCGGCCGGATGGCGGGCAGCCCGGCAGAGATGCTGACGGCAGACTACCTTCAGCGCCAGTTCACGGAAATGGGCTATGAAAGCAACAAGCGCACCTTCACCGCTCGCTATCAATACCGTGCGCAGAATGGACGCACCACGCCGCATAACGTAACCGCCACCTCCGTGATTGCCGCCAAAGCGGGGGATGTTCCCCAACAGATTATGATTGTGACTCACGCGGATACTTACCTGCCATCCAGCGACAGCGACCGGCAACATAATCTGGGCGGGTTAACCCTTCAGGGCGCGGACGATAATGCCTCCGGACTTGGCGTGATGCTGGAACTGGCGCAAAGGCTCAGTAAAGTGCCGCTGCATTACAGCCTGCGCTTTGTCGTCCTCAGCGCTGAAGAGCTGGGACAGCGCGGTGAAGAGGATTACCTCGCCCGGATGAAACCGGAAGAGAAGAAGAACACGCTGCTGGTGATAAGCCTGGACAGCCTGATTGTTGGCGATAAACTCTACTTTGACAGCGGCAGCAACACGCCGGAAGCGGTCGCCCGACAAACGCGGGATCGGGCGCTGACCATTGCCCGCCTGCATGGGCTGGCTGCGGCAACAAACGGCAAAGCGGTGAAAGCACTTCCCGCAGAAGATCTGTTTGATAAAGCCGGTTTCCCTCTGCTCAGCCTCCGCGCCACCAACTGGGATTTAGGCAAACATGACGGCAAGCAACAGCGAACCGCCAGCCGCCATTTCCCGCAGGGCACCAGCATGCATCAGGCATCCCTCGATAACCTGGCTTTTCTTGATCGCTGGTTACCAGGCCGGATGACGCAACGTACACGCACCGCTGTTAAGATCCTCCTGCCGCTGATTACCGAGCTGGCAAATCCTAAAATCTGATCCAGGAGTTGTAATGTATATCGTTAGCCTGAGTTATACCCGTCCGATGGAAGAAGTGGATGCCGTGCTGGATGCGCATATGGCATGGCTGGATAAATATTTTGCTGCCGGGGTTTTTATCACCGCAGGCCGGAAAGAGCCGCGGACGGGTGGCGTGATTATCGCCAGGAATATCGATCGTGAACGGTTGAACACTATCCTGCTGGAAGATGCCTTCCAGGCCGTGGCGGAATATGAGGTTACAGAGATTAATATTACCCGCGCAGCCGATGAGTTTAAGGGGCTGATTGGTAGCTGAGCCTGCTGATGCAGCAGGTTCCTCCGCCAGAGAACGTAACAAACGCCGAAGCCGCTGGAACCTCTGACAGACAAAGTAACGAATGCCTAATCCGCTGGAACCCCTGACAGACAAAATAACAAACACCTAAGCCGCTGGAGCCTCTGACAGACAAAATAACAAACACCTAATCCGCTGGACCCCCTGACAGACAAAATAACAAACACCTAAGCCGCTGGAACCTCTGTCAGACAACGCCAGGGTTAAAGCGAGGGGAACGCTGGCCGTGAATAAAGCGTCTCGCGCCATGGACGGCGCGAGCCGAGCTGTCAGGGATGACGTTTTTTGCGTCTTTATGAACGGCCAGCGTTCCCCTCGCAGAAATCCAGCCTCACAGGCAACACCGCCGTAACACTGCTGCTGATGCTAATGGCCAGCTTTCCCCTCGCAGAAATCAGCCTCACAGGCAACACCTCCACGACACTGATGCTAATGGCCAGTGTCCCCCCGCAGAAATCAGCCTCACAGGCAACACCTCCCAGATACCGATGCTGAACCGGTTCCCCCAGCACTACCCGCAAAAAAAAGCCCACAGGCAACCCTGTGAGCTTCTTTCAAATCAGGAAAATACTACTCGTGCAGCCCGCACTCGCGCTTCAGGCCAAAGAAACGGGTTTCCTCTTCTGCCATCCCCGGCTCCCATTTACGGGTGGTGTGCGTATCGCCCACGGAGAGATAGCCCTGATCCCACAGCGGGTGATACCCCAAATCATTCTCTTGCAGATACTGATGCACCTGACGGTTATCCCAGTCGATGATCGGCAGTACCTTAAAAACACCACGCTGAATAGCCAGCACCGGCAGATGCGCACGACTGCTGGACTGATCGCGGCGCAGACCGGCAAACCAGGTCTGGCCGTTTAACGCTGCCAGCGCCCGGTTCATCGGCTCAACTTTATTGATCTCGTTGTAGCGTTCAATCCCTTCAACGCCCTGCTCCCACAGCTTACCGTACCGCGCTTCCTGCCAGGCCGGGCTTTGCTCCGCACGGAACACCTTCAGATTAAGGTCCAGCTTCTCTGTCAGCTGATCGATAAACTGATAGGTTTCCGGGAACAGATAACCGGTATCGGTCAGGATCACCGGAATTCCCGGCTTTACCTGATTAACCAGATGCAGGCTGACCGCAGCCTGAATGCCGAAGCTCGAAGAGAGCACCGCTTCGCCGGGCAAATTCTCCAGCGCCCAGAGCACGCGATCCTGAGCGGAAAGCTTGTCCAGTTTGGTATTCACTTCCGCCAGCGCCATCACGCGCTCAACTTTAGGTAATTCGTTCAGTGCCGAGAGATCGAGTACAGACATATCTTGCCTCCGTTATGCCCAAAAATCGCGGGCCGGATCGACAACCGGTTTCACCACGCCTGCGCGAACGATGAAATCGCCAAAGCCTTCATCAGCTTCGCGCTCTTTTGACCAGCGGCCCAGTAATGCATCAAGGGTAGACAAAATTTCATCTTCGGTGATGTTTTCACGGTACATGCGCGGGATCCTTGTCCCGATGCGGTTGCCACCCAGATGCAGGTTGTAACGCCCCGGCGCCTTGCCCACCAGGCCTATCTCAGCCAGCAGCGCCCGACCACAACCATTCGGACAACCGGTCACGCGCAGCACAATGTGCTCATGGCCCACGCCGTGCGAACTCATCAGTCCTTCCACGCGGGTGACAAAATCTGGCAGGAAGCGTTCAGCTTCCGCCATCGCCAGCGGGCAGGTTGGGAACGACACGCAGGCCATCGAATTTTCACGCTGGGCGGTGACGCTTTCCATCAAACCGTGGCTGCGGGCCAACGCTTCAATTCCTGGCTTCTCCGCTTCCGGCACGCCCGCCACAATCAGATTCTGGTTGGCAGTCAGGCGGAAGTCGCCCTGGTGAATTTTAGCAATCTCTGCGATGCCGGTTTTCAACGGACGGCCCGGATAGTCCAGCAGACGGCCATTTTCAATAAACAGCGTCAGGTGCCACTTATCATCAATACCTTTTACCCAGCCGATACGATCGCCACGGGTGGTAAACTCGTAAGGGCGGGTCGGCTCAAACTTTATCTCTGCACGACGCTCAACTTCCGCCTTAAACGTCTCTACGCCTACACGCTCAAGCGTGTATTTGGTTTTGGCATTTTTACGGTCGGTACGGTTGCCCCAGTCGCGCTGGGTGGTCACCACCGCTTCCGCCACGGCCAGCGTTTTCTCCAGCGGCAGGAAACCAAACTCGCTGGCGGTACGCGCATAGGTCGCTTTGTTACCGTGGTCGATAGACAAGCCACCGCCCACCAGCAGGTTAAAGCCAATCAGCTTGCCGTTTTCAGCAATGGCGACAAAGTTAAGATCGTTCGCGTGCAGATCCACGTCGTTATGCGGCGGCACAACCACGGTAGTTTTAAATTTACGCGGCAGGTAGGTTTCGCCCAGGATAGGTTCTTTATCCGTGGTGGCAACTTTCTCCTGATCCAACCAGATCTCAGCGTAAGCACGCGTCTGCGGCAGCAGGTGCTCAGAGAGCTTTTTCGCCCACTCGTAAGCTTCCTGATGCAGCTCAGACTCCACCGGGTTGGAGCTGCACAGCACGTTACGGTTTACATCGTTGGCGGTTGCCAGCGCATCCAGCCCTACTTCGCTCAGCATCTGGTGCGCAGGCTTCACGTTGCCTTTCAGAATGCCGTGAAACTGGAAAGTCTGGCGGTTGGTCAGACGAATGCTGCCGTAAATGGTGTTGTTCTCTGCAAACTTATCGATACCCAGCCACTGCTTCGGCGTGATGATACCGCCCGGCAGACGGCAGCGCAGCATCATGGCATGACGCGGCTCCAGCTTCTGTTCTGCACGCTCGGCACGAATATCGCGGTCATCCTGCTGATACATACCATGAAAGCGGATAAGCAAAAAGTTGTCGCCGGTAAAGCCGCCAGTCAGACCATTTTGCAGATCTTCGGCGATAGTACCGCGCAGATAATTACTCTCTTTCTTCAGGCGCTCTGCGTCGGTCAGTTTGCCTTCAACCACCAGCGGGCCAGGATGTTTTTCATTAGTCATTAGTAAACGTCTCGCTGATAACGGCGCTCAATGCGCAGCTCACTTAAAAATTCATCGGCGGTTTCAAGATCCATGCCGCCGTGCTCAGCTACCACTTCCAGCAGCACCTGCTCCACATCCTTCGCCATCCGGTTTGCGTCACCGCAGACGTAGATATGCGCACCCTGCTCGATCCAGCGCCACACTTCGGCGCCCTTCGCGCGGATTTTATCCTGTACATAGACTTTCTGCTGCTGGTCGCGGGACCAGGCCAGATCGATATTTGTCAGCAGCCCATCCTTCACGTAACGCTGCCACTCAACCTGATAGAGGAAATCTTCCGTAAAGTGCGGGTTGCCAAAGAACAGCCAGTTCTTGCCTCCGGCACCCTCATTATCACGCTGCTGCATAAAGGCGCGGAAAGGAGCAATACCGGTGCCTGGCCCGATCATAATGACCGGGGTTTCCGGGTTAGCCGGCAGGCGGAAGTTGTCGTTATGTTCAATAAAGATGCGCAGATCGCCATCCTCTTCCAGACGATCCGCCAGGAAGCTGGAAGCGCCGCCTGCACGTTCACGCCCGTCAATTTCATAGCGTACAGCACCCACGGTGATATGCACTTCGCTTTCGCTCTCCGCCTGTGACGAGGCGATAGAGTAAAGGCGTGGCGTCAGCGGGCGCAGCAGGCCAGTCAGCTGTTCTGCCGTTAACTCGACAGGTGCCAGACGAACCATATCCACAATTGGCGTGTTCTGCGCATAGTGCTGAAGCCGTGGTTTTTCATTAATCAGCCCCAGCAGCGTTTCATCCCGGCATAGCTTGCCGTACTGCTCGACGATCTGCGGAGTATTCACCGTCAGTTCAAAATGCTTTTGCAGCGCCTCTGCCAGCGGCAGCGTCTGGCCGTTCACCGTCACGCTCTCATCCCCTTTCAGCCACAGCAGCTCAAGCAGCTCCTGCACCAGGGCGGGATCGTTCTCAAACCAGACGCCCAGCGCATCACCCGGCTGGTAGCGCAGACCGGAATCGCCCAGATCGATTTCAATATGGCGAACATCTTTATCGGAGTTACGCCCGGTGATTTTCTGATTCACGGCCAGGCTTGCGGTCAGCGGCTCCTCTTTGGAGTAGGGGCTGGTAGAGAGTTCATTCACGCTGCCTGTTGCGCTAACCGCAGCGGCCGCAGGTGACTGGTCTGGCGCCCGTGCCTTGAGGATTTCAACAATCTGCTTACGCCATTTCTCCGCATCAGCCGCGTAGTCGACATCCGCATCCACACGATCCAGCAGACGCTCACCGCCCATCTCCGCCAGCTTGCCGTCGAAATCTTTCCCCGCCTGGCTGAAGAATTCATACGAGGTATCGCCCAGGCCGAACACGGCAAACGCGGTACCGTCCAGCTTTGGCGCCTTCTTCGACATCAGGAACTTGTGCAGCGCGACGGCCTCTTCCGGCGGTTCGCCTTCACCCTGGGTGGAGGTAACCACCACCAGCAGTTTTTCCTGCGCTATCTGCTTGAACTTGTAATCACCCGCGTTAACCAGGTTAACGCTCAGCTTCGCTGCCAGTAGATCGTCACGCAGCTGCTCTGCCAGGCGACGGGCATTGCCGGTCTGAGAAGCAGAAAGCAGAGTAATGGTAGTGGCCTCTGCCGGCGCGGGCGCAGAGACGGCTGCGGCGCCAGGCGTCTGGTTGACCATGCCCCAGAAATAGCCAGAGAGCCACGCCATCTGCGTGGTAGAGAAATCCCCGGTGGCCGCCTGCAAACGGGCGAGTTGTTCCGGATTAAGCGGAAGCAGAGAGCTTGGAGGTGCCTGAGTCGTCATTGCGTTGAAGGTTCCAGTATCGGTGGTCCGGGCCGTAAAGACAGCAAGATAGGAGTAGGGTAACGACAAGCATAATAACCATTAAATAAGGGTTGGTAATAATAAATAACCAAAACGACTAAACGGTTTTACGGGTAAGGCATAGCGGCAAAACAGGTTAGCCAAACCATTGATAAACAAAGAATTAACAAGCGGAGGGCGTGAACTGCTGCTTAAAATCAACAACGGGCCGGGAAACGGGTGCGAAAAAAGGCGTTTTCAGGTAGAATTCGCCGGTTTTTCCCAGCAACAGAGAACGTTTATGGCTACCACGCTGTTTAAAGATTTCCAATTCGAGGCTGCGCACCATCTGCCTAACGTGCCGGAAGGGCACAAATGTGGCCGCCTGCATGGGCACTCCTTTCTGGTGCGGCTCGAAATTACCGGCGAAGTGGATGCGCATACCGGCTGGATCATGGACTTTGCCGAACTGAAAGCGGCTTTTATGCCGATTTACGATCGTCTGGATCACTACTATCTGAACGATATCCCCGGCCTTGAGAATCCTACCAGCGAAGTGCTGGCGAAATGGATTTGGGATCAGATGAAGCCAAAGCTCGCTGATCTCAGCGCCGTGATGATCAAAGAGACCTGCACCGCTGGCTGCGTGTATAAAGGTTAGTGCCTCTGCGGATCGGCTCAGACCGGTCCGCCCTCCCCTCTGTCATTCCTCTTCATCAGGTTGTGGGCGCCTTCAGGTACACCAGGGACAAGCCTGAAGTTTCCTGCCGTTTCCCTGTTTATCGTCGCCGCTGCGCGTCAGGCAATATTCAGATATTTATGGGTCTGCATCGAGAGACGCCAGTTGTGCCGGATACAGGTTTCAATGCACAGCTTAGTGGCATCCTCTTTCTGACTGATCGGTTGCAGGGCGATAATCCGCTGCTTGTCATCGTGCAGCGTAGCCAGCAACGCTTCCAGCGCCTCCACATCACGCTCGCGCGCCACCGGATGCTTGACCTCATCGGCGCGTACCAGCGCCTGATGCAGTACATCATAGCCTCCGCGCATATTCACTTTTGGCGAAACGGTCACCCAGGTTTCCGCACTGCACCGCACTTCATGCGTGCCGCTGGTTTCAATCTGGCAACTGAAGCCATGCTGTTGCAGGGTATGGGTCAGCGGCGTTAAATCATGAATGCAGGGTTCTCCCCCGGTGATCACCACGTGACGAGCCGTCCAGCCGTGGTCAGCAATCACCGCCAACAGGGCAGCCGCATCTGCCGCACCCCAGGCGTCGGTTTCTACCGTCTTCAGCAGGATATCGCCCAGCGAGGTTTCCCGATCGGCCAGCTTATCCCAGGTGTGTTTGGTATCACACCAGCTACAGCCTACCGGGCATCCCTGAAGGCGGATAAAAATTGCCGGAACGCCGGTATAGAACCCTTCGCCCTGCAACGTCTGGAACATTTCATTAATCGGGTACTGCATTGCCATCTCGACTGGTAGTGAATTTAAGGGCGCAGAGTATGGCAGATCGACGCGGGTTAGCCAAATCGCTTTGTGCCGGGAACCGGACAGCTTTTCAGGCCACTCAAGGCTCATCGCCTTTTCCCAGGAAAATCCCATGAACATGCAGGTCGGCAGTGGAGTAAATCGCGCCTTACAGGATTTAAGCGACAGCGGATTGAATTCCTTACTGAAAACTCAGCCAGAGAGCCTCTCCAGCCAGCAAACCGGCAGCGGCCACAGCATCAGTTTTGGCTCCCCGGCTACCAGTAATCTGCCGGAGTTTTCCGGCTCAAAACAGGCCGCCAGCAGCACGGATAGCTCCTCTTTCGGTCAGTTTTTACAGACGCTTGGCAAGCTGTTGCAGAACGCCTTCTCTGCCATTGATACGCTGGCCCAGCAGATCAACAAAGCTCACGACGGGAGCGGTAACGCCTCCTCCGGTTCCGCAACCTCAGGCCAGGGCGCGGCCCCCTTTGCAGAGCACGCTTTAGCCGAACAACAACCGCCTTTAGCCTCGGCAGCATCTCAGGCGACAACGCCAGCGGCCACCTCATCACCTGCCACGCAAACGGCAGCGCCGGAGAGTACAGCACACCAGTCGCCCACTACTGTGGATTCTGCCGCAGCCAGCACCAGCGCCAGTGCGGTCAGTAGCGATGCCGATATCGACCCAAGCCAGAACAGTTTGACGTTTGAGAACAAGGGCGATAAGGCGATGACGATTTCGTTTACGCCGAATGCCGACGGCAGCGCCAAACCGGACGATCTCACCCTGCAACCGGGCGAAACAAAAACGCAGAAATTTGACCCTAACTGGTCAGGTAACTTCCGCAGCACCCAGGGTGATGGTGCCAACGCAACGCTGGGCGAGGTGAAATTTGACGGCAGCAGCGGCCAGACTTTCTATGATGTCAGCTATATAGAGGGAAATAATGCCGCGATGACCATCGGCCCGGCGAAGGGGGATGGCCGGGTTTCCGGCACGCTGGACGATCTGGTGAGCAACGCGCCGGACAGCATTAAGGCAAAAGATAAAGAGGGTAACGTCTACGGTTTAAAGAAAAGTACCACTGCTAATCAGCAGGATGCCGCCGTGGTTGATTACTATCGCCAACATGTAGCCGCGGACAAGGGATATGTGATCCCCTCTGACGATGCCAGTACCTTAGGCAGCAGTTCGAAAAACCTCAAGGTTGAGCTTAAAGGGTGATCGCCTGTTCAGCAAAAATCCGCTGCCGGTGTCGGCCACATAACCGGCGCTGAACAGCATAAGCATCCCGCTGCCGGGCCCCCCAGCCCGCAGCGGTAGCCGCCTTACATAAACGCGTCCCGATGCATTTCGACAACAGCCTGATTCGCCACATCCTTCGCGCCGCTTAAGGTAAAGTGCCCGTAGTCATTTGAGATGGGATGCCCGTCGGACGCCAGCCCGCGGCAGATATCGCCCGGACAGATAATCGCATAGACCGAGATATAACGGGTGGTGACATCCTGCATCGCCTGTTTCATGGCGCTGTCCGTGGCTTTAATGCTGTGGTCAATGGAAGCGGCGACCAGATCTTTGCGGCCATCGGTCTGGTAGGCCAGCAGATCCGGCAGCGATTCTGAATACTCAATGGTCGGCCCCATCACAATCACGTTATCCGACACGCTTTTAAGGTGCTTTAACGTCTCCTTGAGGGGGGCGATATCTTCCGGCGCCCAGCGGGCAGAGATGATAATGCCGTCAATTTTATGCTGCGGGACCCATGAGCCATAGAGGTAATCGACCAGGTCGGAGCAGGGATTACGCAGCGCCTGCTGGTATAAAGGCTTACACCCGGCGGAGGTTGCCTGAATCACGTTTACGCCCTGCCCTGCTGCCAGACTCAGCGCGCGCCAGAGATGCGCAGCATGGCTGTCCCCTATCAGGATATAATTTTTGGCGGAAGCGGAGGTCTTCAGGCAGTAATCGCGGTCGTAAGGCTTATCTTCCTGGCTCTTGCCGTCGACAAAGCAGCGCCCCAGCCGGTACTGATAGTTAAATTCCGGCATCTCTTTGTATTGAGAATATTTGGCCAGAGCCAGCGCTTGTGCAGAGAACTGCCCGGCGTTGTTATCAACATGTCCCTTATAGAGCGCACCGGATGCCAACACCACCAGCCCCATCACTGAGGCGGTAACAATCCTTCCGGAGCGGACAACCGCCAGCTTATAGCGGAACGGGATCTCAATCAGGTAACGGGAAGCTATCGCCAGCCCAAAGGTCAGTCCGATGATCACCGCTTCCCGGAGGCCGGGAGCGAAATTAAAGAACATCCGGCTGTATACGATAATCGGCCAGTGCCACAGGTAGAGGCAGTAGGAGATCATACCGATATAAACGATCGGCTTTAATGCCAGCACGCGCGATACCGCCGCCTGCTGGCCCGCCAGGATAATCAGAAAGCTGCCCAGGCAAGGCCAGAGAGCATTCCATGCCGGGAACGGCTTACCGGTATCCAGCCACAGGAAGCCAAAGAGGATCAGCGCGAGGCCTGCCAGACTCATCAGGTGTTTGATCCCCTGTGAGACGTTGCTCATCTTCGCTTCCAGGCCCGCCACGGCGATGATCCCGCCCAGTGCCAGTTCCCAGGCTCGGGTTGGCAACATATAGAAAGTAAAGGTAGGTTTGCGCGTGACGGCGTAAATGCTCAGCAGCAGGGAAACGGCGATAATCAGCAGCATCACCTGGGTGGCACGCTGGCGGAAAAAGCGCACCACGAAAAGCAGTATCACCGGGAAGATAATATAGAACTGCTCCTCAACGGCCAGCGACCAGGTATGCAGCAGGGGCTTTAACTCTGCCGGTCCGGCAAAATACCCCGTGGTTTTCCAGAAGAAGATATTGGATGAAAAGAGCAGAGTAGCCAGCGTACTGTCGCTGAGATCGCTGAACTGTGCCGGAAGAAGATGATAGTAGCCAAAGGCCAGCGTGCTCAGCAGCACCACAAACAGCGGAGGCAGAATACGTAAACAGCGGCGTTTGTAAAATTCCAGATAAGAGAAGGTATTACTGGTAGCGCCATTGTAAATAATGCCGCAAATAAGGTAGCCCGAGATCACAAAGAAGATATCCACGCCGGTAAACCCGCCCGGAATGCCGCCTGCCCCCATGTGATAGGCGATTACCGGCAGTACTGCCAACGCCCGCAATCCATCTACATCTGCCCTGTATTTCATTTTAAACTGGCCCTGATGACAATTAGTTACGGCGAATTTACATATATTTACCCGATATTTCGCCCTCCTTAACACAAATCAGACCAATCTGTATCCTGCTGCGACTCCCGCAACTCTATGAATATAAAGGGTAATAGTGAAATCACGGCCAGCAAACTGGTTATTTTTTCAGATAAACCCTGGCACCACTCTGACCATACCGGTTAAAGAGAGGCAGACAACGCTTTTACTGCTTCAGGATTGCTAGCAATCCTGAAGTGCGTATATTGGCTACTGACTCGCCAATAAAAGGAGACTTACGTGCAAACTCTTTATCAAAGCCGCAGGAATTTTCTGTCACAAACTGCCCGCATGACCGCGGGCAGCGCCCTGCTTGCCTCCGGGATGGCAGCTGCTGCAACGGGCAGTACGGCCACGCCCACCTGTGAGGATAAAGGTGAAGTCAACGCCATCAGCTCGCCACATTACCGGCTGCAAAACGTCCGCCTTGAGGAGGGATTTGAATATGAGGGTGACAGCGTTATTGCCACGCGAACCGGACTCTATGATCTGGAGGTTAATAACGGCGCTCTGGTTGCTATTCAGCCGGTAAAAGACCGAACCGCAAGCGCACTGCCAGCGTTTGACGCGGGCGGCCTGCTGCTGCTGCCTGCTACCCGCGATATGCACATTCATCTGGATAAAACCTTTTACGGCGGCCCGTGGCAAGCGCCGCGTCCGAGAAAAGGCAAAACCATTATGGATATGATTGCCCGTGAGCAAACCATTATCCCCAGGCTGCTGCCGCACTCGGTTGAACATGCTGAGGCTATTATCAGGCTGCTCCAGGCCAAAGGCACCACGGTGGCACGCAGCCACTGCAATATCGACCCGGTAAGCGGTCTGAAAAGCCTTGAGCATTTACAGATTGCGCTGCAAAAGCATCAGCAGGATTTCAGCTGTGAAATTGTCGCCTTTCCTCAGCATGGCCTGCTGCACTCAAAGGTTGATAGTCTGATGCGGGAAGCGATGCAGATGGGCGTGCAGTTTGTGGGCGGCCTCGACCCGACTAATGTGGATGGCGCGATGGAGAAGTCGCTGGATGCGATGTTCAGCATTGCCCTGGATACGCAAAAAGGTGTGGATATTCACCTGCACGAAACCACCCCGGCGGGCATTGCCGCTATTAAATATATGATCCGCACCGTAGAGCAGAACCCGCAGCTCAGGGGCAAAGTGACGCTGAGCCACGCTTTTGCGCTGTCGGTAATGGCAGATGAAGAGCTTGATGAGGTGATTGAGGGGCTGGCTAAGCAGCAATTTTCGGTGGCCTCTACGGTGCCGATTGGTAAAGGTGTTATGCCGCTGCCGCAGCTGACGGAGAAAGGGGTAAGGGTTATGACAGGCACCGACAGCGTGATCGATCACTGGTCGCCCTTCGGCACGGGCAGCATGCTGGAGAAAGCCAACCTTTACGCGCAGCTCTATGGCAACAGTGACGAATTCGGCCTCACCCGTTCGCTGGCCATTGCTACCGGCAATATTCTGCCGCTGGATGGGTCAGGAAAACGGCAGTGGCCGAAGGTGAATGCCCCTGCGGAGATGATACTGGTAGCGGCAAGCTGTTCTGCGGAAGCAGTCGCCCGCGTGCCGGAGGTACAGGCTGGCTTCCATCAGGGCCGACTGGTGGCGGGTACGTTGAAAAAGGCATAAAAAAGTCAGGCCCGGAGAACCGGGCCTGACTCGCTTTTAGCTGGCATTCCTCAGCCCTTATCGGGCCGGGGAATCAGGTCATTACTGACCTTTAACTTCTTTCAGACCGTTGAATGGCGCACGGCTTCCCAGCGCTTCTTCAATACGGATCAGCTGGTTATACTTGGCAACACGGTCAGAACGGCTCATAGAACCGGTTTTGATCTGGCCCGCAGCAGTACCTACCGCCAGGTCAGCGATAGTAGCATCTTCAGTTTCACCTGAACGGTGAGAGATCACCGCGGTGTAGCCTGCATCTTTTGCCATTTTGATCGCAGCCAGAGTTTCGGTCAGAGAACCGATCTGGTTGAATTTGATCAGGATGGAGTTAGCGATGCCTTTGTCGATACCTTCTTTCAGGATCCTGGTGTTGGTCACGAACAGGTCGTCGCCCACCAGCTGGATTTTGTCGCCCAGCACTTTGGTCTGGTATGCGAAACCATCCCAGTCAGATTCATCCAGACCATCTTCGATAGAGACGATTGGGTACTGTTTGGTCAGGTCTTCCAGGAAGTGCGTGAACTCTTCTGAAGTGAAGGCTTTGTTACCTTCGCCCGCCAGCACATATTTGCCGTCTTTGTAGAATTCAGAAGCTGCACAGTCCATCGCCAGAGTGATGTCTTTGCCCAGCTCATAGCCTGCTGCTTTTACCGCTTCAGCGATAACAGCCAGCGCTTCGGCGTTAGAACCCAGGTTAGGCGCGTAGCCGCCTTCGTCGCCTACTGCGGTGCCCATGCCTTTAGATTTCAGCACTTTCGCCAGGGTGTGGAATACTTCAGAACCCATACGGATGGCTTCTTTCAGGGTTTTCGCGCCCACAGGCTGGATCATAAACTCCTGGATGTCGACGTTGTTGTCGGCATGCTCGCCACCGTTGATGATGTTCATCATTGGCAGTGGCATAGAGAATTTGCCAGGGGTACCGTTCAGCTCAGCAATGTGCTCATACAGCGGCATGCCTTTTGCTGCTGCGGCAGCTTTAGCCGCAGCCAGAGAAACGGCCAGGATGGCGTTAGCGCCAAACTTGGATTTGTTCTCGGTGCCGTCCAGATCGATCATCACTTTATCGATGTTTGCCTGATCTTTCGCGTCTTTACCGGTCACCGCATCAGCGATTGGACCATTGACCGCAGCAACTGCTTTAGTCACGCCTTTACCCAGGAAACGAGATTTGTCACCGTCACGCAGCTCCAGCGCTTCGCGAGAACCGGTAGAAGCGCCTGATGGCGCAGCCGCCATACCAACGAAACCGCCTTCCAGGTGCACTTCAGCTTCAACGGTCGGGTTTCCGCGAGAGTCGATGATTTCGCGACCAATGACTTTAACGATTTTGGACATTAGTTTTTCCTCAGTACAAGTTATCTAGAAACTCAGACAAACAACGCCCGGAAAGTTCGGGCGTGGTTATGAAAATACTTATTTTGCCAAACGCTTCTGGTAGTCGCTGGCGGCTTTAACAAAGCCCGCGAACAAAGGGTGACCGTCGCGCGGCGTTGAGGTGAATTCCGGATGGAACTGACACGCAACAAACCACGGGTGGTTCGGGATCTCAATGATCTCTACCAGCTGGTCATCCCCGGAGCGTCCTGCCACACGTAAACCAGCCGCTTCAATCTGCTTCAACAGCATATTGTTCACTTCATAGCGATGGCGATGGCGTTCAACGATAGTGTCGGAACCATAGAGCTGATGCACCAGGCTGTCGGTGGTCAGCTGACACTGCTGGCTCCCCAGACGCATGGTGCCGCCCAGATCGCTCTGCTCGGTACGCTGCTCAACGTTGCCTTCTTCATCACGCCATTCGGTGATCAGCGCCACCACCGGATACTTACAGTCTGGCACAAATTCCGTAGAGTTAGCGCCTTCCATGCCCGCAACGTTACGGGCGAACTCCATCAGCGCAACCTGCATACCCAGGCAGATGCCCAGATAAGGAACGTTGTTCTCACGCGCATAACGGGCTGTCATCAGCTTGCCTTCCACACCGCGGTAGCCGAAGCCGCCTGGAATGAGGATAGCATCCAAATCTTTCAGTAATTCGACGCCGCGTGACTCCACATCCTGCGAATCGATCAGCTTGATATTGACCGTCACGCGATTTTTCAGGCCGCCGTGCTTCAGCGCTTCAATCACTGACTTATAGGCATCCGGCAGCTCAACATATTTGCCGACCATACCGATGGTGACTTCACCGCCCGGATTGGCTTCTTCGTAAATCACCTGTTCCCATTCGGCCAGGTTCGCTTCCGGGGCGTTCAGATTAAAGCGCTTGCAGATATAATCATCCAGTCCCTGGGATTTTAACATACCAGGAATCTTATAAATGGAATCAACATCTTTCAGCGAGATAACTGCTTTTTCCGGTACGTTACAGAACAGGGCGATTTTTGCGCGTTCGTTAGCCGGTACGGCACGGTCGGAACGGCAAATCAGCACATCTGGCTGGATGCCGATAGAGAGCAGTTCTTTTACGGAGTGCTGAGTAGGTTTGGTTTTCACTTCACCCGCAGCCGCCATGTAAGGCACCAGCGTCAGGTGCATGTACATCGTGTGTTCACGGCCAACGTCGACCGCCATCTGACGGATCGCTTCCAGGAACGGCAGGGATTCGATATCACCTACGGTTCCGCCAATCTCCACCAGCACCACATCGTGGCCTTCACCGCCTTCGATGATGCGCTCTTTGATGGCATTGGTGATGTGCGGAATAACCTGAATGGTCGCGCCCAGATAGTCGCCACGGCGCTCTTTGCGCAGGACTTCTGAATAGATACGGCCAGTGGTGAAGTTGTTACGACGGCTCATCTTCGTACGGATGAAACGCTCGTAGTGACCCAAATCGAGATCGGTTTCAGCGCCGTCGTCGGTGACGAACACTTCGCCGTGCTGAGTGGGACTCATGGTACCCGGATCGACGTTGATGTACGGGTCCAGCTTCATGATGGTCACATTAAGACCACGTGCTTCGAGAATGGCGGCCAGGGAGGCTGCGGCAATGCCTTTACCCAGAGAGGATACGACCCCGCCGGTCACAAAAATATAGTTCGTTGTCATGCTGAACCTGAGAAAGTAGGTTTAAAGACGATGGAATAACCAGGACGGGAAAACAGTCTACCCGAATCCCCGCAGTGCCACAATTAATCGTTTCTGGATAGCTGGCATCCATCGCATTGACCGTCAAAATCTTACCCGATTTGCGGGTAAGGGAGGTTGACTTGCATCACACTTTTGTTGAATCGAGTCAGCTACTCATTTGCCTTGATTTGTTGCCACGCGGCTTCCATCTGCTCCAGCGTCGCCTCCTGCATTTTCAGCCCCTGAGAAGTGATAATCTGCTCCACCTGACGGAAGCGGCGTTCAAACTTATCGTTGGCTTTTTGCAAAGCCGTTTCCGCCTTGCTGCCAAGATGGCGTGAGAGGTTAACGGTGGCAAACAGCAGATCGCCAATCTCCTCTTCCAGCTTCTGCTCGTCGATAACCGCCTGGTTAGCTTCGTGCATCACTTCGTCAATCTCTTCATACACCTTGTCCAGCACCGGCCCCAGGGTTTTCCAGTCAAAGCCGACGTTGCTGCAACGTTTCTGGATTTTGTGCGAACGCATCAGGGCAGGCAAGGCGCGCGGAATATCGTCCAGCGCGGAGTGCTGCTCTTTCGCTGCCCGCTCGCTGGTTTTAATCTGCTCCCAGTTGATCAGCACTTCCTCGCTGCCGCTGACCTTCGCCTCGCCGAAGATATGTGGGTGACGCCGCTCCAGCTTGTCGCAGATGGTCTGGCAGATATCTTCAAAGTTGAACCGCCCTTCTTCATCAGCAATCTGCGCATAGAACACAATCTGGAAGAGCAGATCGCCCAGTTCGCCTCTGAGATCGGCAAAATCTTCCCGACTGATGGCATCCAGTACTTCGTAAGTTTCTTCAAGGGTATAGGGGGCAATGGTGGCGTAGCTCTGCTCGCGATCCCACGGGCAGCCGTTTTCGGTATCGCGCAGGGTTTTCATGATGCCCAGCAGGCGATCGAGTGCGTTCATGGTCACTTCCTGAAAAGTTTATCTTGTTGGAGGCAGCATAACCGTTGGGAAGCGAAAGCCAAAATTGTAGGGCCGCAGTCGCCGCGACTTTTCCTGAAAAAGGGTGGAGAGGCAACCGGATGGGGAGGAGTACGGCAGTTTGAAGCTTATCTCTCTCTGCGTGGTGGCGTTACTGTCACAGGCAGTTACGTCCCGCCAGCGCCCGGCCTGGCAGCATACAGAAAATATGTAGCCAGGCCGGGCGTTGTCGGGACGAAAATGGCCAGTAAATCAGCCAGCTGAAAAATTAATGGAGTCTTCTGGCATCAATGATATCCGGCACCTGATTTAACCGCGCTATCACCCTGCCCAGCACCTGCTGATTGTAGATTTCGATATCCATATCGATGGTAGCCAGCTGCTTTTTGGTATCGCTCCTGCTGGAAACGCCAAGCACGTTAACCTTTTCATTGGCCAGAATGGTGGTGATATCGCGCAGCAGGCCGCTACGATCGTTGGCAGTGACTCTGACCACCAGCGAATAGCCGCTGGAGTAGCTTTCCCCCCAGACCGCGTCCACGATCCGCTCCGGCGCATGCGACATCAGGTCGGTGAGCTGATCGCAGTCAGCACGGTGAATCGAAATTCCCCGCCCCTGGGTAATAAAGCCCACAATATCATCGCCAGGGATCGGCTGGCAGCAGCGGGCAATATGGTGCATCAGATTACCCACACCCTCCACCACTACCCTGCCGCTCTCTTTGCTGCGCGGCGCGGCAGATTTCTGCGTCAGCTGACGCAGCGCCTCGCGATCTTCTTCCTCGGCGCTGGGCTTGTGCAGCTTCGATTGCAGGTAGTTGCTCATCTGATTGAGGCGAATATCTCCGCCGCCAATCGCTGCCAGCAGCTCCTCCAGCGAGTTAACGTTGTAGCGCGGCAGCAGCAGCTTTTCCGCCTCTTTCAGGTTGATATCGAGGTGGTCCAGCTCGCTGTCGAGGATCTGCCGGCCCGCTACGATATTCTTGTCGCGGTCCTGCTTGCGGAACCAGGCGTGAATTTTTGACCGGCCACGGCTGGTGGTGACATAGCCCAGATTGGGGTTGAGCCAGTCCCGGCTTGGGTTCGGCTGCTTCTGGGTGATGATATCAATCTGATCCCCCATCTGTAGCTGATAGGTAAAGGGCACGATGCGGCCGCCAATTTTGGCGCCGATACAGCGGTGACCAATATCGCTGTGAATATGGTAGGCAAAGTCGAGCGGCGTGGAACCGGCCGGGAGATCCACCACGTCCCCTTTGGGGGTAAAGACATACACCCGGTCATCAAAGACCTGGCTACGCACTTCATCCAGCATTTCGCCAGAGTCCGCCATCTCTTCCTGCCAGGCGATCAGCTTACGCAGCCAGGCAATTCGTTCTTCATGGCCTGAAGCTCCACGCGCGCTGCCGCCGCCGCCCTCTTTATATTTCCAGTGCGCGGCCACGCCCAGCTCGGCATCTTCATGCATCTGGCGGGTACGGATCTGGATTTCAACCGTCTTGCCCTTCGGCCCCAGTACCACGGTATGGATAGACTGATAGCCGTTAGGTTTAGGATTAGCAACGTAGTCATCGAACTCGCTGGGCAGGTGGCGATAGAGGGTATGCACTATCCCCAGCGCGCCGTAGCAGTCCTGCAAACGTTCGGCGACGATGCGCACAGCGCGTACGTCAAACAGCTCGTCAAAGGTCAGCGACTTCTTCTGCATCTTACGCCAGATGCTGTAGATGTGCTTAGGGCGGCCATACACTTCAGCCTTTACCCCCTCTTTAACGATTTCGGTGCGCAGAGACTGCACAAAGGTATCGATATATTGTTCGCGATCGATACGACGCTCGTGCAGCAGCTTAGCGATGCGTTTGTATTCATCGGGATGCAGATAACGGAAGCAGAAATCTTCCAGCTCCCATTTCAGCTGGCCAATCCCCAGCCGGTTCGCCAGCGGCGCGTAGATATTTGTACACTCTTTGGCAGCCAGCACGCGCTCATCTTCCGGCGCGTCTTTCACTTCCCGCAGATGGGCAATACGTTCGGCCAGCTTGATCACCACGCAGCGGAAATCTTCGACCATCGCCAGCAGCATGCGACGGACGTTATCCACCTGCTCAGAGGCCATGGAGTCATTGTGGGTCGCTTTCAACTGACGAATGGCATCCATATCACGCACGCCGTGAACCAGCGAGACGATCGCCTTACCAAACTGCTCTTCCAGCACCTCTTCAGAAACCACATTGCTGTTGGCCAGAGGGAAGAGCAGCGCGGCGCGGAGGCTTTCGCTGTCCATGCTGAGCATTGAGAGGATCTCCACCATCTCCACGCCCCGCCAGAGCAGCAGGGCGGCGTCAGGATGGTTACGGGTGACCTCTTCGCAGTAACGCCAGGTCTCGGCCAGGCGTTCACATGACAGCTCATTAGCGATCCCAAGACTTGCGATCCATTGGTCAATCGCAAATTCGCCAGCCGTGTTCATATGCGCACTTCTTACCGCAACCATAACCTCTCCTGACTTAGCCCCCTCCGGGGGCCTGTTTTCGGCTAAATAACACCATTGATTCCATATGCCCGGTATGCGGAAACATATCAAGCAGGGTAATCCTTTCCAATTGGTAGCCGGATGTCAGAAGTGTCTGACTATCCCTGGCAAGTGTAGTCGGATTACAGGAAACATAGACCACACGTTCCGGCGCAAGTTTAATGATGTGAGACATCACTCCTGCCGCTCCGGCGCGGGCCGGATCGAGTAAAACCTTGTTAAATCCCTGTGCGGCCCACGGTTGCCGGGTAACCTCTTCCTCAAGATTATGCTGAAAAAAGGTCACATTATTAAGATTATTCAGAAGCGCATTATACGCCCCCTTTGCCGTTAATGCTGCAACCCCCTCCACACCCGTGACATTTTCTACGCGCTTTCCTAAAGGAAGCGTGAAGTTTCCCATCCCGCAGAACAGGTCCAGTACCCGATCGTCCGGCTGCAAATCCAGCCAGCTTAGCGCCTCGCTGACCATTTTTTCATTCAGCTCCGCGTTTACCTGAATAAAGTCGCGTGGGCTGAATGTTAGCTTTAAATCGTGGATACGGTAGAACGGCATCTCGCCGTTAACCTGCTCAAGCAGATCGCTCTCCGGGGCGAGGTATAACGCCACCTGATGCTTATGCGAAAACTGTTCCAGTTTTTGTCGGTCACCAGTAATTAATGGCTCAAGATGACGCAGAACCAGCAGCGGGCCGTTATCTGCCAGCACCAGCTCTACATGTCCCAGCTTGCTCACCGCCTGTAGCGTGCTTAGTACCTGATGCAGCGGCTGGATCAGCGCATTAAGTTCGGGCTTCAAAATAGGGCATTGCGTCAGAGAAACCAGATTATTTGACCCTGCCTGACGGAATCCCATCTGTAACGTTTTGCTGCGCGGATGATAGCTCAGCCCCAGGCGGGCGCGGCGTCGGTAGCCATAAGGCTCACCGAAAAGAATATTGCCGACTTCAACCTCCCCGCCGGTGCCCTGGCTCATCAGGCGGGAAAGCGCCTTCGCTTTACTGCTCTGCTGTAGGGCTGGCGCGACATGCTGCTGCTGGCAGCCGCCGCACTGGCTGAAATGAGGGCATTGAGGCGTAACGCGATCCGGGCTGGCGTTGAGGATTTTTTTTGCCTTGCCGCGCGCCCACGAGCGTTTATCCTCAACAATCTCCACTTCTACCTGCTCGCCAGGCAGTGCTCCGCTGATAAACAGCGCTTTACCGTTATGCCTGGCAACGCCCTGGCCTGATGCGTCGAGGTCGCTGACGGTCACGGTGATGATTTGGCGGGTCGTCACGCGCCGTTTTGCAGAGTAGAATTGCGCCATTATTCGTTTATCCCGAAAGTCGTAAGCGGTGTCAGCCATCAAAAAGCGTGCGTAGCCTACACCAGCCTCCGGATTTATTCGACCCGCAGAGCAGCCCAACGGGCGCGATTTCGTAACAGGAAGATTATGACCAAATACAGCCTGCGGGCGCGGATGATGATTTTAATCCTGGCACCCACCCTGATGATTGGCCTGCTGCTGAGTACCTTTTTCATTGTGCATCGCTATAACGAGCTACAGCGGCAGCTGATCGATGCGGGCGCTAACATCATTGAACCGCTGGCGGTCTCCAGCGAATATGGCATGACGTTTCACAGTAAAGAGTCGGTGCGCCAGTTGGTCAGCCTGCTGCATCGCCGTCATTCTGATATCGTCCGGGCCATCTCTATTTTTGATGCGCAAAATCAGCTTTTCGTTACCTCAAATTATCACCTCAATGCAGAAAAGCTGAGGATGCCTCCGCAGGAAAAATTACCCCACGCCTTCAGCTACGAGCGTCAGGGCAATTCGGTCATTCTGCGAACGCCAATCGTCTCGGAGAGTTATTATCCCGACGAGTCGCCCGGCGAAGATGCCAAGCCCAATGGCAATCCTCTGGGCTACGTCGCTATAGAGCTGGATCTGCAATCTGTCCGCCTGCAACAGTACAAAGAGGTTTTTGTCTCAACATTGCTGCTGCTGTTCTGCCTCTGTCTGGCAATGCTGTTTGCCTATCGACTGATGCGTGATGTGACCGGGCCAATCCGGGATATGGTCAGCACGGTTGATCGTATTCGTCGTGGTCAGCTCGACAGCCGCGTCAGCGGCTATATGCTTGGCGAACTCGATATGCTGAAGAATGGCATCAACTCAATGGCGATGTCGCTGACCGCTTATCATGAAGAGATGCAGCAGAACATCGACCAGGCGACCTCCGATCTGCGCGAGACGCTGGAGCAGATGGAAATCCAGAACGTCGAGCTGGACCTGGCTAAAAAGCGCGCGCAGGAAGCGGCCAGGATCAAGTCGGAGTTTCTGGCGAATATGTCCCATGAACTGCGAACCCCGCTGAACGGCGTGATCGGTTTTACCCGTCAGACGCTGAAAACGCCGCTGAACATCACCCAGCGCGACTACCTGCATACCATTGAGCGGTCGGCCAACAATCTGCTGAGCATCATCAATGACGTGCTCGATTTTTCCAAGCTGGAGGCGGGCAAGCTGGTGCTGGAAACCATTCCTTTCCCGCTGCGTGCCACGCTGGATGAGGTGGTGGTATTACTGGCGCAGTCGGCGCACGAGAAGGGGCTTGAGCTGACGCTGAGTATTCAGCCAGAGGTGCCGGACAACACCATCGGTGACCCGCTGCGCCTGCAACAGATCATCATCAATCTGCTGGGCAACGCCATTAAGTTTACCGAGCGCGGCAATATTGATATTCGCATTGAGATGCGCTCGCTGAGCACTAACCGCGTCAATCTGGAAGTGCAGATACACGACACGGGCATTGGCATCAGTGAGAAACAGCAGTCGCAGCTCTTCCAGGCTTTCCGCCAGGCGGATGCCAGCATTTCCCGACGGCACGGCGGTACGGGCCTGGGGCTGGTGATCACTCAGAAGCTGGTGAATGAAATGGGCGGCGAAATATCGCTGCACAGCCGCCTTAATCATGGTTCCACCTTCTGGTTTAACGTCAATCTGGTGCTGAATCCTAATGCGGCCAGCGATCCTCGCGCTACCGCCTGTCTGATGGGCAAGCGGCTGGCCTATGTTGAGGCCAACAGCGCGGCGGCGAAAGCAACGCTGGAGATGCTGGGCGCCACGCAGATGGAGGTGAGCTACAGCACCACGCTGGATGGCCTGCCGGACAGCCACTTTGATGCGCTGCTGATGGGGCTGCCCGTCACCAAAGAGGCCGATCGCGAACTCTCGCCAGAGCTGCTGCTGCCCGCGCTTAAACGCGCCGACAGTCTGATTATGGCGCTTCCCTGCCAGATGCAGATTTACGCAGAGGAGCTTAAAGCCCGCGGCGTCAGCGCCTGCCTGATTAAACCAGTGAGTCTGACCAGACTGCTGCCGGTACTGATTGAGAACCATACGCGGGAGAGTGACTACCGCCCTGCCCGCCATCGTCTGCCCCTGACAGTGATGGCCGTGGACGATAACCCCGCCAACCTCAAGCTGATTGGTGCGCTGCTGGAGGAGCAGGTGGAAAACATTGTGCTGTGCGACAGCGGTGAAGCGGCCATTCAGCAGGCCAGCAAACAGCCGCTGGATATTATTTTGATGGATATTCAGATGCCGAATATCGACGGCATTCGCGCCGGTGAGATGATCCGCAGCTTCCCGCAGCACGCTACCACGCCCATTGTGGCAGTGACTGCCCATGCGCTGGATGGTGAACGCGAACACCTGATTAAAGCTGGCATGACGGATTACCTCGCCAAGCCTATTGATGAGGCGAAACTCAGCAACCTGCTGGCCCGCTATACGCCAGGTTTACGGGCGGTGGCGGCGAAGCTTCAGGATGTTCCCGTCTCGCTGGACTGGCAGCTGGCGCTGCGCCAGGCGGCAAACAAACCTGACCTGGCGCGCGATCTGTTGCGGATGCTGGTCGATTTTCTGCCTGAAGTTCATATGCTGGTGGAGAGCCACATGGCGGCGGGCGACACGCTGGCGTTAAGGGATATCATCCATAAACTGCACGGCAGCGCCAGCTACAGCGGCGTGCCGAGACTCAAGCAGCTTTGCCTACAGCTTGAGCAGGGGTTGCGTACGCATAACAGTATTGTTGAAGTGGAACCGGAGCTGTTTGAACTGCTGGATGAGATGGAGAACGTGGCGACGCTGGCGAAGAAACGGCTTAATTTGTAGCCCTCAGTGAAAGAGTTCAGCCGTTAAAGTCGCAACGAAGCGGAGAGGCTGTTCTGCCAGCCCAACGGGGTTCACCGGCACGGTGCAAGAAACGGAATTTCTGACCTGACAGCCATTAAAGAAGTATTGTTAACCGGGCGCACGAACGAAGCGGGACGATAAGCCTCGTCCCCCTGTTTCAGCGTAAAGAGTAGCGAAAACGACTACGCCAGCTGCTGCCCAATAGCTAAGGTGGCGGCGATGTTTCTTGCGCTAAGACGCACGTTTTCCGCAGCGTTATCCAGCGCTTCTTCAAGCGTACAGATGGTATAGATCACGCTGAACACCGCATCCAGTCCATGCTGATGCACCACACCCACATCCGGGGTCAGGCTGCCTGCAATGCCTATCACCGGCTTGTTATAACGTTTAGCGACTTTTGCCACCCCTATCGGCACCTTGCCATGAATGGTCTGGCTGTCGATCCGGCCTTCGCCAGTAATAACCAGCGAGGCGTCACGCACCAGCTCATCCAGCCCTAACGCTTCGGTGACGATTTCAATGCCCCGCCGCAGCTCGGCCTGACAGAACGCATGCAGCGCCACGCCCATCCCGCCCGCTGCGCCGCCGCCGGCAATGGTTAACACATCAATATCCAGCTCACGGTGGATCACCTCAGCGTAGTGGGCCAGCGCCCGATCCAGCTGTTCGACCAGCTCTGCGGTGGCCCCTTTCTGTGGCCCAAAAATGGCTGATGCGCCCTCTTTGCCCAACAGCGGATTGGTCACATCGCAGGCCACTTCAAAACGACATTGCGCAATTCGGGGATCAAACTGGCTCATATCGATGCTGACCAGTTCGGGCAGTTGCCCGCCACCATAGCCAATCTGCCTGCCCTGCTTATCAAGCAGCTGCGCGCCTAAGGCCTGCACCATACCCGCCCCGCCATCATTGGTGGCGCTACCGCCAATGCCAATAATAAAATGCTTAACGCCTTTATCAAGTGCGCTGCGGATCAGCTCTCCCGTGCCCCAGGAGGTGGTAACCAGCGGGTCGCGCCTGGCGGCAGGAACCAACTCAAGCCCGCTGGCAGCCGCCATTTCAATGTAGGCACAGCTTTCGTCACCGGAGAGGCCATAAAAGGCGTTCACGGGTTCGCCCAGCGGGCCAGTGACTTCAAGCCGGATAATTTTGCCGCTGGTTGCCGCTACCATCGCCTCGACAGTTCCCTCTCCGCCATCTGCCACCGGCAGTTTGACGTAGTGCGCGTCGGGGAAAATTTCGCGAAACCCCAGCTCGATCTGTGTGGCGACCTGCTGAGCCGACAGGCTCTCTTTATATGAATCCGGTGCGATTACTATTTTCATACGGTATCCGGGCGCGTTAACCTGGCGTTTACCAGGCAGTGCCGTTACCGGCCTGCATAAAGGCCGGACCACGGGACTATTTGCTGATTTCTACCTTCGCTAACTTCTCGTAATAGCAAGCCAGCGCGCTATGGTCGGCAGTGCCCAGCCCATCGGCTCGCAGCGCCTGCATCATTTCCATTACTGCTGCCGTAAGAGGCAGCTGAGCGCCGACGCCGTGTGAGGTATCCAGCGCATTGGCTAAATCTTTGATATGCAGATCAATACGGAAGCCAGGTTTAAAATTACGCTCCATCACCATCGGCGCTTTGGCATCCAGCACCGTGCTGCCTGCCAGCCCGCCGCGGATCGCCTGATACACCAGGTCAGGATTAACGCCTGCTTTGGTTGCCAGCGTCAACGCTTCAGCCATCGCTGCGATGTTCAGCGCAACAATCACCTGGTTAGCCAGCTTGGTTACGTTGCCTGCGCCAATATCACCGGTATGCACCACCGATCCCGCCATCGCTTTCATGATGTCGTAACACTTATCAAACAGCGCTTTGTCGCCGCCTACCATTACCGACAGGGTGCCTTCAATCGCTTTAGGCTCGCCACCGCTTACCGGTGCATCCAGCAGCGCGATATTTTTCTTCGCCAGTTCATCATGAATTTCACGGCTCGCCAGCGGCGCAATAGAACTCATATCAATAATGATGGTTCCCGGTTTTGCGCCCTGAATAACGCTCTCTTCACCGAGTAACACTTCTTTCACCTGCGGGGAATTTGGCAGCATGGTGATAATAACATCGCTCTGCTCAGCAACCTCTCTGGCGCTGCCAGCCGTGGTTGCGCCAGCGCTGACCAGCTCCGCTTCGTTTTCCGGGTTGTGGTCGCGAACAACCAGTGAATAGCCTGCTTTTACCAGGTTTTTGCTCATGGGTTTGCCCATGATGCCGAGACCAATAAAGCCAATTTTCATCTTGTTTCCTCCAGAAACGGGGTTATTTTTTAAAGCGATCGCACAGTGCCTGCGTGGCACCACGGAAGACGCCTAAGTCACTGCCTACGGCAACGAATCCGGCGCCCCACTCCAGATAACGGCGGGCATCGACCTCAACCGGCGCCAGGATGCCGCTGGGTTTACCTGCGGCTTTTGCCCGCTCAAACAGATATTTGATCACCTTCAGCACTTCCGGGTGGGCCGGCTGTCCGAGGTATCCTAAGGCAGCTGACAGGTCGCCAGGCCCGACAAAAATCCCGTCCACGCCCTCTACAGCGGCAATAGCATCAATATTGTCAACGCCCTGCTGCGTTTCGATCTGCACCAGCACCGTCACGTTGTCATTGATCGTACTGTTGTAGTCCGGCACCGTGCCGTACATGTTGCTGCGGTGCGAAACCGACACGCCACGGATGCCGGCTGGCGGATAGCGGGTTGAAGCCACAGCGCGCACGGCTTCCTCTTCGGTTTCAATAAAGGGGATCAGGAAATTCGAGAAGCCGATATCAAGCAGACGCTTGATGATCACCGGCTCATTGGTCGGCGGACGCACCACCGGAGCACTTGCGCTGCCCTTGAGGGCCATCAGCTGAGGCACAAAAGTGGTGATGTCATTCGGCGCGTGTTCACCGTCGAGCACCAGCCAGTCAAACCCGGCCAGGCCCAGCACTTCCGTGGTCAGCGGGTTGGCCAGCGCACACCAGCTGCCAATCAAGGTTTCGCCAGCCAGCAGGCGCTGACGGAAACTGTTGGGATTGCTTACATAGCTCATCAGTAACTCCTGTGAAAAGAATTAGCGCACCAGACAAGGGCGTTTGTTATCAAAGGTCCAGTTCGGCACCAGGAACTGCATAGCCTGCGCATCATCGCGTGCGCCCAGCCCATGCTGAAGGTAGAGCTGATGGGCCTGCATCACTTTATCCATATCCAGCTCCACGCCCAGTCCGGGAACGGTTGGCACCTGCACCTTGCCGCCTTTAATTTGCAGCGGCTCACGGGTCAGACCCTGATTGCCTTCCTGCCAGATCCAGTGGGTATCAATAGCGGTGATCTTGCCAGGGGCAGCAGCGGCCACGTGGGTAAACATCGCCAGAGAAATATCGAAATGATTATTAGAGTGGGAACCCCAGGTGAGGCCAAAATCGTGGCACATTTGCGCCACGCGCACCGAGCCTTGCATGGTCCAGAAGTGTGGATCGGCCAGCGGAATATCGACTGACTGCAAAGAGAGAGTATGACCCATCTGACGCCAGTCGGTGGCAATCATGTTAGTGGCGGTAGGCAGACCGGTGGCACGGCGGAATTCCGCCATCACCTCGCGGCCTGAATAGCCCTGTTCCGCGCCACAGGGATCTTCAGCATAGGCGAGCACGCCTTTGAGCTGTTTGCCCAACGTAATCGCTTCGTTCAGCGACCAGGCCCCGTTGGGATCCAGGGTAATACGGGCATCCGGGAAGCGTTTCGCCAGAGCAGTGACGGCTTCCGCCTCTTCGCTGCCAGCCAGCACGCCGCCTTTCAGTTTAAAGTCGTTAAAGCCATATTTTTCATAAGCCGCTTCCGCCAGCCGGACCACCGTTTCCGGAGTCAGCGCCTCTTCATGACGAAGGCGATACCAGTCACAGCTGTCGTCAGGCTGGCTTTGATAAGGCAGGCTGGTTTTGCCTCTGTCGCCTACGTAAAACAGATATCCCAGCATTTCAACTTCATCACGCTGTTGCCCGTCGCCCAGCAGAGAGGCCACGTTCACGCCAAGATGCTGACCAAGCAGATCAAGCAGGGCGGCTTCAATTCCGGTTACCACGTGAATAGTGGTACGCAGATCGAACGTCTGGTTTCCTCTGCCTGCCGCATCCCGGTCAGCAAAGGTCTGGCGGACAAGGCTTAACAGGTTTTTATATTCACCCAGCCCGTGTCCGATAATCAGCGCGGCAGCCTCTTCCAGCGTTTTGCGGATTTTCTCTCCACCTGGGATCTCGCCCACTCCCGTGTGGCCGGAGTTGTCTTTAATGATGACAATATTTCGCGTGAAAAACGGTGCGTGTGCCCCGCTCAGGTTCAGCAGCATGCTGTCGTGACCGGCCACAGGAATAACCTGCATTTCTGTGACTAATGGGGTGCCTGTAATCGGGATCATACCCTCTTCCTTCTACAAGTTAGGTTCAGCGTCCAAAGGCGGGACGTTTACGATCGAACGTCCAGCCAGGGACCAGATATTGCATTGAGGCCGCGTCGTTGCGGGAACCGCCAGGCAGCGTTTTATAGAGCGCATGCGCTTTTTCAATCTGCGCCCAGTCCAGCTCAATACCCAAACCTGGCGCGTCCGGCACGGCGATCTTTCCGTTGGTAATTTGCAGCGAATTTTTAGTCAGGCGCTGATCGCCCTCCTGCCAAATCCAGTGGGTGTCGATGGCGGTGGGTTTACCCGGCGCGGCCGCAGCCACGTGGGTAAACATCGCCAGCGAAATGTCGAAATGGTTATTGGAGTGGCAACCCCAGGTCAGCCCCCACTCATCACAGAGCTGGGCCACGCGCACCGCACCACTCAGCGTCCAGAAATGGGGGTCAGCCAGCGGAATATCCACCGCATTCAGCATCACTGCGTGGTTCATCTCGCGCCAGTTAGTGGCAATCATATTGGTTGCCACGGGCAGACCGGTAGCGCGCCGGAATTCGGCCATCACTTCCCGACCTGAGTAGCCCTGCTCAGCGCCACAAGGGTCTTCAGCATAGGTCAGAACGTCCTGCATGCCTTTGCACAGGGCGACAGCTTCGTCCAGCAGCCAGGCACCGTTGGGATCGACGGTTATCCGGGCATCGGGAAAACGCTTTTTCAGCTCTTTAGCCGCTTCAATCTCCTGCTCGCCGGGCAGTACACCGCCCTTCAGCTTGAAATCTTTAAAGCCATATTTGTCCTGCGCCGCTTCGGCAAGACGCACTATAGCGGCGCTGTCCATCGCCTGTTGATGACGAAGGTGATACCACTCATGCCCTGTCTGCTCACCGGCAAGGTAAGGCAGATCGGTTTTTTCACGGTCGCCGATATAAAACAGATATCCCAGTACGGTGACTTCATCACGCTGCTTGCCGGGGCCAAGCAGCTCCGCCACCGGCACGTTCAGGCACTGACCTAATAAATCCAGCAGAGCGGCTTCCAGTGCCGCCACCGCATTGACCCGCAGTTCAAACGTCCAGGCACCCTGACCGAAAGTAGCAAAGTCAGCAGACTGATTGCCCTTATGCACTTCCTGCACCACACGATTCATGCGGGCAACTTCCTTGCCTTTTACCAGGGGTATGGCTGCCATCAGCGTCTGGTAGATGGTTTCGCCACCCGGCGCTTCACCCACCCCGGTATGCCCTGCACTGTCCGTCAGCACCACAATGTTGCGGGTGAAGTAAGCGCCATGCGCACCGCCAATATTCAGCAGCATGCTGTCATGGCCAGCAACGGGGATAACTTTCATCCCGGTAATAACAGGAGTGCTTTGCGTGGTCATACCTTGTCCTTACAGATGTTTCAGTTCGATACGCTTGATGTCCTGCACCAGCACCAGGTAACTCAGTACGGCGACAAAAGCGTGAATGCCGACGTAGATCAGCGCACCGTTGTACGAGCCGGTAGAGGCAATGATGTAACCGATAGCAATGGGGGTAACGATGCCGGAGATGTTGCCGAACATATTGAACAACCCACCGCTCAGTCCGCTAATCTCTTTAGGCGCAGTATCTGCCATCACCGCCCAGCCCAGGGCGCCAATTCCTTTCCCGAAGAACGCCAGCGCCATAAAGAACACCACTACCCATTCGGTATCGACGTAGTTACACACCACCATCGAAATAGAGAGCAGCATGCCAAGCACGATAGGAGTTTTACGGGCAATATTCAGCGAGCCGGTTTTACGCATCAGCCAGTCGGAGATAATCCCGCCCAGGACGCCGCCAAGGAAGCCGCAGATAGCGGGTATAGAGGCGACCATCCCCGCTTTCAGAATCGACATGCCGCGAGCCTGAACCAGATAGACCGGGAACCAGGTGATAAAGAAGTAGGTCAATGCGTTGATGCAATACTGCCCAAGATAGACACCGATCATCATGCGTGAGGTGACCAGCTGCTTGATCTGATATTTCTTCTCCGCCCAGCTCACCTTCCGCTCGACTTTTTTCTGATCCATGTTGATCAGCGCGCCGCCCTGCTCCATGTACTCCAGCTCAGCTTTGTTCACGCCAGGGTGGTCATTAGGATCGTGGATCACTTTCAGCCAGATAAAGCTGATCACGATACCGAGTCCGCCCATGAACCAGAAGACGTGTGCCCAGCCTACTGACGAGACCAGCCAGCCCATAATTGGCGCAAAGATAACCGTGGCGAAATACTGTGCTGAGTTGAAAATCGCTACGGCGGTACCGCGCTCCTGTGCCGGGAACCAGGCTGCCACTATGCGACTGTTACCGGGGAAGGAGGGCGCTTCTGCCAGCCCTACCAGGAAGCGCAGCATAAAGAGCGCGGCAATGACCGTGAAGCCGCTGAACAGGTCAACAAACCCCTGTAGCAGGGTGAAGAGCGACCAGAGGAAGATGCTCCAGAAATAGACTTTTTTCGAGCCGAAGCGGTCAAGCAGCCAGCCGCCGGGGATTTGGCCTATGACATAAGCCCAGGAAAATGCGGAGAATATATAGCCCAGGCCAACCGGATCCAGCCCGATATCTTTGGACATAGCGGAACCGGCAATTGCAATGGTTGCCCGATCCCCGTAGTTGAAAGAGGTAACGATAAATAACATCACCACTATCCAGTAGCGAGCATTACTTTTTTTTTGCACGGCGCTCGCAGCACTGTTGATTGAATTCATGAGACACTCCTGAAATAGTGCGGTCAGGCAAACTCACTCTGGACGGCATACACATCGCGTTGGGTATCAGAATGATGTTGGGTTAAACACGGCGATTATTTTGCAGAATCGTTAACGCCCAGCAGAAAAAATATCTTTTTGTTCCAGTGGCTAAAAAGTATATGAACTGCGCTCAGGTAACACATCGGCATTTAGCCCTATAAACTGGCTTTAAAAACGTAATTTTTATGACAAATGCCCAATACGCTGCGTGATGGCTCACGGTTCAGATCCGTTCTGCGGCCGGGGTCACACTCCCGCCGCTTTCCCCTTGCCTTTGTGAGCATTCTCACTGATATCTGTACGTCTGCCATAAAAAGAGGGCGATAATGAGGCATTAAGTCGGACATATGCATAATGTATTTGGCTTGTTGCGCTTTTATACTGGTCGCCAGCAGAATCATGATTACCCGTAACAGAAGAGATCGTTCCTCAGGAAGAGAAAATAAACGCTTTCCTCACTTATTTCAGGACTTGTCGAGCAATGAATATTCTCAGAAACGATCCGCCTCTCTATATCAAAGTGCATGAAAACGATAACGTTGCCATTGTGGTCAATAATAATGGCCTGACTGCGGGCACTGAATTCCCCTGCGGACTGATATTAAAAGAGCATATTCCTCAGGGACATAAAGTTGCGCTGAGCGATATTTCTGAAGGCAGCGATATTATTCGCTATGGCGAAGTTATCGGCTACGCGGTGCGTAATATTTCACGCGGAGGCTGGATTGATGAATCGCTGGTGGTGCTTCCTGAAGCGCCTGAGCTGACGACTCTGCCGCTGGCCACCAACATTCCCCCTGCCCTGCCCAAGCTTGAAGGTTATACCTTCCAGGGCTATCGCAATGCCGATGGCAGCGTAGGCACCCGCAATCTGCTGGCGATCACTACCAGCGTGCACTGCGTGGCTGGCGTGGTAGACCATGTGGTGAAGATTATTGAACGCGATTTGCTGCCGAAATATCCCAACGTTGACGGCGTGGTAGCCCTGAATCATCTTTATGGCTGCGGTGTGGCAATCAATGCTCCTGCCGCCGTGGTGCCTATCCGCACCATCCATAACCTGGCGCTGAACGCTAACTTTGGCGGAGAAGTGATGGTTGTGGGGCTGGGCTGCGAAAAACTTCAGCCAGAACGTCTGCTGGAAGGCACGCCCGATGTTCAGACCATTTCGCTGGGCGAAGAGGATGTGATCCGGTTGCAGGATGAAAAGCATATTGGCTTTGAATCGATGGTCACCGATATTTTGCAGGTAGCAGAGCGCCATTTACAGCGGTTGAACCAGCGCCAGCGGGAAACCGTCCCGGCGTCTGAGCTGGTTGTGGGAATGCAATGTGGTGGCAGCGATGCTTTCTCGGGCGTAACCGCTAATCCCGCCGTGGGCTTTGCTTCAGATCTGCTGGTTCGCTGCGGTGCTACGGTGATGTTTTCTGAGGTCACCGAAGTCCGTGATGCTGTGCATCTGCTTACGCCGCGCGTCGCCAGCGTGGAAGTAGGCAAACGGCTGCTTGAGGAGATGGCCTGGTACGATAATTATCTGGATATGGGTAAAACCGATCGCAGCGCTAACCCTTCTCCGGGCAATAAAAAAGGGGGGCTGGCTAACGTAGTGGAAAAGGCGCTGGGATCTATTGCGAAGTCGGGACGGAGCGCCATTGTCGAAGTTCTTTCCCCCGGCCAGCGTCCGACGCAGCGCGGGCTGATCTATGCCGCCACGCCAGCCAGTGATTTCGTCTGCGGCACGCAGCAGATGGCTTCAGGCATTACGCTTCAGGTCTTTACTACCGGGCGGGGCACGCCGTATGGCCTGGCTGCTATTCCGGTTATCAAAATGGCGACCCGCACGGCGCTGGCCGATCGCTGGCATGACCTGATGGATATCAACGCGGGCACTATCGCCACCGGTGAAGAGACTATTGAGCAGGTAGGCTGGAGATTGTTTGAACTGATTCTGGAGATTGCCAGCGGCAGCAAACAAACCTGGTCCGATCGCTGGGGAATTCATAATGCGCTGGCCGTTTTCAATCCGGCACCGGTGACGTGAGCCAGCGTGGCAGGAGTTTTTCTTACCGCGCCTGAGAGCAGGCGCGGTAAGAGCTGTCAGCTAATCAGCTTTGCCCAGGCTTCCACCCAGGGAGAAGTAATCTCTTCCGGCTCCGGATATTCCGTCGCATCAACCAGCAGCACCTCTCCCAGCCGCGTGGCGCTGTGCTCCTGCAACAGCGCATCAAACGACTTTCCACCTCCGCAGAAATCGTCATAGCTACTGTCGCCCAGAGCAATCACGCCGTAACGCAGGGCTGGCTGGTGGCCCATCTTATCCTTGATGGCGTGGAACAGCGGCGCAATACTGTCTGGTAAATTGCCCTGACCCGTAGTCGAAGTGATCACCAGTACCACCTGATCGGCGTAGCGCTGCCAGTCACCCAGCGTGGGATCTTCGAAAATTTTCACCTGGTGACCCAGATCGGCCAGCAAAGGCTCAGCCTCTTCAGCCACCATCAGCGCGTTACCGTATACGGTGCCAACAAAAATACCTATCTGAGCCATGCAATTCTCCGTTTCTGGCGCTTATTAAGTGAGACTATCCTGAAGGTTAGTCGTCATAAACTCAACCCTCGGAAGCTCAGGAAGGCACGCTTCCCAACCAAAAGCGGACAGGCAGCCCTGCCAGACGGGATCCAGACCGGCCCGCAACAGCAGCGGTTCACCCGTCACCGGATGCGTCAGGCTCAGTTCGCTGGCGTGCAGCATCAGCCTCTTCATGCCGAAATGCTGCGCGGCGCTGCGGTTCTGTTTGAGGTCACCGTGGGCGCTGTCCCCAATAATGGGATGACGAAGGTGGCGTAAATGACGGCGTAACTGGTGTTTACGCCCGGTTTCAGGCTTAAGCTCCACCAGGCTGAAGCGCGACGTCTCATAGCAGCTTACCGCTACCGGCAGCTCCGCTTTTGCTAAAGCCTTCCAGTGCGTAACGGCAGACTGGGGCGCTTTATCCGCCACGCTGAATTTGTCGGCAATTTTGTCCCGCTCTTCGGTCAGCGCATAGTCCAGGGTCTCTTCCCCTTCCAGCCAGCCTCTGACCACCGCGTGATAGGTTTTTTGTAACGCGTGCTGTTCAAATTGTTGCGACAGAAGCCGGGCTACCTCGGCCGACAGCGCCAGCAGCAGCACGCCGGAAGTAGGACGATCGAGACGATGGACGGTAAAAACATGCTGACCAATCTGGTCACGCAGGGTTTGCATAACAAAAACCGTTTCGTGGCGATCCAGCCAGCTACGGTGGACCAGCCAACCGGAGGGTTTGTTAACCGCCACCAGCCAGCGATCCTGATAGAGGATCTCCAGCATTAATCGTCCTGCCCAAACAACTGATCCAGCTGATTCAGAGCGTGCAGAAGCGTGGCACGTGCAGGAATTTCGCCCTCAAGCGCCACTTCGTAATAGGGGGCAATCGCCAGTTTTTCCGGCAGTGGAGCGCCTGCATCCAGTATTGCCCGCATGCGCGGCAGGAATATCCACTGTAGCCACTGCAACGGCATCATGGTGTCCACGCAGAATGGCTCCACGCTGTTAAACGCTTCGCTGGTAGGTGCACAAACTTGCCACAGACCCGCCTCATGTAATAGTTGCTCAATCGCATCAAGGCGATGCAAAACCTGGGTTTCACGGCTCATTGGCAGTTCTCCTTGGTCAGATGATCGGAAGGCAGCAAGCATACCACTCAGCAGTGTGCTCTGGAAAAGTATGGACAAAAAAAGGGAGCACTGTGTAAACAGTGCTCCCGGTTCGTTTGCAGCTATCCCGCCACGCTTATGCTCCCTGCTCGTCCGTGATAACTTTGTCCCTGAGTGTTCCCTACTTTTCACCTTCCTGGTGTGTCCCTTGCATTCCGGCACGCCATCTTCATGACAGCTCACAATCTCCATCCTGGAGGTGTCCCTGATCTCGTCCTGAGATATCCTTTCTTCATCCTGAAGACTTCCCTGCTTCCTCTTCCCGAGGTGTCCCGACTTATTGCTAAGCCACACTTCCTTTTGGTGGCGTTATTCTGCCCTAACTGTATAAACACACAATATGGCTGACAGCGAAATGTCGTGCTTACCGCTGTGTAAGCGCCACCAGTAAGAGCAACTTTATGATTTTTAATCAATTGCACTAAAAACCCTGGTTTGTACGTGGCTATTTTCAAGCGATCTCTCACAGCTGACGTGAGAGATCTCTTACAAAACGTCGCGCTTTTTAATATTCAGGGTAAGGCAACCGTCAGCTCGGTGATGAACTGCTCCAGGTCTGGCGCCAGAAGGGTGCGTTGTTTGGTGCCCAGCTGCTCCAGTACCACTTCCCCGCTGAGATTGCATACGGAAATCACCTCCAGTTCAGAGGAGGTTGTGGCGATAAACAGGGTTGGCGACTGTTTTAAACGGCGCTTCATAACCAGATGGCCAATAAGATTTTCCTGTACGCGCAGAAAATCTTCCTCGCTCCAGGTTTGCAGCAGCGTACAGCTCAGCCCGCCAAACGTGACGGACATATCTCCGGCAAACTGCGAACTATACCAGGCCACTACAGAGGGCTGGATGCGTAACTCCACGGCCCGCTCAACCGCTTCCAGGTTTTGCGCCAGGGTGAAGGGCTGCGGCAGCCAGAAGAGATCCTCTTCATTGGTTTGCTGGACGCAGGGCGAAGGCACGCCAAGAAGTTCGGCACTTGCCGGAGGATGGCCGCATTCGCGGATCCAGTCATCACAATATTTACGGGTAAAATCCGTTAAGGCCTGGGCCGTTTGTTCAATCATTCTTTTTTCACTCTCTGTTGCCTGAGTTACACTAAGGCTAACTGTGCACTACCGCCTGCAAGCCGCAGGCCATAAGGTAATTAAGATGTCTTCTAAGGCTCCACATCAGGCATTAAACAACCTGACACTGGGAAAACCCACAGAGTATCACGATAAGTATCAACCCTCTTTACTGCAAGCCGTACCGCGCAGCATGAACCGCGAACCGCTGGGGCTTTATCCGGACGCCCTGCCTTTTCATGGCGCCGATATCTGGACGCTGTACGAGCTATCCTGGCTGAATGAGAAAGGCCTGCCGCAGGTTGCTATAGGCGAAGTGACGCTGAAGGCGGACAGCCAGAACCTGATTGAGTCCAAGAGTTTCAAACTCTATCTTAACAGTTTCAACCAGACAAAATTTGCCGACTGGGGCGATGTTCGTAGCACGCTGGAGCGCGATCTCAGCGCCTGTGCGCAGGGGGAAGTCAGCGTCGCACTGTTCCGGCTACAGGAAGTGGAAGGCCAGCCCATTGGCCACCTTGCCGGATACTGCATTGATGAACAGGATATTGAAATTGATAACTATCAGTTCACCACGGATTATCTGCAACAGGCAACGCAACCTGAAATTGTGGAAGAGCAGCTGGTCAGCCATCTGTTGAAATCCAACTGCCTGATTACCAACCAGCCAGACTGGGGTTCGGTGCAGATCAGCTACCGGGGGCCGCGTATTCAGCGTGAAGCGCTGCTGCGTTATCTGATCTCTTTCCGTCATCACAACGAATTCCACGAGCAGTGTGTCGAACGCATATTCAACGATATTCTGCGCTTTTGCCAGCCAGAGCAGCTAAGCGTTTATGCCCGTTACACCCGTCGGGGCGGGCTGGATATCAACCCCTGGCGCAGCAACGCTCTGTTCCGGCCAGGCCATTCCCGTCTTGTCAGGCAGTAATCAGCACGGTTTTGCGCACCATCCCGCATTAGCAGGATGCGATCCCTTGTTAAATCAGGACGGACAAGGCTACTCTGGAGTGGGCACAGGTAACCACCTGGCCCAGGGATTTTACTCTCCATGCTGTTCCGGCCGAATGGCCACAATGGAGTGACTACCACCCGTACGGGTGTAAAGGAGTTAATTTGATTACACATGTCAGCCCCTTAGGCTCAATGGATCTGCTCTCACAACTGGAAGTCGATATGCTGAAGCAGACGGCCAGCAGCGACCTCTACCAGCTGTTCCGTAACTGTTCTCTTGCCGTCCTTAACTCCGGAAGTCAGACCGACAGCAGCAATGAGCTGCTCTCCCGCTTTGAAAATTTTGATATCAACGTGCTGCGACGCGAGCGCGGCGTAAAACTTGAGCTGATTAACCCGCCTGAAGAGGCGTTTGTGGATGGCAGGATCATCCGCTCGTTGCAGGCGAACCTGTTTGCCGTGCTGCGCGATATTCTGTTTGTGAATGGACAGATCGACAGCGCCGGTCGCTTCCAGCACCTCAATATTGAAGACTCGGTGCAGATCACCAACATGGTGTTTTCAATACTCAGGAACGCCCGTGCGCTGCATGTTGGGGAAGAACCCAATACCGTGGTCTGCTGGGGCGGCCACTCGATCAACGCGGTGGAATATCAATATTGCCGTAACGTCGGGTCGCAGCTGGGCCTGCGGGAGCTGAACATCTGTACAGGCTGCGGGCCGGGGGTGATGGAAGCCCCGATGAAAGGCGCCGCCGTCGGTCACGCGCAGCAGCGCTATAAAGAGGGGCGTTTTATCGGCTTAACAGAGCCTTCGATCATCGCCGCAGAGCCGCCAAACCCACTGGTAAATGAGCTGATTATCATGCCGGATATCGAGAAACGTCTTGAAGCGTTTGTCCGTATTGCGCATGGCATCATCATTTTCCCCGGCGGCGTAGGTACCGCAGAAGAGCTGCTCTACCTGCTGGGTATTCTGATGAACCCGCAAAACCAGGATCAGGTTCTGCCGCTGATTCTGACCGGGCCGAAAGAGAGTGCGGACTATTTTAATGTGCTGGATGAGTTTATTGTCAGCACCCTGGGCGAGGCTGCCCGCCAGCACTACACCATCATTATTGATGATGCCGCTGAAGTGGCTCGCCTGATGAAAAAAGCGATGCCGCAGGTAAAAGAGCACCGTCGGGAAACGGGCGATGCTTACAGCTTTAACTGGTCGATTCGCATTGCGCCCGATCTACAGGTGCCGTTTATACCTACCCATGAAAACATGGCGAATCTCAATCTCTATCCCGATCAGCCTGCCGAGCAGCTTGCCGCTGCGCTGCGGCGCGCGTTTTCCGGGATCGTGGCTGGAAACGTCAAGGATATGGGGATCAAAGCGATCAAAGAGAAAGGCCCTTATAAGCTGCACGGCGATCGGGAAATGATGCGCCGCATGGATGATTTGTTACAGGGATTTGTGGCTCAGCACCGCATGAAGCTGCCGGGTACCGCCTACATTCCCTGCTACGAAATCATTAAATAAACTGCTCACAGGAGCGGCGACATAGCCGCTCCGCTTTCGTGGATCCTATGACTGTTCATTTACTGATTGTTGATGCCCTGAATCTTATCCGACGTATCCACGCGGTTCAGGGATCGCCTTGCCAGGAAACCTGCGTTAACGCGCTGCATCAGCTGATCCGGCACAGTAACCCCACCCATGCCGTGGCGGTATTTGACGATGAAGAGCGGCATGAAGGCTGGCGTCATCAGCTACTGCCAGGGTATAAGGCTGGCCGCTCGCCAATGCCGGAGATGTTACGGCAAGAGATGCCGTTGCTGCGCACCGCTTTTCAGGCCGCGGGCGTCGCGTGCTGGCAGGCGCACGGCGAAGAAGCGGATGATCTGGCGGCTACGCTGGCGGTAAAGGTAGCGGCAGCTGGCCATCAGGCGACTATCGTTTCCACCGATAAAGGCTATTGCCAGCTGCTGGCACCCGCCATTCAGATTCGGGATTATTTCCAGAAACGCTGGCTGGATCTGCCTTTTATTACGGCGGAATTTGGCATCATGACGCCTGCCCTGCTACCCGATTACTGGGGGCTGGCCGGCATCAGCAGCAGCAAAATTCCGGGCGTGGCCGGGATTGGCGCGAAAAGCGCAGCGGAACTGCTTACAACATTTGGCTCGCTGGAAGCAATTTATCAACAACTCGCTGCGGTGCCGCCCAAATGGCAGAAGAAGTTACAGGAGCAGCAAGAGATGGCGAAGATTTGCAGGAAGGTTGCTACTTTGCGCACCGACCTGCATCTTGAGGGGAATCTGAAAGAGTTGCGGCTGCCGGAACGTTAATAAACTTACGGCTGCCCGGAAGGGTTGCGGCGTCCGGGCTGGCAGAACGCTTTTAAACGCTTCTGGCTGTGCGTTAAGTTTCCGGGCGCGCACATTCCAGGCGCGCCGCCGTGCATCACACCTTAACGCTCGTCCCGGCGGCCGGGTGCCGCGCTCCAGATGCGGCGAATATGCACCGTCACCTCTTCGCGGTCGTGATAGAGCTGCCGTGCCTGGATCTGCGCATTGATGCCGTTAGCCTTCAGCTTTTCATCGATCATCGCCAGGTTTTGTGACACCTCTTCAAAGCGTTTTTTCATCGGCAGCTTCAGGTTAAAGATCGCTTCACGGCACCAGCCGTTTACCAGCCAGTCGGCCATCAGATTCGCTACGCGAACCGGTTTTTCCACCATATCGCATACCACCCAGTAAATATTGCTGCGCGTAGGGCGATACTTGAAGCCATCTTCACGATGATGGAAAACCTGTCCCGTATCCATCAGGCTTGGCGCCATCGGGCCATTATCCACCGCGTGAACCATCATGCTGCGCTGCACCAGCTGATAGGTCCAGCCGCCCGGACAGGCACCCAGATCGACAGCATACATACCGCTGCCCAGACGTTCGTCCCACTCATCAGCAGGAATAAAGACGTGGAAGGCCTCTTCCAGTTTCAGCGTGGAGCGGCTTGGCGCATCAGAAGGGAACTTCAGACGTGGAATGCCCATAAAGAAGCGGGAGTTATTCTGCGGCAGTGAATAGCCTACATAGCAATGGCCCGGCGCGATAAAGAACACATGCACAACCGGGCGCTTGTCAGTTTCATACTTCAGCAAAATACCGGCGGAACGCAGGCTCGAGCGCAGCGGCACGGTGAATTTACGACAAAACTTAAGCAGTTCTTTGCTCTCATTGGTGTCTGGCACCTCGACGCGCAGTTCGCCCCCCTTCTCAACAAACCCGGTCAGCATACCTGTGACCGGCGTGACGCGATCTTCCGGCGGAAGATCGCGCAGCAGCTCGCCTACGACGATCATCTGACGGGAGAAGATCAGTTCGCTGAACGGCAGTTCAGCAATCAGTTTCTCTGCTTCTTCCGCCTGGTAGCATTCAAACAGCACATAGCCCGAATCTTCCTTCACCCGCGCGAAACCAAACACATTGCGCGCCGCCGCTTTCGCGGTGATCTCTGCCGCACACTCTTTCTCAAATCCCTGACGGCAATAGAGTAATACTTTATTCATGGCGTTCTGCCCTTTTCTTCAGACGCAGCGCGCCAACCAACATCAAAACCCAACCAATCAGGAAGCAGGTGCCGCCCACTGGTGTGATATAAACCCACAGCTTCATGTGCGAAAGCGCCAGACAGTAGAGACTGCCGCTGAACAGTACGGTGCCCAGCGCCAGCAGCGCCGAGCTCCAGTAAAACCAGATATTCGCCCGGCGTAGCATTGCCGCCGCCAGCCCCAGAATGGCCAGGGTATGAAAAGCCTGATAATCCAGACCGGTTTTCATCCAGGCCATTTCAGCCGGCCCCAGCGACTTGCTGAGTACATGCGCACCAAACGCGCCCAGCATCACATAGACAAATCCGCTAATAGCTGAAAAAATCAGCATCGCACGACTCGACATTTCCTTTATCCTCAGAGGTTACACACGCCGCACGCTGGCCACGCGTAAAAATTATTGCTCAGCTCTCATAACGAAAGCGGAATTTCTCTTGTTCACTGGCCGCTTTCGCCAGGATCCACTGCCGAAAGGCGGCTATTTTACCCAGTTCTGCCTGACTGTCATGACAAACCAGATAAAAAGCGTTTTTACTCACTAAAACGTCATTAAACGGACAAACCAGACGGCCAGCTTCAATTTCAGTTTGCGCCATCACATTGTTTGCCAGAGCCACACCCTGCCCGTGGATTGCAGCCTGTAGCACCATAGCGCTGTGACTGAAGATAGGCCCCTGTTGAACATTAATGTGTCCGACGCCAAGCTGGCGGGTGTAGGACTGCCAGTCGCGACGCGAGGCATCATGCAGCAAAGTTTGCCGCGCGAGATCTTCAGGCGTTTTAAGCGGTTTATCACCGGTCAGTAGCAGCGGTGAACAGACCGGCAGTAAATACTCCGCATAGAGCTTTTCAACTCTCAGCCCCGGCCAGTTGCCGCGGCCATAGAAAATGGCGACATCGACATCGTCCGCCAGTTTTTCCTCATCGCGATCCACAGCCTGAATACGGACATCAATGCCCGGATAAGCTGAGTTAAAGCTTGTCAGCCTTGGCACCAGCCACTGAATGGCAAAACTGGGCAGCAAGCTCACCGTCAATGCTCCCTTAGCGCTGCGCGCCTGAAGCTTGCGGGTTGCCTCGTTCAGCGAGGTAAAAATCTCTTTGATATCGAGATAATAACTCTGCCCCTCTTCGGTGAGCAGCAGCGAACGATTGCGCCTTCTGAAGAGCTTCAGCCCGAGAAAATCCTCTAATGACTTGATCTGGTGGCTTACCGCAGCCTGAGTCACAAACAGCTCTTCAGCCGCTTTGGTAAAGCTGAGATGGCGCGCCGCTGCATCAAAAACACGCAGCGCATTTAAAGGAGGAAGACGTTTCGACATGGTTACCGGGTACACTTTAACAGCATGGGAAGTCACGCACCTGAAGGCGCATCACCTATTAGTTTTTTTTATCCGAGGCATTATAATTTGTCCGTTGAGGATGTACCAGCAAATACCTATAGTTGCCGCACTTCCTGAGCCGGAACGAAAAGTTGTTTGAAATAGTGGCGGAAACGCCAGATTTTGAGGGGCTTTTGGCTTGTGGTCGTGATGTTGTGTTTGCATTTGATCTGACGATTTTCAGATCTGATAGCCTGGCTATCTTTTTATTCCTGTAGATTTACCCTGTCTGTCCATAGTGATTAGTAGCACCGCAAATTGCGGTGCTTTTTTTTGCCTGAAGCTTACTGGTCCATTTCGACCATTTCTTTCACATCAGAACGATTCAGCTGCTGTTTGTTGCCATTGGCATCTTTGTAGCTGATCATGCCAGTATCATCATCTACCACAGGCTTGCCGTCCGCGACAATGGTACGACCATCGTTGGTGTGCATAACATAGTTGCTTGAACAAGCGGCCAGGGTAAATGTCATGGCACAGGCGGCCATAATTGCAGCAAATTTTTTCATCTTTATATCTCCTTGCAGACTGTGATGCGATAAACCACCTGCAGAACACGGACTCAGGGCAAAGTGCCTGCATGAGAAACGCTTATTTGCGGGTAATAGTTTAAACCTTGCATAAAACAGCATAACCAGCTTTTTCAACATTGCCAGGAAAATGCCTGTAATTCAGACTGGTGCTGAAAAAAGCGCATGAATACATCAAAGCACGAGGAAGGTATGACCCTTTTTAACCCTGACCACTTTCGCCACCACTTTCCAGCTTTAGCTGATGCTGGTGTTTACCTCGACAGTGCGGCGACCACGCTAAAACCGCTGGCGGTGATTGAGGCTACAGAGCGGTTTTACAGCCTGAGTGCCGGAACCGTACATCGCAGCCAGTTCGCCGCCGCGCGCGAGCTGACCGATCGCTATGAGCAGGCTCGTGGGCAGGTTGCACGCCTGCTTAACGCCCCCCTCGCTAATGATATCGTCTGGACAAAGGGCACGACAGAAGCCATTAACCTGGTGGCTCAGGGCTATTTTCGTCCACGCCTGCAACCGGGCGATGAAATTCTGGTGAGTGAAGCCGAGCATCATGCCAATCTCGTGCCCTGGCTGATGGTTGCCCTGCAAACCGGCGCAAAAGTCATAAAGTGGCCGCTGGATGCCAACAGGCTACCGGATCCCACGCTGCTGGCCTCTTTGCTGACGGCGAAAACTAAAGTCCTGGCTCTGGGACAGATGTCTAACGTAACGGGTGGTTGCCCGGATCTGGCAGAGGCCATTACGCTGGCGCACCGGGTCGGAGCCAGAGTGATGATTGATGGTGCCCAGGGCGTGGTACACAACCCGGCGGACGTCAGCGCGCTGGATATTGATTTCTATGCCTTTTCTGCACATAAGCTCTATGGCCCGATGGGCATCGGTGCGCTCTACGGCAAAACAGCGCTGCTGGAGGAGATGTCTGCGTGGCAGGGCGGCGGTAAGATGCTGACCAGCGTGAACTTTGAAGGCTTCACCCCGCAACCTGTTCCCTGGCGTTTTGAAGCCGGTACGCCAAACGTTGCCGGGGTAATCGGCCTGAGTGCAGCCCTTAGCTGGCTTGAAACCCTGGACTGGCAGGCCGCTGAAAGCTGGAGCTGTGGCCTGGCGGACAGGGCTGAAGAGCGGCTTTCTCTGCTACCGGGCTTTCGCAGCTATCGCGCCAGCCGCTCAAGCCTGCTCTCCTTTGACTTTGTCGGCATCCATCACAGCGATGTGGTGACATTGCTGGCGGAATCGGGCATCGCCCTGCGCGCCGGTCAACACTGCGCGCAGCCGCTTTTACAGGCTTTAGGCGTCAGCGGTACTTTGCGCGCCTCATTTGCCCCCTATAATACGCTCGATGATGTGGAAGCGCTGGTCAGAGGCATGACCACCGCACTGGAGCTGCTTGCAGAGTAAACATGACAACTTTATTAGCCCCACACCCGTTTGGTGAACTTATTACGCCGGAGGGTTTAAAACAGCAATTCAGGGCGTTTACCCAGTGGGAAGATCGCTATCGTCAGCTGATCCTGTTGGGTAAACAGCTTCCTGCACTGCCTGAAGCGCTTAAGCGCAGCGAAATTGAGCTGAGCGGGTGTGAGAACCGCGTCTGGCTGGGACATCAGCTGAAGGCCGACGGCACTCTGCACTTCTATGGCGACAGCGAAGGCAGAATTGTGCGGGGATTACTGGCAGTGTTGCTTACCGCAGTGGAAGGACAACCGCCAGCAACGCTGCTGCACACCGATCCGCTGGCCTTATTTGACGAGTTGGGCCTGCGCACCCAGCTTAGCGCCTCACGCAGCGCCGGACTGGGCGCTCTGGCGGATGCGGCAGTTAAGGCAGCCGCTGAATACCGCTAAAGCAGGTCAGCAGGTCAGCAGGTCAGCAGGTCAGCAGATTGTTTCTTATCCGCGCGCTGCTTTTGCCATCATTTTCTTCAGCACATGGGACACGGCAACAAAGCCAAAGGTGGCCGTGACCATGGTCGCGGCACCAAAGCCTGACGCGCAGTCCATTCTTTTTGGCCCCTCCGCCGTGCTGCGGGAAGCGCAAACCGATCCATCCGGCTGCGGGTACATCAGCGCCTCAGTCGAGAAAACGCAATCAATCCCCAGCTTGCCTTTGCTGTTTTTCACGATGTTAAAGTCATGCTTCAGACGTTCACGCAGTTTTGCCGCCAGCGGGTCCTGAATGGTTTTAGCCAGATCGGCGACCTGAATTTGCGTAGGATCGATTTGTCCCCCTGCGCCGCCGGTGGTCACCAGCGGAATTTTATTGCGGCGACACCAGGCCAGCAGAGCCGCTTTAGGCCGCACGCTGTCAATTGCATCAATGACGTAGGTAAATCCTGCGCCCATTAATTCCGCCGTGTTATCAGGCGTAATAAAGTCGTCCACACAGGTGACTTTACACTCCGGGTTAATCGCCAGAATGCGCTCCGCCATCACTTCCGTTTTCGCCTGCCCTACCGTTGCTTTCAGGGCGTGGATCTGCCGGTTGGTATTGGTGACGCAGACGTCATCCATATCGATCAGCGTGATCGCCCCAATACCGGTACGGGCCAGCGCCTCTGCGGCCCAGGAGCCTACGCCGCCAATACCCACCACGCAGATGTGCGCATCTGCAAAGAGTTGCAGCGCCGGTTGACCATACAAACGCGCCGTCCCGCCAAAGCGTTGCAGCCAGGCGTCAGAAAGAGAAGTCATGTCTTACCTCGGAATCAGTGACGGGCTGGCGAACCAGCCCGCTGCTACCTGCTACTGGGTGAGCAGGCCGGAGTTACCCGTGCTATTTTGTGCGGAAGAGAAAAGCGGTGCGCCTGCACCCGGTGCGGCTTTCAGCACCCAGACGCGGCCATAATGGTTAAACCAGCCAGCCATATGCCCCGCCTGTTCGCCAATGCCCTGGTAGATATCGAAGTGCTGACCTTTAATCGCGCCCCCCACATCCAGCGAGACCATCATCCGCATCTCATATTTTCCGGTAAATTTACCGTTGTTGTCCAGTAGCGGGACTTCCGCCAGCAGAGCGGTTCCAGGTGGGATCAGCGAGCGATCGGACGCTACCGAAGCTTTTGCCACCAGAGGAACGGCGCTGGCGCCACGCACCGGCGCAAACTCCTCTGGCTTAAAGAAGACAAAGGAAGGGTTCTGCTCAAGCAGCTCACGCACTTCAGCCGGAGTGTGCTCTTCCCCCCATTTCCGGATTGCCTGCATCGACATATCTTCGCGCTTCACCTCACCGCGATCGATCAACACCTTGCCAATGCTGCGATAAGCGTGGCCGTTTTTGCCGCCGTAGCCAAAGAACGTCAGTGGACGGCCATCGCCATAATCGACGTAGCCGCTGCCCTGCACATCCATAATGAAGTTATCCATCAGCGAATTGCTGTAACCCACGATGTAACGCTCACCCAGCGCGCCGCTGTAGATTTCTGCCCGGCTGGGCAGACGCGCCCCTTTAGCCCGAGGCGGCATTCTGTATAAAGGATACTGGAACTCGCCCTGACGGGTGTAGCGCGCATGGATAACCGGCGTGTAGTAGCCGGTAAACTGCACGTTGCCATAATTGTCGGTGCCTTCCATCTGGTAAGCATCCAGGCCAAACTGGCGCAGCTGGCGGGTATCGCCCCCGGCCATCAGCCAGGCTTTAAGCGAGCTGTAGGTGCTGTTCTGGCGGGAGTACATGCCGGGCGAAGCGTACTGAATTTCGCTGATCTGATCGCCAAAATCTTTGCCATTCACTGGCCGCCCCTTTGCGTTAGGCTGATTAACCAGACCCAGCGGCTGTTCAAGCTTGCCATCTTTATATTGCTGGCCGCGATCGGTCGGTTTTGAAGAACATCCCGCCAGCAGGGCAATTAACGCCCCTGTTACTGCATACTTCGCCCAACGTCCTTTCATTCTCTACTGCCCTCTTTGCGGAATTCCCCGCCGAAGATAGCAAAGGCACTGAGAGAATTAAACGGGACAAGGGTAAAGATCGGTTGGCTGAGGAGAACAGCCGGCAGGATGAGTAAGAATTAAGCAGGCAGCGCTATTTTGATGAGTTTGTTGCAAAAAGGGGTTGCAACGAAACTCACTGAGAGTATAGTGCGCTTCCACAGACGCGGGATGGAGCAGCCTGGTAGCTCGTCGGGCTCATAACCCGAAGGTCGTCGGTTCAAATCCGGCTCCCGCAACCAACTCTTTTGAGAAGGTCTGTGAACAAGCAGGACCTGTTGTGATGGAAGCAACAGTATTTCGGACGCGGGATGGAGCAGCCTGGTAGCTCGTCGGGCTCATAACCCGAAGGTCGTCGGTTCAAATCCGGCTCCCGCAACCACTTCTCCGGAAGTGTGCAGTACAGCAAGACCTGTTGTGATGGAAGCAGCAGTATATCGGACGCGGGATGGAGCAGCCTGGTAGCTCGTCGGGCTCATAACCCGAAGGTCGTCGGTTCAAATCCGGCTCCCGCAACCAACTTAACACCTTAACGGGTGTTTTTTTGTTTCTGGCTTTTAAAAAACCTTCTGAACGCGACTTCCTCTGAACCCTTATCGCTTCGAATACCTTCTGAACAGCTCACGCTTCGGCTATCTCAGCTGCACTTTTCCTACCGGCAGCCAGCGCTTTCACACTCTTTAACCGCCAACGCTGTCAGCCTTTGGCTGATTGCAGGACGAATCTGCCTTCGCCCTGCCGGTCAGGCTACTTTACCGGGGCCAGCGACGCGCCACTGGCAAAATAGGCCTTAATGCCTGCCAGAATGGCATCAGCTACCTGATGCTGAAAGCGGGTGGTCCGCAGCTTACGCTCCTCTTCCAGATTGCTGATAAATGCTGTCTCTACCAGGATTGAGGGAATATCGGGCGCTTTCAGTACCGCAAACCCCGCCTGATCCACCGTTTTTTTATGCAGATGATTCACCCTGCCCATTCTGGTCAGCACCTCTTTACCGAATTTCAGGCTGTCATTGATTGTCAGACTCTGCACCATATCAAACATGGTATGGTCGAGATAACGGTCCCCGCTCATGCTGACGCCGCCAATCAAATCTGATTCATTCTGAGTCTGAGCCAGAAAACGGGCTGCCGTGCTGGTTGCACCTTTGGTGGAGAGCGCAAAAACTGAAGATCCCCGCGCTGCACGGCTGGTAAATGCATCTGCGTGGATAGAGACAAACAGGTCAGCACGCTGCTTACGCGCTTTGGCAACCCTGACTTTCAGCGGGATAAACACATCTTCATTGCGCGTCATATAGGCCCGCATGTTGGGCTGCTTGTCGATTAATGACTTCAGCCGCCGCGCAATCTTCAGCACGATGTCCTTTTCACGCGTTTTATGCTTGCCTATGGCGCCGGAATCTTCGCCCCCGTGGCCGGGGTCCAGCATGATCACAATGGGCCGGTCGCGGCCCGCTTTACCCGGTAAAGGGGCGGCTGCCGGCTCTGTTTTTTCAAGATTGCCTTTGTTGTAGTCCTGTAGCAAGGCCAGCAGCGGATCGTCTGCGTGATCGTAGCTGCTTCCTTTAGCGGGATAGAGGTCAAGCACCAGGCGGTTTTTGATGCCTGCCACAGGATCCAGCGTGAATATGCGAGGGCTTACGTTCTGCTTAAGCTCCAGCACCAGCCGGACGGTATTAGCATTAAACTGCCCTACCCGTGCATTTTTGATATAGGGATCGTCACGGCGGACCAGGTTACCGATCCCTTTTAGCGCGTGGTTGAGCCGGATATTGGCAATATCGATCACCACCCGTTCAGGGTGGCTGAGCGCAAACTGCTTATATTTAAGCGGGCCGTTCGACTCCAGCGTCAGGCGGGAATAGGTGGAAGAGGGCCAGATGCGGATAGCCACCACATGACTACTGGCCGCCAGTCCCACTTTGCTGACGCTCAGCAGAAGCACGGCTCCTGCACTTTTTAACCACCTGCGTCGGCCAGGGGAGGGTAAATCGGACATGCGACTCCAGAAGAAGAACTGTTGTGTGTCTGAAAAAAAGCCAAATGACTATCAGGGGCAAAAACTTTATCGAATCCCTTTGGCAGTGTCACCCAGAAAAAACGATAAAATGCAGCGTATTAGCATGATGGCTGAAACGAAAAAAGGAAAAACCGCAGAAAATTGCCCCTTGCGCCAGGACGATAAAAGAATAAAAATACACTTTTAGCGAATAATAATTCATAGAGGGTTTGCCGTGAAGGAACGGAGTACCGAGCTGGTTCAGGGTTTTCGTCATACCGTCCCCTATATCAATGCCCACCGTGGTAAAACGTTTGTCATTATGCTGGGCGGTGAAGCCATCGAGCATGAGAACTTTTCTGGCATCGTCAACGACATTGGCCTGCTGCACAGTCTGGGGATCCGGCTGGTAGTGGTCTATGGTGCCCGCCCGCAAATCGACGCTAACCTGGCTGAACATCAGCTGGAACCTCTCTATCACAAACATACCCGCGTAACCGATGCGCATGCGCTAGAGCTGGTGAAGCAGGCTGCGGGGCGGCTTCAGCTGGATATTACTGCCCGCCTCTCCATGAGCCTGAATAACACACCGTTACAGGGCGCACATATCAACGTCGTCAGCGGCAACTTTATTATTGCTCAGCCGCTGGGCGTGGATGATGGCGTCGATTACTGCCACAGCGGCCGTATCCGCCGTATAGATGAAGAGGCGATCCATCGCCAGCTCGACAGCGGTGCCATTGTATTGATGGGGCCAGTTGCCGTCTCGGTCACCGGTGAGAGCTTTAACCTCACCTCGGAAGAGGTCGCCACGCAGCTGGCTGTTAAATTAAAAGCTGAGAAGATGATTGGCTTCTGCTCAGAACAGGGTGTGACCAACAACGAAGGGGAGATCATCTCTGAACTGTTCCCGAAAGAAGCCCAGCAGCGCATTGAAGAGCTGGAGCAGCGGGACGATTACTTATCGGGCACCGTGCGCTTCCTGCGCGGCGCAGTGAAAGCCTGCCGTAGCGGGGTGCGCCGCAGCCACCTCATCAGCTACCAGGAAGATGGCGCCCTGTTACAGGAGCTATTTTCCCGTGACGGCATCGGTACGCAGATTGTGATGGAAAGTGCCGAGCAGATCCGTCGCGCGACCATTAATGATATAGGTGGCATCCTGGAGCTGATTCGCCCGCTGGAGCAGCAGGGCATTCTGGTTCGCCGTTCGTGTGAGCAGCTGGAGATGGAGATCGATAAGTTCACTATCATTGAGCGCGATAACCTGACCATTGGTTGTGCGGCGCTCTACCCCTTCCCGGAAGAGGAGATAGGGGAAATGGCCTGCGTGGCCGTGCATCCGGATTACCGCAGCTCATCGCGGGGGGAAGCGCTGCTGGAGCGCGTGGCGCTACAGGCGCGCCAGATGGGGTTGAAAAAACTCTTTGTGCTGACCACCCGCAGTATTCACTGGTTCCAGGAGCGCGGCTTCACGCCGGTGGATATTGAAGTGCTGCCGGAGAGTAAAAAGCTGATGTATAACTATCAGCGCCGTTCAAAAGTGCTGATGGCCGACCTGCGCCATGCGCGCCTGCTGAGCTAAGTTCCGGTAACCGGGGCGGGAAACGCTCCGGTTATTTTGTCTCTGCTAACCGCTCAACCAATCCGCTTCGCCGTAAAGTCCTCATTTTCACTGCACTACTCAGCACGCTGAAGTTCGCATAGAGCGACAGCCGCGTTTTTGCGCGAGTGATGGCGGTATACACCAGTTCGCGGGTCAGCACCGGCGTAAACTGTGTGGGCAGCACCAGCAGGGTATGCTCGAATTCAGAACCCTGAGATTTATGCACGGTCATAGCGAAGGCGGTGTCGTGGGGTGGAAGACGGCTGGGCTGAACCGCTTTGATGCTGCCATCAGGCAGCGGAAAGAAGACTTTTAAGTTTCTCTCTTCATCCCACATTGCGATGCCGATATCGCCATTAAAAAGCCCCAAAGCGCTGTCATTGCGGGCAATCATGACCGGGCGGCCAGCATACCATTTACCCGCAGAGCCGGGCGTACGGCGGATCAACCCCGCTTTTTGCAGCGACATTTCAAGGCGCTCGTTCAGTCCCGCCACGCCAAATGGCCCTTCACGTAACGCGCACAAAAGCTGGAAACGACTGAAGGCTTCCAGGACATCCTGTGCCGATGCCCCCTCTGCCTGCAACTTGAGATAGTCCCGATAGCCTTCCACACAGGCGGTTAACAGCTGCTGATACTCCTCGCTGCTGCTCAGTGAGAATTGAGCAATATCTTCGAACCCGCCTGAGAATACCTGCTCAACCTGGCGCGTGTCTCCGGCGTTAACCGCCAGTGCCAGCTGCCCGATGCCTGACTGCGCATCAAAACGGTAACTTTTGCGCAGCAGACAAATGCTGTCGCGCACCGCAGGCGCGTCCAGCGCATGCTGACCTTCAATATGACATCCGGTCAGGTTCGCCAGTTCATCTGCGCGGAGCGCACTGTATCCTGACTCGGCACAACGGCAGATATCTCCCAGTATCGCCCCCGCCTCTACGGAAGCGAGCTGATCGCGGTCACCCAGAAAAATGACTCTGGCCTGAGGGGGCAAGGCGGCAATAAGGTTCGCCATCATCGGCAGGTCAACCATGGAAGCCTCATCCACCACCAGCAGATCCAGATGCAGAGGATTGCCGCTGTGATAGCGCATGCGCTGGCTGCCTGGCACCGCCCCTAACAGCCGATGCAGCGTGGTGGCCTCCGCCGGAAAACGCCGTTTCTCTTCATCACTGACATCCAGCTGCTGTATTGCTCTTCCCATCGACTCGGTGAGCCGGGCAGCCGCTTTGCCCGTGGGCGCGGCCAGCCGGATCCGTAACGAACCGTCAAGCGCCAGCAAAGTGGCCAGCAGTTTAGCAACGGTAGTAGTTTTGCCGGTGCCCGGCCCGCCGGAGATCACCGCTATTTGCCGGGTGATAGCCACGGCGGCGGCAATTTTCTGCCAGTCATCGGGCTGCTGACCAAAGAGCTTATCCAGCGCGGCCCTGACGCTTAGCGGCTCAAACGCCCTGACGGCGGTTTCACTGACGATAAACCTGGCGACCTGCCCTTCCGATTGCCACATCCGGTGCAGGTAGAGCCGCTGCTGATGTAAAACCAGCGGCGTTGCCGTGGTTCCATCGCCCACCGCATCGCAAGCGGGGAGCAGTTCCAGCCACTCTGCCTCTCCGGCGGCCAGCCAGAGCTGACGGGCAAGCTCTGGCTGCCGTCCGTCGAACAGCAACTGTTCCGTAAGCTGAGCCAGCGGCAGGCAGACATGCCCTTCCCCTGCTTCAGCACTGACACAGGCCGCAGCCAGCATCAGGCCTGGCTGGTCATCGGTTGCCACCATGCGGGCAAACTGAATATCCAGCGCGCGAAACAGCCGCAGATCTGCGGCCTGCTGCAATAATTCGGTTATCCCTGACATGCCTTCTCCTGCTCTTTTCCTGCGAACAGCGCGTCCAGTTCTGCAATAAACGCGGCGTCAGGACGGGTTCGGTAAATGCCATTTTCACTCGCCGTGCCGTCAACCCCACGCAGGAAGAGATAGAACACGCCGCCAAAATGGTGCTGATAGTTATAATCCGCCAGCCGGTGGCGGAGATAGCGATGCAGAGCCAGGCAGTAAAGCTGATACTGCAAGTCATAGCGATGCGACTGCATCGCCTGAGCCATCGCCTGCGGGGTGTAATCTTCAGCAGAGGTACCCAGCCAGTTAGATTTGTAATCCAGCAGGTAATATTTCCCCTGCCAGACAAAGACAAGGTCGATAAAGCCCTTCAGCATACCCTGAACCTGCTGAAAATTCAGCGGAGGGCACTCTGCCGAAAGGGGATCGTAACGGCGGATCAGCTTATCCAGCGCCTCAGCCGTCAGCATACGCTGGATAGGCAGGTAGAACTCTAACTCGACCTGTTTTTTGTCGGCTGGCAGCTGGCTGAGGCTGACGCCAGAGTCGTCCAGAGGCGTGTGCAGAATGCGCTCCAGCCACTGCTTCATCACCGGCAGCCAGGCCAGATCGTGGCCCTGCCCCAGCAGCTGTTCTGTTAGCCACTCATTGTCGATCGGCTGCGTAAAGTCCAGATCTTCAAAGAGGCCATGCAGGAAAGTCCCTGGCGCGGCTCCACGAGGAAAAGTATGCGGCGTCAGTTCACTCATCTGCTGCGGCTGGCTTTCACCTGCCGCATCCACATCCAGCCGGGGAAGCAGATCCAGGGTGATGGCATGCCCATGCTGCTGAAGTCCCGAATAGCTGGTGACCCGCCATTCGTCGCGCAGCGTGCGGGTAATTTGCTGGCTGGTGAGCGTTTGCTCACTATCTCTTTCCGCCTGCCAGGGCGTGCTATCTGGCGCACCGGCAAGCACTACCTCGGTTGTCTCATTTTGTAAGGCCTGCAAATGGCTGAGCAGCTGGCTGGCATCCGCAGCTTCCCCTTTCTGCACCAGAAAGCCCAGCGCACTGTGGTGCAGGTCGGTTTCGCCCTCTTTCTTACGATTTCCTTTAACCAGGGGCGCAATACCCACGCTGCAATGCCAGACAGAGCGCGTCAGCGCCACATAGAGCAGGCGCAAATCTTCCGCCAGCCGCTCCTGCTCGGCCAGCGCCACGCTCTCTTCATCATCCCGCAGGTCAAGCAACGCCTGGAAATTCTGCCGGTCATGGTATATCCCCTGGCTTGCCTCGCGGTAGTTGGCGACAAAAGGAAGCCAGACCAGCGGATATTGCAGCCCCTTGGATTTATGGATAGTGACGATCTGCACAAGATGACGATCGCTCTCCAGCCGCAGCTGCTGGCTGGCGGACTGCCCGTTGGGCTGGGCGATCTCCTGAGCCAGCCAGCGAACCAGCGCATGTTCACTGTCTGACTGAGCAGAGGCTTCCTGTAACAGTTCTGCCAGATGCAGGAAATCCGTCAGCCGCCGTTCACCACTCTCCGAGGCCAGCAGATTCTCTGCTATCTGCCGGTTGACCATCAGATCGCGCAGCATTGGCAGTACGCCGCGCTTCAGCCAGCGTTGACGGTAGCGGTCAAACTCATCCACCAGCGCATCCCAGGCGCGTTCATCCTGATTCAGGGAATCCAGCGTCAGCGCGTCCAGGCCAAATATACTGGTTGCCAGCGCGCTGCGCAGCACCCGCTCCTGCTCTGGCGCCAGCACTGCCTGTAGCAGCCAGAGCATTTCACGGGCTTCCGGGGTGGTGAATACGCTGTCACGGTTAGAAAGGTACACGGAAGGGATGTTCAGGCCGTTCAGCGCTTCGCGCATTACCGAAGCTTCGTTCCGGCTGCGAACCAGGATGGTGATATCCGATGCCTGCACCGGACGGCGCTCCTCTGCTTTACCAATCAGCGCCTTGCCCTGCTGGCCGGCGGTCAGCCAGCGACAAATCTCGGCAGCGCACTGGCGCGCCATAAACTGCTGGTAATCACTCACTCCTACGCCATCCCCCGGTTGCAGCCAGAAACGCAGCGCGGGCTGCTCCTGACCTTCCAGCGTAAAACTCAGCGCAGCGTTTGCCCCTGCGGGCTGTACGGCAATAAAGGGAATATCTTCAAACAGAAAAGGATTTTCCAGCTGAGAAAACAGGCGATTAACGCTGTTAACCATAGCGGGAGAGGAGCGCCAGTTGGTTTCAAGCGTATAGTGGGCGCTAACTTCACTGCGCGCTTTCATATAGGTGAAAATGTCAGCGCCGCGAAACGCATAGATAGCCTGTTTCGGGTCACCTATCAGTAACAGCGCATGATCGGGCTGTTTGCCATAAATCGTGCGGAAAATACGATACTGCTGAGGGTCGGTATCCTGAAATTCATCGATCAGCGCCACCGGATAGCGCGTGCGGATCGCCTGAGCCAGCGCTTCGCCAGCGGGCTGTTGCAGCGCGTTATCCAGCCTGCTTAGCAGATCGTCAAACCCCAGCAGCGCACGCAGCTTCTTCTCTTTCTGCGTCACATAACGTACTTCGCTCAGCGCGCGGGCAATAACCAGTTCGCGCAGGGAGAGCGGTTCAGCCAGAAAGCGATCGATTTCATCAAACAGTGGATGAGACGGGGCTTCACCTTTTTTTGTTTTCTCCAGCAGTATGCGCTGTCCAAAACGCTCCAGCTCTTTCGGGAAGCTGTAATCCTGCGTCTCTTCAGCCGCCCACTGCGAGAGCTTTTCCAGCCAGTTAGGTAAGTGCTTACTGCTGTAGCTGCGCTTGTCCACACCGGACTTTGCTATCAGATCGTGCAGATCACCGGCAGCAACCCAGGCAGCTTTAAGCTGAGCGATTCTGGCGATGATTTTCTCATGCCGTTCAGTGAAGGTTTCTTCTAAATCAGGCGGATGCTTTAGCGAAAGCGCCTCACCGTTCAGCCAGGGCGACAGCGTGCTAAGAAGTTGTTCCGGCCCCTGCCACAGTTGCGCCATCACGCGAGTAATGGGAAGCGGCAAGGGGTAGCAGTGACGCCGCCAGAAATCAGCAATGGCCTGGCGGCGCAGCGGCAGTTCATCCTCAATCAGCTGATGTTCAAACAGCATGCCGGACTCAAAGGCATTAAGGTTCAGCATCCGCTGGCAAAAGCCGTGGATAGTAAAAATCCCGGCATCATCCATCTGCCGCTCCGCCGCCAGCAACAGGGCTGCCGCCTTATTCAGATTGGGGATCTGCTCCAGCAGCTGCGCCAGCATGCCGTCGGAGGTATCGCCCCTGATGCAGGCGATACGTAAGGCATGGATATTCTCCCGAATACGGCCCCGCAGCTCTGCTGTCGCCGCCTCGGTAAAGGTAACAACCAGAATTTCTTCTACGGGCAGGGGGCGCGAGTAGGCCGAGCCGCCCCCCAGCCCTAACAACAGACGCAGATAAAGCAGGCCAATAGTAAAGGTCTTCCCCGTCCCCGCCGAGGCCTCGATAAGCCTTTCGCCCTGTAAAGGCAGCGTCAGGGGATCAAGACGTTGGGCAAGCTGTGTCATGGTTTATCGCTGTTCACCGGAAAAGAGTGTTGCAGTCTGGACAATTCCTGCCAGTTGGTAAAGCCCTCTGGCTTCGCATAGTCCGCCTTATCGTGCTGACTGCCTGAAATTTGCGACAGTAACGTCAGCCCCTGCGGCTCAATCACCGCTTTATGGAAGAAGGTGGCCAGCTTTTCCGGCGTCAGCGCCTGGATCTGCGCAATGACTTTTTCACGAGTATCAAACTGATAGTTTTCGCGATTGAAATCTTTGCTGAAGCGGCCCGCTTCTTCATCCAGCGTCTGAGGACGCTGTTTGAGTTCGTTAATCATTGCCATCTGATACTGGGCAAAATCCTCTTTACTCATTTCGCGCAATCTTTTCTCGGCCGTAGGGTAGAACGCCTGGAAACGGGTCAGCAGATAAGCAGGCTGCTTCACGTTGCTTTGCAGCAGGAAACCGATGCCCCACTGACGCCCTACCGGCATCTGGAAAGAGAATACGGCATAACCCAGTTGCTCTTCGGTTCGCAGCTGGTTATAGAACCACGGCTGAATGATTTGGCTGAGCAAGGCGCTGCTGGCAATACTTTCATGCTCGGGATAACCCAGCGGCACATAGAGCGCGGCCAGCGCTGAATCGGTGCTGCTTCCCGCCTGCTGAAGGTTCGCTGAGGTCTTCTTGTCGATAACCAGATACTGGCTGTGCCACCAGCTCTCGCCTTCACAACTGAGCTGGGCTTTGAGATCGCTGGCCAGAGATTTAGCACTCTCTTCCGTCATATTGCCCACCACCATCAGTTCCGGCGTGGACTTCTCCAGCAGCATTTTGCGGTAGGCGTTCAGCTCGTCCAGCGTAATTCCGGCAACCAGCGCTCTGCGCTCGCTGCGCTGGGTATAAGGCAGCTGCGAGAGCATCTGCGCTGGCTGAATAGCCAACTCAAACGCTTTGCCCTTCTCGGCTGCCGCCAGCCGCTCAAGATACCAGGACTTTGCCTGATCCAGCTGCTGTTGATCCGGCTGGTAGGCGGCGTAGCTTTTCAGCAGCGCGCCCATCAGCTCCGGCAGGTGCTGGGTAAAGCCAGTGGCGTTGAAGGTCACGCCGTCATCCTCACCCGTAGAGAAGCCGATACCGGCAACAGAAGCCTGCGAATTAAGCTCATCCAGCGCCAGGCCAGCCAGGTAATCATTCAGCCCGTACATGACCTGATTTTTTGCGGTACTCATCGCCTCTTTATTCCGTAACGCCAGCGTGATGCTGGCCTTGGGTTCGTTGGCAAAGAACTGACTGGGCATATAGAACACCCGCAGGCCAGACTGATTAACCACTTCCTCAGGATGCGGGTATTTGCGTTCAGACTTGATTAAGGTGAAATCGCTCGGCAGGTAAGGGTTCAGCACCGGCAGGGACAAAGTGATTTTGTCGCTGGCTGCCTGCCACTTTGCAAAATGCTCAGGCGTAATGGTGTCTACCTGATAGGGCGCGTTCACAAAGTAGGCGACTTTGTTATGGGGTTCATCGGGGCTGATATACCAGATCCGCGCATTTTGCGGCGTCATTCCCTCCAGACGGGCCTGAATGGCCTGGGGATCGTAACGATCGGCAATATAAGGCGCATCCAGGACATCGGCAACCGGCACCCGCAACATGGTATCTGCCAGCCATTCGATGTAGTCCATGTCACGGGTGATCGACGGATAGCGGAAATCGAGATCCAGCACCTTAGCCACTTCATCAAAGTAACTTTTATCAATGCCACCGCTACGCAGTTTGTTGAGATAGCTGAACACCGCGGCAATCACCTCGTCCCGGTTCGCCAGACCTTTGTCGGTCAGAGAGACTGAGACAGAGAAGACTCCACCGTTACGATCAACAACCGGGTCAGCGCCCGCATCCACTGAATCAGCCAGCCCCTGATTTTGCAGCCAGTCTGAAAGCGTATTTTTACTGCGGTTACCTATCAGGTAGCTAATTAACGTGTCAGTTTTGCTGCGGAATTTGTCGCTGTTATTGTCGATGCGAAATTCTATTTTCAGCTGCTTACGCGGCTGCGCCGGCACATAGTGGATAATGATGCCTTTCTGTTTGTCCGTGACCACCGGTACTGTTATATCCGGTACCCTGGCGTTGCGATTTTTCACACGACCAAAGGTTTTGACGGCAATAGTTTGCAGCTCTGCCATGGGTTTGTTGCTGTAGATCACCGCCTTCATCAGGTTGGCTGAATAGTAGCGCTGATAAAATGCCGTCAGGGCGTCATGCAGTTTACTGTCCGGCTTATCTTTCAGCGTATCCAGGTTGCCGCCCGAGAAGAGAGAGCTGGGGTGCTCCGGGTTAAGCGTCTCCGCGCCGACCTGAGCCATACGCAGGCCGTCGCGTGAGCGAGCCATAGTTAACTCGGCATTCACCGCGTGACGTTCACGATCTGCATTAACCGGGTCCAGCAGCGGTGCCGCAATAGCATCAGCCAGCCGGTCAACAGCAGGCTCCAGCGCGGCATTTTCCACTTCAAGATAAAAAGCGGTTCGGTAGGAGGCCGTGCTGGCGTTATGGCTGCCGCCATGTTTTTTCAGGTATTCCGCCAGATTATCGGGCTGAGGGTAGTGCTCAGACCCCATCAGCAGCATATGCTCAAGATAGTGAGCCAGCCCCTGCTGGTTACGCGGATTTTCTAACGATCCCACCGGAAGGGTCAGTGCAGAGAGCGATTTCGTCGCCTGCGGATCGGAGACCAGCAGCACCGTCATGCCGTTATCCAGCTTGATCGCCTGGTAGTCGCGCGGATCTTTTTCGCTTTTGCGGATCGCTTCAGAAACGGGTTGCCAGCCAGGTTGGGCCTGAGCCAGCGGGATCAGGGAAAACAGCAGAAAAAACGTGGTGAACCAGACTGCATAACGACGCATTCAAACTCCTCGACGATCTACTCTTCTGGCCGCTCCGTCCCTTTCAGCAGGGAGGGCAGCAGAAGTTTACCCTGGATATTTTCTCTTCCGGCTGTGAACGAAAGGGAAACAAGAAAGTAAAAAACAACAAATGGTTATAAAGTAACACTACAGGATGTCCCGCCCTGTGTCATTCATCTGCATCAGCGGCAACAGCCAAATTTCCGCATTCCGGGCGATTTCCTGCATTATTTCCTCATCCAGGGTGCGGAAAAGGCGTGCCAGATAGGGATCGCTTCCTTCCCCTTCAATCTGCTGGTTCCCTTGCCAGGCCTGAAGCAACTTGCTCCTGGCTTTGGCCTGGCTGCTCTCATCCTGCAATATCACCCCGGACTTTTCATCCCAGACCGCTTCCAGCCAGGCGCCGCCACTGCGCGGCAGCAGCAGCAAAGGCGAACACATTCCCTGCCGGTAGCCTTCGACATAGCGCTCCAGAAGCGAGGTAGCCTGTACAACGCTTAGCGACGGGAATTGCCACTGGCTCTCTTTTTTGCCAAACATTCTGCTGCTGCCCTGCCCGCCCAGCATGCAGTAGACCAGATGCTCCAGCCACAATGACAGGCCATCGGTAAAATTCAGATGTCCGGGACGCCAGCGCAGTAAACCGTCATCCTGAACCTGTGGCAGCCAGCCGTGAAGCTGAACGCCCCCTACCTGAAGCGCGATTTCCCAGCTTGCTGATTCTTTTCGCTGCTCGCGTACCCGGCTGGCGAGATCCGCCATCTCTTCCAGCTGAGACTGCCAGAAAAGTTCTCCCCAGGCGCCATAAGGAAGCAGCCCTGCTGCCCGCTGCAAATCGTAAAGCGACTCGGTGGGCTGCTCATCAATCAGCGTATTCAGCAACAGCTTGTTGACCTGATAGCGGCTGAGGTTATCCATCAAAAAAGGCTCTGCATCCGGCAGGCTGGTCTCTTCAAGCACGAAACTGACGCCCAGCCGCTGGCTGAAAAAGGCCCGCACCGGATGCCGCCAGAAACGTACCAGCTGCTCAAAGTTAAGCTCCTCCACTGTCTGCGGCGGCAACGGCTGCATAAAGGCAGGATGCGGAACGCCGCTGGCCGTGGCGGCAGGCAGCCACTCAGCCGCAAAACTACGAAATTCAGCCACGGGAGAGAAGTTCTCCGCCGCAAAGGGCATTCTGCTGTGCAGATGATGGATATGCTCGACCACGCCCCTGGCGCTGCTATCCACATCCAGCATTCGATCTTTCTCCAGGCAGAAACTTTGGCTGATATACTCCACCAGCTCACTGACCAGCACTGAAGGGAAGCGTTCTGAGTTGTCCTGAATCGTCCTGCCGATATAGCTGATATAGAGCATCTGCTGGGCGGAGTTAATAGCCTCAAGAAACAGATAGCGGTCATCATCACGGCGGCTACGGTCGCCCTTTTCAGGCTTCTGGCTCATCAGGTCAAAGCCAAGCGGCGGCAGCGTGCGGGGGTAAACCCCATCGTTCATGCCCAGCAGGCACACCACCTTGAAAGGAATGGATCGCATCGGCATCAGGGTACAGAAGTTAACAGGCCCCGCCAGAAAGCGCTGGCTGATACGCTCCTGATCGAGACGGCTTGCCAGTTCATCACGCAGCAGCGAGAGCGGGACAGGACGATCGTACCTGGCCTGGATACCGCAGTTAATAGCCTGCTGCCACTGATCTTCAATCAGCGCCAGAGCCGCTTCTGTATCGGCATCGCCGGCAAAGAAGTCATTAAGCAGAGCACGACAGAGAGGTAACCACTCCTGAAGTGCCCTCTCCTCGTTTAATAAAGCCCGCCAGTGGCGAAGCCGCATCAGCAACTCGGCCAGGTTCCCCGCCAGCTCGGCTATCAGTCCGCTCGACTCATCATAGGGCAGAACGCCCTGCCAGTGGCCGCTTTCGCTGTGGATGGCGTAGCCCAGCAGCATACGGGTCAGACCAAAGTGCCAGGTATGCTGTCCGGTTGGCGTAAGCTCCAGATTACGGATGGTGTCATCATCCAGTCCCCAACGGATCCCTGATTCTTCCACCCAACTGCGCAGCCGCTTCAGCCCCTCTTCATTGATCGCAAAGCGGTTTGCCAGTGCAGGCACTTCCAGCAGGGCCAGCACCTCTTCAGAGGTAAACCGACTGTCCGGCAGAGCCAACAGGGAGATAAAAGCCTGCAACGCCGGGTGAGCCTGGCTGGCCCGGCGGTCTGAGATAGCAAAAGGCAGGTAACGGTCGGCGGGAGCATTGCCAAACACGGCCTGAATAAAAGGGGTGTAGGCATCAATATCGGCTACCATCACAATCACATCACGAGGGGAAAGTGAGGGATCGCTCGCCATCATTTGCAACAAACGGTCCTGTAGAACCTCTACTTCCCGCTGTGGGCTGTGGCAGAGATGAATGCTGACCGATCTGTCGGCAGGATCCAGCAGTCGTTTGCGGCGGCTGGTTTGCCACTCTTCAAGCTGTAGTCCTATGACCGCATTATCTTCCAGCTCCAGCAGATCGTGTTGCAGGCTTTGCAGCAGCGTGGTGGGTTCGATATCAACAAACGCATCAATTTCCCGACACTCCATCTGTGCCAGTAAAAACAGGTTGTCTCTGCCCAACTTTCCCCAGGAGGCGAGCAGTGGATTGCTTAACTGCTGCTCACCGGCCTCATTGAAAAGCTCTGCTGCATCAGGCTGACGAAACAGCGCGCTTTCCCGCTGCTGTTCATAATGCTGACGGCGACGGCTTTGCAATTTTGCCAGAAAGGCATAATCCTGAATGTCCCCCCAGTAGTGGCGACAGGGGTTGGTAAACAGCAGATGAATATCGATATGCTTTCCAAGCGCCTGAAGCGCCTGTAAATAGACAGGCGGCAAGGCAGATATACCGCAGATAAATATCCTGTCGGGCAGATTTGGCGGCCGCACGCTGCTGTTTTCTAACGTGGAGATAAACCGTGAATAGAGATTGGCACGGTGCCATTCAGGCTGACCAAGTTTTCTGGTGTACTCAACCAGCGCCGCCCAGAGAGGAGCCTGCCACTGTTGCGCTTCGCCCAGCCCCTCAATAAGCTTGCCTTTCTCCCAACTGTTCAGCCAGGAGGAGCGATAAACCAGATACTGGTCAAAGAGGTCAGCAATGCGGGAGGCAAGCTGGAACAGCTTACGTTTGTCCCCGTCATCCGCCAGGTAGTGATCCAGCAGCGTAAACTCAGGGTGTGAGAGCATTTCTGGCAGCAGGGTCATCAGCTTCCAGCTCATACTCGCTTTATTGAACGCGCTCTCTTTGGGGATGTCAGGCAGCACCCGCACAAACATGTCCCAGATAAAGCTCGCGGGCAGCGGGAAACTAATATTCGCCGCAATGCCAAACTGCTCCGCAAGGGACATTTGCAGCCACTGCGCCATGCCCGGACTTTGTACCAGCACCACTTCAGACTGGAACGGATCGCGCAGGGGCTGGTTCTCAATCTGCCAGGCCGCCAGCGTTTTCAGCAAATCCAGCTGATTTGAGTGGTAAACGGTAAACATGGTGGCTCCTGAGTTGCTGTATGGCTGAATGGCGCGATGCGCCGCTACTTTACCCCGTCCTGACGCCGTTGCAAAATCTCCGGGTCACTTGCCAGCCTCCGGGCAGCGTAACAACGTTAGCTTCGCCTCGCGCCCCAGAGGGCTGACGACTGATGAAGTCAGAAGCTGGCAGCCGGAAGAGGCTGGCTGCTGTGTCAGCGAGCTTTGCCAGCGCGGTGGCTGATAGCCTTCGAAACGCTGCCAGGCATAGCGCCAGGCCTCTTTCTGCTCTGCCTGAAGCTGAAACCCTTTTGCCAGCGCGGTCTGATAGTGCATCATTGCCACCAGGCTGCTGGCAAACAGGGCCAGCGCAACCAGCGTTTCCGGTAAGCTAAAACCTTGCTGTTGTCTCATCAGGATTACATCTCTCCTCTTCGGTCAGCGGGCAGTAGTCCAGCCAGCCATGCGGCACGGCGGCTATCCGGCCACTCTCCTGCTTCCACCTCACCCATTGATAAAGGGCAACTGAGGCAGTGCCGCTCTCCCCACGCAGCAGCGCAGAAGAGTTTTCCGTCTGATAAAGGCAGCTCCGCCAGCCAGCGGCGCGCTCCTGTCGGCACTGCCACCCCGTGCGGCCGGACCAGGTTTGTTGGCTGCCCCAGGCAAGTGCAGAGAATGCCTGACTGGTCTGATACAGGTACTGCTGCTCATCACCGGTTCGACTTAAGATCTGATCCAACAGCCTGCGTGTGGCACCAAGTAGCGCTGCCGAAAGCGCCAGCAGAACGATCACCATAAACAGGGCGCTGCCGGTCTGCTTCATAAATTCCGCGCCGTGATCCAGCGCTCAAGGGTGACCGACTGCCGGGGAAAGGCTCGGGCAAAAGCGGAGATAGCCAGCCGTATCTGTTTGTCATGCCGGATGATATGAAAATCAGACAGGATAATCGCTGCCGGATCGTTCAGCTTCTCCCAGCCGCTGCCTTCACAGTTATCAACACCGCGCTGCATCTCCAGGCTGTCCTGCCGGAAGCGATAACCGTAGAAGTCGCTCTCTTCGCTGCCGGTTCCCTCCCATCTCCCGTTGCTGTTTTCATCCCAGCGCACTAAAAAACAGCGCCCGTTTTCCGCAATGCGCAGAGCCGCACCGGCACACTCTCCTTTGCAATAGCCCGCTCTGACTACCGCTTTTTGCAGCCTGGCCATCATTAGCTGGATCTCCTCGTGCAGCTGAAAGCGCATCAGCGTATGCAGATTGTGGCGTTGCAGCGCCGGAAGCACTCTGGCGGCACCCACTAACAGCACGCTGCTGACGGCCAGCGCCATCAGCATCTCCATCAGACTGAATCCGGACGCTTTCATGGGCACTCCTCCTCGCAAATTCTTACGCGCCCGCGAGATGAGACAATGATATGGCGTTCACCTGCCGCTCCGACAAGCACAATGCGGCCTGGTTTTGCCACGTTACGGCGACCATAAAAGCCGAGACCCTCCGTTAAAGAGTGCAGTGAAATCTCAGCCCAGGGCGCAGCCAGTATTTTACGTGAGGGTGTCGCACAGGGCAGAGGCGGACCGCTGCCGATGCACCAGGTTCTGTTTCCGCCCCGCCACAACAAAAGCTGGCTGTTGTGCTCATTCGCCTCTGCCCGTAACCGCAGAAGAAAATGCTGAACCTGTCGTGCGCTGTCGTTCAGCCGCTGAAGCTGCTGCCAGCGCAGCCAGCCGCCCGTTGCGCCCAGAGAGACTATGCTGGCAATCACCATCACAATTAACAGCTCGGTTAAGGTAAATCCCGACGTTTTCATAAGGGCCATTTTGCTTTTTTTGCCAGAGCCGTCCAGCGGCAAAACCTGCACCTGCGAGAGATAATCCAGTTAATCATTGCTGTTGCAGCTTAAGAGGAAATTATTGCGAAGGCGCTCGTAAAAAATCTGCCGGAGAGGGGATGAATGCGCTACAAAGACGGTTAACGGGGATCATACCAGGCTGATTATTGCCGGGAAAGGTCTGGCGAGGGAAAAGATAGTTGATGAGATGAACGAGCACTTACCCGCTATCATCAGCTTTAGTAACAGGAGCGGTTTTACCCGCTCCTGCTTATTATCAGACAGCGACCGGTGCCTTGATAGGCGGATGCGGGTCGTACCCTTCAATCTCAAAATCTTCAAAACGGTAATCAAACAGCGAGGCTGGCTTGCGTTTGATAATCAGCTTAGGCAGCGAACGCGGTTCGCGGGTCAACTGCAAATGAGTTTGATCCATATGGTTGCTGTAGAGGTGCGTATCGCCACCCGTCCAGACAAAATCGCCCACTTCCAGATCGCACTGCTGCGCCACCATATGCACCAGTAACGCATAGCTGGCGATGTTAAACGGCAGGCCCAGGAAGACGTCGCAGGAACGCTGATACAGCTGGCACGAGAGCCGGCCGTCTGCAACGTAGAACTGGAAGAACGCATGGCAAGGCGCCAGCGCCATCTCATCCAGCTCGCCCACGTTCCACGCGGAAACAATAATACGGCGCGAGTCGGGATCGCTTTTCAGCTGCTTCAGAACGTTGCTGAGCTGGTCAATCTGACGGCCATCGGCCGCTCCCCAGCTACGCCACTGTTTACCGTAAACCGGCCCGAGGTCGCCGTTCTCATCAGCCCACTCGTCCCAGATAGAGACGTTGTTTTCCTGCAAATAGCCGGTATTGGTATCGCCATTCAGGAACCACAGCAGTTCATGGATAATAGAACGCAGATGGCACTTTTTAGTGGTGACCAGCGGAAAACCTTCCTGCAAATTGAAGCGCATCTGGTGACCAAAAATCGACAGCGTGCCGGTACCGGTACGGTCATTTTTCGGTGTGCCTTCTTCCAGCACTTTCTTCATTAACGCCAGATACTGTTTCATTTGCCCTCTCGTAATTGCTGCGTGCTTTGATGGCGATAAGCCCAGACCATCATGATTACCCCTGCCAGGATCATCGGCAGTGACAGGATTTGTCCCATGCTGATGGCGTTGTCGAACAGACCAAGCTGCGCATCAGGCTGACGGAAGAACTCCACAATAATGCGGAACGCGCCATACCCAATCAGGAACAGGCCCGAAACCGCACCCATCGGGCGATTCTTACGAATAAAGAGGTTAAGAATAATAAACAGCACTACGCCTTCCAGCAGCAGCTCGTATACCTGTGAAGGGTGACGCGGCAGAACGCCATAGGTCGCCAGCAGCGACTGCCATTCAGGGTGAGTTGCCGCCAGAGCGACATCTTCGCTGCGTGAGCCGGGGAACAGCATCGCCCACGGCAGGTCAGGTGCCACGCGGCCCCACAGCTCACCGTTAATAAAGTTGCCTAAACGCCCTGCGCCCAGACCGAAGGGGATCAGTGGCGCGATAAAATCAGCCACCTGGAAGAAGTTACGTTTCGTGCGACGGGCAAACCACAGCATCACACAGATTACGCCAAGCAGGCCGCCGTGGAATGACATGCCGCCATCCCAGACTTTGAACAGATAGAGCGGATTATCCAGAAACAGCGGCAGATTATAGAACAGCACATAGCCAATACGTCCGCCCAGAAACACGCCCAGGAAACCGGCATAGAGCAGATTCTCAACTTCTTCCTTTTTCCAGCCGCTGCCGGGTTTGTTGGCACGACGTACGGCCAGCCACATGGCAAAAATAAAGCCGACAAGGTACATCAGTCCGTACCAGTGAAGAGAGATTGGCCCGACGGAGAAAATCACCGGGTCAAATTGGGGGAAAGCCAGATAGCCGTTGTTCATCTTTCACCATTTTTAAAGTCTGTCCTGACCGGCAGGCGACGGAACCAGCGCGCGGGGCGCTGCATTAAGGCGCGCATCATAGCACAGCGGGAATTGTTGCGATCCGGCGGAACTGTAAACTTTGTTAAGAGTGCTAGCGGCCGCCCCGGATCAGGCCGCCAAGCCCCTGCCGCTCCATAAAGGCGGCGATCTGGCTACGCACTTCGCTGGCCAGCGTCGCCCGGAGGCTCTGCTCTGCAAGCAGCCTTGCTTCCTGATAATCGATATGTTGCAGAAGGTATTTCACCCTGGCAACATTACGACCATTCATACTGAGATGGTGATATCCCAGACCTACCAGCACGGCCACACAGATTGGATCGCCCGCCATTTCGCCACACAGACAAAGCTCAATACCCGCTTTTTCCGCTTCCAGCGCGATGGTTTTCAGACCTCTCAGCACGGCAGGATGCAGGCTGTCATACAGATTGGCAACGCGGGTATTATTGCGATCCACGGCAAGCAGATACTGTGTCAGATCGTTGGTGCCCACAGAGACAAAATCCACGCGCCCGGTGAGATGGCCGATCATAAAGATCATTGAGGGCACCTCGATCATCACGCCGATCCTGGGGCTGGGGATGGCGTAGCCCAGCATCTCTTCCACTTCACGAGCGGCACGATCGATCAGCCGTTTCGCTTCGTCAATTTCATCAATGCTGGTGATCATCGGCAGCAGGATACTGAGATTATCGCTGGCGACGTTGGCGCGCAGCATGGCCCGTACCTGGACCAGGAAAATTTCCGGCTGGTCGAGCGTCAGGCGAATGCCTCGCCAGCCCAGGCAGGGGTTCTCTTCAGAGATAGGCATATAGGGCAGCTGCTTATCCGCCCCCACGTCCAGGGTTCTCAGCGTAACGGGTTTCTCCAGAAACAGCTGAAGCATGCCCTGGTACTGCGCCACCTGCTCTTCTTCCGAGGGGAAGCCGTTTTGCAGCATAAAGGGAATTTCGGTGCGGTAGAGTCCGACGCCATCAACCCAGCTTCCCTGCGCTTTTTCATGTTCGGCGCTAAGCCCGGCGTTCAGCATCACCTTAACCAGTTCGCCGCTTTTAAGCCTGGCGGGCTGTTCAACCACATCTTCGGCCAGCTTGCTCAGCTCATTTTCTTCGCTGATCAGCCGCTGGTACTCCTGCACCAGCACCGGCTCGGGATCCACTAACAGCTCGCCGCGATAGCCATCTACTATCAGCAGCCTGCCGTGCAGCAGCTCGGGCTGAATATCTGCCCCCATTACCGTCGGGATGCCCATCGCGCGTACCATAATGGCCGCATGGGAGTTTGAGGCGCCATCTCTGACCACCACCCCGGATAACCGGCCGTGAGGCAGCTCCGCCAGCGTGGTAGCTGTCAGCTCGTCGGCCACCAGTACAAACCGTTCAGGCCAGGTATTGGTGCCCTGCACGGTATCGTCGAGGTGAAACAGCAGCCGCTGCCCCAGAACACGTAAATCGCCGGAACGCTCCCGCAGATAGCTGTCTTGCAGGCTGGCAAACTGGGCCGCAAACTTCTCAATGACCTTCTTTACCGCCCACTCGGCAACAGATCCTGCATCAATCTCGGCATAGAGATCTTTTTTCAGCCGGTTGTCGCTGAGCAAGTGTGAATAGAGATCGAAGATTGCCGCGCTCTCTTTATGCACGCTGGCAGTAAAGCGTTTGCTGTAGCGCCGGAATTCGCTGGAGGCTTCATCCATCGCCAGCGAGAGGCGCTCACGCTCACGATGGGTATCAAGAGTGGAGGCCGCGAAAACAAGCTCAAGGGAAGGCTGCGTGGTATCCACCCACCCTTCTGCAACCGCCACGCCCGGCGATGCGGCCAGCGCACGGATCCGCGTCTGACGATATTGCCCAAACAGCGCATTCAGCTGGGATTGCGACAGGATGGTCGCCATCTGTGTCGCCAGGGTGACCAGGAATGACTCTTCACTCTCGTCGAACTGACGATGCTCCCGCTGCTGAACAACCAGTACTCCCAGCAGCTGACGACGGCTGATAATAGGCACGCCCAGGAACGAGCGGAAACGCTCTTCTTTTACGGAGGGAATATATTTGAAGCTGGGGTGACTCTGCGCATCAGCAAGGTTAATTGGCTCAGCCAGCCTGCCCACCAGCCCGACAATCCCTTCGTCAAAGGCGAGTGCCACAGTGCGACCACGTGGCTTTTTCAACCCACGTGTCGCCATCAGGTAATAGCAGCGGCGATCGTGATCGGCAAGGTAGACCGAACAGACTTCGGTTTCCATCGCCAGGCAGATCTCGTTGACCAGGATATCCAGCGCCTCCGTGAGCCGGGGCGCTCCTGCCACTTTTTCAACTATTTCGCGAAGCTGTGTGAGCATAATCCAGGTGGCTTAACCTCTCTTCCGTCGATAAGCAGGCATATTTCGCTGTGCGGTACTCTCCTGCAACGGCATCACCACGCTGGCAAACTCTTTCATCACCCGACGATAAACGTCGCGTTTAAACGAGACTACCTGACGAACCGGATACCAGAAGCTGACCCAGCGCCAGCCATCAAATTCTGGCGTGCTGCTGGTTTGCATGTTGATATCCGCGTCATTGCACAATAATTGCAGAAGAAACCATTTCTGTTTCTGGCCGATACAGACCGGCTTTGTATCCCAACGCACCAAACGTTTTGGCAACTTGTAGCGTAACCAGTTTCGGGTAGAGGCAAGGATGCGAACATCTTTGCGGTGCAAACCGACTTCTTCGAAAAGTTCCCGGTACATCGCCTGTTCTGCCGTCTCCCCAGCATTAATCCCTCCCTGGGGAAACTGCCAGGAGTGCTGACCAAAACGCCTGGCCCACACTACCTGTCCCTGCCTGTTACAAATTACGATACCAACATTCGGGCGGTAGCCATCATCATCGATCACTGGACTACCTCTAACTAAAACTCGGATGTTCTGATTGTTTCATACTCCTCACAGGTGGTAAACCACTGCTTTACGCCCTCAGCACGCGGTAAACGCGGGATAACTTGCCCTTCCGGGCCGAGTTATAAACAGAATAAGGTGTGAAAGCGCGATCTTATTCACGTTTTCTGTGGATAGCTTTGTGCAGAACTCTGTTAACCATTGGGGAAAACTTTTTCCTGCCCCTGCCGCTCAGGCGCGGGCCGTTTTAATAACTTACTCTAAGTATTAGGATTTATCCGGATATACAGGCTCCTGCTGGTCTGTTCATCCTGTTGTCACAGTGCTATGCCGCGCAACTGGCGAAAGATCGAGCACTGCACTTTTTATCCACAGGTTATGCCGCTGAGTTAAGCATAAATCGTGCAAAAAGTCGTAAATCCATGCCGTCAAGGCTGTAAATCGAAACAGTAGTGTTGTAAAAAGTGAGTTATCCCATTTTTCTGTGGATAACAGGGGGTGTGATCCTGTTCATTGTCGGTGACAACTTTGGCATAACCTTGCGGACGCGCGCTGTGTTCCCGCCACAGGAAAATAAAAAAGCATGATTTATCATGTTATTATTCCTGTTTTACACAATCATTTTTTGCGGCTGAGCCTCAGCGCAAAAGTGTGGTTATTTTTTAACCAACTACAGCGAGTTATTCATGGGCGGTGATCTTATCCCGGTGCCCTCTCCGGAAAACGAGGGGGTTCTGCTGGCACGTGCTCAGCACCTGGCGGGTTATACCCTGGGTGAGCTGGCAGAGCGCGGAGGGTTGGCGATCCCTCAGGATCTCAGAAGGGATAAAGGCTGGGTTGGCATGCTGCTGGAACGCTATCTGGGTGCCAGCGCAGGCAGTAAACCGGAACAGGATTTTGCGGAGATCGGCGTTGAGCTGAAAACCATTCCGGTTGATGCACTGGGTCGTCCGCTGGAGACGACTTTTGTTTGCGTCGCCCCGTTAACCGGCAATACGGGCGTCACCTGGCAGACAAGCCATGTTCGCCACAAGCTGCAAAGGGTTCTCTGGGTTCCCGTTGAAGGGGATCGCGCTATTCCGCTGGCTGAACGCCGCGTCGGTGCGCCGCTGTTATGGAGTGCCAGTGCAGAAGAAGAGGCGCTGTTGCAGCGAGACTGGGAAGAGTTAATGGATATGATTGTGTTGGGACAGGTAGAGCGCATCACCGCCCGGCACGGGGAAGTGCTGCAAATTCGCCCCAAAGCGGCTAACAGTAAGGCGCTGACGGAAGGAATTGGCGAAAACGGTCAGCCGATTATGACCCTTCCCCGCGGCTTCTATCTGAAGAAATCTTTTACTGGCCCGCTGCTGGCTCGCCATTTTTTATTGTAGGAGCTGAAGCCACGGATGGCGGGCAGCCCAGGGGTTGCGTATACTCCCCGTTTACTTTTCGTTTAGGATGCAATGTTAGTATGTTTGATTGGATTGCAGATCCCAATGCCTGGCTGGCCCTTGGTACGCTGACGATTCTTGAGATCGTTTTGGGTATTGATAATATTATTTTCCTCTCTCTGGTTGTCGCCAAACTTCCGAAACATCAGCAGAATGCCGCCCGTCGCATGGGTCTGGCTGGCGCGATGTTAATGCGTCTGGGCCTTCTGGCCTCTATCGCCTGGGTTATCCGCCTGACCACGCCGCTGTTCACGCTGATGGATCACAGTTTCTCCGCCCGCGATCTCATCCTGCTCTTTGGCGGCCTGTTCCTGCTGTGGAAATCGAGCGCGGAAATCCATGAGACGATAGAAGGTGGTGAAGAGGAGCATCAGTCCAACGTCCATTCGTTTATTGGTGCCATCGTACAAATTATGCTGCTGGATATCATCTTCAGCCTGGACTCGGTCATTACCGCCGTGGGCCTTTCCGATCACCTGATTATTATGATGGCTGCCGTGGTAATAGCGGTTGGCGTTATGATGTTTGCCGCCAGATCGATTGGGGAATTTGTAGAGCGTCACCCTTCCGTTAAAATGCTGGCGCTGGCGTTCCTTATTCTGGTCGGCTTTACGCTGATTCTGGAAAGTTTCAATGTCCACGTGCCAAAAGGTTACATCTATTTTGCCATGTTCTTCTCAATGGCGGTTGAGTGCCTGAATCTGATGCGCAGTAAAAAGAAACTTGCCTGATCTGAGGCAGGCCGCTTACCCGGCCTGCCTCCTGCCTGTAATATCATTTTACGAATAAAGTCAATGGCACCACGTGCTTGCTCCACACTTTCGGAGTTCTTCTACTGATCCCCTGTACAAAATGCGTTATAAACAGACGCATCAGTTTCAGGTATTAAGGGAGAGAGATATGAAGTATGTGTTTGGCGCAGCGGCGCTGATGTTGGCCACACTGGTCAGCGGGTGCAGCAGTGATTACGTCATGGCCACCAGGGAAGGCAATATGATCATGACTCAGGGAAAACCTGAAATAGATAAAGAGACCGGCCTGGTGAAATATACTGACCGTTCAGGGCATGAGTTGCAGATTAATGGTGATGAAGTTTCCTCCATTGTTGAACGCTAAGAGACCTTACGCCACCCGTTTATTCTGCCAGGGTGGCTCTCTCCGCACTTCCCGATAAATCCCCTCTTCCCCCTGCCGCTTACCGCGGTTATAGTCAAATGCCGGATCTGAGTGCGCACCGCGAGGCTATGCACCTCATGCAGGGCATGCTTCAGATTCCAGACCTTTTAATAATGAAAAAAGGAAGCCGGCAAATGCACTATCACCGTATCCCCCACAGCACCCTGGAAGTCAGTAGCCTGGGTTTGGGAACCATGACGTTTGGTGAGCAGAACAGCGAAGCCGACGCCCACGCCCAGTTAGATCTGGCGCTCCGTTCCGGTATTAACCTTATTGATACCGCTGAAATGTACCCGGTGCCTCCGCGCCCGGAAACCCAGGGTTTAACCGAAAAGTATATTGGCAGCTGGCTGAAGGCTCGCGGCAACCGTGAAAAAGTGATCCTGGCTTCTAAAATTGCCGGGCCGGTTCGCGGCGCTGATGCCTCTATCCGCCCCAATCAGGCGCTTGACCGCAAGAATATCCGCGAGGCGCTGGATGCCAGCCTTAAGCGACTTAATACGGATTATCTGGATCTCTACCAGCTGCACTGGCCTCAGCGTCAGACCAACTATTTCGGCAAGTTATCCTATGAGTACAGCGAGGGCAGTGCCACGGTAACGCTGCTGGAGACGCTGGAAGCCCTTAACGAACAGGTCCGGGCCGGGAAAATTCGCTATATCGGCGTCTCAAATGAAACCCCCTATGGCGTGATGCGTTATCTGCAACTGGCGGAAAAGCACGAACTGCCGCGCATCGTCAGCATTCAAAACCCCTACAGCCTGCTGAACCGCAGTTTTGAAGTGGCTCTGGCGGAGATCAGTCATCTGGAAGGGGTGGAGCTGCTCGCCTATTCAAGCCTGGCCTTTGGCACGTTAAGCGGAAAATACCTGAACGGGGCAAAGCCGGAAGGCGCACGCAACACGCTCTTCAGCCGTTTTACCCGCTACAGCGGCGAGCAGGCGCAGCTGGCTGTCGCTGAATATGTGGCGCTGGCTGACAGACACGGGCTGGATCCGTCACAAATGGCGCTGGCATTTGTTCGTCAGCAGCCGTTTGTCGCCAGCACCCTGCTGGGCGCGACCACGCTGGAGCAGCTGCAAATTAATATCGACAGCTATAACCTGACGCTGGATGAAGAGGTAATGCAGGGACTGGAGGCGATCCATCGCCGTTATACCTTCCCTTCGCCTTAAGGGATAGCCGCACAACTTACCCGAAGAGAAAGCGCAGGGAGGCGCTACTCACTCCACAGCGGGCCTTTTATCACATAAGGCCCGGTTTTATTCAGCCCCTTCCGCGCTTTTGCGCCAGTTGCCAGCCCCAGAGAACCGCAATCGCCAGCGCAAACAGCGCACCGAACCCTACGCCGGTCGCCACGGGCGGCGCCCCAGCTTTCACAGCCAGCGAATAAAGCCCCAGCATGATCAGCATTGCGCTGTTCTCACCAAGATTCTGCACCGCAATGGCATTTCCCGCGCCCACGCTCTCTTTACCGCGTAATTGCAGCAGGGCATTAAGCGGAACCACGAAGAAGCCCCCCAACACGCCAATCGCCACCAACAGGGCATAAGCGCCAGCCATAGAGTGTTGCAGCGAAAAGAACACTACCGCGATACCAATCAGTACCCCCGCAGGCATACAGCGGCCCACGGTTTTCAGCGTCACCAGTTTGGCCGCAGCCCCGGCACCAATCACGATGCCGATCGCCACCATCGCGTTAAGCAGCGTTGGTGTTTTATTATCGGTAATACCTAACGCCACCGGCACCCAGAGCACCAGCAGGAACCGCAACGTCACCCCGGCGCCCCAAAAGAGACTGGTGCCGACCAGCGAGAAGCGGGTTTCGCCATCCCGCCACAGCGCGCGGCAGGCCAGGAAGAAGCTGGCGGCCATCTTGCCGGGATGCCACGGCTGCCCCGGTCTGGCGGCAGCCAGTTTCGGGATCAGCATATTGGCTGCTACCGCCAGTCCGTAAGCCACCACGCAGGCAACCAACGCCGCCAGCAGATTGAGATCGGCCAGGAAGCCTCCCGCTACAGAACCCAGCAGAATAGCGGCGATGGTGGAGGCTTCCATCAGGCCGTTGGCTTTCACCAGCGTCTCTCCGCCGGTTATCTCCCCCAGGATGCCATATTTAGCCGGTGAATAGGCTGCCGCGCCCACCCCGACCAGGCTGTAGCCGATGAACGGATTGAAGCCGAAACAGATAGTCAGCGCGCCCAGCAGCTTCAGACCGTTGGCAAACATCATTACCCGGCCCTTGGCGAAACTGTCTGCCATCTGCCCCACAAACGGCGCGAGGATAATATAGGTGGCGACAAACACCATTTGCAGCACCGGCTGGCTCCAGTCCGGATAAACCTGCTGCTTTAACACGGCCAGAGTAGCGAACAGCAACGCATTATCACCAAAAGCAGAAAGGAACTGCGCGGCAATAACGGCCAGCATTCCCCTGGATAGCAGCTTTTGCGAACTCCCGGCATTACTCATTATTGCTCTCCGGGTTTTCAGCCATGCTGCGCAGGGTGACAAAATCGGGCTTGCCGCTGCCCAGGAGCGGCAGCTGTTTCAGCACGCGAATATCTCTTGGCACGGCCAGCTCCGGGCTGCCCAGTTCGCGCGCGGTGCGCTGTAACTTGTCGCGGGTAAGCTCGCTGTCGGTGGTGAACAGCACCAGCGCTTCGCCCCGGTTGCCGTCTGGTTTTATTGAGGCCGCGTGCTGCTTCTCTGCGGAGGCTTTGAGGGCAATCTGCTCAACCGTTTCCAGCGACACCATTTCACCCGCAATTTTTGCAAAACGCTTCATGCGTCCCTGAATCTGGCAGAAGCCGTGATCGTCAAAGCTCACAATGTCGCCGGTATCGTACCAGCCCGCGTCCATCTGCCCTTCCCCGTTATCCGCCTCTGGCGCTTCAAGCACGCCCGGTTTCTCAACGCGCAGGTAGCCTTTCATAATGTTAGGCCCCCGCAGTTGCAGCAAACCGCCCTGCTCAATTCCCGGAACGGCGATCAGGCGTGAATCCATGCCGGGCAGAATGCGGCCCACGGTGTGATTTTTCGCCGCCATCGGCACGTTAATGGCAACAACGGGCGCGCATTCCGTCACGCCATAGCCTTCCAGAATACGGATGCCGAATTTCTCCATCCAGGTTTGCCGCGTCGTTTCCTGGAGCTTCTCGGCTCCCGCCACCACGTAGCGCAGCCGCGCGAAATCATAGGGATTACCGAAACGGGCATAGTTGCCCAGGAAGGTTGAGGTACCAAACAGCACGGTGCAGTTACGGTCATAGACCAGCTCAGGAATGATACGGTAGTGCAGCGGGCTGGGATAGAGGAATACCTGTGCGCCCGTCATCAGCGGCGTAAAGAGGCCTACCGTCAGGCCGAAAGCGTGAAACAGCGGCAGCGCAGACATAAAGCGATCTCGCGGGGTGAAATCCGCCACGGTTCTGATCTGCTCAACGTTTGCCAGCAGGCTTTTATGCGAATGCACCACCCCTTTGGGGTGCCCTTCTGAGCCGGAAGTAAACAGCACCATCGCGGCGTCCTCAGGCTGCTGATCGATTTCAGCCAGACGTGGCAGCAGCAGATGCCCCAGGATCCAGAGTTTGTCCTGCATGGTGACGGTATCTTTAAGATCTTCAAGAAAGACCCAGTTTACCTGGGTTATCTCTTCCGGCAGATGCCAGAGCTTGCCCTTATCGAGAAACTGACGCGAGGTAAAAACGGTTTTAACTTCAGCTGCTGTTAGCGCGCTGCTGACGCCTTTTACTCCCGAGGTATAGTTAAGCATGGCGGGAACGCGCCCACGCATGGAGGCCCCCAGGATTGCCGCTGCCGTCACCGTGGCATTGGGCAGCAGCAGGCCGATATATTCCCCCGGCGCGGTATAACGTTCCAGTATCCGCCCCACGCCCAGTGATTTCTTTAACAGGCTGGTGTAACTGTCTGGCGTGAAATTCACATCTTCAATGCAGGGTTTGAAAAAGCCATACCGCGTGCGGGCCGACAGAAATGCCTGCCAGAGCGTCTCCCGCGGGCGCACCGCCATACGGGCTTCCATCATAATATGATGCAGATGCTCACCAGCCAGCTTGCGCCGTTCACGCGCGCTGGGCGCTTCCGGCATCGGGATAAGGGTTGCAGGCAGCACGGTCAGGGAGATGGTGGGGAAAAGCCGACGTTTAAAGACGCCTGCCAGACGACCAAAAGGGGTAAACTCAGCCCCCTCAATGCGCAGCGGCACCACTGTCGCCTGTGATTTGGCCGCGACAAACCCGGCCCCCTCATAGATTTTCATCAGCGAACCGGTCACCGTGATGCGTCCTTCCGGGAAGATCACTACCGGACGCCCCTGCCCGATAACCCTCACCAGGTGCTTCACTGACATCGGCTTGGTGGGATCTAACGGCACAAAATCGATGACCTTGCGCGCCCAGCGCATATACCACCGCTCACTGATTGAAGAGTAGACGGCAAAAACGGGCTTAACGGGCAAAAAGATCGCCAGCAGCACCCCATCCAGAAACGACATATGGTTGGGGACAATCAGCACTTTTTCTTTATACAAACCAGAAAGCTCGCCGTTCAGGCGGGTACGAAAGCAGAGACGGAATATCAGCCGAAGCAGGGAAAAGAGCATGCCAACTCCTTAGCATAAAAAAGTTGGCTACAACGATGCAGGATCTGGTGAAACAACTCAATGGCAACGGCGCCAAATTGCAGTGTTTATCTGAACAAATCTGCCCTTTCTCTGCGTTTCATTACCCTTTTGCGGGCGGGATCGAAAACATAATGTCTGGCGTGGCGCTCGTCGCCCCGGTTAAAGCGCGACGAGTCTTTTCGCGTGTTACGCTCAGAGAGAGTTTATCCGCTGTGCGTGGAGTAAAGCGCATCAGGCGCCACATTCATATGCTTCAGCACCGGGCCAATAATATTGCCAAACACCGGCGCGGCTACCGAGCCACCAAAGTGGTCGCCCGCCGTCGGGTGGTTAATCATGATCACCAGCGCCACCTGTGGATTGCTGGCGGGTGCCACACCGGCGGTATAGTTGATATAACCCCCGTCATATTTACCGCTGTCGCCCATCTTCTCTGCCGTACCCGTTTTGATCGCCAGCCGGTAGCCCGGCACGGCGGCACGCACCCCGCTCCCGCCTGGCAGCGCATCGCTCTCCATCATATGCACCACGGAGCGGACGATCTCTTCATCAGCCACGCGTTTGCCTATCACTGGCGGCGTCACCTTAGTGATCGACAGCGGACGATAAATACCAAACGAACCCAGAGTGGCGTACTCACGGGCGATTTGCAGCGGCGTGACGCGCAGGCCGTAACCAAAGGAGAAGGTGGCGCGTTCGATATCGGCCCAGCGTGTGCGATGCAGTGGGAAGTACCCTACGCTCTCGCCGGTAAGCCCCAGGCCGGTGGGTTTGCCCAGCCCGAAGGCGCTAAAGGTGTTCACCAGCACTTCAGCAGGCATTGCCAGCGCGATATGGGAAACGCCGATGTCGCTCGATTTCTGCAAAATACCGGTCATGGTCAGGCGCGGCCAGTGGCCCACGTCACGGATAAGATGGCCGTTAACGCGATAAGGGGTGGTATCAAGCACCGAATCCGGCCGTACCAGCTTACGCGCCAGCCCTTCCATCACCACCAGCGGCTTCACGGTAGATCCCGGCTCGTAGCTGTCGTTGATCGCCGTATTACGCATCTGGCTGGGCGAGACGTTGACGAAATTATTTGGGTTGAAGGAGGGATAAGAGGCCATCCCCAGGATCTCACCCGTGTCGATTTTAATCAGCACGGCTGCGCCAGAATCCGCTTTGTTTAATAAAACCCCTTCGCGCAGCTTCGAGTACATCGTGTACTGATCGAATTTATCGATACTGAGCTGGACGGTTGGCGGCTGACGTGGCGGTTCATAATTGATCATCGCCACAATGTTGCCGTGGGCATCCTGCCGGTATTTCTCTACGCCTGGGGTGCCCTGTAGCACTTTATCAAAGCCTTTTTCCAGCCCGGTTAATCCGTTGTTATCCGCACCAACAATGCCCAGCAGCGGGCCGGTAGCATCGCTCATCGGATAGAAGCGGCTGTCATCATAGACGGTAGAGATGCCGGTGAGATGCAGTTTGGCAATGTCTTTGGCGATCCCCAGTTCGATTTTGCGCCCCAGATAGAGGAAGCGGCGATGGGGGTTGGCATTAATCTGTTGCGCAATCTGCTCCGGGCGCTGGTCAAGCGCATTGGCCAGATATTCCCACTTGGCGCTGGTGAAATCGGGGTGGGCTTCCAGCACGCGTTGCGGATCGGCAATGATGTCCCGCGAAGGCACGCTCAGCGCCAGCGCTTCACCATTTCTGTCGAGCAGCGTTCCGCGGTTAGTGGGAAGCGTAACAGTGCGCAGCGAGCGCTCATCCGCCTCCTTCTCCAGCATAGGGTGGTTTATCAGTTGCAGATCCCCTACCCGCGCCAGCAGCACCACCAGACAGCCGACTACGCCGAGACAGATAAGCCGGAAACGAAAAGGATGAAAAGGTGATTTAGCCTGATCTTTTGCGAGCAGTTTCTTTAAGCGGGACATGGATCTTCTACTGGAGTAAGCGAGATAACTGGCTGTGAGTTATACAAAAAATGCGGGAGAGATAACAGGGAAACTGTGTTTCAGATCGTGATTGCCGTGAGGTTCACAGGCCAGGGGAAGTGGCCTGTTTCCTGCTAATTCATCAAGTTATTCCTGGCCCGCCCTTTTTCAGGCAAAAAAAACCTGCGCATCTGCGCAGGTCGGTGAAACAAAGCATAAATACTTTTTGATGTTCACCCATCAATACCTCTGGGACTTAGACTTTAGCAATCTGCCGCCAATTCCCGCCAGCCACTATTCGCAACAGTTACCCGCAAAATGTAACCAGCTATGTGATTCTTATGCACTTTTGCAATCTTTCGCCTTTTTGATCTCCACCAGACAGCTCATGGCGTTTGGCCCCTGCGTCAGAGAAGAGGTGCCAATATCCAGCGTAAGCACATTAGGATTCCCGGCACGATCGTAGGGTTGCCACGCCTTGCCGAAGCCAGGATCAAACCAGGCGCCGGTGGAAATCAGCACCACGCCAGGGGTAACCCCCTCAGTGAGACGGACGCCAGCCAGCATCCGGCCACGATCGTTACTGACCTCAATCACATCGCCATCTGCGATGCCACGTGGGGCGGCATCGTCGTGATGCATCCACAGCGTTTCGTGTCCGGCAGTTTTGTTAGCCTGCACGGAAGGCGTGGCGTCCATCTGGCTGTGCAGCCTGTCAGCTGGCTGAATAGAGATCATATGCAGCGGGAAGCGCTGGCTCACCTCTGCGCCCAGCCACTCTTTTGGCGGTTGCCATTCAGGATGAGGCGCAAAGTCTGGCAGCTGATAGCCCGCGATGGTTTCACTATACAGCTCGATTTTTCTGCTGGCGGTTTTGATCGGATTTGCGACGGGGTCCGCCCGGAAATCTTCCATAAAGATAAAGGGCTTATCACCTTCAGGCACCTCAACATGCCCCTCTTCCCAGAACTGCCGGAACGCTGGCCAGTGGAGGCCCTTGCGCTGATGGGCGACGGCGCACTGCTGATAAAGATGCTCAATCCACTGCGCTTCGTTGCGGTTTTCCGTAAAGGTGTCGCGGTAGCCAAGCCGTTCGGCCAGGTCTGCAAAGATATCGAAGTCGTTACGGGCCTGATGCTGGGGCCGGATCGCCTGGTGCATCGCCAGCACGAAGCGGTCGCGCGAGGAGCCGCCAATATCATTACGCTCAAGCGAGGTGGTGACCGGCAAAACGATGTCCGCCATCTGTGCAGCCGGCGTCCAGACAATATCCTGAACGATAACCGTATCAGGACGCTGCCAGCCCTCAACCAGCCGGTTTAGCTGCTGATGGTGGTGGAAGGGATTACCGCCAGCCCAGTGGATAAGATGAATATCGGGATAGGTGTGCGTCTGCCCCTGGAAAGTATAAGGCTCGCCCGGATGGAGCAGCATATCGCTGATGCGGGCGACCGGAATGGCCCGATCCGCAATCGGGTTCACGCCGGTAGACATCAGCGGCGCAGGCCCTTCCACACGCGGGTTGCCCACGCTGTTCATCGAGCCGTGACCAAAGGAGAAGCCCGCGCCCGGCAGGCCTGGCTGCCCGAGCATTGAAGAGAGCGCAATCATCATCCAGTAAGGCTGTTCGCCACGGTGAGCACGCTGAACAGAGTAGGAGCAGGTAATAAAGCTGCGTTTGCCGATCAGCTGTTTTGCCAGCTGTTCAATGCGCAAGGCAGGAATGCCGGTGATCTCGCTGGCCCACTGCGTTGTTTTCGCTATGCCGTCACTTTCACCCAGCAGATAGCTGCGCAACTGGGGATAGCCCACGCAGTGAGAGTGCAGGAACGCGCTATCTACGGCGTTCAGCCGCTCTATTTCAAAGCCCAGCGCCAGCATCAGTGCCACATCGGTATTCGGACGTATCGGGATCCACTCCGCATTAACGAATTCCGGGCAGTCATCACGCATCGGGCTGATATTGATCACCGGCGTGCCTTTCGCGGCCAGCGCAAGCAGTGCGGGCTTCAGGCTGTGCTGCCCCGCTCCGCCGGAAGCAACCTGGCTATTTTTCAGCGCCAGTCCGCCAAAGGCGATAAAGATTTCGCAGTGCTCTACCACTCCTGGCCAGTCGGTTACTCTGCCCGTCAACGGCATGTAGGTGCCAATGACATAAGGCAGGAAGAACTGCGCTGCGCCCCAGCTGTAGTTGCCCAGCTGGTCAACACCGCCACCGCCGTTAAAGTAGAAACGGCGGATTAGCGTTCGGGCATGGTTAACCCGCCCCGCTGAAGACCAGCCATACGAGCCGTTGAAAATAGCGGAAGGGCCATAGCGATCACGCACCCGACGGTTCTCTTCGGCCACCAGATCCAGCGCTGTCTCCCAGTCAACCGCCACAAAGTCTTCACGCCCGCGCAGGGTACGATCGCTCTTCTCGCGTGATTTGAGCCAGGAGCGACGCACCATTGGCTGGCGGATACGCTTGTCTGAATAGACCAGCTCCGGGATGGTGTTGAGCATCGGCGACGGATCCTGATCGGCGAAAAAGGGTTCACAGCGGAGCAGTTTTCCCTCTTCAACTACGGCGGTGAAGGCGCCCCAATGGGCAAGATGCGGCACTCTTTTAACGGTCATATGGCGGTCCGGCAGGCGAAAATATTTTCTGGAAAGCCAGAATAGCCTTTTTTGGCAAAGCTGAATATATCCCGCCCCTTACAAAGCCAGAATGGACTGAATTCTCCAGCTTTGCGACACCGCTGGCATTCTGTGTGCTTGAAGTAACAGGGAATTTCCGCAACACTGAACAGCTATGTAAACGCTTACCCTGGAAGGCAGTAACGATGGCCACTATTAAGGATGTTGCCAGGCTCGCGGGCGTTTCCGTGGCAACGGTATCCCGCGTTATTAACAACTCGCCCAAAGCGAGCGAGAACTCACGCCTGGCCGTTAACAGCGCTATGGAACAGCTGCAATACCATCCTAATGCCAATGCCCGCGCACTTGCGCAGCAATCGACCGAAACGATGGGGCTGGTAGTGGGCGACGTTTCCGACCCTTTTTTTGGCGCTCTGGTAAAAGCTGTTGAACAAGTGGCTTATGAGACGGGAAACTTTTTACTGATTGGTAACGGTTACCATAACGAGCAAAAAGAGCGTCAGGCCATTGAGCAACTGATCCGCCATCGCTGCGGCGCGCTGGTGGTTCATGCCAAAAAGATCCCCGATGCGGAACTGATCTCGCTGATGAAACAGATCCCCGGCATGGTGCTGATTAACCGCGCCCTGCCCGGCTTTGAAAAACGCTGTATTGCGCTGGATGACCGCTACGGTTCGTGGCTGGCTACCCGCCATTTGATCCAGCAAGGGCATCAGAACATTGCCTTTATCTGCTCCACTCACCCTATCTCCGATACGGAAGATCGGTTGCAGGGCTATTATGATGCGCTGAAAGAGCACAATCTGCCCTGTAATGACCGGCTGGTCGCGCTGGGCGAGCCGGATGAAGTGGGCGGAGAGCAGGCGATGACTGAACTGCTGGGGCGCGGTAAGCAGTTTACCGCCGTCGCCTGCTATAACGACTCTATGGCCGCCGGTGCGCTGGCGGTATTAAGCGATAATGGCGTGGTTGTGCCGGAAGAGATGTCGCTGATTGGCTTTGATGACGTGCTGGTTTCGCGCTATGTACGCCCGCGTCTTACCACGGTTCGCTACCCGATTGTGACCATGGCGCAGCAGGCTGCCGCCCTGGCGCTGGCGCTGGCGAACGAGCAGCCGCTGCCAGAGATCACTAATATGTTCAGCCCGACGCTGGTTCGTCGCCATTCGGTAGGTTCGCCCGGCAATTAGGCATCTTTCATTGCCAGCAGAGGCCGCTATTTTTTCGGGAAATCGCCATGCGGTCAGGCGTTCTCTCCCGGAACGGGTGGGCAGTCGCTCGTTCAAGGAGAGGGTCGGGCAGTCAGGCTTGCAGATGCCGGTGATAGAGCCGCACGGATTTATCCGGGTAATCCAGCGCATCGCCGATATAGCGCCAGCCAAAGCGCTCGTAATACTCCGCGCATTCTGAATAGAGATAGAGATCGGGATAGCCGCGCCGTTGGCATTCGGCTATCACTGTTTGTTGCAGCTCCCCGCTCAGGCCCCGCCCCCGATAGCTTTCATCCACATATAGTGCAGCCAGCCAGGGAAACAAATCCTGACGGCTGATCAGATCGCAGCGCCAGAGTCCCACCGTCCCCGCCACCCGGTCGCCCTCAAGCGCAACCCAGGTAAGAGGAAACTCAGCTTCACTCAGACTGGCGCGCAGTATGGTGGCAAAAAAAGGTCGGCTGTTATCTGCGCCAAAGGCGTTGGTCAGCCAGTCCGTCACCGTCTCAAGGTGGTGAAGGGCCATGTTCAGCGGCACAATACGAAACGCACTCATACCAGCTTGCCCTGGAAAATCGGTACAGATTCAAACAGGTAACCGTCAAAGTCGGGCGCATCTGCATCGGAGAGTTCAAGCAAAGAGTTTTTGACGTTCTCAAGGTGCTGCCACATCGCCTGCCAGGAACCCATCACGTCGCGACGGCGCAGGGCCGCCAGAATGGTTTGATGATCGCCAAGCCATTTCAGCCGGTAGCTGCGGGTTTCAATATGGCTGCGCAACTGCTGCCACAGCGGGCTGGTTTCATGATGACGCCAGATGCTGGTCACAGTATCGAGCAGCATCTGATTTTGCGTGGCACCAGCCAGCAGCAGATGGAACATCTTGTCGTTGTCCTGACTTGCATCGTTGATCGCTATCGCTTTCTGCTCCTGCTCCAGGATGCGCTTCAGGTTTTCAATGTCAGCTTTCGTGGCCATTTTAGCCGCAAAGGCGGCGATGTTGCTCTCCAGCAGCTGGCGCGCCTGTAGCATTTCAAACGGGCCTACGTCGCTACGGAAAAAAGCTTCTTCCTCGTCGCTGCTCTCTGAAGGGATGCGCATAACGTAGACGCCGGAACTCTGCCGGATATCTACCGTTCCCTCCAGCTCCAGCATCAACAGCGCCTCACGCACGATAGTCCGGCTGACTCCCCAGGTTTCAGCGATATTTCGCTCCGGGGGCAGGCGCGATCCTACCGGGTAATTGCCGTCGATAATTTGTTGACGCAGATGCTGTCCGATTTCCTGATACTGCTTTTTCTCTTGACCAGCCGCGCCCTTTTCCACGTCTTCACCCTTAGCTCGTTAATGATAATCTCGCCGACCGTAATGCCGCCTTCCCGACCAGAGCCAGAAGCTGCCCCCTGTCGGCGAGTTAATCAGCCTAGTTTAACAAAGCCAGCGCCTGATCGAGTACTTTTGCTCCATTCAACGTTCCGTAAGCCAGCGTATCGATCACTGCCAGCGGAATTTGATAGCTGTCGGTGAGTTTTCGGTTCTCTTCCAGCTTGAAGCGAACCTGTGGCCCCAGCAGAACCACCACCACATCGTTACCGTAGTTTTGCAGCTCATCCCGCAGGTTTTGCTCAGGGATGGCGTAGATCTGATAGTCAAGACCGCGTGCTACCGCCTCTTTTTCCATCCGCGTAACGACCATCGACGTGGACATGCCTGCGGCGCAGGCCAGTACTATACGTTTCATGGGGTTTCCTTATTTGATTTCATCATCAAGAGTGAGGGTTAACTGTCGGCTGTCACGCCGTTCGCGGTACCAGTAGGCTGACTTTTTCATCCGCCGCTGACGCTGGTTATCCAGATCGATCTCAATCAATCCGTAGCGATTTTTAAAGGCGTTCATGGGCGAGACGTTGTCAGTAAAGCCCCAGAGCATATAGCCCTGACAATTAGCGCCAGCTTCACGCGCTTTCAACGTCTGGTAAAGGTGCTCGGCAATGAAAGCGATGCGGTAATCGTCCTGGATTTCGCCGCTGGCATCTTTAAATTGCGCTTCGTCTTCAATTCCCATCCCGTTCTCTGCGACAAACCAGGGAATGTTGCCGTACTCATTTTTGATGCGCATCGCCATGTCGTAAATGATGCCGGGCTGGATCTCCCATCCGCGCGATTTGTTCATTCGCCGCCCCGGCAGCTCGAAAGGCTCATAGTAATAAGCGGGGTGGAAAGGCGTGTCGGGGTGCCAGGCGCGGGACGGCGCCTTTACCCGATGTGGGTAGTAAAGATTAATGCCCACCTCATCCACCCGGTAGCGGGCAATGATTTGCAATTCTTCTTCGCTGTATTCCCAGTGGACCTGGTGCTTCTCAAGCAGCGCCAGCAGCTCTGCGGGATATTCCCCTTTGATGGCGGGATCAAGAAACAGCCGGTTGTAGAAGAGATCGTACCGCTCTGCCGCCTGTACGTCGTGGGGTGCGCTGGAACGGGGATAAGTCACTTCAGGATTCAGAATGGTGCCTACCGTGCCGGAATAGCCTTGTTCACGAAACAGTTTCACGACTTTGGCGGTGGCAAGATTTTTATGGTGGCTCCACTGCATCCATGTTGCGGTGTTCTGTTCATAAGGCCAGCGCAGCGCATCCAGATAAACCCTTGTTTGCACCACCACAGGCTCGTTAAAGGTAAACCAGCGGGTAACTTTATCTGCATAGCGTGCAAACACTTTTTCCGCATAGCGCAGATAAAGCTCAACGACATACTTTGAACCCCACCCACCATAACGTTCCAGCAGCACGGCGGGGAGTTCGTAATGCTCCAGGCAGAGCATCAGCTCAATGCCCTGGGCATGCATTTCAGCGGTCAGCGCGTCGTAATAGCTCGCGTACTCCTCATCCACCACCACGTTTTCATAATCAGTTAAAAACCGTGACCAGTTAATGGAGGTACGGTAGTGCGTCAGCCCAGCGGCCTTCATCAGCGCCACATCCTCCTGATAACGGTTAATAAAATCCGTTGCCACTGCTGGCCCGTAGCCGTTATGCCAGACGTGGCGATCGTTTTTGTACCAGGCGTCGGGCCATGAATCCTGCCCCTCTTTTTTTCCGCTCCAGCCTTCGGTTTGCCAGGCTGATGCGGCGGCACCGAGGATAAAATCCTGCGGGATAGCGATAGTCACCTTGCTCATTGTGGCTCCTTAATTTTGCACCAGCTCAGGCTGTAGCGCTTTGGCTTCTGCCGCCTCTGCCCGCCGCGCGGCGATTTTCACAAACGGCAGGTAAATCAGAATCGAAACCAGGATGCAGATAATCTGCGTCACCACCGCGCCCATCGAACCTGCGGTTGAAAGCCAGGCGTTGATAAGGGGCGGCGTAGTCCAGGGCACCATCACCACCGCCTTATCGGCAAAGCCCATTACCGTGGCAAAGTAGCCAATTGAGCCAGTGATCAGCGGGGTGATGATAAAGGGGATCGCCAGAATCGGGTTGAGCATGATCGGCATGCCGAAAATCACCGGTTCGTTGATATTGAACAGGCCGGGGCCGAAGGAGAGTTTGGCGATCTCGCGCATCTCTTTGCGTTTTGTCGCCAGCATAACCGCGCTGAGCAGGCCGATAGTCAGGCCCGATCCCCCAATGCTCATATAGACATCCCAGAAAGGCATGGTGATGATATTAGGCGCCTCTTTGCCCTGCTCGAAAGCATTCATATTGACCAGAATGGCTCCCAGCAGCAGCGGCTCACGAATGGGCTTAACCATCTGATTACCGTGGATGCCAATCACCCAGAACAGCTGCGCGACAAACATCAGCAGCAGAATGCCCCACAGGCTTTGCACCACAGACTCCAGCGGCTCCTGCACCACTTTGTAGACCGCATCATAGAGGTACATGCCGGTAAAACGATGGAAGACAAAGCCAAAGGTGGCGATAGCAGAGACGGTAATGATCGCCGGGATCAGTGCGGAGAAAGAAGCGGCAACGTTAGGCGGAACGGTATCGGGCATTTTAATTTTCAGCCGATCGACATTCTCCAGCCGGCAGTAGATCTCCACCGAAAGAATGGCGATAAACATGCCCAGGAACAGGCTTTTGGTATCGGAAAACTGCTTGGCCAGCACATCGGTTACCAGCTGCATCTGCCCGTCAACCAGCATGGTGAGCGTGGTTGGCGTAACGGCAATAAAACAGATAATGGCTAACAGGCCGGGAAACAGCGTTTTGATGCCGTTGATTTTGCCCAGCTCAATGCCGATCAGGAATACCGCGCCGATGTTAAGAAAGCTCAGCGTTGCATAGTTGATGCTGGTGGTGATCGGCTTCAGTTCGGCAAGGAAGGAGAGCGCCGCGAAGCCGGCAAGGCCATTTTTACTGTCCAGCACCATATTTGAAATCAGTACGGAGAAGGCGCCAACGATAATCACCGGCATCAGCGTGATAAAGGACGCTTTAATCGCCATGATGTAGCGGTAGCTGTTGAATTGGGTAGCAAAACTACCCAAAGAGTCAATAAGCCGATCCTGTAGAGACATGCGTAATACCCTCAGAGGTAAGTGATAAGGCATTCCAGTATTTTTGTGGCCTGATGAATATCCCTGCTCGTGGCATACCAAAAGTAGCGAAACTCACCTTATTTTCTGTGATAAGTCTCCCAGAAGTGGATATTGGTATTCCGATAGGATGAATACTTATTATTTGGTATACCAATAACGGAGGCTGTAATGGATTTTGAACAAACCATGATGACGCTGCTGATCAGCGCGGGGGAAGCCCGCTCTCATGCGATGGGCGCCATTCAGTTCGCCCGTAAACGAGAGTGGCTACAGGCGGAACAAGCGCTGGCAGCCTCGCTGGAAGCCTCTAAAGAGGCACATAAGATCCAGACTGAATTGATTGGGGCCGATGAAGGGTGTGGCAAAGTGCCGGTGACGCTGATCCTGGTGCATGCGCAGGATCACCTGATGACGGCGATGCTGTGCCGCGATCTGGCGGAAGAGATCGTGCTGCTGAGAAAAGAATTATTTGGGTAAAGATCGCCTTGTGATCAAGGGCTGGCTTAATGAGAGGGTAAAAAGCCAGCCCGGATCACAGAGTGATAAAGGCTCTTACTGCTCCAGCGCCAGCAGCTCCTGGATGGTCTGCGGACGGCGGATCTGGCGCGGCTTACCGTCTTCAAACAGCACTTCCGGCAGCAGCGGGCGGCTGTTGTAGTTTGATGACATCGAGGCACCGTAAGCGCCGGTATCATGGAATACCAGGTAATCACCCGGTTTTACCGCCGGTAGCGCACGGGTTTCCACTTTCCCCCCTTCCAGCTGGGTAAAGACATCGCCCGATTCACACAGCGGCCCGGCCACTACGCTCTCAAGGGTATGCTGCTCGTCCAGCTCGCGGCCATCGCCTGCCATTGCCGAAATATGGTGATAACTGCCGTACATTGCCGGACGCATCAGATCGTTAAAGCCTGCATCCACCAGCACGAAGTGACGGCTGCCCATCTGCTTCACCGCCCGCACTTTGGAGACCAGCACGCCAGACTCTGCCACCAGGAAACGCCCTGGCTCAATCTCTAACTTCACCGCATGGCCCAGGTGCTGCGCCACCCGCTCACGCGCGGCGTTCCACAAGCCGAAATAGTGCCCGGTATCGATCGCCTCTTCGCCAAAGCGATAGGGAACCGACAACCCGCCGCCCGCCGATATCGCTTCCAGATCCTGACCGAAGCTGATCACCTGACTGACCATCGCCTCACAGACCTGCTGCAAATGGCCATAATCCACGCCTGAACCAATATGCATATGAATGCCAACCAGCTTCAGCCCGTGGCGCTGGAGTGCCGCCAGCGCCAGCGGTAAATCGCTGTACCAGATGCCATGCTTGCTGTTTTCGCCACCGGTATTGGTTTTCTGGCTGTGACCGTGCCCAAAGCCGGGGTTAACGCGCAGCCAGACCGGATGCCCGGCAGACACTTCCCCCAGCTGATTAAGCATGTCCACCGAACCGGCATTTACCGGGATCTTCAGCTCAACCAGACGCGCCAGCGTAGGCTCATCAATAACATCGGCCGTAAAGACAATTTCATCGCCGCCCGGCTGAAAACCGGCCACCAGCGCACGCTCAATTTCACCTAAAGAGACCGAGTCCACTTTGACGCCCGCAGCATGCATCAGGCGCAGAATATGAATATTCGAGCAGGCTTTCTGCGCAAAACGCACCACGTCAAACTGCTGGAGCTGTGCGATGCGCCCGGCGATGATGCTGGCATCGTAAGCCCAGACAGGCCCGCCATAGTGCTGAACCAGCGGCAGAAGATTATCACGGGTCAGCGCGGTGTCGGGATTGTTGAGTAAGCGTGGCATAAGGAGTCTCCTGAAGAATATCGGCTTATTACGCCACAAGCAAAGCAGCATGAAAAATATCTGTTTTAACAGAGTCTATTCATCCATGATATGGGTTTACCTGTTCTGCGGGAGCTGAATATGGCGGGCATTACGCTGCGACATATCGAAATTTTCCATGCCGTGGTTACCACCGGTAACCTCACAGAGGCCGCTGCGCTGTTACATACCTCACAACCTACGGTAAGCCGCGAGCTTGCCCGCTTTGAGAAGCTGGTGGGGCTGAAGTTGTTCGACCGGGTTCGCGGCCGCCTGCAACCTACCGTACAGGGGCTGCGTCTTTTCGAAGAGGTACAGCGTTCCTGGTATGGGCTGGACAGAATTATCAGCGCCGCAGAGGGGCTGCGGCAGTTTCGCCAGGGCGAACTCTCCGTGGCCTGCCTGCCGGTGTTCTCACAGTCGCTGCTGCCGCTTTTTTGCCAGCCGTTTTTGCAGCGTTATCCCGAGGTCAGCCTGAATATTATTTCGCAGGAATCCCCGCTGCTGGAGGAGTGGCTCTCTGCGCAGCGTTACGATCTGGGGCTGACGGAAACCAGCCAGACGCCTGCCGGCACCGGGCGCACTGAGCTGTTTACCGGCAATGAAGTCTGCGTTCTGCCTGAAGATCATCCGCTGGCGGCAAAAGCGTGCCTCAGCCCGGACGATTTCGCCGGACAGGACTACATTAGCCTGTCACGCAACGACAGCTATCGTCAGCTGCTGGATACGCTGTTTCAGGAGCAGGGAGTTCAGCGCAGAATGGTGCTGGAAACGCACAGCGCGGCATCGGTATGTTCAATGGTAAGGGCGGGAGTTGGGGTGTCGATAGTGAACCCGCTGACAGCCCTGGATTATGCTGGCAGCGGAGTCGCCATCAGGCGGTTCAGCATTGCGGTGCCTTTTACGGTCAGCCTTGTCCGGCCACGGCACCGCCCTTCTTCTGCGCTGGTTGAGGCTTTCTGCGCACATTTGCACGCCGATATCAGCCTGGTTAACCAGCGTCTTGATGCGCTGTTGCGTTAAGCGTTAGCGGGTTGCGCCTGACCACGGGAAGGCCGGAAGGTGATCAGACAGATTACCAGCCCGCCCGCCGCCAGTATGGCCGCGACTACCGGTACGGCAGTAAGGCCATAACCGCTGCCAATCACCGCGCCGCCAGCCCAGGCACCAAAGGCGTTGCCCACGTTAAACGCCGAGATATTCAGCGTAGAAACCAGATTCGGCGCCTCTTTGCCGTGGCGAACCACGTTAATCTGTAGGCCAGGCACGGTGGCAAAGGTCGCCATCGCCCACAGGAACAGCGTGAGTTCCGCCAGCCACAGCGCATGGCTGGTCCAGCTGAAGATCAGAGAGAAAACCGCAATAAGCGAAAAGCTGAGGATCAGGCTGAGCGACAATTTTCTGTCCGCCAGTTTGCCCCCCAGGATATTGCCTGCCGTCAGGCCGCCGCCAATCAGGAACAGCGTCCAGCTTACCCCTTTGTCGCTGATCCCCGTGACCTGCAACAGCAGTGGCGCAATGTAGCTGAACAGGGCAAACATCGCCGCAGCAAAGAAGACGGTCATCAGCAGCGACAGCCACAGCTTGCCGTTGGCCAGCGCGTTGATCTCACTGGCCAGATGAACCGGCTTCTCATCCCGATTGGTCGGCAGGCTGACAATCAGCGAGATAAACGCCAGGATGCCAATCACAGAGACGCCCCAGAAGGTGGCGCGCCAGCCAAACAGCTGACCAAACCAGGTGCCGAGCGGGACGCCCAGCACGTTAGCCAGCGTCAGGCCGGTGAACATCAGCGCCACCGCTGAAGCCTGTTTGCCCGGTGCAACCAGGCTGGCTGCCACCACGGCACCGATGCCAAAGAAAGCGCCGTGACAAAGCGCCGTAATAACGCGGGCGGCCATCAGCAGGTTGTAGCTGTAAGCCAGCGCGCAGAGCACGTTGCCGATAATGAAAATCACCATCAGCAGCATCAGCGTGCGTTTACGCGGCAGTTTTGCCGTCAGCAGCGCCATGATTGGCGCACCAATCGCCACGCCCAGCGCATAACCGCTGATCAGCCAGCCCGCAGAGGGAATAGAGACCTGCAAATCCCCCGCGACCTCCGGCAGCAAACCCATAATAACAAATTCCGTGGTACCGATAGCAAAAGCACTCAGCGCCAGCGCCAGTAAAGAGACAGGCATGTCAGACTCTCCAGACAGGTCGACAAAATAGAAAGACAGCGCAACAGGCGTTCTGCGGTGCTGAAGGGAAATTAAAATTTGATCCAGATCACATCAGCAATTAAAGCACAGCTCTCCTCAGGCGGAAACAGCCTGAGCATCAAAGGACTATTGCCTGGCAGGCAATAGTCAGAGAAAGGGGAAATTCTGCGAATAAAATCCCGTCAATTCGCTCAGGAAAAGAGCACGCTGCCTTTTTTACGCAATCTTTCGCCACTAAAATTTGCTTCAGAAGCCCATAACATCATACTTTCTCAAGACTCGCCCTTAACAGGGAGCGGCATTGCTCAGCGCTAAAAGGGATGCCTGATAATCTCCGGGCTGTGGGTTTATGCAAAAGCATTAAAGATTTGCCTTAAGGTGCCGATAAGATACAAGAGATTAAGAGGCGTTTTCTGGTGCTGTACTTAAGCAATTCATTACCGAGGAGTAGCGATGCGACGTGCTATCTGCCTGCTTGCCCTGCTTGTGGGCGGCTGTTCAGTGGGAAAATATGAGTACAGCAAAGAAGCGGAAAAGCGCGTAGATATGACGGTCACGGGTATTCCTACCGTGCTTGGCGTGGGCACGCTCGGCACCACTATACCGCTCACGCCTGACTACAGCCTGACCGCCGCACACGTAGCAAAGTTTTCTCTCTATCGCGTTAAATCTTACCATCCTGAATGTGACCTGGCCGTGGTTTACCACAAGAACGGCAACGTCGCGCCGCCCCATTTCCGCAACGGCCTTATTGGCGATAAGATCAACCTTTATGGCTACAGTTTTATCTCCGCGATGCCAGTGGCTTCCAGCGGTACCAATCTGGTGAACACCGGGTTGAAGAACGACTGGAATAAGGTGAGCTGCGTAGTGGTGGCATCTGATGCGGGCGTGGTAAAAGGCATGTCCGGCGGCGCGGTCTATAACGCTTCCGATGATTCAATTGGCGGCGTTATAGTGGGTTACTCAAACCGCATCAACGATCTGAAATCGGGCAAATTGCTCTATAAAGATGTCTCTTTGTACGTGCCCTATGCACGATTCAAAGCCTGGCTGGATGAGGCTGTCAAATCCTGATTGTGCACTTCTTTCCCCGCACCTTTACTCTCTGCTAGCCCGCATTTTTATTCAGTTTATCCGGCAGTCCGTTATGGTCACCAAACTGCTGCTCAGGGGGATTTTCCCAGCGGTCTTCCCTGGTGGCTTCATAAACAGGATTAAGGGGATAATGAATCTGGTTTTCCGCTTTATTGGCTTCCCCTACCACTATTAATCGAGCTTCTTCACTGCTGTTATTGATAAACGTATGGCAGAGGCCGGTTCCTGCGGGAAAGCCCACCGAGTCACCTGCTTTAAGGGGGTAAAGCTCACCGTTAATCCATGCATCCGGCGTCCCTTCCACTACAAATACAAACTCTTCTTCAGCACTTTCAGCATGCGGGTAGGAGGTCCGACGGCCGGGCAACAGCCGGATATGATGAATGCCAAGCCGGGTCAGACCCAGCGTTCTGGCCAGCGGCGCACCTATCACCATCAGCTCATCGCTACCGGTGTAATGCTCGTTATCAGGCTGTTCCAGCTCCTGCCAGTGACGTATACAGTCCGGACGTGGTGTTGATTTCATGGCAATCCTTAATGCTTGAAGCTGCGGTTTGCAGTACTCACCACCTTAACGGAGGTGCTCATCCGCTGTCATGGAAAAATAAGGTATTCTGAGCGTAATTGCGCGGCGTAGCACAGCCTGAAATGTTACCCGGAGAGCAATGGATTGCTTAAGGAGGCTTAAAGCAGTATTTTTTACCTTTGAAAAGAGATACCGGTTATTCGTTTGTTGCTGGCTGGCTTCGGGGGTTTAGAATAATTCCTGTTACTGATTGTCGCCGCGCCGAAAAATACACTGACTCACTGGGAAACTAGCCGTTATGGAAAACGAAAGTTATGTTAATAGCGTTATAAAAAAACATCTTGAAACTAAGCTAAATGAGTTAGGTGATTTTACCTGGGCCTATGTTGTGCTTTCAAAAAACAATATGTCAATTTCTGCGCATGCAACAAATTATCCGGCCAAATGGGTTGAGCATTACCAGGAAAATAACCTGCACTTTACCGACCCGGTTGTTATTACCGCATTGAATCGTCTCACCCCCTTTTCATGGAATGAAAAAATAGCCCTCGCTGACCAATCGTTATTCTTGAGTATTTTTGAAAAGACGAAAATTTACGGCTACACTTTTGTTTTACATGATTATAAAAAGAACCTGGCCACCCTGAGTTTTATTATTAACCCTGATAAAAGAGAAGAAACAGAGCGCTCTATTAACCTGCATAAAGGCACTTTAGACCTGTTGCTCGCGTCAGTCCATGAAGAGTATCTGGCACTTATTTCTCTTGCCCAAAAGAATGCATCACACATCGTTAATGAAAATATATTTACCCCACGAGAAAACGAAATCCTTTACTGGGCCAGCGTTGGGAAAACCTACTCCGAAACCGGGACTATTTTGGGAATTAAAACCACTACCGTTAAATTTCATATGTCCAATATTGTCAAAAAACTGGGGGTAACAAATGCAAGGCATGCTGTGCGCCTCGGCATTGAACTCCACCTGGTGCGACCCGTTAGTTAATCTCTAAAGATTTAAGACAGACAGGGGCCGCTGATTTAATTCCAGTCAGAACAGTAAGCTTTAAGCATAATGATACCTGTAAAAAAATTCAGACATAGCCTGATAAAACAGGTGGATGCTCTTAACTCATTATGCCGGGACTGGAGGATGATATTATCTTTTCCTGCTGAACGGTAGCACTCAGTCAATAATATAAAAAATACATTGCATATACTATAAACCTGCATGACTTTTATATTAGTGATGGGGACGCCGGGCTGAAAAACAATTTAAGGCTGCTTTAAAAATATTGATATCAATAAACGGATATAATGTAGAAAAGGGGCGAATCGCTTCGCCCCTTACAACGCTTATTGCAGCAAACTTACTTACCGGTCGGACGCAATGCCGGGAAGAGGATCACATCACGGATGGTGTGGCTGTTAGTAAACAGCATCACCATACGGTCAATCCCGATACCCAGACCCGCCGTTGGCGGCAGGCCATGCTCCAGCGCGGTCACGTAGTCTTCGTCGTAGAACATCGCTTCGTCGTCCCCGGCATCCTTCGCATTCACCTGCTGAAGGAAACGCTCAGCCTGATCCTGCGCATCGTTCAGCTCGGAGAAGCCGTTACCGATTTCGCGGCCGCCGATAAAGAATTCGAAGCGGTCGGTGATTTCCGGATTATCGTCGTTACGACGCGCCAACGGAGAAACTTCCGCCGGGTATTCGGTAATAAAGGTCGGCTGGATCAGATGGCTTTCAGCGGTCTCTTCGAAGATTTCCGTCACGATACGGCCCAGACCCCAGCTCTTCTCAATTTTAATGCCCAGCGACTGCGCAATGGCGGCGGCTTTGTCAAAATCGTCGAGATCGGCCAGATTGGTTTCCGGACGGTATTTCAGAATCGCTTCTTTCATCGTCAGCTTTTCAAACGGCTTGCCGAAATCAAACTCCTGTTCGCCGTAAGGGACTACGGTGGTGCCCAGCACATCCTGCGCCAACGTGCGGAACAGGCTTTCAGTGAGTTCAATCAGATCGCGGTAGTCCGCATACGCCATATAGAGTTCCATCATGGTGAACTCTGGGTTATGACGTGGCGAGATACCTTCGTTACGGAAGTTACGGTTGATTTCGAAGACGCGATCGAAACCGCCCACTACCAGACGCTTCAGATAGAGTTCCGGCGCAATACGCAGGTACATATCGATATCGAGCGCATTGTGGTGAGTGATAAACGGACGAGCAGACGCACCGCCAGGGATCACCTGCATCATCGGCGTTTCCACTTCCATAAACTCGCGACCCACCATAAAGCTGCGGATACCCGCCATGATTTGTGAGCGAATTCTGAAGGTTTTACGCGACTCTTCGTTAGCGATCAGGTCCAGATAACGCTGACGGTAACGCGTCTCCTGGTCTGCAAGACCGTGGAACTTGTCCGGCAACGGGCGCAGGGCTTTGGTCAGCAGACGCAGCTCGTTACAGTGGACAGAAAGCTCACCGGTTTTGGTTTTGAACAGTTTGCCGCGAGCGCCGACGATATCGCCAAGGTCCCACTTTTTGAACTGCTCGTTGTAGATCCCTTCCGCCAGATCGTCGCGGGAAACGTAGAGCTGGATGCGGCCACCGACGTCCTGCAAGGTCACGAATGAGGCTTTACCCATGATGCGGCGGGTCATCATACGACCGGCTACGCTCACTTCCACGCCCAGAGATTCAAGCTCTTCGTTCTCTTTTGCATCAAACTCAGCATGCAGCTGCTCTGAAATACTGTCACGACGGAAATCGTTAGGGAACGCCACGCCATTTTCGCGCAGCGCGCTGAGCTTCTCGCGACGTGCTTTCAGTTCATTGTTAAGCTCAAGTGCGACATCAGCGCTCTGCGGTTGTTGTTCAGACATGTCAGTTCCTTATAGACCGGCTTTCAAGCTGGCTTCAATAAAACGGTCCAGATCGCCATCCAGCACCGCCTGGGTGTTACGGGTCTCTACACCGGTACGCAAATCTTTGATACGGGAGTCATCCAGCACATAGGAGCGGATCTGGCTTCCCCAGCCGATATCGGATTTGTTATCTTCCAGCGACTGTTTCTCAGCATTTTTCTTCTGCATTTCCAGCTCGTACAGCTTCGCCTTCATCTGCTTCATCGCCTGGTCTTTGTTTTTATGCTGAGAGCGATCGTTCTGGCACTGAGTCACGGTATTGGTGGGAATGTGGGTAATACGCACCGCCGACTCGGTCCGGTTAACGTGCTGACCACCCGCGCCCGAAGCACGGTAAACGTCAATACGCAGATCCGCCGGATTGATTTCGATATCAATATCGTCGTCCACTTCCGGGTAAACAAACGCGGAACTGAAGGAAGTATGACGGCGGCCACCGGAGTCAAACGGACTTTTACGTACCAGGCGGTGAACGCCGGTTTCGGTGCGCAGCCAGCCAAACGCATAATCGCCCATGATACGCAGCGTGGCGGATTTGGTGCCAGCCACTTCGCCTTCGGACTCTTCAATGATTTCCGTTTTGAAGCCTTTCGCTTCTGCCCAGCGCAGGTACATGCGTACCAGCATGCCCGCCCAGTCCTGGGCTTCGGTGCCGCCGGAACCGGCCTGAATGTCGATATAGCAGTCGGCGCTGTCATACTCCCCGGAGAACATGCGGCGGAACTCCAGCTCACCCAGCTTTTTGTCCAGCAGGTCGAGTTCGGCGATCGCTTCGTTGAAGGTCTCTTCATCGTCTGCTTCAACGGCCAGCTCAAGCAGGCCAGAGACATCTTCCAGCCCCTGCTCCATCTGATCCAGCGTTTCGACAATCGCTTCCAGCGAGGAGCGCTCTTTGCCCAGCGCCTGGGCGCGTTCAGGCTCGTTCCATACGTCCGGCTGTTCCAGCTCGGCGTTAACTTCTTCTAAGCGTTCTTTCTTGGCATCGTAGTCAAAGATACCCCCTGAGAACGCTACTGCGCTCAGAGAGATCCTGAATTCGGTTCTTTACCGGATTAATTTCAAACATGATAAGAATCTTTTAGGACATGAATGTAACTGAGCAGTTTAACCGAATTTGCCGACGGATTGTAGCGCTGAAGAGGAGGCAATTTGCGTCTCAGGGAGTAAGAAACCGCCTCAGCAGGCCACTGACCGGAAGCAGGCGGCGCAAAGGCGGATTTCGTTCAAAGAGCAGGGATAAGCCAGGCCTAGAGCGGCCAGAGCTTTTCAATAATCAGCTGGACGCTGCGGTTGCCGCGAAACTCATTGATGTCGAGCTTATAAGCCAGTTCAACCTGCTTCACGCTGGGGTCTGGCCAGAGCGCAGTATCCACGTTGAAGGCGATGCCATCCAGCAGCGGGCCGCCGCCCAGAGGTTCGATCATCACTTTCAGATGGCGCTCGCCTACCAGCCGCTGCTGGATAAGCTTAAATTTGCCGTCAAACTGCGGTTCCGGGAAAGCCTGGCCCCAGGGACCGGCCTCACGCAGCAGTTCCGCCGTTGGCAGCGTCAGTTCCCGAGCCATCAGCTCGCCGTCTGACCAAACCACGCCCTGTAGCGCTTCTTTGTCCAGCCATTCACCCACCAGATCGCCAAAGTGCTGGCGGAACTCGGCAAATTTCGCCTCTTCCAGCGACAGACCCGCTGCCATGGCGTGGCCGCCAAATTTAATAATCAAGCCGGGGTGGAGCGTATCCAGCCGCTCCAGCGCATCACGCATATGCAGCCCGGCGACAGAGCGCCCGGAGCCTTTCAGCGTACCGTCGCCCGCCGGTGCGAAAGCGATGACCGGACGGTGAAAACGCTCTTTCAAACGAGAGGCCAGGATGCCCACCACGCCCTGGTGCCACTCGGGATGGTACATCGCAATACCCAGCGGCAACGCTTCGCTGCTGCGCTCCAGCGCGTCACACAGCGCCAGCGCTTCCCGCTGCATGCCCTGCTCAATCTCTTTACGGGTCTGGTTCAGCGCGTCCAGCTCACTCGCCAGCATCCGGGCCTGAGCAATGTCTTCGCTCAGCAGCAGCGCCACGCCAACAGACATATCGTCCAGCCTGCCCGCCGCGTTCAGCCGTGGGCCAAGCGCAAAGCCTAAATCACTGGCCGCCAGCTGACGGGGATCGCGGTTAGCAATTTCCAGCAGCGCTTTAATGCCGGCACGGCATTTTCCGGCACGAATACGGCTCAGCCCCTGCCAGACCAGAATACGGTTATTGGCATCCAGCGGCACCACATCCGCCACCGTACCCAGCGCCACCAGATCCAGCAGTTCCGCCAGGTTAGGCAACACTTCTGCCCCGCTGTCGCGCAGCCGCGCGCGCAGCGCCAGCATCAGATAGAACGCCACACCCACCCCTGCCAGCGAGCGTGAAGGGAAAGTGGAGTCGGCCAGATTGGGATTGACGATCGCTTCCGCATCCGGCAGCGTTTCGCCGGGAAGGTGGTGATCGGTAACCACCACGGCAATGCCCTTCTCGTGCGCCAGCGTCACGCCAGCATGGGAAGAGATGCCGTTATCCACGGTAACAATCAGCTGCGCGCCCCTGGCGGCGGCCTGCTCAACCACTTCAGGACTCAGGCCATAGCCATCATCAAAACGGTTAGGCACCAGATATTTGACGTTGCGTCCGCCCATGCTGCGCAGCGCGAGAACGGCCAGCGCGGTACTGGTCGCGCCGTCGGCGTCAAAGTCCCCCACAATCATGATGCAGAGGTTATCCGCAATGGCTTTTTGCAGGATCTCTGCCGCTAACTCAATGCCCGACAGAGAGTGAAAAGGATGCAGGTTTTTCGCCCCGCGCTCCAGTTCACTGGCATGCAGAACCCCACGATGCTGATAGAGACGACGCAGCAACGGATGGAGTTCATCGGGGAGCTTAGCCCCTTCCACCGCCACACGACGGCGGAGTTCAGTTTGGCTCTTCACTAGCCCTGACCACCCGCTTTCTGGCTATCCAGCAGCTGTTTCATCTCCTGCGGCCCCTGGTAACCTGGGATCATCATCCCGTTTTGCAGCAGCATGGCTGGCGTGCCCTGAATGCCGTAAAGGATGCCCAGCTTGTAATGTTGTGAAAGGTCGATTTTGCAGTCGATGGGCGACACTTCCCCGCCGTTCATGGCGGTGCTGAACGCTTTTTTAGGGTCTGCGGCGCACCAGACGGATTCCATGTTTTTCGCAACCTGACCATTCATGCCTTCACGCGGGAAGGCAAGGTAACGCACGGTGATGCCCAGCGCGTTATAGTCAGCCATTTGAGAGTGCAGCTTGCGGCAGTAGCCACAGGTGATGTCGGTGAACACGGTGATCACGTGCTGCTCTTTTGGCGCTTTGTACACGATCATCTCGCTGCTTAACGCTTCCACTTTCTTCTCAAGCAGTTTGTTGGTGACATTGACCGGCTGGCCACCGCTGACATCGTACAGCGGTCCCTGAATAAACTGTTTGCCATCTTCAGTGACATACAGCACGCCGCTCTCTGTCAGCACGGTTTTCATTCCGGGCAGAGGCGAAGGTTGGATCTCAGTCTGCTGTAAACCCAACTTTTTCAGTGATTGCTGGATCGCCGCGTCATCCGCATGCGCAAGGCCGCTGACGGCGGTCATCAGCAAAGTCAGTAACAGGTAATGCTTTTTCATCGGGTTATCCTTAGCCTTTTTCTCTCTCCCCGCTTCAGGCGCGAGGATGATGCTGTTGATGTAACTGACGCAGCCGCTCGGTGGCGACATGCGTATAAATCTGGGTGGTGGAGAGATCGCTGTGCCCTAAGAGCATCTGTACGACACGCAAATCGGCCCCATGATTCAGTAAATGGGTGGCGAAAGCGTGGCGCAACACGTGCGGCGAAAGCTTCTCACTGTCGATCCCTGCCAGTGTGGCGTAATGTTTGATGCGATGCCAGAAAGTTTGCCTGGTCATCTGCCGGGCGCGACTGCTGGGAAACAGGATATCCAGCGTCTGACCGTTCAGCAGCCAGGGGCGGCCATACTCCAGATAGTGCTCCAGCCAGTGTACCGCTTCTTCTCCCAGCGGCACCAGGCGCTCTTTATCCCCTTTACCAATCACCCGCACCACGCCCTGGCGCAGGCTGACATTGTTTAACGTCAGGCTGACCAGCTCGGTAACGCGCAGTCCGGTGGCATAAAGCAGCTCCAGCATCGCCTTGTCCCGCAGCTCAAGAGGCTCTTCAGTGCTGGGTGCCTGTAGCAGGCGGTCTATCTGAGCCTCACTGAGATCTTTCGGCAGACGCTGGGGCAGCTTTGGCGAAGCGAGCAGCGCGCTGGGATCGTCCTCGCGAAGCTTTTCACGGTAGAGGTACTGAAACAGCCGACGCATGGCGCTCAGCAGCCGGGCAGAACTGGTGGCCTTATAACCGCCCTCGATCCTTTCTGCCAGAAAAGCCTGTAGATCGACCGCATCCACGCGCAACAAATTTGTCGCATTGTGCGCTAACCACCCCGCCAGTGACATCAAATCCAGGCGATAAGAAGCCACAGTATTTTCGGCCAGATTGCGCTCTATCCACAAGGCATCAAGAAATTGCTCAATCAGATCGTTGTCCTGCACGTCATCCCCTTTTGCTCGCTGCGGCTGCCGCATTACGCCGCTGAGGCTCAATTCTGATATAATCCGCGCCATTGCACCAAGTAAATTGAGTTATCGGATATGAATATCGGGCTTTTTTATGGTTCCAGCACCTGCTACACCGAAATGGCAGCAGAGAAAATCCGCGATTTTATCGGCGACGATCTCGTTACGCTGCACAACCTGAAAGATGATTCGCCCCAGCTGATGGAGCAGTATGACATGCTGATCCTCGGCATTCCGACCTGGGATTTCGGCGAACTACAGGAGGACTGGGAAGCGATCTGGACCGAGCTGCCTGGCCTGAACCTGGAGGGCAAAATTGTCGCGCTCTACGGCATGGGTGACCAGGGCGAATACAGCGAATGGTTTTTAGACGCGCTGGGTATGCTGCATGAGGTACTGGCCCCTTCCGGCGTGAAGTTTGTCGGCTACTGGCCCAATCAGGGGTATGAGTTCACCAGCCGCAAGCCGCTGACGCCGGATGGCAGCCATTTTGTCGGCCTGGCGCTGGATGATATCAATCAGTTTGAGGCCACCGATGAGCGCATCGCCCAGTGGTGTGAGCAGATCCTCACCGAAATGGCCGACGCGCTGTAGTCCAAAGGCTGCAAAGAGAGAAGCTTTTGCCGCGCAGGCTATAGAGCCAACCGCGCCAGCGTAGCGGCTTTTCGGTAATGCTGAGTTGCTGCGCCACTATCGCCATGCCGGGTGGTGCGGCCGATACTGCTTATGATGCCCGTTGCCATCCTTGAATGGCGGTTTTATCTCTCGGGCAGCAGATGCTGACGCAGCAGGCGCCACTCTTCTTCATCCATGCTGTCCCGACAGAGCCACAGCTTCTCTTTCTCGCCCGCCGCTGAGCGCAACGCCAGCAGCATAGCCTGTCGGCTCATCCAGGGACGGCCGCAGATCTGCCACCGCTTCTGTCGCCACTGAAGCTGACCAGCCTCCAGCAGCGCGATCTCTCCTTCCCGGCCACGGATCCGGCGCTGACTGCGTACGCATTCAAACACCACCAACGTCAGCAACAGCATCCACACCAAGGTCAGACGTGCAGGCCAGGGCGCCAGCAGCAGTGCAAGGATTGCGGTGCCATGCAGCAGCAGAGAAACCCATTGAGCAAGCCAGGAGACCCGCAGGTCAGAGTGCCACAGGGCCACGTTGCTGATTTCGCTGTTGAATCAAGGTCACTATCTGCTTCAGCTCAGCGTCATCCGGCTCGCCATGATTCATCAGCCAGTTAAAGAGGTCCGGATCCGGGCTTTCCAGCAGGCGGATAAACTGCTGTTTCTCCTGGTCGGTCAGGGAATCATACTCATACTTGAAGAACGGCATGATGGCGATATCCAGTTCCAGCATGCCTCGGCGGCACGCCCAGTGAACCCGTGCTTTGTTATTAATATCCATTTTATCCATCGTCAGTGAGTCACACATTGCGGCTAGTGTAGCGCTTTTTTGTTCGCTTGTTGATGACGCCGTGCTGAGGTTGCGGGCTGTCTTCAAACGCGTCCACTTTTGTTGCAGGGTTATCAAGCGATTTGTGCCGCATTTTCCGGAAACAGGTTGCAAAGCCAGGTGGCTCTTTTAACATGAAGCATATAGTTCCTCTATTCAGGATGGATGCATGCCAACACTCTCTTTCCCCCCTCGTTACCCTACGGCGGCCTCACGCCTGCCGCTTACGCTTATCTCTCTGGAAGAGTGGGCGCTGGTTAATGTGACTGGCGCTGACCACATCAGCTATTTGCAGGGTCAGGTGACGCTGGACGTCGCCGCGCTGGCGGAGAATGGCCATCTCCCTGCTGCCCATTGTGATGCCAAAGGCAAAATGTGGAGTAATCTGCGTCTCTTTCACCGTGGGGAAGGCCTGGCCTATCTGGAGCGCCGCAGCCTGCGCGACAACCAGATCAGCGAGCTGAAAAAATATGCCGTCTTTGCCAAAGTCACTATCGAAGCGGATGAAGAAGCCGTGCTGCTGGGCGTCGCCGGTTTTCAGGCCCGCGCTGCGCTCAGCGGCTTCTTTACAGCGCTGCCGGATGCCGAAAACCCGGTGGTGCAGCAGGGCGACAGCACCCTTTTATGGTTTGGCACGCCGGCAGAACGTTTCCTGCTGGTGACCAGCCGCGAACAGGCGCAAAGCCTGCGCCAGAGCCTGGAAGGCGAAGCGCAGTTAAATGACAGCACCCAGTGGCTGGCGTTAAATATCGAAGCAGGCTTGCCGGTAATTGACGCTGTTACCAGCGCCCAGTTTATTCCTCAGGCCACTAATCTACAGGCGCTGGACGCTATCAGCTTTAAAAAAGGCTGTTATACCGGCCAGGAGATGGTTGCCCGCGCTAAATTCCGCGGTGCCAATAAGCGCGCGCTTTACTGGCTTGCAGGCAGCGCCGGACGCGTCCCCGCGGCCAATGACTCGCTGGAAATGAAACTGGGAGAAAACTGGCGCCGTACCGGCACCATTCTTTCAGCCTGTCAGTTAGACAATGGTGAAGTCTGGGTTCAGGCGGTGTTAAACAACGATCTGGAGCCGGATACGGAACTGCGTGTGCAGGGAGATGAGGGCGGCAAACTGACTATTCAGCCGTTACCTTACTCGCTGAGCGAGTAAACAGAACAGGAGCCTTCCGGCTCCTGTTTTCACATCACATAGAGATAGATCGCCAGAAAATGGCACAGGCTGCCGCCCAGTACAAACCCATGCCAGATGGCGTGGTTATAGGGGATGCGCTTCATCACATAGAAAATCACCCCCAGCGAATAGGTTACTCCTCCCGCTGCCAGCAACCAGATCCCGCCCGGTGAGAGTTTCATCGCCAGTTGATACACCACAATCAGTGAGAGCCAGCCCATCAGTAAATAGGTGATGACGGAGAGCGCCTCAAAGCGATGAATAAATGCCAGCTTAAAGATCACGCCAATCAGTGCCAGACTCCAGATCACCACCATCAATCCGTGTGCCAGCGGTGACTGCAACCCCACCAGCAGAAAAGGGGTGTAGGTACCGGCAATCAAAATATAGATAGCGCAGTGATCCAGCCTCTTAAGCCAGAATTTCGCACGCGGGTTCGGGATGGCGTGATAGAGCGTGGAAGCCAGATAGAGCAGAATAATACTGCCGCCGTACAGACTGTAGCTGACGATAGCCAGGGTGCCAGCCTTTGCCTCTGTGGCCTGCGTCAGCAGCAGTACCAGTCCTATAATGCCTAACAGTAAACCAATGCCGTGGCTGATGCTGTTCGCCACCTCTTCAGCCAGTGAATAGCCTTGTTCTGATATAACTTTTTCCGTCATGAAGCCTTCTCTCCATACCCTGAAAGGGCCTGAATAATAGTTGAGTCCACTCGACCTCTGTTACACAGAGCGGGCCAGGCCAGCAGTTTGAGCACGAATAGCCTAGCTGAGAATAATTTCAGAGTACAGGTGTAAGCTTAAAATAAAGCGTGACCGGGTGTAACCCACACTTTTAAGCGCGACCTGCGCAATCGTTTCCCTTACACTGGTTGCCAACTTTTTTTTGCAGGAAAATAACGAGGCCAGCGATGTCCGAGAGCGTATCCGCCGTTGATTTCGGTGAAATGACAGAGGTTATTCAGTTCCTGATGGAGTTGGATAAATTAAAAAGCGTCGAGCGCCGTACCCGGCTGATTGGCAATTCCCGCTACGAAAACTCTGCCGAGCACAGCTGGCAGCTGGCAGTGGCGGCGATGAGCCTGGCCCCCTACTCCGGCTCTGAGGTGAACGTGACGCGCGTGGTGCAGATGGCGCTGCTGCATGACGTGGTGGAAATCGATGCAGGCGACGTGATGGTTTATGACCTTGCGGCCCGCGACGCTATTCACGCTCAGGAAGTCGCCGCCGCCGACCGGATTTTCGCCCTGCTCCCCGATGCGCTGGGTAAAAAATTCCGCGCGCTCTGGGATGAATATGAAGCGGGTGAAACGCCAGACTCCCGCTTTGCGAACATGCTTGATCGCGCCCTGCCCGTTATCCAGAACCTGCATAACCAGGGACAAAGCTGGAAAGAGAACCATATCCGTCTGGAACAGGTGATCAGCCGCAATGTCGCCATTGAAAAAGAGTGGCCTGCGCTCTGGCACTACCTGAAACAGCATCTGGAACAGGCTCAGCAGCGGGGCTGGTTAATGTAGAAAAGGACCGGGGTGCGTACTGCTGCACCCCGGAACGCCATTTTGCGAGCAACTTCTCAGCTCTGGTAAAACGGCCACACCCTGAGATAAATTCTGCTAAGGTAGTGATTCTTCAGAATTTGAGCGCCGCTATGTTCACGCATCACACTCTCGCCACCCTGAATGCCCTGGAACTCCAGGTCTATAACTACGTGATTAAGAACCGCGATAAAGTGATGTACATGACCATTCGCGAGCTTTCCGATGCGGTGCAGGTTTCCACCACCACCGTGCTACGTTTCTGCCGTAAACTGCACTGTGATGGCTACTCTGAATTTCGTATTCGCTTCAGACTCTATCTGGAGCAGGAGCAGCATCAGCCCGCTTATTCTGGCGTGGGTGAACTTATCAGCTTTTTTAAAAGCATTAACAATGATGACTTTGAGCATCTGATCAATCGTGCCGTCGATCATCTGCTTCATGCGGAACGTATTATCTTTGTAGGCGCTGGCACTTCAGGAACGTTAGGAAAATATGGCGCCCGCTTCTTTTCTAATGTTGGAAAGTTCAGCAGTTATATCGATGACCCTTATTACCCTGTCAACAGCGATATGTATGAAAATGCCGTAGCGGTTATATTATCTGTCTCTGGCGAAACCCCGGAAATATTACGGTTAGCCAGCCAGTTCAGCCTGCATCACTGCCAGGTGATCTCTGTCACTAATAATGAAAATGCTTCGCTGGCAAAAATGGCTGACTTCAACCTTTCCTACCATATGCCACGGCTGCTGGTAGCGGATCAATATGACGTGACCACGCAGGTCCCCGTTATCTATATCTTAGAAACGCTTGGCCGCAGGCTGGCAGCGCGGCTTAAATAAAAACACCCTGTTTTTTCGATGTAACAAATTACGGAATCGCAAATTTGTTATATCGTGACATTCTTTATTTGCTTGATAAACTCGCCACAATAATAAAAACATCGCTTCAGAAAAGATTTACTTCAGAAGCTGAAATACCCTGGCGAGGAGAAGATCATGGCGTTGAATTTTGCTGAATCCGCAGTAGAGATCGTCAAGCTGGTCGGTGGTAACGATAACGTGATCAATATCACGCATTGTGCCACGCGGTTGCGATTTATATTAAAAGATGGCGGGAAAGTTAATAAGGAGCAATTAAAACGGGTAAAAGGGGTGATTACCGTTATCGAAGCGGGCGGCCAGCTTCAGGTGGTGATTGGTAACCATGTGGACGCCGCTTATCAGGAAGTGATAAAGCTGGTGAGCGTGGAGGAAAATGCGGCCATTTCCGCGCCAGACGTCGGCATTGTCAGCCGACTGATGGATATTATCTCCAGTATCTTTGCCCCTTTCCTCTACCCTCTTGCTGCCTGTGGCATTCTGCAAGGCCTGCTGTCACTGGTAACGGCGCTCGGCTGGATGGATCAGGCCAGTGGCGCATACCGTATTCTGAATTTTGTCTCCTGGACCGGCTTTACCTTTCTTCCGGTGCTGGTGGCCTTTACTGCCGCCAAAAAATTCAACGTTAACCCCTTCACCGCCGTGATTGCCGCCTGTGCGCTGGTCAGCCCTGACTATATGAATATGCTTACCGCCAACAAAATCATGCTGGCCAATTCTGCCGACCCGGCCCTGCAACTGCTGATGAAAGAGGCGGTCAGCAATCCGGAAACGGCCAGGATTCTGGCTGAGGTAGCTGGCGTTCCGGTGAATGCGCCAGCGCTTGATTTCTTCGGCCTTCCGGTGAAATACCTGAGTTATACCGCCTCGGTGATCCCGATCATTCTGATGGTCTGGATAATGTCTTACATTCAGCACTTTTGTGAGCGCGTGCTGCCGCTGGTGATCCGCAATCTTTTTACCCCGATGATTTGCCTGGCCATTATGGTGCCGCTGACGCTGCTGGCCTTTGGCCCGACAGGAAATGCGATTGGCGGCGCTATCGGCGGTATCTACAACACCCTTTACGATCTCAGTCCGGTGGTGGCCGGGTTTGTGGTGGGGGCACTCTGGATGCCGCTGGTCACGCTGGGGGTACACTGGGGAATTACGCCCGTCACCGTCGGGAACTACGCCACGCTGGGCTATGACACCTTTACCGCACTTCAGGCCTCCGCCGTGTTTGCCATGGCGGGGGCGACCTTTGGCGTCTGGCTTAAGTCAAAGGATCAGGAGATGAAGCGCGTTTCTCTTTCAGCAGGCTTAACGGCGCTGTTTGGCATCTCTGAACCGGCGCTGTATGGCGTGGCACTCCGGCTGAAAAAACCGATGTTGTGCGGCTGCCTGGCGGGCGCTATTGGCGGTTCGGTGGCGGGCTTCTTTAATGCCGTCTCCTGGAGCTACTGCCTGCCCGGCATTGCCGTACTTCCGGTCTTTTTCAAACAGGGGCATATGCCGCAATTTATCGGCTTTTTGCTCTCAGTCAGCATCGCCTTTGTGCTTGGTGCGGCGTTGACCTGGGTGGTTGGATTCAGCGAACGGCCAGGCACGCCAGATCAAGCAGAGAAGTTTAAGCCAGCCAGCGCCTGAATCAACGGGCGGAAATGGCGGCCCGACAGTTTAGTTAATCAGAAGGAGAGGATGAATGGGCAGAGATCAGCAGTTGCCAGCGGACTTTTTATGGGGTGGTGCCGTAGCCGCGCATCAGGTTGAAGGCGGTTGGGATCGGGATGGCAAAGGCATCAGTATTGCTGATGTTCTTTCCGGTGGCGCCCACGGCGTAGACAGGGTAATGACTGACGGCGTGCAGGAGGGCTTCAGTTACCCAAACCACCAGGCGGTGGAATTTTATTCCCACTATAAGCAGGATATTGCGCTGTTCGCGGAGATGGGATTTAAGTGTTTCCGCACCTCCATTGCCTGGAGCCGTATCTTTCCCAACGGCGATGAGCAGGAGCCTAATGAAGCGGGCCTACAGTTTTATGACGACCTGTTCGATGAGCTGCTAAAACACCATATTGAACCGGTCATCACGCTTTCTCATTTTGAGATGCCTTATCACCTGGTCAAAGCCTATGGCGGCTGGCTGAACCGCAAGGTGGTGGATTTCTTTGTACGGTTCAGCGAAGTGGTGCTGGCGCGCTATAAGCATAAAGTTAAGTACTGGATGACCTTTAACGAGATCAATAACCAGCGTAACTGGAAATATCCGCTCTTTGGCTACTGCTGCTCTGGCGTGGTGTTTACCGATCATGAAAAGCCTGAGCAGGCGATGTATCAGGTGCTGCATCATCAGTTTGTCGCCAGCGCGAAAGTGGTGAAACTCGGGCATGAGATCAACCCCGAGATGCAGATAGGCTGCATGATTGCCATGGTGCCGCTCTATCCCTGGTCCTGCCATCCGGATGATGTGATGCTTGCCCAGGAGGCGATGCGTGAACGTTACCTGTTTAGTGATGTGCATATGCGTGGCTATTATCCTTCCTATATCGTTAACGAGTGGGCGCGCAAGGGTTACCAGATTGATATGCAGCAGGGCGATGCGGAGATCCTGCTTGAGGGATGCGCCGATTATATTGGCCTGAGCTATTACATGAGTAATGTGGTGCAGGCGAGCGCCAGAGGAACGGGAAGCGCGGTATCAGGGTTTGAGGGCAGCGTGCCAAATCCTCATGTTAAGGCTTCTGACTGGGGCTGGCAGATCGATCCCGTTGGGCTGCGTTATTCGCTGGCCGCGCTCTATGAGCGCTATCAGAAACCGCTGTTTATTGTGGAAAACGGCTTCGGCGCTATTGATAAGCCGGAAGCTGACGGCCAGATTAACGATGACTACCGCATCGCCTATCTCAAAGCACATATCGAACAGATGAAGCTGGCTGTTTTTCACGATGGCGTTGAGTTGATGGGCTATACGCCCTGGGGCTGCATCGACTGCGTTTCGTTCACCACCGGCCAGTACAGCAAACGCTACGGCTTTATCCATGTTGATAAAAATGACGACGGCAGCGGCACGTTGAAACGATCGAAAAAGAAGAGCTTTGAATGGTATAAGCAGGTTATCGCCAGCAACGGCGCAGAGCTGTAGCCTCTTGTCACCGCCAGAGTTTATACACTCTGGCGGTGCCGGGCCGTAACCCGGTGTAAGCCGAAGCAGTAAATAAATCCTGAAGGTAGCGAGCAGCAATACCCGGTTTCTGTGCCGGTGTTGCCTGGCGTCTGCTGCTATCGTCCGCCTGCGGCATCAATAAAGGTACCGGTGATATAGGAAGCTTCGTCACTCAGCAGCCACAGAATAGCCTGAGCGATCTCTTCAGGCTGCCCGCCTCGCTGCATGGGTAAACCGGGAGCAACCCGATCCACTCTTCCGGGTTCGCCGCCATCGGCATGCATTTCCGTGTAGATTAAGCCAGGGCGTACGCCATTCACTCTGATGCCCTGAGCGGCTACCTCCAGCGAAAGCCCCGTGGTCAGCGTATCCATCGCGCCTTTTGATGCCGCATAATCGACATATTCACCCGGCGCACCAAGTCGCGCTGCCGCTGAGGAGACATTGACTATCGCGCCGCCCTCTCCTCCGTGGTGGTGAGCCATCCTTTTTACCGCCTCACGGCAGCAGATAAAACAGCCTGTCACATTCGTGGCAAAGACCCGATTGATCCGCTCAGCCGTCAGCTGCTCCACGCGGGTTTGCTGAAACAGGATCCCCGCATTATTCACCAGGGCACGAAGCTGACCCGGCTGTCGATCAATCTGTGCAAACATCGCCACGACCTGCTGCTCATCAGCAATATCAGCCTGCACCGCAAATGCCTGGCCACCCTGCTCTGTTATCAGCGCTACCACTTCTGCTGCCGCAGCGACATTCTGGCGATAATTTACCGCCACGTTGTATCCGCGCCGGGCCAGCAGTAAAGAAGTTGCCCGCCCGATCCCCCGACTGCCACCGGTTACTAACGCAATCTTCATCTTTTTCTCCATAAAAAAAGGGCACTTGCTGTGCCCTTTTAACTTTAGCCTGAAACGCCAGACTACTCGTATTCGCTCATCGGTACGCAGGAACAGAAGAGGTTACGGTCGCCGTAAACATCATCAAGACGCTTCACGGTTGGCCAGTATTTGTTGTCACTGCCTGCCGGGAACACCGCCAGCTCACGGCTGTAGGGATGGCTCCACTCGCCGACGATTTCCATCTGAGTGTGGGGGGAGTTAACCAGCGGGTTGTCATCCACAGGCCACTCTCCGTCCGCAACCCGGTCGATTTCCATACGGATCGCCAGCATGGCATCAATAAAGCGGTCCAGCTCGATTTTGCTCTCAGATTCCGTTGGCTCAACCATCAGCGTTCCCGCAACCGGGAAGGACATGGTTGGCGCATGGAAACCGTAGTCGATCAGGCGCTTGGCAATATCCAGCTCGCTGATACCGGTCTGTTCTTTCAGCGGACGAATATCCAGGATGCATTCATGCGCCACGCGGCCATCACGTCCGGTATAAAGGATGGGATAGGCTGATTTGAGACGGGTGGCAATGTAGTTGGCATTAAGAATAGCCACAGAGCTGGCCTGTTTCAGCCCTTCAGCACCCATCATGCGGATATACATCCAGCTGATCGGCAGAATCGAAGCGCTGCCAAAAGGTGCGGCAGAAACTGCGCCATTCTGCGTCAGTACACCTTCAATCTGCACCACGCTGTGCCCCGGCACAAAGGGTGCCAGATGCGCTTTCACGCCGATAGGCCCCATGCCCGGACCGCCGCCGCCATGCGGGATACAGAAGGTTTTATGCAGATTAAGGTGAGACACATCCGCGCCGATATAGCCTGGCGTGGTGATCCCCACCTGAGCATTCATGTTGGCGCCATCCAGATAGACCTGACCGCCAAACTGATGAACGATCTGGCAAACTTCGCGGATGGTCTCTTCGTACACACCGTGAGTAGAAGGATAGGTCACCATGATGCAGGAGAGCGCGTCGCCCGTCTGCTCCGCTTTTGCCCGCAGATCGGCCAGGTCGATATTGCCCTGCTTGTCACAAGCCACCACCACCACAGACATGCCAGCCATCTGAGCCGAGGCCGGGTTGGTGCCGTGCGCTGAGCTTGGGATCAGACAGATATTACGTCCGCCTTCGTTGCGGCTTTCGTGATAGCGGCGGATCGCCAGCAGGCCAGCGTATTCCCCCTGCGCACCAGAGTTTGGCTGCATGCAGAGTGCGTCATAACCTGTCAGCTGCACCAGCCACTGGGAAAGCTGACCGATCATTTGCAGATAGCCCGTCGCCTGGTCTGCCGGACAGAACGGATGCAGCTCAGAGAATTCAGGCCAGGTGATCGGGATCATCTCAGCTGCCGCATTCAGCTTCATGGTGCAGGAGCCGAGCGGGATCATCGCCTGATTCAGCGCCAGATCTTTACGCTCCAGGCTGTGCATGTAGCGCATCATCTCGGTTTCGCTGTGATGGCGGTTAAACACCGGGTGCGTCAGGATCGCATCCTGGCGCAGCAGCCCAGCGGGCACAGAAGTGCTTTCTGTGGCAACGGCGGCATCCAGCGCATCGATATCCAGCCCGTGGTTTTCACCCAGCAGGATGGAGAATAACGCCGTGATATCTTCCCGCAGCGTGGTCTCATCCAGAGTGATCCCAACCGCGTTATGGATATCGGTACGCAGGTTCACACCAAAGCTCAGGGCGCGATCCAGCACCGCAGCTTTATCAGCTACCTCGACGGTCAGCGTATCAAACCAGTGCTGATGGCGCAGCGTCAGGCCGCCTTTTTGCAGGCCAGCCGCCAGGATATCGGTGAGACGGTGAATACGGGAAGCGATGCGCTTCAGCCCCACCGGCCCGTGGAACACGGCGTAGAGGCTGGCGATATTGGCTAACAGTACCTGTGAGGTACAGATGTTGGAGTTCGCTTTTTCGCGGCGGATATGCTGCTCGCGGGTCTGCATAGCCATACGCAGAGCGGTGTTGCCTGCCGCATCGCGCGAAACGCCGATGATACGTCCCGGCATAGAGCGCTTATGCTCATCACGCGCTGCAAAGAAGGCCGCATGCGGGCCGCCGTAGCCCATAGGTACGCCAAAGCGCTGTGCAGAACCAAACACGATATCCGCGCCGATTTTGCCCGGTGCCTGTAGCAGCACCAGCGACATAAAGTCTGCCGCAACGCTGACAATGACCTTGCGATTTTTCAGTTCGGCAATCAGATCGGTATAGTCGTGAGCTTCACCCGTGGTACCAACCTGTTGTAACAGGACGCCAAACACTTCCTGGTGATCGAGTACTTTTTCTGCGCTGTCGACCAGCACCTCAAAACCAAAGGTTTCCGCACGGGTACGCACTACATCCAGCGTCTGCGGATGAATATCGTCCGCCACAAAGAAGCGGTTAGCATTTTTCAGCTTGCTGACGCGTTTTGCCATCGCCATCGCTTCAGCCGCAGCGGTAGCTTCATCCAGCAATGAGGCGGAAGCGATATCCAGTCCGGTGAGATCCAGCGTTACCTGCTGGAAGTTCAGCAGCGCTTCCAGACGGCCCTGCGAAACCTCTGGCTGATAAGGCGTATAGGCGGTGTACCAGCCCGGATTTTCCAGCATATTGCGCAGGATAACCGGCGGCGTCAGTACCGGGGTATAACCCATGCCGATAAAGGATTTATAGCGCAGATTCTGACTGGCAATTGCCTTCAGCTCCGCAAGCGCCTGATGCTCGGTCAGCGCATCCCCTACCGCAGGCGGGCTGGGTAGCTGAATATCGGCGGGCACAATAGACGCAATAAGGTCATGAAGTGAGCTGGCACCGGTAGCATTGAGCATCGCCGTTTGCTGCTCCTGCGACGGGCCAATATGGCGTTCGATAAACGCACCGGTGTGTTCAAGCTGGCTGAGAGTCTGAGTCATTAGCGGTAAATCCTGAATCGGGCAGGGTAAGCAGGGCGGGACGGTTAAAGCCGCCCCGCCCGCGTAAGCAGTTATTCGTCGATGCTCTCTTTATAAGCATCCGCATCCAACAATGCATCCAGCTCGGCTTCATCGCTGGCTTTGATTTTGAACAGCCAGCCTTCGGCGTAAGGAGCGCTGTTAACCAGCTCCGGTTCGCTATCCAGCGCGCTGTTTACTGCAATAATTTCGCCGCTGACTGGGGCATAAATATCGGAAGCCGCCTTCACCGATTCCGCAACGGCGCAGTCATCGCCCTGGCTGTAGGTGTTGCCTACATCGGGAAGATCAACAAAAACCATGTCGCCCAGCAGCTCCTGCGCGTGCTCGGTAATGCCTACGGTGTATGTTCCGTCAGCTTCTTTACGCACCCATTCGTGGCTGTCGCGGTATTTCAGTTCATTTGGGACATTGCTCATAGCCCTGCTCTCCTGAGAAGTTATCGTTATTAGGCGACGGGTTTTCCGGCGCGAACAAAAACAGGTTTTGTGACTTTTACCGGCATTTCCCGGTTACGGATCTGCACAATGGCCCGATCGCCAATGCCAGCAGGAACGCGTGCCAGGGCGATGCTGCAACCTAAAGTTGGGGAGAAGGAACCGCTGGTGATGATCCCTTCATGCAGATTGCCTTCGCTGTCGGTAAAGCGTACCGGCAATTCATTTCGCAGTACGCCTTTCTCGGTCATGATCAGTCCGACCAGTTGGTCAGTGCCCTTTTCACGCTGCGCTTCCAGCGCCTCACGCCCGATAAAATCACGATCTTCAGGCTGCCACGCTACTGTCCAGCCCATGTTGGCGGCCAGCGGAGAAATGCTTTCGTCCATCTCCTGACCATATAAATTCATACCGGCTTCCAGACGCAGCGTATCGCGTGCGCCCAGACCGGCGGGTTTAACGCCTGCATGCAGCAGCTTCTGCCAGAACTCCGCGGCCTGTTGGTTTGGCAGGGCAATCTCGTAGCCCGCTTCACCGGTATAGCCGGTGGTGGCGATAAACAACTCACCCGCCTGTACGCCAAAGAAGGGCTTCATGCCAGCAACTGCTTCACGCTGCGCCTCATCAAACAGCGTCCGGGCTTTTTCCTGCGCCTGCGGCCCCTGCACAGCAATCAGCGCCAGGTCATCACGGGGCGTCAGTTGCACACCGTAAGGTGCCGCGTGCTCTGAAATCCATGCCAGATCTTTTTCGCGGGTTGCTGAGTTGACCACCAGCCGGAAAAAGTCTTCGGTCATAAAGTAAACAATGAGATCGTCAATTACGCCAGCGGAGGCATTCAGCATGCCGCTATAAAGCGCTTTACCGGGCTGGGTGAGTTTGGCGACGTCGTTGGCGAGCAAATAGCGCAGGAACTCACGCGTACGCGCACCGTTGAGATCGACAATAGTCATGTGCGACACGTCGAACATGCCGGCATCAGTGCGCACGGCATGGTGCTCATCCATCTGCGAGCCGTAATGCAACGGCATCATCCAGCCGTGAAAATCGACCATGCGCGCGCCTGCTGCCTGATGCTGTTCGAACAAGGGGGTTTGCTGAGTCATATCAATCCTGTAAGGCGATGAGTTGGATGCTCTGCCACGGCTTTGCACCGTACGCAAACGATAACCTGGATCTGAAGTTACCACTGAACGCGGGCATTAACCATAAGTAAAACGGGGTCGAAATTTTCCGCACCGTTGCAGAACCAGCAGAGAGTTTCCAAAATTTTTCACCATAAATCTGTAAAGAAGCACGCAAAAATGACAATTAACGCCCTTGTGAGCAGTTTAAAAATAGCGTTCCGGGAGAGAGACCAAAATAATTCGGTAAAATAAAAAACCTTACGCATGAAAATAAGTAATCTGAAAAGCGGGGTGAAATTAGAATTTTTCAAATGAAGCTGTGCCAGAGGAACCCTTTAACCAAACTGAACACTTAACGTAACGAGTTCTTTTCTGGTTAAAACGCTATGGATATTAAATCAACCTCAGTAAACGCCTTCCCGCTTCACCAGGCGGTGGAGCAGCACGACACCACGACTATCACTCAGTTAAGAGAGGAGGGACATAAGACTAACCAGCTTAATGAGGCCAACCTCTCACCTGTAGATCTGCTTTCCAGAAGACGATCTATCGATCAGACGCTGCGTGAAAAAATGCACGGTGCGCTGCTCTCGTCGATGAACCCCACAGCGCCAAAAGGCTATACCAAACCTGAGGCGCTGCATGGCTCTCCCTGGGGATTTGAGATCCTGGCATCGGGCGAACTGAGAGGCGGCGTCAATGATGCCAAAGGCGGGACACAATCGCTGGAAGGAGAGGTCTTTTTTTCCGATCGCAGCCCGGAAAAGTTGTCTGAACGGGTTACCCGTAATAATTTCAGAAGCAACCCCCGCATCTATTCTCACGGAAAAGGGATGCACAGCAGTAACCCCGTAGCCAGGGCTTTCCAGCACCGTATGAGTCAGGCTATCGGTCATTATCTGGCAAGTGGACGACCGCTGCCCTCCAGTGGCAATCCCCTGAAATTGCAGGCGAACGCTGACCAACAGGTTAGTGAGATCGCCGCGCACTGGTTACAGAATTTACTGACCAGCGTACGCAACAATGGGGCAAAAAAGTTTGAAAATGTGCAGGCAGAGGAGAGCGTCGCTTTACTGAAGTTTCCTGAGTCCATCACGATCAATTTTTCTGATAACCATCAACAGGTTTTTGACGGCCAGGCGCTGAAACCTCTGCTGGCGGATGCAGCAAAAACGCTACAGCAGCAGCTTGAAGGAGGTAAAGCGCCGCTGCTGGCGATGATCAACAACGGTGAAATTGTTCCCATGGTATTTGGCTTCAGTAAGATTGAAGATCTCAAAACGCACGCCATAAACGGCTCGCTGGGGGGGGAAGCGAAGCACTACCGCTATCAGAGTGAAAACCATCCGCTTGCCGGCTCGGCAAAAGGAGGGAAATTAAAGGAGATTGAACTCAATACCCTTAAGGATTTGGCAACCCTGAGCCTGACCTGTCTGGCGAAAGGGGTGAAAATCCCCGCCGATACCCTGATCCGGATTAATCCCAACAGGCGGGATAAAATGGATAGCGGTATGCGGGCGCATTATCTTGACCCACAGCAGTTGGGCCGCTTTCAGCAGCAGCTGGCATCGACATTGGGTGAAAAGGGAGTGACGTTAAGCCAGGCTACTTTGCCCGAACTACAACAGATGAATCAGGAAATACGCGGCAAGGATCTTGCCGCGTGGGTGGCATAACGGCAGGCAAATATTACCGCAGCCATTCCGGCAGATCGTTCAGCCCCATGGCCTGTTTCAGCAGGCGGGGTTTTACGCCGGGCAGGTTATTGGCCAGGCTCAGACCAACGTCACGCAGCAGTTTTTTCGCCGGGTTAGTGCCGCTGAACAGCTCCCGGAACCCCTGCATGCCCGCCAGCATCATGGCCGCGCTCTGTTTACGGCTGCGCTCGTAACGACGCAGGTAGAGATGCTGCCCGATGTCTTTACCCTGCTGATGCAGGCGTTTCACCTCGCCTATCAGCTCCGCTGCGTCCATAAAGCCCAGGTTCACGCCCTGCCCCGCCAGCGGATGAATGGTATGCGCAGCATCGCCTACCAGCGCCAGGCGGTGCGCCGCGAAATTACGCGCATAGCGCCCCATCAGCGGGAAGGTTTTACGCTCGCTCTCGACCTTACACAACCCCAGCCGCAAATCGAACGCCACGGAAAGCTGCTGATTAAAGACTTCAGCAGGCATTGACTGCAAACGGGTCGCCTCCTGCGGGGAAACGGACCAGACGATGGAGCAGAGATCGGGTTCGTTCAGCGGTAAGAAAGCCAGGATACCGTCGCCATGGAAAACCTGACGCGCTACCGCCTCGTGAGGCTGCTCTGTACGGATGTTGGCGACCAGTGCATGGTGATCGTAGTCCCAGAAGGCCAGCGGAATATCAGCTTTATTACGCAGCCAGGAGTTCGCGCCATCGGCGGCCACCAGCAGCCGGGCACTCATCATGGTGCCATCCTTCAGGGTCACAAAGGCTTCGTTGTCACCAAAAGCTACCTGCTGAAGTTCAGCGGGCGCGATAAGCGTGACGTTGTTAAGCTCGCTCGCTTTTTTCCACAACGCGTGGTGAATAACCGGATTCTCTACGATATGCCCAAGATGCGCCAGGCCCTGCTGACCATCGTCAAAAGCAATGCGCCCGAAGCTGTCGCGGTCCCACACTTCCATGCCATGATAAGCGCTGGCGCGGGTCGCCAGGATGGTGGTCCAGACATCAAGATGCTGAAGCAGACGCTCGCTGGCCGCGTTGATAGCAGAGACGCGCAGCGCGGGTTCTGCTGTGACGGTAAACTCTTTCTCTGGCTCGCGTTCCAGCACGGCAATTTTCAGCCCTGTGCCCTGCAAGCCACAGGCTACGGCGAGTCCAACCATACCGCCGCCCGCGACGATGAGATCATAAGTTTGCATTACTGCTTTCTCCTTAACGCTCGACCCAGCCTAACGTACGCTCGGCAAGCAAATTCCGCACTGGCGGCAGCGCGTCCATGACCATCAGGCCAAGAGTGCGTCCTGCCACCAGCGGTGTATAGCGGTTAGCAAACAGCCTGACCAGCGTGTCGGTAATGCCAATGGTGGCAGCAGCATCCGGCTGGCGGCGCTGCTGATAGCGCTGCAACGTGGCGTAGCTCCCCACATCCTCGCCTGCGCGCCAGGCGGCAGCCACGGTTTCTGCAAGAGACATCACATCCCGGAGTCCCAGATTGAATCCCTGACCGGCAATAGGGTGCAGCGTTTGCGCTGCATTGCCCACCAACGCCAGCCGGTGAGAGACGTGCTGAGAAGCGGCCTGCAACTGAAGAGGATAGCTGTGGCGCTGCCCGACCTGCGTGATACGGCCCAGCCGCCAGCCAAACGCTTTTTGCAGCTCCGCCCTGAACTGGCTGTCGCTCCAGCTATCTACGGTGGCCTTCTCCTGTAGCGGATGACACCAGACCAGCGAACTTCTTCCTGCCGACATCGGCAACAAGGCCAGCGGACCGTGCTCGGTGAAGCGCTCAAAGGCGCGACCACCGTGCGGCTGCTGTGTGGAAACGTTGGCGATAACCGCCATCTGCTGATAATCGTGCGACTGCCACTGTATGCCACAGGAGGCTGCTACGGCAGAACCTGAACCATCTGCGGCTACCAGCAGCTGAGCTTCCAGCGTTTCGCCATTGCTCAGCGTTACGCGGGTGCTCTGCTGGCTGCGTGCCACCTGAGTGACTTTAGCCGGGCAGCAGACCCGCACGCCGGGCGCTTTCTCCAGCAGGCTGAACAGGCGCTGGCCGACATCATGCAGCTCCACCACCTGCCCCAGCGCAGAGATGCCGTGTTCAGCGGCAGACAGCGAAACAAAGCTGGCATGCCCGCGATCGCTGACGTGTACGTGGGTGATTGCTGTGGCGCAGGAGTAGAGAGACGGCCACAGATTAATGGCGGCCAGCTGCTGGCAGGTTCCTTCAGCCAGCGCAATTGCCCGGCCATCAAAGCCCGGATGCGTCCGGCTGGCTGGCGCGGTGGCTTCCACCAGCGTGACCGGAACTTTCCCCTGGGTGAGATGAGAAACAGCCAGCGCCAGCGTGGCGCCAGCCATCCCTCCGCCTGCAATTACAATGCTCATTACGCCTTCGCTGCCGCCATCAGTGCTTCAATCTCATCCGCCTCTTTTACCACGCTGTCGGTCAGATTTTCATTGCCGTCGGCGGTGATAATAATGTCATCTTCAATGCGGATACCTATACCGCGGTACTCTGCCGGTACATCTGCATCCGGAGCGATATAGAGGCCCGGTTCAACGGTGATAACCATACCTGGCTCCAGCACGCGGTCACGATCGTGGCCGTAATAGCCGACGTCGTGAACGTCCAGCCCCAGCCAGTGGCTCAGCCCGTGCATAAAGAACTGGCGATGCGCCTGCTCTTCAATCAGCGTCTCTACTTCACCTTTCATCACGCCCAGCTTCACCAGCCCGGTGACCATAATGCGAACCACTTCCTGATTCACTTCGCGGATGCTGGTGCCAGGGCGAAACAATTTTAGCGCTGTGTTCAGTGACTCAAGAACAATGTCATAAACAGCGCGCTGAGGCGCCGTAAACTTACCGCTGACCGGGAAAGTGCGCGTGATATCACCCGCATAGCCCTGTAGCTCACAGCCTGCATCAATCAGCACCAGATCGCCTTCGCGCATCTGGCTCTCGTTCTCGGTGTAATGCAGAATGCAGCCGTTTTCGCCTGCGCCAACGATGGTGTTGTAGGAAGGATAGCGCGCGCCATGGCGGGTAAATTCGTGATGGATCTCCCCTTCCAGCTGATATTCGAACATGCCGGGACGGCACTGCTGCATGGCGCGGGTATGCGCCAGCGCGCTGATACGCCCCGCTTCGCGCAGCAGAGCCTGCTCTTCCGGTGACTTGAAGAGACGCATTTCATGGACGATGGGGCGCCAGTCGGTAACCGAGGCGGGCGCTTTCAGGTTCTGGCGAGAACCAGCCCGCAGTTTTTCCAGAGCGGCAAACAGCAGCGCATCGGCTTCGGCGTACAGCCCCTGCGCATGATAAACGCCATCCAGACCGTTCAACAGTTGCGGCAGCTGCTCAGCGATGTCGCCAAAAGGTAACGCGCGGTCTACAGCAAGCTTTTCCGGAGCGGCATCCTGCCCAAGACGGCGACCAAACCAGATTTCCGCCGTCAGGTCACGCACGCGGTTAAACAGCACGCTGTGATTATGGCTCTCGTCGCTTTTGATCAGCACCAGTACCGCTTCAGGCTCGTTGAAGCCGGTGAAATACCAGAAATCGCTGTTCTGACGGTATGGGTATTCGCTGTCGTTGCTGCGCGTGGCTTCCGGGGCGGCAAAGATCACCACTGCCGTGGCCGGGGCCATTTTGCTCAGCAGCGCCTGCCGACGACGTAAGAATTCTTGCTGGGTCATCCCTCTCTCCTGATATTGCCCGCTTAGTGCAGGGTCGGTTTTTTCACTTCCACAGCCGTGGGCACAATGTGGGTGAAGGTATCATGGCAGAGCAGTGCCGCAACGCGAACGTACTCAATCACCTCTTCCAGAGACTGCTCCAGCTCTTCCTGATCTTCATCTTCATCGTAGCCCAACTGCGCAATAGTTCGCAGATCGTCTATCGCTTCGCCCGTCTCGCCTTTCACCTTGTCGAGCTTGGGTTGAGAGACGCCCAGGCCCAGCAGGAAATGGTTCACCCAACCCGCTAACGCATCGGCGCGATCGAACACGCTGATATCTTCATCATCCGGCAGATAAAGCTGGAACAGGAAACCCTCTTCCTCAAGCGTGTTGCCGATGGCCTCATGCAGCTGCTGCAACGGCAAGGCCAGCGACTGGGAGAAAGCCATGCCTTCATTGGTCAGCTCATGGACCAGCGTTTGCCAACCGCTCTCTTTCGTGCCGCCACAGATCATTCCGCTGAGTAAGCCATGCATTTCGGCAGGTGTCATCCCTACGCCCTGCTGCGTCAGTGCTGAAGCCAGCGCATCATAGCCCGGCATTGTGTTTGATAGTGACATACGTTTTGGCCATCGTTGGCTGGATAAGTTCGTGTTATGCTACCACCAGGTGCCTCAACGATTCCAGAAAAGGGGTTGTTTCTTCTATAAGGCGTAGTTATAGTCGCCTACCCTCCCAACCCACTGAGCGGTAGGGAGATTGGCGGTAGAGTAATCAGTCAGGATGGTGGCATGTCTGCACAACCGGTAGATATTCAAATTTTTGGCCGTTCGTTACGAGTAAATTGTCCGCCAGAACAGCAAGATGCGCTGAATATGGCTGCTGAAGATCTCAATCAACGGTTGCAAGATTTAAAAGTTCGCACTAGAGTCACAAATACCGAGCAGCTGGTTTTTATCGCTGCACTGAACATTTGCCATGAGCTGGCTGCGGAAAAAGTCAAAACCCGCGATTACGCCAGTAACATGGAGCAGCGTATCCGGATGCTGCAACAGACCATTGAACAGGCATTGCTTGAACAGGGTCGTATTACAGAAAGAACCGGAAGCAAGTTCGAATAACACCTCATCGTTATTCATGTTAGAGTAACGGTGAAGTAAAAAAATTCTCTGAGATGTTTGCAAGCGGGCCAGTCCCCTGAGCCGATATTTAATACCAACAGAGTCTGACGCTCTGTAACCTGTGTGCAAGCTCGGTTCGTCCGAGAAGCCTGATGGTTACGACGGCAGTCTCACCTTGAACCAAGGGTTCAAGGGTTACAGCCTGCGGCGGCATCTCGGAGATTCCTCATTCAGTTCCATCCCTGCCGCGCTCTCGCCATACCGCCTTGTTTTCTTAGCTAAAATTCCTCTTTTTTAGAGATCTCATTTCCAACACGATTTTTCTCGTTTACAAACGCCTTCTTTTACCGCTTCTGTCCTCACCAGAATTTCTCGCTGTCTGATGCTTCCCGATTTCCTGCAAACAGGTTTTGCTCACTAAAATTCAGTGCTGTTTTTAGCCAGTCGATGCTGACAGGCTCGTACTCCGGTCTGAGCTGTGGCACCCTTCTCTGTAACCTTCATTAGCCAGCCTGACCCTGGGGAATGTATGAGCCTCAATCTTTTTGACCGACAGGATATCCGTACCCATGTGCGCCATCTGCGGCGTGCGCTGACGCCAGAGCAGCAGCAGATGGCTGCGGTGCAGGCCGCCGAACGGGCGCTGAATTTCGCCCCGCTACAGCAAGCAAAAAAAATCGCCCTGTTTCTCTCTTTTGATGGCGAGCTGAGTACCCGACCGCTGATTGCCAAACTCTGGCAGCACAAGCAGCAGGTCTATCTGCCGGTGCTTCACCCCTTTTCTGCCGGACAGCTTCTTTTTATCCGCTACCAACCCACTACCCTACTGACGCCAAATCGCCTGAACATTCCGGAGCCGCCGCTGGATATACGCCACCTGGCAACGCTGGACGAGCTGGATCTGGTGATGGTGCCGCTGGTGGCCTTTGACCGGCAGGGACAGCGTCTGGGAATGGGCGGCGGCTTTTATGACAGAACGCTGCAAAACTGGCAGCAGCACGGCTTTTTACCGGTGGGTCTGGCGCATGACTGCCAGCAGGTCGATGAGCTGCCGGTGGCTGAGTGGGATGTGCCGCTGCCGGCAATCATTACGCCTTCGCATATCTGGCAATGGTAAGCAGATAAAACAAAGCCCCGGCAGAAAATCTGCCGGGGCTTGACTGGCTGGTGCCAGCAGGTGCATAAAGCGGCTGTATCAGCCGGGCAGCCAGAAAGTCAGACTCACCTTCTGCCTCTTTTTATGCTCAGTACAGCATGCGGGCGCGAATAGTTCCGGGGATCGCTTTCATCAGCTGCAACGCGGTATTGGCAATATCCTGCGGCGCATCGATATCAATTACCACATACCCCATCTGCGGAGTTGTCTGTAGGTACTGGGCGGCGATGTTGATGCCCTGACCAGCAAAGATGTTGTTGATAGCCGTCAGCACGCCAGGGCGGTTCTCGTGGATATGCAGCAGACGGCTCTGGTCGCCATGCATCGGCAGAGAAACTTCCGGGAAATTAACGGCAGAGAGCGTGGAGCCGTTATCGGAATATTTTGCCAGCTTACCGGCAACTTCAATCCCGATATTCTCCTGTGCTTCCTGCGTTGATCCACCAATGTGCGGCGTCAGGATCACATTATCAAACTCACACAGCGGCGAGTTGAATGGATCGCTGTTGGTTGCCGGCTCTTCCGGGAAAACGTCAATCGCTGCGCCAGCAAGGTGCTTATCTGCCAGCACTTTGCACAGTGCAGGGATATCCACCACGGTGCCGCGAGAGGCGTTGATCAGCAGCGCGCCCGGCTTCATCATCGCCAGCTCTTCTGCGCCCATCATGTTCTGCGTGGAGAGGGTTTCCGGCACGTGCAGGCTGACCACATCGCTCATGTTAAGCAGATCGGAGAGATGGCGAACCTGAGTGGCATTACCCAGCGGCAGCTTGTTCTCGATATCATAAAAGAACACGTGCATGCCCAGGCTCTCTGCCAGCACGCCCAGCTGCATACCGATATGGCCGTAACCAATAATCCCCAGCTTTTTGCCACGGGCTTCGTAAGATCCTACCGCCAGTTTGTTCCAGATGCCGCGGTGGGCTTTGGCATTGGCTGCCGGCACGCCGCGCAGCATCAACAGCAGCTCGCCGATAACCAGCTCTGCTACGGATCGGGTATTGGAGAATGGCGCGTTGAATACCGGCACGCCGCGCTTAGCGGCTGCATTCAGGTCAACCTGATTGGTGCCGATACAGAAGCAGCCTACTGCCACCAGTTTTTCCGCCGCGGCGAAAATCTCTTCAGTGAGGTTGGTACGCGAACGGATACCGATGAAATGCGCATCGCGGATCGACTCTTTCAGCGCTTCGCTGTCCAGCGCACCTTTGTGAAATTCAATGTTGGTGTACCCTGATGCGCGCAGGTTTTCCACCGCGCTCTGGTGAACGCCTTCCACCAGCAGGAACTTAATCTTGTCTTTCTCCAGTGATACTTTTGCCATTTCCCGACCCTATTTAGCAGACTTCAGATGTGCCAGCTTACCCCTGTCTTAACCCGGGCATAAGTTAGCCTTCTGTCAAAATATCAAATTTTCGCCCTGCGGCAATACAAACGATTGCCTGCACGGTAGCATGGCGACGGGGAGCGGCAGCACATTTCGGCAGATAATCGTGGCGCGCGCGGCAGGATCAGCAGGATTACCCTGCGGGGGTCTGTTATGTGACATAAGTCACCAAATTTCATTGCACTCATAAAAGATGTTTTTTTAGCTGCAATGACCCGACGCCGCTCCGGCGCCGGTAAGATCATTTTTGTATGGTCTTAACACCATTGGCCGTGCCGATCAGGGCAATGTCGGCTGAACGCGCCGCAAACAGCCCTACCGTCACCACGCCAGGCAGCGCATTGATGGCCCTCTCCAGCGCAACCGCGTCAAGGATTTTCAGATTATGCACGTCGAGGATGATATTGCCGTTATCGGTCAGCACATGCTGACGGTATTCCGGCAGGCCACCCAGCTTGACCAGTTCTCTCGCCACATAGCTGCGCGCCATAGGGATCACTTCCACCGGCAGCGGAAAGCGGCCCAGCACATCTACCTGCTTGGATTCATCCGCGATGCAGACAAACTTATCCGCAACGGCAGAGATAATTTTTTCCCGCGTTAAGGCTGCGCCGCCGCCTTTGATCATCTGCATCATGCCGTTGATTTCATCCGCGCCATCAACATAGACAGAGAGAGAATCCACCTCATTGAGATCGAAGACCGGAATACCCAGCGCTTTCAGCTTTTCGGTAGAGGCCTCCGAGCTGGAGACTGCCCCCTCAATCTGATGCCGGATAGAGCCTAATGCATCGATAAAATGCGCGGCAGTGGAACCCGTTCCTACGCCAACAATGGTGCCTGGAGAGACATAGTCCAGCGCGGCCCAGCCAACGGCCTTTTTCAGTTCATCCTGTGTCATGGTCAGTTTCAATTCCGAAGGGCTTAAGTGTGCCGCCAGTATAAAACAACCCGGTCAGAAATCACCGCCTTCACGCGGCATTTGTTGGCAGTTTGGAAGCCGGCCCACAAAGCGATAAAGTGATTATTGCCCTGGGGGAAAATGGCAAATTTATGGCATAGTGCAGTTTCCACACCTGAAAGAGAGTTTATACCCACAATGAAACGCCCGGATTATCGAACGCTTCAGGCGCTGGATGCCGTCATTCGCGAGCGCGGCTTTGAGCGCGCAGCACAAAAGCTTTGTATCACTCAGTCGGCTGTGTCCCAGCGAATCAAACAGCTGGAAAATATGTTTGGTCAGCCGCTGCTGGTACGTACCGTGCCGCCGCGCCCCACTGAGCAGGGACAAAAGCTGCTGGCGCTGCTGCACCAGGTCGAGCTGCTGGAGGAGCAATGGCTGGGTGATGAAAACGGCGGAACCACGCCTCTGCTGCTCTCGCTGGCGGTCAACGCCGACAGTCTGGCCACCTGGCTGCTCCCGGCGCTGAAAACCGTGTTAACGGACTCGCCGGTCCGCCTGAATTTGCAGGTAGAGGATGAGAGCCGTACCCAGGAGCGCCTGCGTCGCGGGGAAGTGGTTGGGGCCGTGAGTATCCAGCCGCAGCCGCTGCCAAGCTGTCTGGTTGATCAGCTCGGCGCGCTGGATTACCTGTTTGTCGGCTCGAAAGAGTTCGCCGCACGCTATTTTCCCAACGGCGTAACCCGATCTGCCCTGCTGAAAGCGCCTGCGGTGGCGTTTGACCATCTGGATGATATGCATCAGGCGTTTTTGCAGCAGAACTTTGACCTGTCGCCAGGCAGCGTCCCCTGTCACATCGTCAACTCTTCTGAAGCCTTTGTGCAGCTGGCGCGGCAGGGAACCACCTGCTGTATGATCCCGCATTTGCAGATAGAACGTGAGCTGGCCGAGGGCGAACTGATTGACTTAACGCCAGGCCTGTTCCAGCGGCGGATGCTCTACTGGCACCGCTTCGCCCCGGAGAGCCGCCTGATGCGTAAAGTAACCGATGCGTTGATTGGCCACGGCCATCGCGTTCTGCGCCAGAGCGAATAACCAGCAAAAAGGCCTCCCGAAGGAGGCCCTGAAGTTGCCGATCTCATGCTGAAACTGCCAGCATGAGCCGACAGCAAAAACGTTATTCGTTACTGGCCGCGCTGTAGCTCAAAAACAACGTCTACCTGATCGTCAAAGTGAATGCTCTGCTTCTCATAGGTTTGTGCGGCGGAAGTCATGGGCGCCGCGTCAGCCATCTTATACATTCTGGCCACCGGCATCGGCTGATAGTTAGCTACGTGATAACGGATGCTGTAAACCTCTCCCAGCTTAGCGTTAAACCCTTTTGCCAGCTCGCCTGCCTGCTGCGTGGCGTCCTCTATAGCCGCCTGTCGCGCTTTATTACGGTACTGGTCAGGATTCGCCACGCCCAGTTCTACAGAACGGATTTCGTTGAGGCCCGATTTCAGTGCGCCGTCCAGTAGCTCATTCAGCTTGTCCAGCTGGCGAAGCGTAACCTGCACCTGACGCACCGCACGATAGCCTTTCAGAACCGCTTTACCTTCTTTGGTGTAGTCATATTCAGGTTGAGTACGCAGGTTTGCGGCATCGATATCTTTTTTCTCAATCCCGTTCTTATTCAGGAAATCAAAATATTGCGCGACGCGTTCGTCCGCCTGTTTTTTGGCGTCAGCCGCATCTTTAGCGGTGATGCTGACTTCGATAGCCAGCGTGGCGATATCCGGCGTGGCGTCAACGCTGGACTGGCCGGAGGTAACAACGTGTGGGCCGTTTGGCAGTTCATCTGCCAGGGCGAGTGCGGGTACTGTTCCAAGTCCAATTATTGCGGCCAGAGCCAATTTGGTAAGCTTCACTGGGTTCCTCCGTGGGGGCTTTCAGTCATATCCGGGCGATGAAAAAGGCTCGTCGCCAGAGAATTGTTCCGTTAAAACGCAACAGGCTATGTTATTGCGTTTTCAGGTATCAGGCTATGACCTTAATTCCTGGAGTGAGTTCCCTTAAGCCCAGCCTACCGCCTGTAGCGCCAGCTTAAGCGCAATGCCCCACATCATCACGCCGACTAAAGCGTTAATGACCCGCTGCGCTTTCGCGGTATTGAGCACGGGTGAGAGCCAGGCAGCCAGCGAGGCGAGACCAAAGAACCACAGCAAAGAGGCGCTGGCCGACCCCAGGGCAAACCAGCTTCGTGCCTCTGCGGGTAGCTGGCCGCCAAGACTGCCGAGCACAACAAAGGTATCGATATAAACGTGAGGATTGAGCCAGGTCACTGCCATCATGGTGGCAAAAATTCGCCACCGGCTCTGCTTCATCGCCGCTGATGAGGCGAGATCGACTTCTCCGCTAAAAGCGGTGCGAAGGGCGCCCCAGCCATACCAGACTAAAAATGCCACGCCACCCCAGGTGACAAGGTTCAGCAGTAACGGCGACTGGGTCAGCAAGGCGCTGCCGCCAAAGACCCCTGCACAGATCAGTACAATATCGCTCAAAGTACAGAGTCCGGCAGTCATCAAATGATACTGACGACGGACACCCTGATTCAGCACCAGCGCATTCTGAGGCCCTAAAGGGAGAATGAGCGCAGCGCCCAGCGCCATGCCCTGAAAGAAAATAGATAACACAAGACTTCCTCAACCAGATGATGTCAGCCGAGTGTATAGGGGAGAAGTCATTAGATGAAATGGAAAAATCTTATGGTATATCAGTATAGCTAATGGCCCCGATCTGAATAAGGCGAACCGGAGTTCGCCTTATTTGCGCAGTAAATTCAGTTAGCTGCGGCCATATATTGTTGTGAAAAACACGCTGGCGCGGGCCGTGGTGAAATTGCGCCGCGCCTTACGCATTCCTGACCGCCTGAAATTTACTCCGGCTTTGACAAGGTCTGTATCACCTGCGGCGCTGCGTCACTCTGCGGCGCTTCAGGGGTTTTAACCTGATGCAGGTGAACATCCATCTGCGGATAAGGGATACCAATATTGTGCGCGTCCAGCGTACGTTTGAAGTTCTTCATCAGGTCCCAGTACACCAGTTGCAGATCGCCCGCGTTGCTCCAGCAGCGCACTACAAAGTTCAGGGAAGAGGCAGCCAGCTCGTTAAGGCCAATCTGCACGCCCATATCTTTCAGCACACGTGGCTCGGCATCCACCACTTCCTGTAGCAGTTGAATAACCTGGTCCACATCGGCATCGTAAGCCACGCCAATGATGAACTCGTTACGGCGAACCGGCTCCCGTGAGAAGTTCACGATATTGCCCGCGATAATTTTCCCGTTAGGCACCACCACAATTTTTCCGTCGGCGGTTTTCAGCGTGGTAGAGAAAATTTGCACGTTCTGCACGGTTCCCATCACGCCAATGTCAATAAACTCGCCGGTACGGAAAGGACGGAAGGTGACCAACAGCACACCCGCCGCCAGGTTCGCCAGCGATCCCTGCAAGGCCAGACCAATAGCTAAACCTGCCGCACCCAGTACGGCGATAACGGAGGCGGTCTGAACCCCTACCCGGCCCAGCGCGGCAATCAGGGTAAAAGCAATAATGCCGTAGCGTACCAGCGCGGAGAGAAAATCAGCAACCGTGGCATCAATATGACGTGTCCGCAGAACTTTATTCAGCATGTTAGAGATGATGCGCGCGACGATCATCCCGATAATGATAATGACGACGGCCGCGACGATGTTGACGGCATAGCTCAACAGCAACGCCTGGTTGCGCACCAGCCAGCCACCAGCGCTGTTGATACCATGTACCACGTTAAGATCTTCCATTTGGTTATCCTGTTGTTGTTCTCAATAGGTGCTATCGCCAGAAGAAACTGACAGCCCAAACCCAAAGGGTAACTAAAAATAGTCTGTTGTGCCAAATAAGCAGTCAAAATAACAATTGGTTACCAGCTTCTGGCATAAAAAAAGGCCCCATAAAGGGGCCTTTTCGGCTTAGTCAGGTGACTTACAGCACGTCAACGTCGTTGAGTTCTTTGAAAGCCTGCTCCAGTCGCACAATCATAGAGGACTGGGATGCGCGCAGCCAGACGCGCGGATCGTAGTATTTTTTGTTTGGCTTATCTGCGCCTTCCGGGTTACCCAACTGCGCCTGTAGGTAGCCTTCGTTCTTTTTGTAGTACTGTAGGATACCGTCCCAGGTTGCCCATTGGGTGTCGGTATCGATGTTCATTTTGATCACGCCGTAGCCGATAGATTCTTCAATCTCAGCCGCTGATGAACCTGAACCGCCGTGGAAGACGAAATCCAGAGAGTTATGTGGCAGGTTGTGTTTCTTGCTCACATAGTCCTGAGAATCGCGCAGGATGGTTGGGGTCAGCTTAACGTTACCTGGCTTGTACACGCCGTGTACGTTACCGAAGGAGGCCGCAATGGTGAAGCGTGGGCTGATAGCGTTCAGTTTAGTGTAAGCGTAATCAACATCTTCTGGCTGGGTATAGAGGGCAGAAGCGTCCATGTGGCTGTTATCCACACCATCTTCTTCACCGCCGGTGCAACCCAGTTCGATTTCCAGCGTCATATCGATCTTGGCCATACGCGCCAGATACTTGCTACAGATTTCGATATTCTCTTCCAGCGACTCTTCAGAGAGGTCGATCATGTGGGAAGAGAAAAGTGGCTTACCGGTTTTCTCGAAGTGTGCTTCACCCGCATCCAGCAGACCGTCGATCCACGGCAGCAGTTTCTTGGCGCAGTGGTCGGTATGCAGAATAACCGGCACGCCGTACTGTTCAGCCATCAGGTGCACGTGGTGTGCGCCAGAGATTGCGCCCAGGATAGCCGCAGCCTGTGGCTTGTCAGACTTCAGACCTTTACCGGCGATGAAACCAGCGCCACCGTTAGAGAACTGGATGATGACCGGCGCTTTAACTTTAGCGGCGGTTTCCAGTACGGCGTTGATGGAGTCAGTACCCACGCAGTTAACGGCTGGCAGAGCGAATTTGTTCTCTTTCGCTACTTTAAAAACTTTCTGCACGTCGTCGCCGGTGACAACGCCTGGTTTTACGAAATCAAAAATTTTAGACATGTTTTTTGTCCTGTTTCGTCGGTCGTATTAAGAGATTTGGCACCCGATAGTCGGGCAAATCAGTCCGGCGGGAGACGCGCTCCCGCCCCAGAAATTACTGTTTCGCACGCTCTTCAAGCATGGCGACGGCTGGCAGTTTTTTGCCTTCCACGAACTCCAGGAAAGCACCGCCGCCGGTAGAGATATAAGAGATTTTATCTTCGATACCGAACAGATCGATGGCAGCCAGCGTATCACCGCCTCCGGCGATAGAGAACGCATCGCTCTCTGCAATCGCCTTCGCTACAATTTCTGTTCCTTTACGGAAGTTCGGGAATTCGAACACGCCAACCGGGCCATTCCACAGAATAGTTTTGGCTTCTTTCAACAGCTTAGCCATTGCCAGTGCGGTTTCGTCACCGAAGTCCATGATCTCTTCGTTATCTTTGACTTCATTGACTTTCTTGACGGTAGCGGGGGCAGTTTCAGAGAATTCTGTACCTACGCGGGAGTCGGTCGGAACCGGGATTTTAAATTCATCACGCAGTTTTTTCGCCGCTTCAACAAAATCAGGCTCGTACAGAGATTTACCGACGTTGTTATCAATAGCCACGAAGGTGTTGGCGATGCCGCCGCCCACAATCACGGTATCCGCAATTTTTACCAGCGAGTTCAGCACGTCAAATTTGGTGGAAACTTTAGAACCGCCAACCACAGCAACCATTGGGCGAGCCGGGCTTTTCAGCGCCTTGCCCAGGGCTTCTAATTCGTCAGCCAGCAGCGGGCCTGCACAGGCAACCGGAGCAAATTTGCCGACGCCGTGGGTGGAAGCCTGCGCGCGGTGAGCGGTGCCAAAGGCATCCATCACGTAGACATCGCACAGGGCAGCATATTTTTTAGAGAGGGCTTCGTCGTCTTTCTTTTCGCCTTTGTTGAAGCGAACGTTTTCCAGAACGACCAGTTCACCTTCGGCAATCTCTACGCCATCAAGGTAATCTTTCGCCAGACGAACAGGAGAAGAGAGTTTGTCTTTCAGATAGTTAACAACCGGCAGGAGAGAAAACTCCTCGTTGTATTCACCTTCAGTTGGGCGACCAAGGTGGGAGGTTACCATCACTTTTGCGCCCTGCTTCAGCGCCGCTTCGATGGTCGGCAATGAAGCACGAATACGTGCATCAGACGTCACTTTCCCTTCTTTTACCGGCACGTTCAAATCAGAACGGATAAGTACGCGTTTGCCAGCAAGATCCAGATCGGTCATCTTAATTACAGACATGGTGAATCCTCTCGTTGATTCTCTAAGTTTTGACGGGCGCAGTCCGCGCCCTACCTGAAACCGCTTGCGGCCATTGCTAACGTGGTGTCGATCATCCGGTTAGCAAAGCCCCACTCGTTGTCGCACCAGACCAGTGTCTTGATCAGGTGCTGACCGCTGACCCGCGTCTGCGTGCCATCGACTATGGCACTGTGCGGATCATGGTTAAAATCTATTGAGACTAACGGTAGTTCCGTATAGTCAACTATACCACTAAATGCCCCTTCTGACGCGTTTCGCAACAAGGCATTAACTTCGCACGCCCCTACCGCGCGCCTGACGCTGACGCTCAAATCAATCGCCGTCACGTTTATGGTGGGAACGCGCACCGCTATAGCCTCAAACCGGTCATTAAATTTAGGAAAAATACGAGTAATCCCGGCGGCAAGACGCGTATCGACCGGAATAATAGACTGACTGGCCGCGCGCGTACGCCGCAGATCGCTGTGATAGGCATCAATCACCTGCTGATCGTGCATTGCAGAGTGAATGGTGGTCACCGTTCCCGACTCAATGCCATAGGCATCATCCAGCAGTTTAATCACAGGAATAATACAGTTCGTCGTGCAGGAGGCATTAGAGACAATCAGGTGATTCGGCTGGAGTTCTTTCTCATTCACACCGTAGACCACGGTGGCATCCAGGTCATTACCGCCGGGATGGGAAAACAGCACTTTTTTTGCACCCGCAGCCAGATGCGCTTCGCCATCTTCGCGGCTGCCGTACACGCCGGTACAGTCAAGCACCACGTCGACATTCAGCTCCCGCCACGGCAGCCCGGCAATCTCCGCATGGTGCAGCAAACGAATCGTATCTTCGCCTACCCAGAGCAGATCCCGCTCCTGGCGCACGTCCCAGCCAAAGCGTCCGTGGCTGGTGTCATACTTCAGTAAGTGCGCCATGCCAGCCGCTTCCGCCAGCTCATTGACAGCCACCACGGTGATTTCCGCCCGACGGCCGGTTTCATAGAGCGCTCGCAGTACGTTACGCCCGATGCGGCCAAACCCGTTTATGGCAATGCGAACTGTCATATCACTCCAGCATCTGAATTCAGTGTAAAACTGGAGCGTTAGCCTGAGGCAGACGATCGGGTTTGTACAGGGAATTTTTATGTCCGACCACCGGCCTGAAAACCCGTCAGACTTCAGCACACAGTAGAACTGAAACGGTTCAGCCACAATAGTTCAACTCAGGAATAATAGGAATGACCGGGATCAATTGCAGCGACAATCTTTGGATCTGTGTCACAGATTTAGAAAATTAAGAGTGTCACCGCAGCGGGAAAGGTGGCGATGAAGAGAGCGCTTCTGATTATTGTCAGAACCTGCGACAAAAAGGCCATTAAAGGGAAATTTTCTGGTCGTGCCGGGAGAAAGGGTGGGAAAGTCAGCGAAGACAGCTTTTCTGATCATGCTGTGTGAGACGGCAGAAAAGAGATTAAAGGCAAATTTTCTGGCAGGAATGAAAGCCGCAGTAAGGGGCGGGATGACTCCCGCCCCTGCGCATTACAGCAGTTCTTTGGTTTTGGCGACCACGTTATCCACGGTGAAGCCAAACATCTCAAACAGCTGCTCAGCAGGTGCTGACTCACCAAAGGTGGTCATGCCTACGATAGCGCCGTTCAGGCCGGTATATTTGAACCAGTAGTCAGCGATACCCGCTTCGATAGCCACGCGAGCGCTGACCGCTTTCGGCAGTACCGCTTCACGGTAGGCAGCATCCTGCTTGTCGAAGGCATCGGTAGAAGGCATAGAAACTACGCGAACTTTATGCCCCTCTGAAGTCAGCCGGTCATACGCGCCTACCGCCAGCTCAACTTCGGAACCGGTAGCGATCAGAATCGCTTCAGGCTGCCCTTCGCAATCTTTCAGCACGTAACCACCGCGCGCAACGTTAGCCAGCTGCTCAGCAGTACGATCCTGCTGCGCCAGATTCTGACGGGAGAAGATCAGCGCCGTTGGGCCATCGACACGCTCGATGGCATATTTCCACGCCACCGCAGACTCAACCTGGTCGCAAGGACGCCACAGGCTCATGTTTGGCGTAACGCGCAGGCTTGCCATCTGCTCAACCGGCTGGTGCGTCGGGCCATCTTCACCCAGACCGATAGAGTCGTGGGTATAGACCATAATCTGACGAATTTTCATCAGGGCAGCCATACGGGCAGCGTTGCGCGCGTATTCCACAAACATCAGGAAGGTTGCAGTGTATGGCAGGAAGCCACCATGCAGCGTGATGCCGTTGGCAATGGCGGTCATACCAAACTCGCGAACGCCGTAATGGATGTAGTTACCGGCTGCGTCTTCATTGATCGGCTTAGAGCCGGACCACATGGTCAGGTTGCTTGGTGCCAGGTCGGCAGAGCCGCCCAGGTATTCAGGCAGCAGCTTACCAAAGGCTTCCAGGCTGTTCTGCGATGCTTTACGGCTGGCAATTTTCGCCGGGTTAGCCTGAAGTTGTTCAATAAACTTCTGCGACTCTGCCTGCCAGTTAGCTGGCAGCTCGTTACCCATACGGCGGCTGAACTCTTTTGCCAGCTCCGGGTAGGCTTTAGCATAGGCGGCAAACTTCTCGTTCCATGCGGCCTCTTTAGCCTGGCCTGCTTCTCTGGCATCCCACTGCGCGTAGATATCCTGTGGAATTTCAAACGGCGCGTGGCTCCAGCCAAGCTGCTTGCGGGTCAGGGCTACTTCGTCATCACCCAGCGGCGCGCCGTGTGAATCGTGAGTGCCTGCCTTGTTCGGCGAGCCGAAACCGATAACGGTTTTGCACAGCAGCAGAGAAGGTTTGTCGCTGACGGCTTTCGCTTCTTCAACCGCTTTTTTGATCGCTTCAGCATCGTGACCATCCACGCCGCGCACTACGTGCCAGCCGTAGGCTTCAAAACGCTTAGCAGTATCATCAGTAAACCAGCCGTCGATATGGCCGTCGATAGAGATGCCGTTGTCATCATAGAAAGCCACCAGTTTGCCAAGCGCGAGCGTACCCGCCAGCGAGCAGACTTCGTGGGAGATCCCTTCCATCATGCAGCCATCACCCATAAATACATAGGTGCTGTGGTCGACAATATCGTGACCAGGACGGTTAAACTGCGCAGCCATTGTGCGCTCTGCAATCGCCATGCCTACGGCGTTAGCAATGCCCTGCCCCAGCGGGCCGGTGGTGGTTTCAACGCCTGCGGTATAACCAAATTCCGGATGACCTGGAGTTTTAGAGTGCAGCTGACGGAAGTTAGCCAGTTCAGAGATTGGCAAATCATAGCCGCTGAGGTGCAGCAGGCTGTAAATCAGCATTGAGCCATGGCCATTGGACAGCACAAAGCGGTCGCGGTCGGCCCAGAGTGGGTTAGTGGGGTTATGGTTCAGGAAGTCACGCCACAGTAATTCGGCGATATCTGCCATGCCCATCGGGGCGCCCGGGTGGCCAGATTTGGCTTTTTGTACCGCATCCATACTTAATGCGCGAATGGCGTTAGCAAGCTCTTTACGAGAAGACATGTTCTACTCCAGGTCGGATTAAACGCTTCGCCGTCCTTAACCTATTTTAATCAATGAGTTATCAGGCAAAGTTGTAAAAGTCGACCCACAATGTACATGAAACACGGGCCTCCTGTACATGGCGAAACGTGCAAAATACCGGGAGGAAACTTGCGCTTTGAGAGCTTAGCCACTATGCATTTGTCTCGGGGAAGGTTATAACGCCCTCTTTATTGTTCGCTTTTTTATCGCCCTTTTTGGCAGGTTCTTGTTTTTATTACCTTGTTACCCAATGGATGAAATAATATGAAATTACGTAACTCTGTACTTACTCTGGGTCTGATTTCCGCACTTTCTGGCTGCCAGAATTTCGACAGTAATGCGCTGTTGCAGTCTGGCGCGCAGGCTTATCAGGCTGCCACGCTGAGCGATGAGCAGGTTAAAGAGCTGAGCGTGAAGTCGTGCGAACAGATGGACAGCGAAGCACAGATTGCTCCTGCCAGCAGCGTCTATACTCAGCGCCTGAACAAAATTGCGGCGGCGCTGGGCGACAACATCAACGGCACGCCAGCCAACTACAAGGTTTATGTAACCAAAGACGTTAACGCCTGGGCGATGGCGAACGGCTGTATCCGCGTCTACAGCGGACTGATGGATATGATGACCGACAACGAAGTGGAAGGCGTACTCGGTCATGAAATGGGCCACGTTGCGCTGGGCCATACCCGTCGCGCCATGCAGGTTGCCTACAGCGCCACGGCTGCCCGTACAGCTGCGGCATCGGTGGGCGGCATCGCCGCTACGCTTTCCCAGTCTCAGCTGGGCGACCTGGGAGAGAAACTGGTTAACGCACAGTTCTCACAGAAGCAGGAATCTCAGGCGGATGACTACTCGTTTGACCTGATGAAGAAGCGCGGCATCAATCCGGAAGGCCTGGTCACCAGCTTTGAAAAACTCTCGAAGCTGGAAGGCAGCCACGAAAGCACCATGTTTGACTCCCACCCCTCTTCCACTTCCCGCGCCCAGCACATCAAAGATCGTATCGCTGCCGGTAAATAACTGAAGCGATAAAAAAAGGGCGCACCCAGAGGCGCGCCCTTCTCTTCCCTGCCGTTATCAGCCTTTATTGACGGCCTGAACGTGCAGCATATCCAGCGCCAGCGTTGCCGCAGCAAGCGCAGTGATATCGGACTGATCGTAGCCCGGTGCCACTTCCACCAGATCCATACCGACGATATTCAACCCCTGTAAACCGCGCACCAGCTTGGTCGCTTTATCCGTGGTCAATCCGCCAATCACCGGCGTGCCGGTACCCGGCGCGTGAGCCGGATCCAGGCAGTCGATATCAAAGGTCAGGTAAACCGGCATATCGCCTACGATCTCTTTCACCTGAGCAATGATGTCATCCACGCTGCGATCGTTAACCTGCGCCGCATCAAGCACGTTAAAGCCCAGCGAGGCGTCGAACTCAGTGCGGATACCTATCTGCACCGAGTGTGCCGGATCGATCAGCCCTTCCTGCGGCGCATGGTGGAACATGGTGCCGTGGTCAAACTTTGGTCCGTTAGAGTAGGTATCTGTGTGGGCATCGAAATGCACCAGCGCCATCTTGCCGAAGTATTTGGCATGCGCGCGCAGCAGAGGCAGCGTCACGTAATGATCGCCGCCGAAGGTCATCATGCGCTTGCCGTTCGCCAGCAGTTTTTCCGCGTGCGCCTGTAGCTTATCGGTCAGATCCTGCGAATCGCCAAAGGCATAGACCAGGTCACCACAGTCAATTACCTTCAGGCGCTGACGCAGATCGAAGTTCCACGGCCAGCGGCAGCCTTCCCATGCCAGGTTAGTGGAGATCTGACGAATGGCACCCGGCCCCAGGCGGCTGCCTGGTCGGCCAGAGGTCGCCGCATCGAAAGGAATACCGGTAATCACCCACTCGGCATCGCTGTCGTAGGGTTGGAAGTTAACCGGAAAACGCATAAAACCAAAGGCGTTTGAAACCAGCGAGTTATCATACTGGTTGCCCAGGGTGTTATTCATACACAATCCTCTTTATTCATCTTCCAGATAGGTATAGCCGTAGAGGCCAGACTCAAACTCTTCCAGGAATTGCGCGCGCAGCTCCTCATCCAGATCGCTCTCTTTGATCTGATTGCGGAAATGCGTCAGCAGCTCCTGAGGATCAAGCTGCACATACTCCAGCATGTCAGCAACGGTGTCGCCTTCATCTGAAAGCTGCACGTCAACCCGACCATCGGCATAGGCAAAGACGTCAACCGCTTCGGTATCGCCGAACAGGTTGTGCATATTGCCGAGGATCTCCTGATAGGCGCCGACCATAAAGAAGCCCAGCATCGGCGGGTTATCCACGTCGTACTGCGGCATTGGCATGGTTGTCGCAATGCCGTCACCGTCCACATAGTGATCGATGGTGCCGTCCGAGTCACAGGTGATATCGAGCAGCACGGCGCGACGCTCTGGCGATTTATTCAGCCCTTCCAGTGGCATAACCGGGAACAGCTGATCAATTCCCCATGCATCCGGCATCGACTGGAACAGCGAGAAGTTGACGTAGATTTTATCCGCCATGCGCTCCTGGAGTTCGTCGATAATCGGACGGTGGGCGCGGTTGCTTGGATCCAGATGCTGCTGGATATAGTGGCAGATGCTCAGATAAAGCTGTTCGGCCCAGGCACGCTGCTTGAGATCGTAAGTTCCCTGCGAGTAGCCGGTGTGGATGTCAAAGAGATCCATCTGGCTGTCGTGCAGCCATTCGCGCAGCGAGCGACGATTGTCTGGCTCGTGCATCTCCTGCCAGGTATCCCACATGCTGACGATAGGACGTGGCGAATCGCCTTCAGGCGGCTGTGGTTCGCTGAACTCGTTACGCTCCACGCCGATGATGTTTGATACCAGCACGGTATGGTGCGCGGTTACTGCACGGCCAGACTCGGTGATCACCGTAGGATGCGGCAGGTTGTGCTCTTCACACGCATCGCCTATCGCCCAGATCACGTTGTTTGCATATTCGTTCAGGCCGTAGTTTACCGAACAGTCGGACTGCGAACGCGTACCTTCATAATCCACGCCCAGGCCACCGCCGACATCAAAGCACTGAATGTTTACGCCAAGCTTAGCCAGTTCCACATAGAAACGCGCCGACTCACGCACGCCAGTAGCGATATCACGGATGTTCGCCATCTGCGAACCAAGGTGGAAGTGCAGCAGTTGCAGGCTTTCCATCCGGCCCGCTTCGCGCATGATCTCCACCAGCTTGAGAACCTGCGTTGCCGACAGACCAAATTTAGATTTTTCGCCGCCGCTGGACTGCCATTTACCGGAACCCTGGGAAGCCAGGCGCGCGCGGATACCCAGACGCGGGATCACGTTCAGCCGTTCAGCCTCTTCAAGCACCAGCTTCACTTCGGTCATTTTTTCCAGCACCAGATAGACTTTATGGCCCATCTTTTCGCCGATCAGCGCCAGACGAATGTATTCACGGTCTTTGTAGCCGTTACAGACAATCACCGAGCGCGTCATGCCCGCATGGGCCAGCACTGCCATCAGCTCAGCTTTGGAACCAGCCTCTAAACCCAGCGGTTCACCAGAGTTGATCAGCGACTCGATCACTCGCTTGTGCTGGTTAACTTTTATCGGATAGACAAGGAAATAATCACCGCGATAGCCATAGGATTCACGCGCACGCTTAAAGGCCGCGTTTATCGAACGAAGGCGATGTTGCAGAATCTGAGGGAAACAAAACAGGGCAGGAAGACGCTGGCCTTCAGCCTCACGCTCTTTAACCAGCTTCGCTAAATCGACGCGAGCTTCCGGCACGTCCGGATCGGGGCAGACACTGATATGCCCCAGCTCATTGACGTCATAATAGTTATTACCCCACCAGGCAATATTGTAGGTGCGCAGCATCTTGCTGGCATCTTGATCGCTCATAGCCACCTCCTGCATGGAGCGGAGTACACCCTGTTCGCCTGCTGACGAACCCTTGATAGTCTTCATGTCGTCAGACATTACGAGCCTCAAATTCAAATGATGCGAAACAGTTAACTACTATCGCAGGGAAATGCTGCGACAACAACCCATCGACTACCGGGAAATCCAGCATAAAACACTGGCGAATCACACCAATCGTTCTGTGAAGTATAACATTAAACATGGCGTACACTCCCCACGCCTCTCACTCTCAGCCAATGCTGAGTGAGGGGGAAGTCTGATAAAAGAGTAGACGGCGTAGGTGTCGGAAAGATGAAGGAGGTCAGGACAGTGCAACGCAGCGGCGTTTTATACAGCCGAAACGCCCAAAATGCAAAATCTGAATCGTTGAAATGCGTACCCTGTCATGAATATTTTCCACTTTGTGCCTCAACTGAAAAAAGCTTTAAAGAAAAAAGGCTGGCAATCCGATTAATGAGTAACCTAAAATAGCCGTCCAGATGTTAATCCATCTATACTGGTTAACTTCTAAGCGTCTTCTTTTATATGTACTGCTCATGGCTTTGCCTGAGGGGGCGCTGAGAGCCTGAACCGGTTAACGGTGACAGTATTTTCGCGCTATGCAGTCGATTTCAACCCGTATTCAGTAAGGTAAAGAATTAATGGCTAAACACCTTTTCACTTCCGAGTCCGTCTCAGAAGGACATCCTGATAAAATCGCCGACCAGATTTCTGATGCCGTGCTTGATGCTATTCTTGAGCAGGATCCGAAAGCTCGTGTGGCTTGCGAGACGTATGTAAAAACCGGCATGGTGCTGGTTGGCGGCGAGATCACTACGTCTGCCTGGGTCGATATTGAAGAGATCACCCGTAACACCGTGCGCGAAATCGGTTATGTCCATTCCGATATGGGCTTTGATGCCAACTCTTGCGCCGTACTGAATGCTATTGGTAAACAGTCGCCGGACATCAACCAGGGCGTTGACCGTGCTGACCCTCTTGAGCAGGGTGCAGGCGACCAGGGCCTGATGTTTGGCTACGCCACCAACGAAACCGAAGTGCTGATGCCAGCCCCCGTGACCTATGCGCACCGTCTGGTGCAGCGTCAGTCAGAAGTGCGTAAAAACGGCACGCTGCCGTGGCTGCGCCCGGATGCCAAAAGCCAGATCACCTTCCAGTATGATAATGGCAAAATTGTCGGTATCGATGCTGTCGTTCTCTCTACTCAGCATTCCGAAGATATCTCGCAGAAAGATCTACAGGAAGCGGTGATGGAAGAGATCATCAAGCCGGTACTGCCTGAAGAGTGGATCAACAGCAGCACCAAGTATCATATCAACCCGACCGGCCGTTTTGTTATCGGTGGCCCAATGGGTGACTGCGGATTGACCGGACGTAAAATCATTGTTGATACCTACGGCGGTATGGCACGTCACGGTGGTGGTGCTTTCTCTGGGAAAGATCCCTCTAAAGTTGACCGTTCAGCGGCTTATGCGGCTCGTTACGTAGCTAAAAACATCGTTGCTGCTGGCCTGGCTGACCGCTGCGAGATCCAGGTTTCTTACGCTATTGGCGTGGCTGAACCTACCTCAATCATGGTGGAAACCTTCGGTACAGAGAAAATCTCTACCGAGCAGCTGACTCTGCTGGTGCGCGAGTTCTTCGACCTGCGTCCATACGGTTTGATCCAGATGCTGGACCTGCTGCACCCTATCTACCGTGAGACAGCGGCTTACGGCCACTTTGGTCGTGAACACTTCCCATGGGAAAAAACCGACAAGGCTGCGCAACTGCGTGAGGCAGCTGGCCTCAAATAAGCCAAATCAGGCACGACAGAGGGCACCCAATGGGTGCCCTTTTTGATCTCTGCGGCTGGCAGAATAGTCTGCTGTGGCTACACTTCTTCTGGCCCTGACTGCTTAATTGTTAACGGTTACACGCAGAAACATTCTGTAAATCTGACAATTAAGAATTAACACGCTTAACAAGGTGTGGCGGAATGCGCTATTTTCAGCGCTGTCTGATAGCAGGACACTTGGGAACTAAGTGAGACTACCTCACTTTCTGGTTACAAAGCGTAAGCGCGCGTGAAGATGCTGTTTATCGGATTGATCTGGTGTGTAACCGATTACACCAATGTGATCTCCAGCACAGTCTTGCGGGCTAAGGTTTTCTAACATTTATAACAACAATAAGCAGTACCACTTTAATGGAGGCGTTATGCCTGAAAATAAGAAACAGAGCAGAACATCGAACAAGGCGATGACCTTTTTTGTTTGTTTCCTAGCAGCACTGGCCGGTCTGTTGTTTGGTCTGGATATCGGCGTGATTGCCGGCGCCCTGCCATTTATCGCCAAAGATTTTAACGTCACCCCGCATCAGCAGGAGTGGATTGTCAGCTCGATGATGTTCGGTGCCGCCGTCGGTGCCGTCGGCAGCGGCTGGATGTCTTCCCGCTTGGGACGTAAAAAAAGCCTGATGATTGGCGCAGTCCTGTTCGTTATCGGCTCCCTGTGGTCTGCCATGTCCTCTAACCCGGAAATGCTGATCTTCGCCCGTGTTGTGCTGGGTCTGGCCGTAGGTGTGGCTTCTTATACTGCGCCGCTTTATCTTTCCGAGATCGCTCCGGAAAAAATTCGCGGCAGTATGATCTCCCTTTACCAGCTGATGATTACCATCGGGATCCTGGGTGCTTACCTCTCTGACACCGCCTTCAGCTACACCGGTGAATGGCGCTGGATGCTGGGTATCATCACTATTCCTGCTGCTCTGCTGCTGGTGGGGGTATGCTTCCTGCCCAACAGCCCGCGCTGGCTGGCAGCAAAAGGCGACTTCCGCACCGCTCAGCGCGTGCTGGACCGTCTGCGTGATACCAGCGAGCAGGCAAAACGCGAGCTGGATGAAATCCGTGAAAGCCTGAAGATCAAACAATCTGGCTGGAGCCTGTTTAAAGACAACAGCAACTTCCGTCGTGCGGTCTACCTGGGCGTACTTTTGCAGGTGATGCAGCAGTTCACCGGCATGAACGTCATTATGTATTACGCGCCGAAGATTTTTGAAATTGCTGGCTTTACCAACACCACCGAGCAGATGTGGGGCACCGTCATCGTTGGCCTGGTCAACGTACTGGCTACCTTTATCGCTATTGGTCTGGTTGACCGCTGGGGCCGTAAACCAACGCTGAAACTGGGCTTTATGGTGATGGCAGTAGGCATGGGTGTGTTGGGAACCATGCTGCATATGGGCATTCATTCTGAAGGCGCGCAGTACTTTGCTATCGCCATGCTGATGATGTTCATCATTGGTTTCGCCATGAGCGCCGGTCCGTTGATCTGGGTACTCTGTTCTGAGATCCAGCCGCTGAAAGGCCGCGATTTCGGTATCACCGTTTCCACCGCGACGAACTGGATTGCCAACATGATTGTCGGCGCAACCTTCCTGACCATGCTCAACACTCTGGGCAATGCGAACACCTTCTGGGTCTACGCCGGTCTGAACATCGTGTTTATCATCCTGACCATTATGCTGATTCCGGAAACCAAGAACGTTTCGCTGGAACACATTGAACGCAACCTGTTGAGCGGCAAAAAGCTGCGCGATATCGGCCAGCGTGACTAAACAGTAAACAGTACTGGCCGCGGAAACCCGGCCAGCTTTATTGTAATCCTCTTCCTCCGATCGTATCCTTTGCCGTATGAAATCCCCCAGACTTCCCATTGCGCTGCAACAGGCAGTGATGCGCTCGCTGCGTGAAAAATTGCAGCAGGCAAACCATCGGCTTGAACGCCACTACCCTGAACCCAAACTTCTCTACCAGCAGCGCGGCACGGCTGCGGGCACCGCATGGCTGGAACAGTGGGAGATCCGCCTGAATCCGGTGCTTTTGCTGGAGAATCAGCAGGCGTTTATCAGTGAAGTCGTTCCCCATGAGCTGGCCCATCTTCTGGTCTGGAAGCATTTTGGCCGCGTGCCGCCGCACGGCAAAGAGTGGAAGTGGATGATGGAAAGCGTACTGGGCGTGCCTGCACAGCGTACCCATAAGTTTGAGATTGATTCTGTACGCAGCCGTGCATTTCCTTATCGCTGTGGCTGTCAGCAGCATCAGTTAACCGTACGCCGCCACAACCGCGTAATACGGGGGGAAAGCGAGTATCGCTGCGTCTCCTGCGGTGAACGCCTTCTGCCTGGGGAGTTCCAAAAATCTGAAAAACTGGCCTGAGGGTGAAAAATAGCGCTATTAACGCCCTGATTACCTCCTGCTGATTTCCCGTAACCGCCTCCATCTGTTACTCTCGCCGCCTCGATTTCAGGAGAGATTTTCAGAACATGCTTCGCAACATTATTCGCAGCCTTTCACTCTTTTTGCTCCTCTCCCCGCTGGTTGCGCACAGCTTCAGCCAGAACAACTATCATCAGAACAGTTTTGGCCAGGCTAAAGAGTATGCGGCTAAGCTCAATGCGGATGCTCCGGGTTCCTTCTACTGTGGCTGTAAAATTACCTGGAAAGGCAAGAAAGGCATCCCTGACCTCGCCTCCTGCGGCTATCAGGTGCGTAAAAACGCCAGCCGCGCAAAGCGTATCGAATGGGAACATGTAGTACCGGCCTGGACCTTTGGACACCAGCGCCAGTGCTGGCAGAATGGCGGGCGTAAACAGTGTGCCAAAGATGCCGGCTATCGCCGTATTGAAACGGATCTGCACAACCTTCAGCCCGCAATAGGTGAGGTGAACGGCGATCGCGGTAACTTTATGTACAGCCAGTGGAACGGCAGTGAGCGCCAGTATGGTCAGTGTGAAATGAAAATCGACTTTAAAAACAAACTGGCCGAGCCGCCAGCCCGCGCCCGTGGCGCCATAGCACGAACCTGGTTTTATATGCGCGACCAATACCAGATAAGCATGTCAAAGCAGCAAACCCAGCTGATGACGGTCTGGAACAAGCTCTATCCGGTCACCCCCTGGGAGTGTGAGAGAGATAACCGCATTGCTAAGGTACAGGGCAACCATAATCCTTATATACAGCAAGCTTGCCAGCGGTAAAATCGCTGACCTAAACTAGAGCACATCTTCAGGCCGTGCCCATTGCACGGCCATTAACCTTTAGCAGGATTTCCATGCGAATACCCCGCATTTTTCATCCCGAGACGTTGACCGCTGGCAGTGAGATTGCCCTCAGCGACGAGGCCGCTAACCATGTAGGTCGCGTACTGCGTATGGGGGCCGGACAGGCCCTGGAATTGTTCGATGGTACTAATCTGACTTTTCCCGCAGAAATTGTGCAGGCAGATAAAAAAAGCGTTCGCGTTTCGGTGGGCGAAAGCCGCGAAGAGAGCCGTGAATCCCCGCTTCATCTGCATCTGGGTCAGGTGATGTCCCGTGGCGAGAAGATGGAGTTCACCATTCAGAAGGCCGTTGAACTTGGGGTAAATGTAATTACCCCCTTGTTTTCTGAGCGCTGTGGCGTAAAGCTGGACGCCGATCGTCTGGCTAAAAAGCATCAGCAGTGGCAAAAAATTGTGATTGCTGCCTGTGAACAGTGCGGCAGAAACAGCGTGCCGGAAGTGCGTGAAGCCATGACGCTGGAAGCGTGGAGCGCAGAGCAGGATGCGGGATTAAAGCTGAACCTGCATCCAAGAGCCAGCCAGAGCATTAACACGCTGCCGCTCCCCGTGGAACGTGTCCGGCTTCTTATTGGCCCGGAAGGTGGCCTGACCGCTGATGAAATCAGTATGACGGCAGGTTACGGCTTTACCGATATCCTGTTAGGTCCACGCGTCCTTCGCACTGAAACAACGGCGTTGACGGCGATTACTGCCCTTCAGGTTCGCTTTGGCGATCTCGGGTAGGCCTGGAGAGAGAAAACAGCACACATCACTTCATCCCCCCTTTCAGCGCGGGACGGAAAGCCCAATTGGTGATGCAAAATTATTATAGTTGGGTAAGTTATGCCAGACCGCTGAGCCTGAGCCTCCTCGTTGCGGGCGCGCCAGCGTGCAGAAACTTCAGCGAACTCAAAGGCGCATGCGTTTCAGACACGGCCAGCGTTAAACATGGCAAATAAGATAGCTCACTGGAGAGACAAAATGATTAAGCTTGGCATTGTGATGGACCCTATTACCTCCATCAATATTAAAAAAGACACCAGCTTCGCAATGTTGCTGGAAGCACAGCGCCGTGGTTACGAAATCCATTATATGGAGATGAAGGATCTCTATCTGCGCGGTGGCGAAGCTCGTGCACGCACCCGCAGTCTCAGCGTTGAGCAGAACTATGACAAGTGGTTTGAGTTTGGCAGCGAACAGGACATTGCGCTGGCCGATCTGAACGTGGTGCTGATGCGTAAAGATCCGCCGTTTGATACTGAGTTCATCTATGCTACCTATATCCTGGAACGTGCAGAGGAGCAGGGAACGCTGATTGTTAACAAACCGCAGAGCCTGCGTGACTGTAACGAAAAGCTGTTCACCGCCTGGTTTGCTGAACTGACGCCAGATACGTTGGTAACCCGTAACGCACAGCAGATACGGGAGTTCTGGCAGGAGCATGGCGATATCATCCTGAAACCGCTGGATGGTATGGGCGGCGCCTCTATTTTCCGCATCAAGCAGGAAGATCCCAACCTGTCAGTTATCATCGAGACGTTAACCGAGCATGGAAACTTCTACTGCATGGCGCAAAACTATCTGCCTGCGATTAAGGAAGGGGATAAGCGCGTGCTGGTTGTGGATGGCGAACCTGTGCCCTACTGCCTGGCCCGTATTCCTAAGTCTGGTGAAACGCGTGGAAACCTGGCCGCTGGTGGACGTGGTGAAGCGCGTCCGCTTTCTGAAAGCGACTGGGAAATTGCCCGCCGCGTGGGGCCGACCCTGAAAGCCAAAGGGCTGATTTTTGTGGGTCTGGATATTATTGGCGATAAGCTGACCGAAATTAACGTGACCAGCCCAACCTGCGTCCGTGAGATCGAGGCCGCATTCCCAATTTCAATTACTGGTATGCTGATGGATGCCATTGAAAAACGTCTGGCGTGACGGTACGCGGGGTCAACGGGCCCCTTTATTAACCCGTTAATTACGCACGCGGCAGGGCCGCGTGCGGTTAACCCGAATACAGAATCCTGATATGAATTTACAGCATCATTTTTTGATTGCGATGCCCACGCTACAGGACCCGTTATTCAAGCGCTCGGTGGTTTATATCTGCGAGCATAATGATGATGGAGCCATGGGCCTGATTGTGAATAAGCCAATGGATAATTTAACCGTTGACGGTATTCTGAAGAAACTCAAAATTATGCCCACGCCCCGTGAGCCAGAGGTCAAACTCGACAAGCCGGTTTTCTCCGGTGGCCCGCTGGCAGAAGATCGTGGATTTATCCTCCACTCTGCCCAACGAACTTTCGCCTCCAGCATCCGCGTTTCCGATAATACGGTGATCACCACCTCGCGTGATGTGCTGGAAACCCTGGGTACGCCAGAACAACCAAGTAATGTGCTGGTTGCACTGGGCTACTGCGCCTGGGAGAAAGATCAGCTGGAAAATGAACTGCTGGAGAACGCCTGGCTGACGACGCCCGCTAACAGCAACATCCTGTTCCAGACCCCGATAGCCGAACGCTGGCGTGAAGCGGCAAAAAGTATTGGTGTGGATATTCACAATATCACCAGTGATGCAGGTCATGCCTGATGAGTCATATGACCCTGCTGGCATTTGATTTCGGCACTAAAAGCATTGGCGTGGCCATTGGGCAGCAGCTCACCGGTACAGCCAGACCCTTAGCGGCGCTGAAGGCGCAGGACGGCACGCCGGACTGGAATAAAATTGAAGCGTTACTGAAAGAGTGGCAGCCAGACCGGGTAGTGGTCGGCCTGCCGCTGAATATGGACGGCACCGAACAACCGCTGACGGTACGCGCCCGTAAGTTTGCAAACCGCATTCATGGCCGCTTCGGCGTGCAGGTTGACCTCCACGATGAGCGTCTGAGCACCATCGAAGCCAGGGCGGAGCTGTTCGAACGCGGCGGCTTTCGTGCGCTGAGCAAAGGCAGCGTGGATTCTCTCTCTGCGGTGATCATTCTTGAAAGCTGGTTCGAGAACAGCTGGTCCTGAGGTCAGGATAGCCCGCCTGAACCCGGTCTGGCCCGGCGATTAATCCGGCTTTTCTCCGTCCGGCCAGACTTTGCGCAAAGGTCTGCATCCCGCTTTGCATACCCGTTTCCAGCAGACCAGCAAGCTGATGGGTTTTCCCTTCGCGGATCAGGTTGGCTACCGCAGGGGTATTCACCAGCACTTCAAATAGCGCCACCCTTGCCTGCCCCTGTTCCGCTCCCTGCTCCAGCCGCTGCGCTATAACAGCTTTCAGGCTGCCAGCCAGCTGGCTACGCACCTGATTTTTCTCCGTGCCGGGAAAGAGATCCACCAGCCTCTCCACCGCCTGCGTTGCGCCACGGGTGTGCAGCGTCGTCAGCACCAGATGCCCGGTTTCTGCCGCGGTCAGCGCCAGTTGAATGGTCTCGCCATCGCGCAGTTCACCGAGCAGGATAATATCGGGATCTTCCCTCAGCGCGCCGCGCAGGCCCTCACTGAATGAAATGCTGTGCAGGCCAATCTCCCGCTGCTGGATCAGCGAGCGTTGGCTGTGATGGATAAACTCGATCGGATCTTCCAGCGTAATAATGTGCCGCGCCTGCTCTCTGTTGATCTCGCCAATCAACGCCGCCAGCGTGGTGGATTTACCGCTGCCCGTTGCACCGGTTACCAGTACCAGCCCATCGTTCAGGGTTAACAAGGCGTGAGCGATGGCAGGCAGCTTCAGCTCAGTAAGATCGGGGCAATGGCTGGCTATCAGCCTCAGCGCCAGCGAAAGCCCCTGCTGCTGGCGGAACAGATTGGCACGCAGGCGCACGCCATCCGCCATGGTCAGAGCAAAATCGAGCTGGCCCGCCTGGTCAAATTGCCTTATCCGGGATGCGGTAAGCCACCTTTTTGCCCAGGCTTCCAGCTGGGCGGAGGTCACGGGCCTGGCATCCGGCACCGGCTCGAGCCTGCCGCAACGCCGCCAGAACGGAGAATGACCACTGCAAAGGTGCAGATCCCCTGCGTTATGCTTTACACTAAGGGCCACCATCTCTTCAATATTCATAATATTCCCTGACTATGACCTCGATTCAGCACAACTTACAGCAAGTCCGCGAGCGGATCTCAGCGGCCGCCGCACAGTGCGGGCGCGATCCGGCAGAAATTACCCTGCTTGCAGTCAGCAAAACCAAACCTGCGAGCGCGGTCGAAGAAGCCGTTGCCGCTGGCCAGCGCTGTTTTGGTGAGAACTACGTGCAGGAAGGTGTCGACAAAATTAAAGCGTCAGGAAATTCTGCCCTCGACTGGCACTTTATTGGCCCGCTGCAATCCAACAAGAGTCGCCTGGTTGCTGAACATTTTAGCTGGTGTCACACCGTTGACCGGCTGAAGATTGCCGTCCGTCTTAACGAGCAGCGTCCGGAAGCGTTGCCGCCGCTGAACGTACTGATTCAGATAAACATCAGTGACGAAAACAGTAAATCTGGCATCATGCTGGAGGCGCTGAGCGAGCTGGCAAAGGAGGTTTCACTTCTGCCTCGTTTAACGCTGCGTGGTCTGATGGCTATTCCCGCGCCTGAAAGTGACTATGCACGGCAGTTAGCGGTCTGTAGCCAGATGGCAGAAGCGTTTAACGAACTGAAAAAGAACTATCCCTCTGTTGACACGCTTTCTCTGGGAATGAGTGACGATATGGATGCCGCGATAGCGGCAGGCAGTACAATGGTGCGCATCGGCACCGCAATTTTTGGCGCGCGTGATTACAGCGCCGCTCACAACAATAACTGAGGAACCCCATGCTGACGTTGACTTTTCTGGTCAAGACCCTGATCGACCTCTACGTAATGGTACTGCTGTTACGTATCTGGATGCAGTGGTCGCGCTGTGATTTCTATAACCCACTGTCACAATTTATCGTAAAAATTACTCAGCCGGTGCTCAAACCGCTGCGGCGGGTCCTCCCCTCTATTGGTCCGGTCGATACTGCGCCGCTGCTGCTGGCGTTTGTGCTGACTACGTTGAAATACCCGATTTTACTGTTAATTCAGGTGGGGGCTTTCTCCGTTGATCCGATGAACCTGCTGGTTGGCCTGCTCTCGCTGGTCAAATCCATTGGTTATCTGGTGTTCTGGGTGATCATTATCCGCTCACTGATGAGCTGGATCAGCCAGGGCCGCGGCCCGGTAGATCATCTGTTAATCCAGCTGACCGAACCGCTGATGGCGCCCATCCGCCGTATACTGCCCGCTATGGGCGGGATCGATTTCTCCGCGATGGTGGTGATCCTGATCCTCTATATGTTGAACTACCTGGGCATGGATCTGTTCCCCGGCCTCTGGTATCTGCTGTAATTTGAAAAACTCTGGACCTGATATGCAAAAAGTTGTGCTCGCCACCGGGAATCCCGGCAAAGTTCGTGAAATGGCCGATCTGCTGGCCACCTTTGGCCTCGATATTGTGGCGCAAACGGAACTGGGCGTAGAGTCAGCCGAAGAGACCGGCCTGACATTTATTGAAAACGCGATCCTGAAGGCGCGTCACGCCTCGGCGGTAACCGGCTTGCCGGCGATTGCCGATGACTCCGGGCTGGCAGTAGATGCGCTGGGCGGCGCGCCGGGGATTTACTCTGCGCGCTACGCGGGCGAAGGGGCCAGCGACCAGCAGAATCTGCTTAAGCTGCTCGCAGCGCTGGAAAACGTGCCGGACGACGCTCGTCAGGCTGAATTCCACTGCGTGCTGGTCTATCTGCGTCATGCTGAGGATCCCACCCCGTTGGTATTCCATGGCAGCTGGCAGGGAGAAATTACCCGTGCTGCTGCGGGCGTTGGCGGCTTTGGTTACGATCCGATTTTCTTTGTTCCGGCACTGGGAAAGACAGCAGCGGAGCTGACCAAAGAGGAGAAGCACGCCGTTTCCCATCGGGGTAAAGCGATGACGCTGCTGCTGGAAGCGATGCGTAATGCGTAAGCTGCCGCCGTTAAGTCTCTATATCCATATCCCCTGGTGCGTGCAGAAGTGCCCCTACTGCGACTTCAACTCCCACGCCCTGAAAGGCGAAGTGCCGCATGAAGAGTATGTGCGGCATTTACTGGCGGACCTGGACGCTGACCTGCCGCTGGCCGCAGGACGTGAAGTCAGCACCATTTTCATCGGCGGCGGTACGCCAAGTCTGTTAAGCAGTGAAGCGATGCAGATGTTGCTGGATGGCGTTCGTGCCCGTTTGCCGCTCTCCCCGACCGCTGAAATCACCATGGAAGCCAACCCCGGCACAGTGGAAGCAGACCGCTTCAGCGGCTACCAGCGTGCCGGTATCAACCGCATCTCGATAGGGGTGCAGAGCTTCAGCGAGCAGAAACTGGCGCGTCTGGGACGCATTCACGGGCCGGAAGAAGCCAGGCGTGCAGCCGGGCTTGCCACTGACCTGAATCTGCGCAGCTTTAATCTGGATTTGATGCACGGGCTGCCGGATCAGTCGCTGGAAGAGGCGCTGGATGACCTGCGCCAGGCCATTGCGCTGGCTCCACCGCATCTCTCCTGGTATCAGCTTACTATTGAGCCGAACACGCTGTTTGCCTCTCGTCCGCCGGTCCTGCCGGATGACGATGCGCTGTGGGATATTTTCGAACAGGGCGACCAGCTGCTGACAGCGGCAGGTTACGTGCAGTACGAAACCTCTGCCTACGCAAAACCCGGCTACCGCTGCGAACATAATCTTAACTACTGGCGCTTTGGAGACTATCTGGGCATTGGCTGCGGTGCGCACGGTAAGCTGACGCAGGCTGACGGACGGATCATCCGCACCAGCAAAACGCGGCATCCTCGTGGGTTTATGGCGGGGAATTATCTGGATCGCCGCCATGAAGTCAGCGACAGTGAAAAGCCGTTCGAATTCTTTATGAACCGCTTCCGCCTGCTGGAAGCCGCGCCGCGCGAAGAGTTTCAGCTTTACACTGGTCTTGCGGAAAGCGTTATCCGGCCGCAGATCGACGAAGCACTGAGCCAGGGCTATCTGACCGAAACAGCGGAAAGCTGGCAGGTGACGGAGAAAGGCAAACTGTTTCTGAATTCGCTGCTGGAGCTGTTCCTGGCAGAAGAAGCGTAATTTTCCCTGAAAAAAAACGCCTGATGACTTCATCAGGCGTTTTTTTATGGCTGTAAGCCAGCTTGTTATTTCAGTCCGGCAATCATCGCCTTGCGCTGCTCTTCCAGCGTGGTCACGCGGTTACAGACTTCATGTCCAAAATTCTGGAAATCCTGCTCCTGATTTTTCCATTCGGCCTGAATAGATTGCTGCAAGCCGCCCAGATTCCCCATGATCGCCTGCAAAGGATTGCTGCCGTTGCCGGCCTGCTTGCTGCCCATCTCGTTCAGGCTGTCCTGCACCACACCGCCCATCGCGTTCTGCACCAGACGCTCGCCGTCCTGGCGAACCTGGTCGATGGCCTGATGGTGGAACGTCAGCCCGTCGTCGCGGTGTTCAATAATGCGGTTCATCTGCTGCTTAAGCTGCGTGTCCAGCGAGGTCAGGCGGTTACGTACGTTACTCTCCTGGCCCAGCTTTTCTACGATCACTTTATCCAGCGCCACGCGGCCTTTTTCCAGACGCTGACGCGCGCCCTGATCGATCCAGGGTAAATCACGTCGTAGCGCGGTCTGGTAATCAATGGCTTTCTGACGCGTTGCGGTATCCACCGTCGCGGCTTTTCCGTTGCGCTGCACATCACCCGTCGGCGTGATGGTCAGATTGCCGCTGGCACCGACCACCTGCACGCTTTGCGGAGAGAGCACGATATCATCCTGAGGTTTCACGCTACATTGATAGTCTGCCTGAGCCTGGCCCGCCGCCAGTAACAACGCACCTACCATCATCGCTTTACGCATTTGCATTCTCCTGAAAGTGAAAAGGCCACGCATGCGTGGCCCCAAAATCGTTTCCCACATCCTTCGGGATGTTAAGCGGGATACTACTTAGTCCCACCAGACATCGAAAAGTTCGGTCACCTGAATGTTATTCAGCTTGCGATCTTCCAGCCACTTGCGCACCAGCTCACGGTGCTCGTCAGTGCATTTACCCGTCTGCTGCAGGCAGATCAACCCTTCCCACTGCAAGTAGCCGCTGCCATCAAACGCCAGGCCGTTAGGATCGATCACTTCTTCAATCAGTGCATCAACGGTTTTGTCGATGGTCTCTTCGTTGGTGCCTTCCGGGAAGCCGAAGCCGATGGAAAAGCCTAATTCCTGAAACTCATCGATATGCATTTTTTTACGCAAACGACGACTGCGTTGGGTAGCCATTATTTAATCCTCTCAAACATCAGATCCCAAACACCGTGACCAAGACGCTGGCCACGCTGCTCAAATTTTGTTAACGGACGCGACTCGGGACGCGGCACGTAATTTTGCGTTTCGGACTGGTTTTTATAGCCCGCGATGCTGCTCATCACTTCCAGCATATGTTCGGCGTAGGCTTCCCAGTCGGTAGCCATATGGAACACGCCGCCCAGCTTCAGCTTGCGCATCACCAGTTCGGCAAAAGGCGCCTGAACGATACGGCGCTTATTGTGACGCGCTTTATGCCACGGGTCCGGGAAGAAAAGCTGCACCATGCGCAGCGAATTATCCGGGATCATCTTGTCCAGCACGTCGACGGCATCGTGGCACATTACGCGGAGATTCTCCACGCCAGCCTCATGTGCGCTGCTCAGGCAGGCACCCACGCCCGGCGAGTGTACTTCAATACCCAGGAAGTTTTGCTGGGGATTATTTTCAGCCATGGTCACCAGCGAGGCACCCATGCCGAAGCCGATTTCCAGCACCACAGGGGCTTCACGCCCAAACAGGCTCACCAGGTCCACCGCCTCAGGCTGATATTCCACGCCCATCACTGGCCAGTAATTATCCAGCGCGTGCTGCTGGCCTTTTGTCAGGCGGCCCTGACGACGAACGAAGCTGCGAATACGGCGCATCGGGCGACCGTTTTCATCAAACTCCGGAGAAATGACATCATTCTTCATGTTTCTGCCTGCTGCTCTGGAATCTCTGGAAAGGGGGCATTATGCAAAGTTACAGCGGTTAAGCAAGCTCCGGCAACTTCCGGTTTACAGCATAGTTGGTCTGTGCTGGAATCCCAGCCTGATTTTTTATTCTCCAGGATATTTCTTTACCATGATGCAAGCGCCGCAGTTCTCCCGGCAGGTACTGGACTGGTATCAACGCTTTGGCCGTAAAACGCTGCCCTGGCAGCTGGAAAAAACGCCCTATAAAGTCTGGCTTTCGGAAGTGATGCTGCAACAGACGCAGGTGGCGACCGTGATCCCCTACTTCGAGCGTTTTATGGCGCGTTTCCCCACGGTTACCGATCTGGCGGCTGCTCCGCTGGATGAAGTCCTGCATCTCTGGACCGGGCTGGGGTACTACGCCCGCGCACGCAATCTGCATAAAGCCGCTAAAATGGTGGCCGATAAGCATAACGGGGTCTTTCCGCAGACTTTTGCCGAAGTGGCCGATTTACCAGGAGTTGGCCGCTCAACCGCTGGCGCCATTCTCTCTCTTTCGCTGGGACAGCATTACCCTATTCTCGACGGCAACGTTAAGCGTGTTCTGGCCCGCTGCTATGCCGTTGGAGGCTGGCCGGGTAAGAAAGAAGTTGAGAAGCGACTCTGGCAGATTAGTGAAGAGGTTACGCCTGCGGAGGGCGTCAGCCAGTTTAATCAGGCCATGATGGATCTGGGCGCTATCGTCTGCACCCGCTCCCGACCAAAATGCGAAATCTGCCCGTTGAATTTGGGTTGCCTGGCATATGCCAACGGGAGCTGGGCAAACTATCCGGGTAAGAAGCCGAAACAGACGCTGCCAGAGCGTACGGGCTGGCTGCTGATGATGCAGCAGGGTCAGGAAGTGTGGCTGGAGCAGCGTCCGCCTGTGGGCCTCTGGGGTGGGCTGTTTTGCTTCCCGCAGTTTGCTGCTCAGCCGGAGCTGGAACAGTGGTTGAGTGAAAAAGGCATCGATAGCGCCGCTTTGCAGCAGGGTATCGCGTTTCGCCATACCTTCAGCCATTTCCACCTGGATATTGTCCCAATGTGGCTGGAACTGCCTCCGGCAGGCGCGGCAATGGATGAAGGCGCTGGTCTCTGGTATAACTTAGCGCAACCACAGTCCGTTGGGCTGGCCGCTCCGGTGGAACGCCTGTTACAACAACTGCGTCAGCCACAACAGAAAGCGCTGAACATCCGCGCCACAGAAGAGGAAGAGTAATGAGCCGAATGATTTTTTGCACGTTCCTGCAACGTGACGCCGAAGGGCAGGATTTCCAGCTCTATCCTGGCGAAACAGGCAAGCGTATTTATAATGAGATCTCTAAAGAAGCCTGGTCGCAATGGATGAGCAAGCAGACCATGCTGATCAATGAGAAGAAACTCAGCATGATGAACCCGGAAGATCGTAAGCAGCTTGAGCAGGAGATGATTAAGTTCCTGTTCGAAGGGCATGACGTCCATATCGAAGGTTACACCCCGCCAGAAGAATAATCGTTGGGCCTCACAGATGAGGCCCTCTCAATGTGGGCGAAGCACGACAAGATGAATAAGAAACTGATAGGTTTGCTGGTAATAGCGCCGCTGCTGATTTCCTGCTCAGGCAATAAAAAACCCGCTTTCCACGAAGAGTGGGTCAAGGATACCAACGGCTTCGATATTCTGATGGGACAGTTTGCCCATAACATCGAGAATATCTGGGGCATTAACGAAGTGCTGATCGCCGGTCCCAAAGATTATGTGAAGTACAGCGATCAATATTACACGCGCAGCCACATTAACTTTGAGTCAGGCTCGATTACCATCGAGACCATCGCCGGAACCGATCCAATGGCCAGCCTGCGTCAGGCCATTATTACCACGCTGCTGATCGGCGAAGATCCGGGTAATGTCGATCTCTATTCCGATGCGAACGATATCAAGCTTGGCACCGAGCCGCTGCTGTATGGTCAGGTTCTGGATAATACCGGACAACCGATCCGCTGGCAGGGTCGTGCGGCCAGCTTCGCCGATTACCTGATCCAGAATAAACTTCAGCGCCGCAATGTCGGTCTGCATGTGATCTGGTCAGTCACCATCCCGATGGTACCTAACCATCTGGATAAGCGTGCGCATAAATATCTGCCGATGGTACGCGAAGCCGCTGCGAAATATAACGTCGATCAGTCGCTGATCCTGGCGATCATGCAGATTGAATCGAGCTTCAACCCCTATGCCGTCAGTCATGCCGATGCGCTGGGGCTGATGCAGGTGGTGCAGCACACCGCCGGTGTGGACGTGTTTCGCATGAAAGGGAAATGGGGCAAACCGAGCCGCAGCTATCTGCTGGATCCGGAGAATAATATAGATGCCGGTACGGCTTATCTGTCGATTCTGCAAAGCAACTATCTGGCCGGTATCAGCAACCCAACTTCACGCCGTTACGCGGTGATTACCGCCTATAACGGGGGAGCTGGCAGCGTACTCAAGGTCTTCTCCAGCGATAAGACCAGGGCGTTCAATACGATTAACAACCTCTCTCCTGCGGAGGTCTATCAGACCCTGACCTCTAACCATCCGTCGGCTGAATCCCGCCGCTATCTCTACAAAGTGAACAACGCCCAGAAGAGCTATTACCTCTACTAAGTGTGTTATCTACCGGATGAGGTCTTCTTCATCCGGTAACGCTTCATGCCTGCCTGTCATGCAGTACGGCAATCACATCGGTTGCCATCAGGGTAAAAATCTTTGGATTAACTTGCGTTCATCTCTGCTGGCAGCCCGGAAAAGGCTGCCATTGGCAGGAAAGGCCAGAGTGTCAGCGGGTAATATTCTTGAACTGGCGGGTGGTATCGGTGAGGGCGGTCTCAGTCGGCAGGCGCTCCATTGAGCTGGCTCCGTAGAAACCATCGCATTGCGGGCAGTTATCCAGAATATATTGCGCATCCTGCGGGCTGGAGATTGGGCCGCCGTGGCAGAGCACGATCACCTCTTTACGCACCGCTTTTGCCGCCGCCGCCCACTGATTAATCAGCGGCACACAGTCAGATAATTTCAGCGCGGTTTCAGCGCCGATATTGCCGCCGGTAGTCAGCCCCATATGCGGCACAATGATATCGGCACCCGCTTTGGTCATCGCAATGGCATCCGCCTCGTTAAAGACGTAGGGGGTGGTCAGCAGTCCTTTCTGATGCGCCAGAGCGATCATCTCGACTTCCAGGCCATATCCCATGCCCGTTTCTTCGAGATTGGCGCGGAAGTTGCCATCAATCAGCCCGACTGTGGGAAAGTTCTGCACTCCCGAAAAGCCCATTGCCTGCAAATCGTCCAGAAATTTGTCAAACTGGCAGAAAGGATCGGTACCGTTCACGCCCGCTAACACAGGCGTATTTTTCACTACCGGCAGCACTTCTTTCGCCATATCTACCACAATCTCATTGGCGTTGCCGTAGGCCAGCAGGCCCGCCAGCGACCCACGTCCTGCCATGCGGTAGCGGCCTGAGTTGTAGATCACGATCAGATCGATCCCGCCCGCTTCTTCACATTTTGCAGAGAGGCCTGTTCCGGCGCCGCCTCCGATGATCGGTTCGCGGCGCGCGATCATCGCATTAAATTTTGTCAGTATCTCCTGACGGGTAAAAGCCATTCTCAGCACTCCTGCTCTGTAAGCTGGCGAAACTGCCTGACAGCAGCCTGCGCAAATTGAGGATCGTTGATATTGTAAGGGAGGCGGCGAATGAAGCGGCGCGCTGTCTGAGTAAGGTGCGCCTCCAGAGTGGTAATAAACGCATTATCCGCTTCCGGTGACCAGAAAACCTGGCCGGGCGCATCGAGTGCCGAGAAGCCCCCTTCCGGGATCAGGAAGGCCACTTTCCCTTCACAGCGGTTCAGTTTCTCCGCTATCCATTTCGCCATTTTGACGTTCTCCTCCACCGTGGTACGCATCAGCGTTACCTGCGCATTATGGTGATAAAAGAGTCGGTCGGCATATTTTTGCGGCACGCTCTCAGCATGGCCGAAATTGACCATATCCAGCGCCCCACAGGAGATAACGCAAGGTATGCCGGAGGCCGCCATCGCGTCGAAACGCGTCTCCTCGCAGGCCAGCACGCCATCAAACAGCAGATCGCACACTTCCGTAGTGGTCAGATCCAGCAGGCCGGCAAGCATTTTGCTGCCAGCGAGTTTTTCCATCGCCATGCCGCCGCTGCCTGTGGCATGAAAAACCAGGCAATCGTAGTCGGCCTCCAGCGCATCGCTCACCTGCTGGATACAGGGCGTTGTCACGCCAAACATTGTCAGCCCCAGCGCAGGCTTATCTTCTGCACTGCGTTCCGGCTTCCAGAGCACGGCTCCCGCTATCTGATGCGCAGCATTACCCAGCACCTGACGGGAGATGCGGTTCAGCCCGGCCACATCCGTAACGGAATAAAGCAGGCTGATATCACTGGCGCCCACGTAACCGGAGACGTCGCCCGAAGCCATGGTGGAGACCATCACTTTGGGGATGCCCACCGGCAGGGCCTGCATTGCTGGTGTGATCAGCGCGGTGCCGCACGATCCGCCCAGGCCGATTACGCCTGCTAAATCGGGACGATTGCTGAGGAAAATTTTAAATGCCAGCGCCATCGCGTCGATAGCTTTCCCCCGGTCGCCACAGAACACGGCCTCACGACCTTCGGGATGGAAATCAGCGATTGTTTCTGGCGGGAAATCTGCGCCCGAGGCACCGCTAACTGGTTGAGTAGACAGGTCAACTGTCAGGACATCCGCGCCCGTTCGGGCCACGCAATCCCTGACGTAAAACAGTTCCCTTCCTTTAGTATCCGCTGTCGCAACAGCGTAGACATACCCTGTACTAGTACCCATAGCAATAACAACACCCTGTTATCAGACAAAATAAAGACTTGATAAATCAGTAGTAAAAACGTAAATAACGTATAAGGACGCGTCTCCTTTAACGTTATTGGATAACAGTATCACCTTCATTATTGATAAATCAATTGAATGGAATACGCGTCTCACTGAGAAATTGACTATGCTTGATGGTGGAATTTGGTAACCAGATTCGAACTGGGTTAACAACGGTAACCCTGTTCTTCATCAGACAATCGCTTGTACAACAAGCAGATTTAACCGGACAAATGAGGTTATTGTGGAGCAAAGGGATTCCGCTGGGGTTATGACATTAACCGCTACAAGAGCAAGAACACGTCGTTTACTGATTGAGACCGCCATGAAAATGTTCGACAGCGGCGCGTTTCCATCCATTACCGAAGTGGCTCAGGAGGCACAGCTTTCCAGAGCCACGGCATACCGCTATTTCCCGACCCAGAGCGCGCTGGTTTCCGCCATTGTGACGGAGACGTTAAGCCCGATCAAAAGCTGGCGCCCTGCTAAAGAAGATGCCAGCGAACGCATTAATGAACTGCTGAGTTTTGCCTTCCCGCGCATGCTGGAGCATGAAGGTACGCTTCGCGCTGCGCTGCATCTCTCGCTGACACAGTGGGCGCACTCCCGCTCTAATGAACGGCCCGAGAAAGAGAAGCTGGTCAGAGGCAACCGTAAAGCGCTATTGCAGCACGTTGTGGAGCCGCTGAATCAGGAGATGTCGCCAGAAAGGGTAGAGCGTGTGGTGCAGTCGCTGTCGCTGGTTTACGGCTCGGAGATTTTTCTGGTGATGAAGGATATCTGGGGCTGCTCCAATGACCAGTTGCAGGATATTGGCAAATGGATTGCTAAAGCGATAGTGCGTCAGGCGCGTGAAGATGAAAAGCTTTCAGCCGCAGACGCCGGGTAGCCTCTGAAAAGGGGCCGCGTGCGGCCCCGACTGCTTACTCGTTAATCATATAGCCATAGAGCCGTTTAACGCCCTGCTCATCCGCCTCGGCATACACGCCCTGCAACTCAGGCGAGAAGCCCGGCAGCAAATTAAGCCCCTCTTCCAGCGCCAGGAAGTAGCGCTGCACCGCGCCGCCCCAGGCTTCACCAGGCACCACGCACAGCACGCCCGGTGGGTAAGGCAACGCGCCTTCAGCAGCGATGCGCCCTTCCGCCTTAGCAATGGGCACCAGCTCGACGTTGCCGCGTATAAATTCAATGTTAGCATCCTGCGGGTTCATCACGACTTTCGGCAGGCTCTCCTGACGGAACATCGCTTTCTGCAAATCTTTCACGCCGTAGCTGACATAGAGTTGATGCATCTCCAGACACAGGCGGCGCAGCCTGTAGCCTGCATAGCGCTTCGCATTTTTGCGGTAAATAGTAGGCAGCACGTCGGACAATAACGCATCCTCTTTCACATGCTGTTCAAACTGCGCCAGCTTGCCAACCAGATACGCCATTTTTTCCACGCTCTCTGCCGGCGTCAGCAAAAACAGGATGGAGTTGAGGTCGCATTTTTCTGGCACCACGCCATTTTCACGCAGGTAGTTAGCCAGAATCGTCGCCGGGATGCCAAAGGAAGCGTACTCTCCGCCAGAAGCATCAATTCCTGGTGTGGTCAGCAGCAGCTTGCAGGGATCGATCAGGTACTGATCTTTTTCATAACCCTCGAAACCGTGCCAGTCTGCCCGCGGTGCAAAGCTGAAATAGCGGGGATCCGATGCGATGGTTTCGGTTTTCGCTTCCTGCCAGGGCTTGCCATCCACCTCGTCAGGAATAAAGGGCTTAATCATTTCGCATCGGGCCAGAATGGCTTTGCGGGCATCAATTCCCAGCGTCACACACTCGTGCCACAGCCGACGGCCCGCTTCTCCCTGATGCATTTTGGCGTTGACGTCCAGCGCGGCAAACAGTGGATAAAAGGGGCTGGTTGAAGCGTGCAGCATAAAGGCATTGTTCAGGCGCTTGTGGCTGCAAAAGCGCTGCTGCCCGCGAATATGGTTATCTTTTTTGTGGATCTGCGAAGTCTGCGAGAAGCCAGCCTGCTGCTTGTGCACCGACTGCGTAACAAAAATGCCCGGGTCGTGCTCCTTCAGCTCCAGAAGCAGTGGGGAACAGGCTTCCATCACCGGAATAAACTGCTCATAGCCAACCCACGCCGAGTCAAACAGGATGTAGTCGCAAAGATGGCCAATGCTGTCAATCACCTTGCGGGCGTTATAAACCGTGCCGTCGTAAGTACCAAGCTGGATCACTGCCAGGCGGAAGGGCCGTGCTTGATCAGCCCGCTCCGGCGCAACCTGCTTAATCTGATTACGCACATACTCTTCGTCAAAGCAGCGGGCATCAATGCCGCCGATAAAACCAAACGGGTTGCGGGCCGTTTCCAGATAAACCGGCGTGGCCCCCGCCTGGATAAGTGCGCCATGGTGGTTAGATTTGTGATTGTTGCGGTCGAAAAGCACCAGATCGCCGCGCGTCAACAGCGCATTAGTTACCACTTTGTTGGCGCTGGAGGTGCCGTTCAGCACGAAATAGGTTTTATCCGCGTTAAACACTTTGGCAGCAAATTTCTGAGCATGCTTGGCCGAGCCTTCATGGATCAGCAGATCGCCAAGCTTGACGTCAGCATTGCACATATCTGCCCGAAAAACGTTTTCACCAAAGAAATCAAAAAACTGGCGCCCGGCAGGGTGCTTTTTGAAAAACGCCCCGCCCTGATGGCCCGGACAGGCAAAGGTGCTGTTGTCCATCGCCACGTATTTGGTCAGGGTATTGAAAAACGGCGGCAGAAGTTCGTTCTGGTATTCCGCCGCGGCAGCTTCCAGCTTGATAGCATCATCCCCGTTGCCGGTCAGCAGCCCGACATTGTCTGGCAACTCCAGCTCTTGCGCCTGTTCAGGATAATCCAGCGAGATAAAGACCGGCAGATTAAAGCCGGTATGCCGCAGCAGCGCCAGCATGCCGGATCTGGAGTCGGCAACCGAGACAACCACCGCTGCCACGTCGGTAAAATCGGTTTTCTCCAGCGTAACGACTTCGCGTCCGGTCTGGAGGTGAATAGCCACAGTGGTGCTGGCTGCAATTTTCAGTGGGGTCATAACACAAATCCTTAAGCGGCAAGGATGAGTGGGTGCCATCAGGCACAGCAATGGGAAACGGCAACAGCCCTCGCCCGGCGAAAGGTGTCTGAAGGATAAAGAGCCAGAGATGCAGGCTTCAACCGATAGACATCAGTAAAATCAGATCGCGTCTGTTTTTACGCATGGCCATGAGTTAAGCGTATGAAAACCTCACCGAACGGTGTGACTCTTTTTTGACAGAATGTGACAGGCGGATCGGCAGGCGCGCGGCATCGGGAGATGGCGGGAACAGTTGCTGGAGAGCAGCAGTGAACCTTGCATAGCGGCGGCCTCAAAGGGAGATGACGGTATTCGTCAGTAAGGCCGCAATCATGGCATTTTTTATTTTGCGGTTCAATGGGCTGATTGATCATCCCAGATGCGCCCTAACCCGCGCCCGGCACAGGGCTTTATACAGCCGCCCTGCTCGCTTTACCGTAGAGGGTATCGGGTTCACTTGCCTTTAGCCCCCAGCTGACCATCACCAACTGCTGCTGGCAGGTATTTTCGCGGGGGAGCAATGAGCGAAGCAAAAATATAGCCTGCAACCCTTACCGCCTGCCTTGCGAGAGAACGTCCTTTTTCCTGCCTGCCCAGGCAGCATCAGAAGTATAAAATAAGCCCGCATGCATAAGAACTTGCTACTTTTTCGCCGGGTTGATGGAAAAGAGTGCAACCAGTGCGTTTTTGGCTATAAAGCCATTGACGCTCCGCAGCCAGTAAGGTTTAATGCGCCCCGTTGCCCGGATAGCTCAGTCGGTAGAGCAGGGGATTGAAAATCCCCGTGTCCTTGGTTCGATTCCGAGTCCGGGCACCATTTCCATTTCTCTATACCCCTTCCAAAGCCTGCAAAACTTGAATTCAATTAGTTAAATAGATCTTTTCCAACGTTTCAAACTTCACTGACTTCAACACAACACTATCTGAATCAGGCTGCCTCATGGGCTTTTCAGAAGGTTTATTGTGTTTAACTGACAGCCCGAAACCGCAAAGCCTGCAAAGAAGAATTTAAAACTCCCGCTGAGCGCGCCCTTTTACTCCTGGTTACCACAGGCAAACGCTACTGGCGCATAAAATACCGTCTCGCTGCTCCAGAGAAAAAGTTGTCTTTCGGTGTTTATCCGCAGAGTTCTCTGGTGAATGTCTGAGTCAAACGCGACGAGGTCTGGAGGGAGATTGCAGATGAGGGTGATCCGGGTGCAAAACTCACCAAAAAATACCCTCCGTTAATACCTTCAGGGCGCGGCTTATTGCGTGGCATAAACCAAAGGCTGGTAAGCCAGTCAACCAGCGTTCAGGAAGCTCTGGAGAAGGATATTTTTTGCGTATAGGGGAAACGCCCAGAGCGGAAATCATTCCTAAGGGATGCTGGAGGTGTTTGCTGTAACGGATTAATACTGCTGACCCGAACAAATGGGCAAATGCGTGAATCCGGGTTTGCTGGCCATATAGAGAGGAGCACAGGTAGGTTGTCGGAAGGGTGTATTGACCTGCGCCTCGCTTGCTGCAACACGCTGCCGTTCCTGTCTTTTCACGGCTGTCGCCTTTTTCTTCTGCGTTTTCCTGACGGAGACCGAAGGTTTTACCTGCTGATTGTTTCCTGAAGCACCATACCCGGAACAGAATCGCTTCGACTGGCTCAGACTTCCGTCATTACAGACAAAACGGCCATCCGATGTGCAGTGCGCTATCCCACCTTTGGCGCCTGAACAAGGCTGCCTTCCACGAGCAGCATCAGCCTTTATGGTGAAAAGTACGCTGAACGCCAGAAAGAGAATTAATTTTTTCATATCTGTATCCGTGACTTACTTTATCCATTAAGAGAGATTTCCCCGCATTTACTGACCGTTTCGCCAGATAAAAATGCATTGGCCAACAGCAAAGACATCAGGATTAATGATCACAAATTTGCTATGGCAGGAGGCTGGTAATCAGGCGAAAGAAAATATCTTCATCGAATAACTGTCCGGGCCGGGACAAATTACTGTACGGGTTAAAGGTCCAGTCGCTAACGTTACCTGCACGCATAAACAAGCGGCCCAGTGAGGTAATACCTCCTCCGGCATGAAGAGTAACCTCTACCCCTCCCGTCACGCCCTGACCATACAGAAATATCGGCAAAAACTTTATGGCACGGTTTTCGAAACTCAGAACGATGGCGGAAATATTAAAAGCGCCTCCCTCAACCAGCAGATCCGTAACGGAGACAGTAAGCTTTTCCATATTAAGTCCGGTACCCGCCAGCCATTCGTCCATCTGTTCCTGAAGATGCTCCATGCGCAGGCGAAATGTGGCGATATCAATCTGACTCTTACTGCTGAACGAGGCGGGGGCGATTTGTCGGGACTGTAGCTTTTTCAGGAACTGTGATTTTGCTGACATTATCTTATCTGGCCTTATGTACTGGATAATAAAAGGGGGTTACATCCTCGTAGTATTGTCCAGGTACTGCTGTTGCTTGAGGTGTCGCAACAGAACCCGCCCTTCGGGCTTAAATTCCGTACCATAGCGCACGAGGCCAATCCCCTTAAGCTCAGCATCAATGGCATAACGCAGCTCGCCAGGCTGCGATTGCTCAAGCAGAACCACCTTAATACTTTTCAGACGTGGTTCGTACTTGAGCAGCACGGCAGACAGAGTGCCCGTCAGCTCATGTGCCGTACCCGGCATCCCTTGCAGGATTTTGGTCATATCCGGCAGACCGTAGTCCGGCAGATGCGCCAGCGTGCCTGCGCGACAGTTAAGAACGCGCTGCATATTATCCAGCACTGACAGAATGACCTGGTTTTCTTCACTGACCTGATGGAGATCGAGGCCGCCGGTGAAATTGCCGGTGAGGATTTCATAGAGTGAAGGCGTGTTGTGTCCCTGGGGCATCATTCTTCCTTGAGAGGTTGCAGCGTCAGATGATTGTTACCGGCTTCCATAATGCGCGGCTTATCCGGGTCAAGGTCTTCGCGCTCTATCACCAGCTTCCAGGTGTTGTTGACCATATCCGGGTGACGGAACAGACCCACCACAGCCACAAACTGCGCATCGGCCTCCATCGGCATATTCAGGTTCGCATCACCGCCCGGCTTCACCACCACATCACGGCTCGCCAGCAGGTCAGCTTTCAGAATAGCCTCCCCGTCTTTCAGCAACTGCTGGTAGACCGTTTTGTCGAAGGTTTTACGGTCTTTTAGTTGATAGATACGTACCACCACCGGTTCAGACAGCGAGTTACTCTCGCGGGAATCAGTGTTCAGCTCTTCACGTGCCGTGAAATCCAGGTGCAGGACTTTAATCTTTTTGTAGAACAGGGCGCTAAAGGCCGATTTGGTGCCATCGGTGATGCCCTGCGTTACCCCACAGCCCGCCAGACTGAATGCCATCACGGGTAACAGCCAGCGCATGGTCTTAGTTAAACTTGTACGTAACACGTCGGTTTCCTTGTTGTGGTGTCGCGGGCTGAAGGCCGGTGTAATAGCCCAATTCCGTCGTAAAGGTCTGCGGGATATCGTCCGGGAGGGCTTCGTCTTCCGCGCCCAGTACGCCATTCATCCCCAGCCAGAATGAGCCTTCGCCGAGCGGCGGCGCGGCCAGCAACCGGGTAGAGGTAGTCAGGGTGATTTTTGCCTTAAAGCGCCAGCCGAGATAGACCCGCAGCATCACCAAAAAGTCCTGATACAGCAGACCATCCGGTTTCCAGCCCTGCGCCTCCTGTTCGTTATCGGTACACAGGGCAATCAGTAGCTGGCTGTTGGCATCCATCGCCTCGTCGCCAAGCACCGTGTTGCCGTCCAGCAGAAAATCGTTATTGCCGTAGAAGCCCAGTGGCTGACTGACCTCCACTGGCCGCAGACAGTAAGGGCTGACCTTTACGGTGGTATCCGGCGCCAGCAGGCTCACCAGTGCCTGTATCCCTTCCTGGGTTTTGCCTGGCTGCTGCAGCACACCCAACAGTGCCAGAAAGCGCGACACCGGCGTGGCAATATGATTTGCCGTACCAGGAATACCCAGCCCCACAAGGCCCAGAAGCGACTGCGAAATGCTGTCGGTCCCGCCAGGCTCAAACGTAGCCGGGTAGGAGTATTTACGCCAGATGCGGTAAAACTGCGTCAGGATGCGATGGCTGAAGATATCCAGAAAGCCCTGCAGCGCCTCATGCCCTTCCCGGCACTGGGTGATGTCATCGAGATATGCCGTCGGCAACGGTGAGTCGACACCGTACATCCCCATAAAGGTGGTGCGGATAACCGGTGGCTTACTGTCATCGTCCTCATCATATTCAACAGTCTTCAGTTCGCTGGCCGGAAATCCCATCCCTGGATGCGGCGCAAATCGCACCGGGTCATCAGCGGGATGGCTGGTTGAACCTATCAGCGGCTTGCCTGGATTACGCTTCTCCAACAGCTGGCATAAGCGGTAAAAGTTGATACGGTGAAGGTCGGTTTCCAGCCGCGGGGTCAGCCGGGAATGCGGCGGTTGTGCTTCTCTTCCCATTCCAGGCGTTCTCCGGTCGGTTGCAGAATGATAATCAGGCGGTTAAACAGATAGATGTCGGTGTAGAGCGCGAAAAAACGGCTCAGCATCTCGCCGAACAGGCAGATGTCGCCACGCCCGGCAAAGCCATGACTATCCAGGATCACTTCAATCTGCACGCCACGAACCAGGTAGCCCTGCTCGAAGCGCTCGGTTTCGCTGTGCTTCACCTCGATGATGGCTTCCAGGCGACGGCGGTTCATCTCGCTGTCGGTCCACTCATACAGTGCCAGGGTACCGCGCAGCACATCGGCATTATCCATCATCGACAGGAATCCGCTGCCGAGGTGGCTCAGCACGCGCCAGTGAAAACGGTCCTGCGCCGGTGGATAACAGGGAAGTGTGGGAGCGCACAGGTTGCGCACAGCGATGCTGGCCGAAGTGGTTTTCATTACTGTATCGAGCACAGTGCTCTGCAGCGCACGTCCTGGCAACTGGCCGTTGGTGCCGGTGAGCGTCAGAGAAAGGCTTTCGTCTTTCGGCACCGTGTGGTTATCAAACGCTTCTCCGCCGAGAATAAGCCAGGTATTGTGCAGCCCGGACGGACCACGGCGCACACGTGTGTGGTAATAATATTCTGGCGCTTCATGACGCATCATTCCGCCTTTGTGGCGGAAACTCGAAAACGGCACGTAAGTATGCTGGCTTGATGACATCACCGAATCCACGGCATAAATCTCGGTATGGCCATCCTGCACGCGCATCGGGCGCAGCATGTATTCGGTTTGCAGCGAGTTGAGCGTCAGCGGGTCAGATTCCAGCGGGAACAGGTTAATTACCGGCACGCAGTTCAGACGCAGGTGTTTTTCGGTAAAGCTGAAATCATGCTCCCAGCGTTCCGCCAGCACTACGTCGATTTCAAACCATGGGAGCTCAGCCGGAAAGGCCACGCTCTCCAGCCCACGCAGGCCAGTGAACATGAATTTCTCACGGAAGGTAAAGTACTCCAGCAGTAGCTGGTAACCACTGAAATTGCTCCCTTCTTTCGGCCACAGGCCGTCATCATCACCAAATCCCAGTGCGGTGAAATACCCGTCGAGTGGTCTTCTGTCCATCTCACCGGGCATCCGCAACCAGAGGCGGGCCGTGTTCATGGTAAAGGCTTCATGCATGGCACATGCCAGCGGGGCGTCTGCGTTGAAGTAGAACGGGATCTGGCTGAGATCAACACGGCTCCAGTCGGCCAGGTGGCTACAGTTAAAGCGCAGACTGATAACAGAGCGCCCATCAGAATCGGTCGAAAGACTGGCATACTCCAGCGACAGCGGCTGAAGCGTAATCTCTTTGGTGGTGGTGTACCGGCAGCGCGTACCCTTTTCACCTATCGGCCGCGAGTTCACCTCGAAGCCTTTAACAATACGCATCTGCTCTTTCATCTCACGCCAGTCAGGGGTGAACTCCACCACCGACATTGACGGAATGGTACGCAGGTAATGCGGCCACAGCAGGCTGACCAACCCTTCGGTCAGTTCAGGCAGGTCGTCGTCCAGCTTCTCACGCAGTCGGCCCATCAGAAAGGCAAAGCCCTCGAACAGGCGTTCCACGAACGGGTCGCGCGCGCCCGCTTTATCGAGATTGAGCATTGCCGCCTGCTCCGGGTGAGCACGGGCAAACTCTTCGCCGGCTTCCAGCAAGTAGCGCATTTCGGCGTCGTAATAACGCAGGGTTAAGTCATCCATATTTATTTCTGCTTAGTTAATTGCTGCATGAACGTGATGCATAAAAATAAAAAATTCATTGAATAAGTTTATGCTGGAAGTAAAAAGTAATTAATTATTACCTCCTCCACATACAGATGGCAAAAGCACATACTCCGTAGCGATTCCAGGCATCCATCCGGGCGACCAGTTCATTTCACATAGCCTTTACTTTGAAATTACCAATATATAAAAAAACCGAGAATTGCACCTTCAACGATGGATTTCTATAAACCAAACTTCCCTATTGTTGCCTCGATGATTTTCGGGTTCATTTCTGCGAAAGCTGGGGCGTGCAGTTTTTTTTCTGACGGCCGCATAACCACTGTTTTTATCAGCCGTGTTCCTTTGTGGTTAACAAACACCGTCGCGGTAATACCGATACTTCCAAATTTGTATACCATCGCTGAAGCATTGGCTACATCATCAATATTGGTTGCATATTTTTTACTATATTTCCGACAGGATTTGTTGTGACATCTTTCCATTCATTTTTAACAAAATGCCAGCCATCAATAATCCGCTGGCATTCCTCCAGAGTCAGCAGGAGGGAACCATGTCTGTTACGTTTTAACATCCCTCGAACATTGTCATCCGGAACGGTATGGATGTTAATCAAAGTAGGATATCCCGGAGCTAACATTGTATCAGTCTGCGCGCCAGCCAGGAACGCCATAGAAACAGCATCGGCTATGATGATTTTTTACCATCAGTTGCGGATCCTGAAGCACCGCTGATCTTCTCGTATGTATCATCCATCATCGACGGAATGGTGCGCAGATAATGTGGCCACAGCATACTGACCAGCCCTTCGGTCAGTTCAGGCAGGTCGTCGTCGAGCTTCTCACGAAGGTGCCCCATCAGGAAGGTAAAGCCTTCGAACAGACGCTCCACGAACGGGGCCGCGCGCCCGCTTTATCGAGAATGAGTATTGCCGCCTGCTTTGGATGAGCACGGGCAAACTCTTCGCCGGCTTCCAGCAGGTAGCACATTTCGGCGTCGTAATAACGCAGGGTTAAGTCGTCCATAGATAACCAATAGATTGAGTGACTTACAGCGTTCAGGGATAAAGCAAAGCCATGGCAGCTTGCAACTTATTGAGATGCTCCCGATTAATATTTCTTCCTTAATCGCTTAAAAAACAGAAGAAGGACGACATAAATAACAACAAATGCAATATTCGATGCACCATAGAACAACCAAACCATGGAGTAGGTTTCGTCAACCAGATAATCTAGATGCGTTCCAATTAACACGGGCTCATAAGTGTATTTAATATCCAAAAATGAAAGGGAAAGAACCGCTGTACTGACCAGTAAAAACAAGGCTACAGGCACAAAAGCAAGCAGTAGATGCTTAATCATTCTCAACTCCCTGGGACTGGCTGAATGTTGTGGGGGCATAACCGCTCGAACCTTTTCCGGCGAGCCCACTTCCCTTGCCTATTGTCCCGGCAGTGTCATTACCGCTGCCCGCACCTTCAATTCGCTTATAATCTGAAGCGTTAGGATAGTTGCCCATAAATTCGTCAGTCATTCTCATTATTCGCATATCAGCAGGATTTACAGCTAAATCCTCCAGATAAGCATTCAAAGACGATGGGATCGCAAAGTCTTGACTGTAGCCAAGGGATCCTGGCAGGCTCACGTTAAATATTCCGGCACCTGCTTTTTTAAGGCCCGTTACTGACGTTGTGGTACAGTTGTTGACTGCAATGTTATATCTATCGATAACGTGTCCATTCTCTTTTATCTCCGCACTGGTATTTTTTCCATCAGGGTGAACACTGCTGGATGCCCATAAAGCATTAAATATTGATAGCGTGTTGGACTCATCAACGTCCAGTATTTTAAAAACTGACGCCCTCATCCGATAAAGTTCTTTTGTGTAAAACTTCTCTGCTCTTTCGCCGGAATATTTAATCAACACGCCTTCACCTAAAGGGCTAAATCCTTCCTCATCATATCGTCCGTAGGTAAACACATAAATCGTATTTTTGATGTGTATTGAAACGAAAGCATGCCCTGCACCTTGTGTTTCTGTCCAAAGAAAAACGCCATCGCTCAGTTCATTCGGTTCTGCAATACACATTCCCGCAAAGTCATTTTGACCAGGCTGGCTACTATCAATGATGATGTTAAATTGCTTCGCTGCATTTCCTTCCGGTGATGTTGTGAAAGATGACTCGCTCCTTCCACTCTTCTCGTATGTATCATCCATCATCGACGGAATAAACTTCGCTTTACACGGACAGGTGCTGTAACTGTCGAGGGTTCCGGCCATTCGCCTGTCGTGAATAGTATCATTGTCGATGCCGCCAGCTATCTTATAAAGTCCTGCATGTTTTCCACAGGTCACACTATCCTGCTCCCGGGCAACCGGTTTATCAAACAGAGTGTGATCCTCTGCACCCGTTATGATCCTTCCGCCGCAGGTTGTTTTGTCACCCTGCACCAGATAAAAACCTTCTGCTGCCATATGTTTACCTTTTAACTGAATTCATTCCTTGTTACCCGCATAGCACGGCACTACTTGCTGGATCGAGCGCAATCAGACCAGACAGAAGCGAATCCATCTCAGGCTGAAGCCGTGATTTATCGGTTTCACTGCGTGTGGCTTTCATGCGAAGTAACCTGAGGCGGCGCGATTTCACTTCAAACAACAATGCCGGTGTCCACTGCGTGAGTGTTATTGACTGTGCTGCACCATCGAGTTCCCCCAGCAGATGCAGCGCCAGCTCATTCCTGCCCTTTTGCTCGGCCACGCGGGCCATCAGCAGACGAAGCAGCCATTTATCTTTTATGGAGTCGGTGCCCGGTCGTGTCTGCAGCCAGTGGAGTGTGGCATCAAGACCTTCACTGTCCGCTTTCTCCAGCGCTTCCGGTTCAAGAACGAGAATGTCGTTGTCAGCCGTGCTGACGGCACTGACCGGCTCATCCCGCCAGCCTGGCATGTCGTCCAGCACGCTCTGTTTTATCCAGTTCAGTGTGACCTCATCGGCAAAGGGCGTCCCGTCGTTAAACGCCAACGTTTCAAGCCCTGTGAGGCGGCGAAGCAGCCCCTTCAGGTCGGCTGTGATGATATCGGCCAGCACATCCTGCCCCGACTTTATAAGCGCCTGATGGGTATACCACTGCAGGTCGAGCCAGAGATGGTTGGCGCCACGAGAGAAAGTGCTGTCCGCCTGTTCCAGTATCTCCGACCAGTTCTGTTGCAGGTACAGTCTCTTGAGCATGGCCCGCTGGTCGGCCCGGGGAGGTTCGATGCGTGTTTTCCCTCCGGCATCCGGTGCCGGGATAGTACTCAGCGTGTCATGACGCAGACTCTTCATCAGTCGGTGTGCCGCCAGCCAGCCATCAGGCTGCTCACGCAGGTACTCAGTCAGGGTGCGGGCCTGTGCCAGCAAATCCTGCCCGGACGTGATGCGGGTCAGAGCGGGGGCTGAACTGCCCGCCTGGTCAGAAATATGCTTGCCTTGTATGTTGATACTGGCGTTCTGCGGCACGACAGCATCCACGCCTCCTGCTTTCATCAGTCGGGACTCCAGTGCGCCATACAGGGTATTCAGCTCTGGCTGTAAGGATTCGGGTTCGCTTTCCAGACTGTCACGGATGAGCAGCAGCGCGCCGGCGGTACGCTGTGCGTCCTCACGTATGACTTCTGGAAAAAGTGAAAGACTGTCCAGTACACGAGTACTGGACAGCCACTCCAGCGCTGACTTGCGGCTACGGTCACGCTGGGGATGAAGCTGCATGTCATAGCGCTGCAGCAATCCCGCCAGCAGTTCAAGTCCTTCGGCAAAACCGGTTTCTCCGTCCTGGTGCAGGCGCGCCCAGCAATAATAAGTGGCAACCCGGATATCTTTGGCCACGGTGGTCAGCAACTTTTCCGCCAGTTGGCAAATCAACCCGGTATCGATGCCGGAAAGCTTGCTAACCTCTTCCCGGATACGCTGGAAATCATCGTCATATCCAGGGTCCTCTCCGGTTGGGCTGGTATCGCTGATCGGAGCAAGCCAGGGCTGCCAGTTTTCCGTACGTGTTTGCGCCTGTTGTCGCAGTTGGGTTTCATCCGCCTGACAGGCGGCAACAAGATTCATCAGAGTGCGCATTATTCCATTCCTTCCATGTCACTGTTCCCGATGCCTGCCGTTAGAGCCTGGGCGTTCGCAACCGCATCCACGCTGAAAATCTGGTCCGGCAGCGTGAAGCTGCGCAGTGCCAGTAATGCCAGTGGGCCGCGCCCGAGTTGTGAGCGCAGTACCCACTGCAGGGTACGACCGTCCGGGGCGGTGAAACTCATCATCCACTGACTGCGGTCAAGCTGCTGGCGTTTGCCCTGATCCAGCCAGCGAATAAAGCCCCAGGTCCCGCTGTAGTCCCCGAACAGACGCGCACCGGCGTTGACAGTGGTCCAGGTCAGCATGGTCCCCGGCTTCCAGGTATCTCCCGGCCAGCGGAAGCTCTGCCAGTCGGCCATCTGGTTGAAGTAGTGCAGCTTTTGTCCGTCTATGGTCAGTTGTGTTTCCACCACCTGTGGAGCTGGGCGCGCCTGTAGTTCAAAGCTGATGCCCTGGCTTCCATCGGTAAAGAGGATGTCCGACAGCTGGCTCAGTTGATTAATGGCCCGCAGGAAGGCCGGATTAAAACTTAGTCCCTGGCTGTTGACCTTATCTGGCACCCACTGGCTGCCCTCTTTGTGCAGCACACCGCTGAGTTCCGTTGTCAGGAAGCGCTCAATACGTCCGCTGTCCTTGCGCACAAATTCGGCCAGCATTGGCAAAGAGGCATCGCTTTTGCTGACGGCAAACGGGAAGCGCCCGTCAAACGCGGTGTGCCAGTTCGCCACCACGGAGCGGCTCCATTTATCATTCAGGCTGGCTGCCGACGGCTGGAGCACGGTTTCCCATGCCTGGGTAAGCGGCTGCACAAACATCGTGTTACCAAAGCCACTCCACTCTTCGCCGAGGCTTGCAGAAATCAGGCTGCCGTACTGCTGGGTGTCAGTCAGATCCACACTTTTACCCTGAAACACGGTCTGTGCCAGAGTCTGCATCATCTCCTGCGGGTCGGAGGCGCTCGCAACCTGTTGCAGTCGCAGGCGTACACGAGTAATGCGGGTGAGGTAAGTCTGCAGGCTCAGCGTGTTATCAGCCGACATCACGTTGCTGCCCTTGTTTTTGCCCAGAAGCTGAAGCAGCGGACCAAAGGTTTCATCCAGTGGCCCCTGTGGGCCTGCTGCAGACTGATCAATCACGGGTTTGTCTTTCCCGCCCACCAGGTCTTTGGCTGACCTGATGATGGAGTCCGAAAGACCTTCGCTTTGCTGACCGGTCTGCCCCTGCCAGGCGATGGTATTCATCAGGGCAATCAACGGAGACTGGCGTACATCACTCATCAGCGTCAGCTGGTCGGTGACGTCCGCAATATTATTTGCCTGGTTCCAGTGCAGACTGTTGAGGAAGCTCAGCCAGCTACCGGCAAAGTCGGTGAAGTAACGTTGCGTCAGACGCGCTTTCAGTACTTCCGGCGACAGGTCTGAAGATACGGCTTTTCGGCTGTCGCTCAATACCCAGTCGATTTCATCCCGGCGGGAATTTGCAGCCTTTTCGATAGCCTGCTGAATGCCCCCTTCCCATGCCTGGCGGGTAAACATGCCCGGCACCACCTCCTCGGTGGTGAACAGCCGACGCGCATCGGTGCCGCTGGTCATGTCTTCCAGAGACACATCAGCGAAGTTACGACGCACGGATTTGAGCATATTTTCATATAGCGTAATTTCAGCGTTGCGGCGGCCAATTTGCTGCAACAGCACCTGTCGGCTCTGGCTGACCAGCTGCGTATCCGGAGTGATTTTCCACTGCGGCTGCTTTGGCAGTTCGGAAATGTAGAAAGCCCACAAATCCGGCGACAGGCTTTGCCACAGACCGGTTGAGATGCCCATGTGTGTCGGCTGCACGGTTTTCATGGTCTGCGCGTAAAACGCGCCGTCCGCTTTATCCGGACGGGCCATCATCAACCAGGCTTTCAACTGGTCATAGCCCGGTTTCGCCAGTTGTGCACGCTGGTCGCTGTTGGGTGCAGAGTTTGCCAGCGCGTTGAGCTTCTGCGTCAGGGCGGCATTCGCCGGATCGCGTATCAGGCGGTTGTTCGCCACGCCGTACCAGGGCAGCATCGCGTTGAGCAATTGCTGGGTATGGTCCAGACCAAAGCGCTGATACCAGGGTGAACCGTCCTGGATTCGATGTTGCAGGCGACCGGCATCATTTCGCAGGGTATGCAGGGCCGTCAGCTGGTAATCCGATACGGAAGGGTGCTCCACCAGAGCGTGAGCCTGTTCGGCGACTGAGACTATCTGCTGGCGGTTTACCGCAAACGACAGCAGCGTCCCTGCCCCCCAGACACCGATAATAGCCATCAGTGACCAGGCTAGCGTCTGCTCCCAGGCCATACCGACACGGCGGCCACGCACACGGGTACAGTCTTCAACAATCCCCTGCCAGGTTACCGGCAGGGTCAAAGCATGGCGCTGTGACTCAGGAACATATTTTTCTGCGTCTGCAGATGCGGCGGCTCCCTCTGACGTATCAGCGGGTTTATTCTCCGCCAGGCTGAACATCAGACCACGCAGCGGAACGCGTTGTTGGGAGACAGCCAGCCATGGCACCAGCAGCTCAGCCCAACGCTCGATAGCGCCTTCACTAAGGTGCTGACCCAGACGCAGCAGAAAGTCGTGGCTGTTGTTCTCAGCGACCTGGCTCACACCCTGTGCCCGCAGTGCCGGCAGCATCAGCTCAAGCTGGTGAATAATATCTTCTGCTTTTGCGCGCAGAGGAAAGCTTGACCCTACTGCCTGCTCAGGGCGCTTCGCCTGCGACCAGTCGCTGTCGCACAGTTGCCACAGCCAGACCGGTGCGGAATAACGTAGCAGTTCGCTGATTTTTTCCAGTCCGCGTAAATCGTTGTCACTTATTTGTGGCGTCAGGATAAGCGATTCAGGTATTACCCGGACAATGCCGTCCAGTGGGCGTCCGCGACGCAGTTTGCGTAGTGCGGTGTATTTTTCGCGATCGGGCTCCGATGTCAGGCTGCCGCCGTAAATAAAAACGGTACGGTTGCCTTCAAGCCACTGCTGCTGCTGCAGGCCGGGGATCAGCTGCTCTATCGCTGCTTCGTCGCCAGTAATTAACAACAGGCGGACTTTTCCACGCCAGTAAAGACCTATACGTGAGCGCAGATGAGCGCGTATCTTGTCAGACATCACCACAGCCGGAGAAACAGTAGCTTTTTCACTCTCCCGTCTCTTCTCGTCATCACCATTGGTTTCGTCGACGAGAGCATCAAATTCCTTTTTGCCTGCACTGAGAGCTGCCCACAGGAGCACAACCAGCATGATAAATATGCATCCGCTAATGCAGCTCCCGCCAATAAGCCAGTAAATCTGCTGTGGGCTACCGTTTTCCAGCCCTGCCATGTCCGGATGCTTCCAGACCATAAACGTCATTACGGCAAAGAGTAAAAAGAGAATAAATGCGACAGAAAGATATCGGCCTTCCGTAGTCTTTGGTGCTAAAGGGAACTTCACAGATCCATCTCCTGTCGGGAAGCAATCGGGGTAATGAGCGTGCTCCACAGCACATTCTGCGTGGTATCGCCGCAGATAATCATTTGTGGTGACTGTGTTTGTCTGGCTATTTCAGTTGCGGCAGCGATGGCCAGCCAGGGGGCTGCGGCTCCGGCATGTCCCATGGATGTATCGAGCGAAATGACGGCTTCGTCCTCTACAGACTGCGCAGGGTGCGCTTTCTGGCACGCAATAACTTCTGCACGCTGCTCACCTGTCAGCCCGGCAAGCCATAAATTTTTCACGATATTTTCTTTGAGCGGGACGTTATAGGCGGCCATGTTCATCCCCTCGCTCAGTTCACCTGATGGCGCAGCATCTGGCCGGTGCAGCAGCGCGAGAGGTTCAAGTGCCTTCTGTGTCAGGCGGTTGCCAAGAAGCAGCGCCACACCGGCCTCAGCAGTTTTATCAGAATTGGGCGGGTTAAATTGGAGCCCCACAATTAATAACATTGCTTTATCTTTAATACATGTATTCAACCAGCGGTCAATTACGCTAAGTCCACTGCCTTCACCGTATTCAACAGGAATAGTAATATTATTATTTTTCCATACCTCATCCCAGTAAAGGCGAATGCTCTCTGGAGGCAGGGATGTTGTTATATCAAAAACTACGACCAGTGGTACTCTGTCAGGGATTTGTGCAAAAGGAATGTCAGCAATCAACCGCGAAAAAATAGTAGTTATCACGAATTTTGGCGAGTCATGTGGGCTGGAAGAAATCTGGCTCATTCGGGTACTTTCATTACCTTTCCGGTCGACCTGGGAAACAATAATGCTATCGTTGTTTTGCATAGCAATAGCTCTATCTTTCTGAGCAACTGATGAATGTCCGGTAATGAAAGTTGCATTCAGCACCTGCATTGCACGCCGTGCCTTACGGGTTTCTCGAAGGATCCACTGTTCTCGTTGTTTGTCGAAAGCATTTGCTTTGCTATCCTGCAATGCCCATAGAAGCAGACAAGAAACAAACAGAATACTCCACAAAGTAATCGGTATACCTAGAGCAAATATCCAAAAATACAGGTTTTCAACATAACTTCCAAATATACGCATTAAGATAATGCTGATAGAAAACATGACTGCCAGAGCAATAAGCCAACGAGAAAATTTCAGAGGCTTAGGTCTGGGATAATGCTCTGGCGAATGTTTAATTGTATATGACATTCATTTTCTCACATTACAGTGATGGCTGAATTAGCTTGATATGCAAGCGGGGCAGAAATTTACCCTGACATATTTATCTTATTAACGAAAATCACACTAAAAAAGCCTTTTTTTTGTTAAAGAAAAAACAAGATCTCTAATTTATTTTTGTCGTTGAAAGAGCCTTCCATTTTTTCAACACGTAACTTAACAGAGGTTTATCGCTTTTTAGATTATAATCTTAAATCGGAGGATTCCCCCCACCCTAACTACCATTTTCAAAAAAATATACTCTCCTCCTCTTCATACATATTTCACACCATTTTTATACGCAACATATTTTACATTTACTGGGTCTATCCCACCAATACATCCAATTTTTCAAGCAAATAAAACTGCCCTTAACCAACAGTAAAATCTCGATTTACTTCAATCGATTCCATTATCACATTCAGATTAATGTCCATTTCACAGTCATTAACATAATCATTTAGAACCCAATCACCCTTACCTTCGTCACCTCTTTACTGATAAATTCTCTCCAGTGTGATTGTTAATAATTTCCTTTTCTATCACCAGTATATGTTCACCAGAATTATCGATCTACTTTGCATTGGAAATAACATACTTAGCAAAAGTAGGGTTCATTGGGTAAATAAGCAATATACAACTCGACCTAAAAAGCAGCATAGGTGCCGAATAATGATTCACCAAAAATACCCTCCACTTAGAACAAGATGCTTACTTCAATACTCACAAGCTATTTCTTCAACATAAATTTATTTGCAGCTTTGCAAGCTAAAGTTCCGTCGGGAAGAGTATCAAACAAAGAGGTAAAATTATACAAAACTGTTTTTCCATTAACTTTCTTAAATTCAATAAAATACCCATAAGCACCATCATCATCACATTTTTTCCTCATGGACTCCGGTAGTGCAAAAGATATATTCCATATACACACTTTTTCATTTGGGAAAACAGCTGATGTGTTAACAGGATACTTTGATTTTTTGTCAACACCCCAGCCATAGTAAACCTCAGATACATTAATAAGTGTACTGTATTCATTTTTTATCAGTAAATCGCTTTCAATATAATGCCTCACTTCTTGTGAAGACATTTCAATCAGCAACTTTTTATTATTTGCTTTAAATATTTCCCTTAAAGAATCTATATTTGAATAATCCATACACTCTTCTGCCCGTACGCAGGAGCTGTAACCAAGTAACAACGCTAAAACAAAATAACACTTCATATTACCCCCATAATTAAATTTTTATTTATTACCTCGTTCTTCCATCCTCATTCGAGAGTAGATTGGCTCCAAGGCTTTCACGCAACTCTGCAATATTAGACATTGTTGTTTTCCTCATGCCTGAACTTATTATTTTTTGTGCATAAGGATAATATGACTTAGGCACAAAGAACCCTATCAATTCATAATTCAAACGCCCATGGATATAAACTTGATATAACGGATTTATTGTAACACTATCTCCTTGATTTCCGCCAAGCACACCTATTTCACCATCTTCAAAAAGACAGTATATAAAAGCAACGTGCCCTGTCCAGGATCCTTTTTTTCGCAAAACAACTATTGCACCATATATAGGTTCAGATATTTTTATAAAATTTTTGTTTTTCGAGAAAGATTGAGAACTAGCGCTACCAGATGTTGAATACCCACATTCTTTAAGACAATAATTTATAAAAGAAGCACACCAAGGATTAGAATTACCAACCATGGATGACATATTAATGCCAGTCTTCTTATGGTAGTTTATTCCGCCATCGCCTTCCTTTACACGCCCCCATTTCCATCGAGTCTCTCCTTCTTCGAATGCAACTGCCATCCATGGAGCCTCTCTCTGATCATGAGGGAGTAACGCAATTGGATTTCCCGAACTCTTTCCCCCAACCGATTCCAGCGTTTTTTTATTGTTATTTACTTCTCTATTTTGTTGTTTATTAACTGATTTTGATGCCGGAGGATTAACTGCGGTTTTTTCAGTCTCGCCAGCAGTACTACTACTTTTCCTTATAGAAATAGATTGCCCTGGGTATATTTTATTAGGATCAGATATATTATTCTGTCGTGCAACTTCGTCTACACTGACACCATTTTTCGCCGCGATCTTAGCAAGTGTATCACCCGGTGAAATTATATAGATTGAAGCACTACTAGTATTGATACCATAAATCGTCAAGTGCTGACCGGGGAAGATCTTACTGACATCTTTTATATTGTTATTTTTGGCAATTTCATCAGTACTTGTCTTATAACGCTCTGCTATTTTCGAGAGAGATTCCCCTGGCATAACTATGTAATCTATCGGTTTCTGAGTGCTCTTTTCACGCGGAACTTTGGGGTTATCAGCAAGGGTTTTTGCAGAAAAATGCGAGAAATTCCTCGTAAGCAGTATATTTTTCGTTTCATTTCCAGCAATAGCAGAATAAACAACATCCTCTCTTCCTGCGGAATTAGTATATTTAATTACAATAGCCATTCCTTGTTTCGTATGGATGATTGTCTTGAGCTTGCCGTAAACGTCAGTTTTCCATTCGTAGCTAGTGCTTCCTAGTGTCACCTTAAATGGCACATCTGCAACTGGTCGGGAGCCGTCAGAAACAGTCACATTTGTCACATACACCCATTTTTCAGTGCCAGGCTTCAAGCCACCTTCCTTTTTACTAATTGCCTGGAGCACCTTACTGAACTTTGTATCTTCGAGATCTCCTACTTTCTCATCCTTAGATACCCCACTTTCAGACAAGATAAAATTGGCATAAGCATCAGGATCATTACCGTCATTTGCTGGAGCATACTTTTTCATCATGTCAGGAATTGTATAATCACTATATTTCCTCTTAAGCAGATTTTTTTTGCTTTCTCACCAGCCTCTATGCTGTGAAATATTGCAAATGAATGCTTGCCTGGATTATTAACAACTCCAACACCAATTTTCCCAGGCTGATTTTTTACTGAAATGAGGTTTCCAGGGTTATTGAATCGCCAATTCAGTGACCCACCTGTTTTTAACAACCTTGTGCCACACGATGCCTCATATTCAACTGTTTTAGTCGATGCATGATAAATAGCATTTATAAATCGCATCTCAAACACCCCTCTTTACTATTTATCTGCAACTTTAAACTTGGCGTCATCTAGTAAAACTGGCGTCATGTGATATCCAGTCTCGGCAAGAAGTATTACTCCATCAATACTGACGATTTTCCCTAGAAAATCTTTATTCACTTTATAGTCATTGCCATCACGCATTATCAACTGAATGTCATGATTCCAGTTTTGGCTGTCAGTATCTGCGCCTGCTACACATGTCAGTGGCTGTTTTAGATGCAATATCCACTCATGTAGTTTTTCATCATGCGCTTTATCCTCTCCCCAACCAGGAGGGCCATAGTATAACTTTTCGCTTACAACACCCGTGAGACTTACTTTATCCCCTTCCTTTAGGCAAGAAGCATAAACACCAAAAACAGAAAACACGTTCATAAAAAACAAAATGGAATTCAAAATTTTCTTTAGCATATATCACCCAGTCATAGTTAAATTTAATAGCTTTGTAATCATTGATTCTGTTAGCGCTGATGTATGATCTTCAGCTGTTTCGATATCATCCGTATCTGTACCCGGCTCCAGTAAGTCAATATCCTCCACACTGTCTGCCTCTGCTACTGATGTTGGAAGTTCTTCCTTACTCCAAGTTTCTCGTCCAATGATTAAATTTAATGTTTCGCTTTCAGGAAGCACTATTTTCGGGAAACGACCTGAACGGTCTATTGTCCCGGTAGACAGGATTTTCCCATTACTGTCAGTAATGCTGTACGGCTGACTTATCATCCATTTCATACTTTGGCTGACACTATCAGCACCAGGAAAAGCAAAACGTAAACTTTGCGTACCAGGTTCCATTACAGGAAATACAGGCATCGTGACCTTTTCTGATGCGCTTTCTTTACGCCCATAGTGTCCTGCTTTTGTGCGATACTCACCTGCAGTAGCTGATTCAATCGCACTTGCATCAATCCTGATATAGCTCCCACCGCCATTCAAAGTCAGCTTCTTCTTCGCGATGATTTTGATTTCATCTTCCGTGCTGACAATGCTGATTTCCTTACGAGCCAGCAATTCCATCAGATCGTTCTGTGCCTGTATTTTTACCGGCCCCTGATTTGCAATGAGCTTGACCCCCAGCTTTCTCACAAACACGCTCAGGGCATTACCAACCCCGATAAACAGATTTTTCACCACGCTGACGTCGGCATTTTTACCCGCCGTGGCTATCAGGTTCTGGCCGGCCGATACCTGCAGGTGCTGTCCGCTGGTCAGCGCCATACCATCCGGCGCGCTGAGCAGCAGCACCGATTTTTTGAGGTCCGTCAGCTGCTGTTCCAGCAGCTTGATTTGCGCCCGGAGGTCGGCCGGGTTCGCGGTCGCCTTCTGCGCGTCTTCAGAGATGGATGCCATCTGCTCCCGGGCGTCCGCCAGATTACTGACCGCCGGCGCCATCTCCAGCACCTGGTCCTGTGCCTTCGTCTGGCCATCAGCGCTGATGAACATCCCTTTCTGTGCCCGGATGGCTCCCCAGCTGTCGGTTCTGAGCTCAAAACCTTCACCGCGCTTCTGCTTCTCAGCATCCACAAATGTCCGAGATTCAGAGACTCTTGCCGCCGTACTCGGTGGAGACCTTGATATGCTCCTGATCACGGCTGTCATCGAGGCGGATTTTGTTGTTCGCCGGGGTGCGCAGGTTCTGGCCCACCACACGTTTGCCGATCTCCCCTTCCAGATTAAGCAGTTCAGTCTGTTCGTCCTTCATCAGCGAGGAGACTGGCACTCCGGTCCAGTCGGCAATCACGTTGGCCACGGTGCGGGTCTCGACATCGGCCGACAGCAGGGGGCTGTTCTGCTGCATTCCAGTCAACTGCTGTTGCAGGTCGCGGGCTTCACTCTGGCGGCAGGTATCCTGGCGAGTTTCCAGCAGTTGCTTCGTTAACGACAACTGCTGGCCATACTGCGTCTCACATTTATCCAGTTCGGCAAACAGGCTGATTTCTGCCTGTTCAATCGCCGCCAGCCGCTCGCCCTGGCTGCTGCCTCCCAGCGCAATATCTTCCAGCAGCGCCTGTTTCTCGATTTCCAGGGCCGTGATTTGCGCGCGAAGGCGCGTTAACGGCTCCGGCACGGTATCGAGGCTCATGCGCACGCGGGCCGCAGCGGTATCCAGCAAATCCACCGCTTTGTCCGGCAGCTGGCGTCCGGTCAGATAACGACGCGAAAGCGTAACCGCAGCGCGTACCGCATCGTCAGTGATATGCACACCGTGGTGTTCGGCATAGCGGGATTTCAGGCCGCGCAGCATCAGGCAGGCGGTCTCGTCATCCGGCTCGTCGACTTTAACCATCTGGAAACGGCGCTCCAGCGCGGCGTCACGTTCAAAATACTGTTTGTACTCACTCCAGGTGGTGGCGGCGATGGTGCGCAGTTCGCCCCGCGCCAGCGCGGGTTTCAGCAGGTTGGCCGCATCGGCGCCACCAGCCTGATTGCCTGCGCCGATAATGGTGTGGGCTTCGTCGATAAACAGCAGGATGGGCGTGGGTGACTGTTGCACGGCGTCAATGACGTTTTTCAGGCGCTGTTCAAATTCGCCCTTCACGCCTGCGCCTGCCTGCAACAGACCGAGGTCAAGGGTGCGCAGCACTACGGTTTTCAGGCTTTCCGGCACGTTACCTTCCGCGATACGCAGGGCCAGGCCTTCCACCAGTGCAGTTTTACCCACGCCAGGTTCACCCACCAGAATTGGGTTGTTCTTGCGGCGCCTGGAGAGAATATCCACCATCTGGCGGATTTCAGTATCACGGCCAAATACCGGGTCGATTTTGCCCTCTCTGGCTTTGGCGGTGACGTCGAGGGTGAATTTATCCAGCGCGTTTTGCAGCGCCGGGTTGAGTTCACCTTCTTTTATTTCAGCCCCGACCGGTCGGCCTATAAACTCCACTTCGCCACCGTGACTCTGCGCCAGCTCCGCTTCGTGCTGAACTTCCGGACGTTCATCGGACTGTGCATCCAGCAATGGCCGCAGACGCTCCAGCTGACGCTGGCCCAGTGTCAGCAGTGGCCACAGACCGTCACAACGTGCCAGTTTCGGTTTATCCACCAGGGCCATCAGCAGATGTACGCTACGGATCTGCTCTTCACCTGCCAGTGACGCCCGCATCCAGGCATCCTGCATCAGGGTCTGAGTGCTGTCCGCCAGCTGTGGCCGATGGCGTACGGAGCGCGGCAGCGTATCCAGCCAGCCGAGTAAATCCTGCCACAGGGCATCCATATCCCATTCATAGCGACGTGCCAGCACCGTGAGGTCACCTTCGCCCTGCTCCAGCAATTTCAGCAGCCAGTGCTCCGGCAGAATTTCCGTATGCGCACGGGTCTGGCAGAGGGAGGCGGCCCCTTCCATGGCACGGGCGCAGTAGGGGTTGAGACGACGCAGGAGAATTGCCGGGTTTTCCATGTTTTTAAACTCGCTGTCTGGGGACCTTCAGGCACGCTACCGCCCATCGCTGTTTCCTTGTTGCATGGAACCTAAAGCGCATCAGGTCAGATTTCTCGGTTAGGGGATGTTTTACTCAGTACCCGCCAGGCAGGTACTCAGGAAAACTGCGGACAGGTCGCCCCATCCGCATCAGGCTTACGCGGTGGCGCGTTCGTTCCAGGAGTCGGAATGAATGATGTTGCCGTCTTTGTAGGTCCAGGTGATTTTTTCGTAACGCAGCTCGACCTGCTCAAGGTGGTTATGCTTCTCGAAGGAAGGATCTTTGATGTCGTGCATTTTCGGCGCGACTTTTACCAGCTTGACGTTTTCCAGTTTGGTGTTGAAGTACTCCACTTCCTGGCCTGCGTCGTTGATTTTGTACCATTTGAATTCAGCAGACTTCAGGGTCTGACCGGTGGTTACCGCCTTGTACAGATAGGGGCTGGAGGAGTCGATCTCCTTGGTGAACAGGAACGGCGTGTGGATACGCGTGCCGGTCAGCTTGCCGGTGTTGTTGTCGGTCGGGATATACAGGCAGTGATCCTGAGCAACCACTTCGATGCTGCCCTCGCGATCTTTCACATCGACGGAACCTTTAATGTCCGCACCGCCGTCGTCTTTCAGCCAAAGATAAACAGGAATAGCCATGTGTTATTTCTCCATTTCATAGTCGTGCACGTCATCATCCTGCAATGACGCATTGGTGTTGCCTGGCATTCGACAGGCGTCGGCCTGTGGAACCAGACTGATTTCGACACGGCGGTTCAGCGCGCGGCCTTCCGGCGTGTCGTTTGTCGTTACGGGACGGCTTGCGCCATAGCCCTGCACAGCAAAACAGCTCTCTGGCACGTCGCCGGTGTCGCGCATCCAGTTGCGCACCGCTTCGGCCCGCTTCAGGGAGAGCCTCTGATTGAGTTGTGGACTGCCGGTATTGTCTGTGTAGCCTGCCACCACGATGAGCCAGCCTGGTCTGGCTTTAATGCCCACGAGGGAGTTCACCAGCATTTTGGTGGAGCCGTTTTTCAGGACGGATTTGCCAGAATCAAACAGCGACATACTGTCGAGACGGACGATTTTCGGTACCGGTTTTGGTTTTGGCTGCGGTTCAGGTGGCGGCGGCGGCGGCACATACGAGCGGATCGCATCCAGCACCGGCATCCGCAGATGTTCACCCTGATACAGACCCAGGCTCAGCCGGGCCGGTACGCCGTTACGCGCCCAGCTATCCAGTTGCGCTGCATCCTCACGCAGGACCGCAACGGCGTCGGCTTTCAGACCGTAATCATCCATCGGGATACGGCCATAGCGGGTAATATCGAAGCTCACGCGATGCAGCAGCTGGCGATTGTTCCAGCCACTGCTGAGTAGCGCGGCAATTAGAGCCAGAGTGAAAATCCCCAGTGCACAGCACCAGGTACGCCCCCACGAGGTTAATCCGCGCCCTTCCGGCAGCAGCGACAGGATGAAATCCGGGAACGGTGATATCACCGTACTGTTCGTCCCCACCGGCTGCCAGCCAGCCACCTGCTGCATGGCGGTGTGATGGGACAACCAGGCAGTCCAGACCGATGATGCCAGGCTTCCGGCAAGGATCGGCCCCATTCCCCACAGCACTGCTGTAGGTGCAATAGCCGGAACATCGGGATTCTCATCCATAAAGACGGCTTTGACGTGCTGATGGAACCAGCTAATCAGGCTGTTCATCAGCACCTGTTGCTGCATCGCAGGCGAACCGCCGGTGGTGACCCATGCGGCGACAGAGCTCGGTGCTGAAGAATCACGCCAGACCCTTACCCCTTCTCCCGGGATGGCCGCCTGCCAGAGCATGTCATTCGTCATCGCGCTGCCGACCTGGCCATGCAGAATCAGTGGCACAGAATGTCCGGTTTCTTTACGCAACTGGCTGATTTGCCAGCGCAGGGCCAGCAGGCGGCTGGTCAGTACTTCGTTGTCAGCGTGCTTCTGCGGGCAGACACTAACCATCACCGACAGCTGACGCCCCCAGTCAGGCCGCTGCCACAGAATCTGACGGGCTGCCTGCTCCAGATCCTGAAAATCCTCCACACGGATCCAGCACCCCTGCGTGACAGTGAGCACCGGTGACTGATGGGGCCAGGCCAGTGGCAGATCGCCACAGACCAGCACCACAGGCTGACGGTATGTGGCTTCCGGGAGATCATCCAGGCGCAGGGTGACGTCTGGCTCCACACGACGACCGGCGACGAACCAGAACGCCATGATAAGCCCCAGCATCACCAGCAGCAGAAGTACAGAAACCAGTCGGGGTACCGGCAGGAAGCCCAGGCAGACCACTGCACTCAGCAGGGCGGCCCACAGCGCAAGCCCGCGCTGTTGTACAGGACTCATTTCACGGCTCCCGGCAGCAGGGTCAACAGCGTCTGATCCAGCCAGTGGTCCAGTCCCCACCACAGCGCGGCAACCACCACCACGCTCAGGCCAATACGCACGGGCCATGACGCCAGCCAGCCCCCCATTCCACGCCCGGTACGGCTTTCCGCCAGGACCGGATGAGTCTGCGGATAGCTGAACGGCGTGACATGTTCACTGAGCGCGTTAACGAGTTTCTGGCGCTCAGGATCGTGCAGCGAGCGGAAACTGCCGAGGAACCCCAGCATCATGACCCGCTGGAAGCAGGTCACAACAGCGTGGTCAGGCGCCGATTCACGCAGCACATCACGCATCCGATCGCACAGCGTATCACCGGCATCCATGGTGCCGAGGAAGTGCCCCTGCAGGGGAATGTCATACCACTGCACGCAGGCATCATCCTCCACACCGCGACCTTTAACAGCTTCATCAAGCAGCGCACACTGTGCAGTGAGAATATGCTGACAGCTGGCTTCATCGAGTTCGCTCGCTTTCAGCTCACGCTGCACACGCTCAACATCGGCAATGCAGCGCTCCCACAACGTGCGCCCTTCTCCATCCTGAAACGTCGGACCGTGACGCAGGCTGATCACCTGCAGCCAGGTGTTCTGCAGCAGGGCATCAATATCAATGGACGCGGCCGCGCCGCGTTTGCGCTCACTCATGTTCTCAATACCGCAAAGAGTTCAAGTTCAGGCTCGCCGAGCATGCCCGGAACGTAAAACATACAGGTCCCACCCTGAAGCATTTCGCTGGCCAGAGGATGAGAGACATCGAGGCTGAAATACTGGTTTTCCAGACGAAGTGGAATGGCGGCCGGCACATGACGCAACGGCATCAGCGGCACACCCACCCGTGAAGAATTGACGATACTCCTGACATGATCGGGACTGCCGACCTTGCACTGGCGCGGGAACTGTTCCTGCAGCTGTGCCACCGGCATCGGTGAACGCACGGAGAGGTAGTAATCCGCCCCTTCGCGCAGGCGTGGGTCATGCAGACGGGCCTGCCAGAAGTGAAGCCGGGCATCATGCTCAAGCTCAATCCCTACCACCCGCGACGGCAGGCTGGCTTCCAGCAGGTCGCCAAGTAGGTCAAAGAGCGGCGGGAAGACCGTATTCAGCTGCTCATGCTGCCAGGCCGGAATGGCGCTTACCTGGTGCTCCAGTGAGAATGTCAGCAGGCTCCCCGCGAGACGGGCAAGCTCCGGGTAAAGGCGTTCCGGCGGACTTCCCAGGTTACGTTGAAACTGTCCCAGCACGGGCTCTGCGCTGTTCAGGGCATTCAGCAGCCAGAACAGGGACACGTCGGCCACGGCAAAATCGGCCATGCGCTCATTGCTTTCCCGGCGCATTGCCATCAGGCGGCTCAGGCGGGCACGCAACTGGGTCATCAGTTGTTCCAGTTGGGTCACCAGCCAGCGGCTGCCCTGGATGGTCAGGAGCGGAGGAAGAAACGACTCATCAAATTGCCACGAACCCTGCGAGTCCTGCTGTAGTCGGGCGACAGAACATGTCAGGTAATCGCTGTTGTTCTGATGAGCAAACCTTAGCGTCAGCTCCGGCTGTATCACGGCAATCTGACGGGTATCTTCCCCAAAGGTATTGCGCACATCCCGCCAGCGCTGGCGATATCGTACCGGCCGCTCGGCAATCTCTTCGGGCTTCAGGCAGTTGCGGCCGTTCGCCCGCAACAGCGGAAGTGCCAACACCACTATCACCTCATGCGATTCACTCTCAAGCGACAGCGCCGATGGCAGGTCGTCAGCATTATCCGTATCGATAAGCGTGCCGTCCGGAAAACGGATGTGCAGATGACGGGCCTGCAGCCGGCCCAGCTTCAGTGCATCCGGCTCGAAAGTAGCATCAATTATCCCCCAGGGCTGGGTAAGCCCCAGTCGGGCGATGCATTCCGCAGTCCAGGCCGCATACACGGCCTGTTGCTGGAAGTGCTGGGGGGAGACCATGATGCCCCTCCCCCATAACGGTTGTTCCGTTTTCATCGGCTTCCTGCCTTACGTTACGATTTCGCTTTCGGCATCTGGGAAACCAGTGACAGATTGACGTCCATACCTTCCACCTGGAAATGCGGTACGGCATAGAGCTTCACGCGGAAGAAGCCTGGGTTATCCTCAATATCTTCCACCACTACCCTGGCATCACGCAGCGGGTGAGATGCCTGTAGCTCATCGCCCGGATCGGTCATTTCCGTTACCAGACCACGAACCCAGGTATTCAGCTCCAGCTCCAGCAGACGACGGTCTTTCGTCGTACCGATGTTTTCACGCTGAATAAGCTTCAGATAATGCGCGATACGCGACAGCAGGAAGATGTAGGGCAGACGGGAATTGATACGGCTGTTGGCGGTCGCATCCGGGGTGTCATACAGCGCCGGTTTCTGCGTTGAATTCGCAGAGAAGAAGCAGGCGTAGTCGCGGTTTTTGTAGTACGACAGGGGGATAAAGCCGAGATTGGCGAACTCAAATTCGCGCGTTTCCGGGATCATCACCTCAGACGGAATTTTCACCTGATTACCGGTGCCCAGGTCATAGAGATGGATCGGCAGATCCTTCACGGCACCGCCAGCCTGCGGCCCACGGATCTGGACACACCAGCCGTTATTAATAAAGCTTTTCACCATATTGGCTGCAAAAGCAAACGAGGCGTTGGTCCAGAGGTATTTATCGTGGTCAGGGCCTTTAACCTCTTCCACATAATTGAAGCTGCGCACCGGCACGGTGTCCGGGCCATACGGCAGGCGTCCCAGCACGCGCGGCATCACCAGGCCGATATAGCGGGAGTCATCCGTCTCGCGGAAGGCTTTCCATTTGATGTACTCGGCACGGTCAAAGTAGTTGCCGATATCTTTAATCGCCGCCACTTCCTCCATAGAGTCTTTGAGGAAGAATTTTGGTCCCGCCGAGCCGATAAACGGCATATGAGCGGCAGCGGACACTTTAGAAATATTGCGCAGCAGAGCGACATCCTGCGCTGAGGCATCAAACTCATACGCAGAAATCAGGGCGGCAATCGGCTCTCCACCAGGGCTGTCGTACTCTGCCGTATAGGTGTGATGGTATAATCCGCTTTGAATAATCTCCGGTACATCTTCAAAATCCTGACGCAGATCCTCTTTCGACAGATCGAGCAGCTCAATTTTGACGTTCTGACGGAAGTCTGTTTTATCAACCAGCGACTTCAGCCCACGCCAGATACTTTCTGTTTTCTGAAATTCCTCATGGTGCATTACCGCATCCAGCTGGCGGCTAATTTGCCAGTCCAGCTCAGCGATATGGTGGTCAATCAGGTTCTTGTCCAGTTTTTCGACTTTTGAACCCGCTTTGGTCAGACACTCCAGAAATACCTGCATGCCCGCGGTCAGACGTTCGTCAGCGGTCGCATCGGACATCGCCTGCGCATCCTGCCAGATATCCAGTGCGCTCAGCTCGGAGACCGGACTTAAGTTAATTTTTTCAAACAGAGAGGCATACACGCCGCCCGCTTCTGGCCGCTCCAGCACCACACTTGCGCCGCCAGCACTATTCTCATTTTGTACAGACATCAGCACTCCTTAATTAATCCGTTAAATCACGTGACCGTTATGGCTGTTTCGGCGCCAGGGCAGAAAGCTCGGCTCTTAGCCCGGCACTGAGCGCCGGGTCAATCAGGATTTTTTCCAGCTCTTTACGGAAGGCCTGGTTGTCCAGCAGGTTGGCTTTGAGGTCACGGAGCAGATTACGCATGGCAAGCATCGCCTTGAGCTGCGGGATTTGACGGGCAACCTGTTCAGGCTCGAAGTCTTTCATCTCATGAAAGGAAAGGCTGACGTTTTCTTCGCTGCCGTCACCGGCCAGCGTGTTTTCAACGGAAAGCGTTACGGAGGGAGAGAATTCAGATAACACGTTGTCGAAGTTGTTTTTATTGATGCTGACAGTTTCACGCTCCGACACCGGACGTTGCTCGGCGCCATTGCTGTAATCCCCCACGACCATCAGCTTGAGGGGTAATTCGATTTTTTTCTGAGCGCCGCCCGTATGCAGGCTTAACTGGATATTAACGCGAGATTTAGGGATCTCGGACTGATAGGAGTTAGACATGGCTATCCCTGTTCTATGAAGTAACAGAAAGGGTCATTGCCAGTGAAATATTGATAAGAAAGGCTACCTTGCCAGAATACATCCCTGTTCGCGTCATCCGACACGAATCCAATAGCGGGGTCAAAAGCGAGCACATTCCATTCACCAGCAAGCTGACACCTGTTTTCAGGGGCTTATCTGAAATTGCTTCCTTTTCGGACAAAACCCCACGGAGAGGAGTGTAAAAAGGTTAACCCTCCTGATGGAAATAAAAAAATGTAACTTAATTTTACAGAGACAGCAGTTAGCAAAAATCTCTCATCAAACTGATTTGCAAGAATTTTCTTAATTTATCCTCGCAATCAGCATGGGATAAGGGGTGCAAAAAAATGTCAGATTAATTCAGAAACCTGAATTGTACAAAAAATACCCATCCGCGTGAAAAATCTGATTTTTAGTTTTTTATAAAAAGGGACAAAAAGAGAGTTCAGGGCAAACGCATGAACAACAGTTAACCAGGATACTGACTATTTTTATCCTGCCGTTACCCCCAAATGCCGGTAAGCAGGAAAGACATGATTGGATATGCTGGAGCGAGATTAAAGTGCATTACAGCACACCGTCCGCCGCCCTCCGGTCACACGAGCGGCTGATCCTCTCAGTTTTTGCACTCTGGTTGCTTTGCTCCAGGCTTCAAGAAGTGAGCCAAAAGCTGAACGCACGGAAGCATTGCTCTCTTTCCCCCGCAGTAGCTTATTCTCACCGCTCTGATTATGATAAAAAAGGTTTCCCACACTGTTGTTGGGATTTATCAATCAGTTAGGGGCGGGATGAGCACATTACACGATATGGATTTACGGCAGCTGGAGGCCTTTGCCACCGTAATCTCTGCTGGCAGCGTGACCGCCGCAGCAAAGGCGCTGGATCGGTCGCAGTCTTCGGTTTCAAGGCTGATACAGGAGCTTGAGCAGTCGCTGGGCTACCCCCTGTTTATCCGTAACGGCCCGCGTATTCATCCCACCGAAGAGGCCCTGCAACTGCATCAGTATGTGCAAAAAGCGCTGCTCTCATTGCAGCAGATCCGCCTGCGGGCTGACGAAATTGGCCACCAGCAGCACCGCCCGTTGAGTATTGTTGCCACCCCCGCGTTAGCTGCCGGGCTTTTGCCCCAGGCGCTGGCAATGATGGCTTCGCAGAACAAGATCCAGATTGTGAGCCAGTCCGCAGAGCAGGCTGCGCACGCGGTGATCACCGCGGAGGCGGATGTGGGATTATGCAGCCTGCCGCTGGAACATCACGCAGTGGATCTGCACTGGATTGGGCAGTCTCGCTGCGTGGTGGCCCTGCATCAGGACGATCCCTTAGCAGCAGAAGAGCAGGTTTCGATCGCAAGCCTTGCGGGCAGAAGGATGATTGTGCCTCTCAGCCCTTTACGTCTGCGCGGCCGCTTCGAAAAAGTGCTGAAAAAACGCAAACTCCCCCCGCATGAAACCATTGAAACCAACTCCTCCGCTAATATTCTTGCCTGCGTCCGCGCCGGACTTGGCGTAGCAATTCTCGAACCGGTCACCGCATGGGGCATGCCGCTGGAAGGAGTCGCGATCCGTACGCTGGAGGAGGAGATCCCCTATTTCTTTGGGGTGATCACCCCGCAGGGCCGCCAGATTTCCGTTGCGGCACAATCGCTGGTCGATGCGCTGGAACAGGCGGCGTCAAACCTGCTCCCTGCTTTCCAGCGCCTGCCTGCCTCTGAGCATCAACGGGTGATGAAGTTAATCAATCAGGAGTAACGGCTGCTGCTGTCGTCTTTGCATTTAACGCACAAACCTGAGGTTAATGAATCCCTTACCAGTCAGTTGATTTATCTCAGCTAACGGCAATGTCCCGCCCTGGCGAGTTGCCGTCCCTGCCCTTTTTACTGCCATCAACGGCGGGCTTATGCTTTTTCCAGCATAAGATATAAGAATTTCATTGGCTAAGAAATAATCACTCTGCTTGACACTTTTATGAGCGCAGCGGATTATGCGAAAACGCTTTTCTATCATGCGTTATCCAGATAATAAGCGCAGAACAATGCACTAAAGGGATAATAAAAGCCCTGATTTTGATGCCGGTTTTTACCATGTTCTGCCCGTATGGACAGAGTCAGGCTTTGCCTGTTGCCGTCCCGGATTCGCCATAAGCCAGGGAATTTTTTATGACTCAGCCTGCCCTCTCTTTGCCTCATGGTCTTGCTGCGCTGGAGGCGCAACTCCAGCAAGATCTCGACTTTTTGGAACTCCCGGCAAAATCCTGGGTGCCAGAGCAGCAGCATGCAGGCGAGCCGGTGCGTGATGTGGTGGTTATCGGCGCGGGGATGTGCGGGCTGGCGGCTACGGCAAAACTGCTGCTGAGCGGCATAAGCAACGTGGTGGCCTATGACGCTGCTCCGGCGGGGCTGGAAGGCCCGTGGGTAACCTTTGCACGCATGGAAACGCTGCGATCGCCGAAGACGCTGCACGGCCCGGCGCTGGGGCTGCCACAGCTGACCTTCCGAGCATGGTTCACCGCCCAACAGGGCAAAGAGGCCTGGGCGCTGCTGGATAAAATCCCCAAAGCGATGTGGATGGATTATCTCGTCTGGTATCGAAAAGTGCTCAACCTGCCGGTGCGTAACAACGTGCGCATCACCGCGATTAACCCGTATGGCAATCTGATTGCGCTTACTGTTGCAGGCGCAGAAACGGGCCGGGTTCTTACCCGCCGGCTGGTTCTGGCAACGGGCCGTTCCGGATTAGGCGGCTTCGCCGTTCCCGACTTCCTGCAAGGTATCGACCAGAAATTCTGGGCGCATTCGGCAGATAACATTGATTTCGACGCGCTGAAGGGAAAACGCGTAGCGGTCATCGGTGCGGGCGCATCTTCTATGGACAACGCGGCAACCGCTCTGGAGACCGGCGCGGGCGCGGTAGATCTGCTGATCCGCAGAAAAGAGATGCCGCGCATCAATAAAATGACCGGCATCGGCAGTCAGGGCGTTGTTCACGGTATGCATAAGCTCCCGGACAGCTGGAAGTGGAAGTTTGTTGATTACACCGCCGCCACCCAGACGCCGCCGCCGCGCTCCTCCACGTTGCGGGTTTCCCGCCATCCTGATGCCCGCTTCCTGCTGGACTGCGGCATCGTATCGGTGAGTGAAGAGGCCGGAGGCCTGAAGATTGCCACCACCCAGGGCTGCTTCCGGTACGACTTTTTGATTGCCGCAACGGGCTTTGCCAATGACTTCAGCGGCCGCCCGGAGTTTGCTGCGCTGGCTCCTTATATCAAAAGCTGGGCGGATGAACGCTACCAGCCAGAAATGGGCGCGCCGCGGCAGAACATGCTGGAAGCGCCCGATCTCGGCCCCGACTTCGAATTTCAGGAGCGCGAGCCAGGCAGTTGCCCCCTTCTGGCCCATATTCACTGCTTTAATGATGCCGCCATGCTGAGCCACGGCAAAGTATCCGGCGATATTCCGGCCGTGAGTGCCGGAGCCGATCGCCTGGTTCGCGGGATCGCCGCCTCGCTGTTTGCAGAGGACGTTGAGAGCCATTTCGCCAGTCTGGTTGCTTACAGTACCCCGGAACTTCAGGGTGATGAGTGGGTGGATTCCACCCCGTTGCTAAAACAGGAGAACGCGTTGTGATTGACGCAGTAGACAAGGCTGCCGGGCTTGCGCCGGATGATGAACTTTTTGCCGCACGACGCTTCAGGAGAGAATTTGTAGAAGGCGCAGAGCTTTGCCGCCTTTCGGTATTACGTCCGGCCAACGACCAGGGCCTCAGCCACGGGGTACGCATTGCGCTTGCCAGCCGCATGGCGGCGCTGAATGCCGATGCGGTTCTGGTTGCTGACTATGACGCGCAGCTTGCTGAATGCGACCCCTCTGAAGCGCTGCTGGCGCTGGCCAGTGGCGCAAAAGATCTGGATGAGCCGCTGGCCACTATCGCCCGTCATGTCGACCTGGTGACCCTGACGCCGATTGCGGCTCAGGCCAGCGACATCAATCGGCTGGAGCAGGCAGGGCTGAATAATCCACAGATCGTCGCGCTATCTGAACTGATCGCTTTCGTGAATTTTCAGACGCGCGTAGCCGCTGGCTTACGCCTGATGAGGTCCGCATGATCCCGCAGGTTACCCTTAAGCCGCTCACCTGGCACCCTTATATCGCCCCTGTCGACGTCGCTGAAGCTACGCCGGATCAGCTTGAGGCGATGAAGGTCACGCCTTCTGGCAAGAAGATTTCTGAATACGTTCGTACACTGGCGCACGACCCGGAAAGCTACGTTGCCCGCACCGTGCTTTTTAACGCCATTATGTATGTTGAAGGCGGTCTGGCACGTGAAGATCGTGAACTCGGCGCATTGGGCGCTTCAATAGTGAACGGCTGTAAATATTGCGCCGTGGTGCATGCCCGTCGTCATGCGCAGTTGACCAAAAGCGATGAAGTCGTCAGCGCGCTCTGGTTCAACAAGCCGGAAACGTTAGGCCCAAGGGATGCAGCCATCTACCGCTTCGCCTGTCGTCTCTCCGCTGCGCCCGCCACGGCGACCAGAGAAGATATCGCCTCGCTGCGCGCTGTGGGAATGAATGAGGTTGAAATCATCGACCTGATCCACGCCATCTCAATCTTCGGCTGGGCGAACCGCCTGATGCACGTTCTCGGCCATGCCGACAGCGGGAAATAAACAGGATGACTGACATGCTTGAACTCAACGACCTTAAACTCTCTTACGGCAGCACGCAGATCCTGAAGGGGGTGAATCTCTCGGTTAAGCGCGGCGATGTGGTCTCGATCATCGGACCAAGCGGAACGGGAAAAACAACGCTGCTGCGCTGCATTAACTATCTGGCTAAACCCACTTCGGGCAGCATTACTTTTGACCAGATAAAAATGGATTACCAGAATGCAGATAAAAACGCCATTCAGGCGATCCGCCTGCGCACGGCGATGGTATTTCAGCAGTTTAACGTGTTCAAAAACATGACGGTTATTGAAAACGTGATGGACCCGCTGGTCGTGGTGCAGCGCAAATCTAAAGCAGAAGCGCGGGCTATCGCGCTGGAAGAGCTGGAGCGCGTCGGCCTCTCCGGCAAGCTGGATAACTACCCTTCTCAGCTTTCCGGCGGTCAGCTTCAGCGTACGGGCATTGCGCGGGCGTTAGCCGTTCGGCCCGATGTGATCCTGTTCGACGAACCGACCTCATCGCTGGATCCCGAACTGGTGGGCGAGGTACTGAAGGTAATCAAAGACGTAACCTCTTCCGGGATCACCTCACTGCTGGTCACGCACGAAATGCAGTTTGCCAAAAGTATCTCAAACCGCATCGTGTTTATGGATCAGGGTGTGGTGGCGGCAGAGGACACGCCCGCCGGGATTTTTGACAATCCTTCCCTGCCGCGACTTGCGCAGTTTCTTAATTCAGAACGCGTCATCTAAAAATAAAAGGAAAACAAGACATGCCTGCAATCACTCCATCGTTTCGTCGTCTGGCTGTACTGAGCCTGGTGCTGGCTTCCGCTGGTATCAGCTTTGCTGCCATTAGCGCCGAGGTGCGCACCATCAAAATTGCCACCGCTGCCGAATCCAAGCCGCTCTCCTGGGGCGCTATCGGTCATGAGCCGCAGGGTTATGAGCCGGAGGTGCTGAAAGCCGTCAACGCCAAACTGCCGCAATACAAATTCGTGATGGTCGGCGCGGCCGATATCGCGCAGGAAACGGGCCTGGCGACCGGAAAATATGATATGGCAACCGGCGGTTTCTATAAGGCTCCGGCCCGCAACAAACAGTTCCTGATCCCGGAAAGCCCAATGGGCGCCAGCCTGATGAAGATCTACAGCCGCACAGAGAGCAATATCAACGGCATTAAGGATCTGGTCGGCAAGAATATCGTGCCGGTCACGGCTGGCGGTGGCGTCTACAAGTTTGTCACTCAGTGGCAGCAGGAAAACCCGGACTACAAAGTGAATATCAAGGCTTCCAGCGCTGGCATCCCCTATCCGGACCGCCTGAAAGAGGTGCAGAACGGTAAGTATGACGCGCTGATCCTGCCTTCAAACCTGGGCGAACAGACCGTTATCGACAACCAGAAGCTGGCGATCAAAGCGAGCGAGCCGGTTTCCATCAACAATACCTATGTACTGATCCATAAATCAGATGAGAACAAGGCGCTGAATGATGACGTTAACAAGGCGCTGAAAGCGCTGAAAGAGGATGGCACGCTGGACAAGCTTTCTCAGAAATGGTTTGGCGAAGATGTCGTCAAATACATGAAGTAATGCAGTCTGCTGAAATCCTGCCGTTGCACGCAACGGCAAAGCTGAAATGATGTTCAGGAGTGTTTTCCAGTGAATCTGTCCACCATGATTCCCGAGCTACTCTCGGCTTTGCCGTTGACGCTCGCCATACTTTTTGTCGCGCTTATCAGCGGATTTATTCTGGCGCTGGCAGCGACAACTCTACGGGTTCGCAGAATACCGTTGCTCAGCCAGCTGGCAGACCTTTACGTCTCCTATGCCCGAAGCGTGCCGGTGGTATTGCAACTCTTTGTTGCCTTTTATGGCTTGCCGCTGGTTGCCGCAGAGTTTGGCGTTAATGACGAATTCTTCACCGCTAATATGGCCTCTATGGTTGGGCTAAGCCTTTACCACGGCGGCTATCTTTCAGAGGTGATGCGCCCCGCTTTTCTGGCCGTTGAACGCGGCCAGCACGATGCCGCTGACAGCATGGGCTATACCTTCCGGCAGAAGATGACGCGCATCATCGGTCCGCAGGCGGTGCATATTGCGCTGCCGGGTTACGGGAACTCGATTATTTACCTGATCCACAACGTGGCGCTGGTGATGTACATCGGGGCTGCCGACGTGATGGCAACCGCCCATTTGATCATGGAACGCGACTATAACCAGTATCAATTTGGCACCTATCTGGTGCTGGCCGTTCTCTACTCGCTGCTCTGCCTGGTAGCCTGGCTGCTGGTGCGTTTCTTTGAGGTTCGCCATGCGAAGTACAACGCAAAATCGGCCGTCAAAAAGATAACCTTTACGGCCAACGTCTGATGAGAGAGGTCAGAGACTATGTTTGATACTGAGGTTTTGCTGCCAGATTTCTGGAGCATCCTGGATGCCGTGCCGGTCACGCTGGCGATGGCGGTGACCATTTTCATTCTGTCGACGCTGCTGGGTGGGCTGTTTGCTTTTATCGATCACAAACGCATCCCTGTGCTGCGCCAGCTGATTGTACTCTATAAGATCACCTTCAAAGGCATCCCGATGGTGGTGGTGATTTTCCTCGCCTATTACGGCCTTCCTCTGGCGTTGCAGGGAATAAGCTCGCTGGTGGGTATAGAGATTAACGCGCACTCAATGCCGAACTGGGTGATTATCATTGTGGCCTTGACGGCCTGCGTGGCGGCGTTTCAGGCGGAGGTAGTGAAAGGCGCCCTGAATTCATTTGACTCTGGTCAGTCCGATGCGGCGCATGCCTTAGGCTACACCAATGGTCAGCTGTTCCGGCGCGTGCTGTTTCCCCAGATAATCGTGTCGGCCATTCCGGATCTGGCAAACTCGTTTATGGTCATCATGAAGGCGCTTTCGCTGGCCTTTGCGATAGAAGTGGTCGATATCTTTGCCCAGGCGCAGTTAACCGCTGCCCTGAACTTCTATTATCTGGAAGCATTCCTGATCGCCGTGGTGTTCTATATGGTGATTGCTTATGTGGTGACGAAAGTTGCGGATAAGATTGAAGCAGCTTTGCGAGTGAGAACTTAAACGCAGCAGGTGATTACGCTTGCGCTACAGATCAATGGGCCTGTAGAGGCCCATTCTCTGTAGTAATCCCGCTGGGGAATAAACTCTCTTTTTTAAAACGGACTCAAGACGCAATAAATATAACCCCTGCCCGTATTGCACTTGTCCCGGCTTTTTTCGCAATATGAACAGCCAGGGAATGGTCTCTGTTCAGCTGATTAGTGATGAATAAACTAAAGGTTTGCCGCTGAGAAGGGCATGGCATAAAGACAGTAACAATCCCCATGCAGTTGCCGCGCTGACAATTTTTCCCGGCGAAAAGAGGCGTTGGTTTCTGGCCATTGATAAGCGGAATAATAAGAATGTGCGCCAGGCGAATGGATTAATCCGCTTTTTTACCCAGGAGTTTCCTTACTGACAGGCGAGCTTAAATGGAGTAATGCACATTCTGATAATGGCGTTCTCTCAAATTGCCCCAACAGCAACAAAGCGTTAATGAAGTGTGAGCCAGTCGAGATTTTTCTGGCAGCATCAGGCGCACCACGCTAAGCTCTGCGCAAATTTTTCCAGCCCGAAGCAAAAGATATGAAGACTAAACTGCTGGCCATACTGATTCTGGTCATTATCGCCATTGCCCTTTTCCTGGCCCTGAAGCCTCATAAGCAAAACCCGCATTACTTTGCTGCGGCCTGCGTGATGATCAATGACCTTGGACAACCCACCAGTCAGAAGCAGTTTATGACGAAACTTCAGCAGGTGATTGTGAATGAAAATGCCTCCTATGCCTTTGATAAAGTAGAGTTCGACAGCAACTCTGCGCGCGGTGCCAGCAAACGCTATTATGCTCTGACGCCAGAACAGCAGGCTCTGACCCGCCAGGGGCTGACGAGCTGCCTGAAGATCATGCTGCCTGCCGATAAATCCTGACTCCCTGGCGGTCTGGTGAAAAATTGGGCCGCCATTCAGCTACAGCCAGGAGATGTATCATAAAAAATATTTAGATTGATAATTCTTCTTTTTCCCTGCTTTTAATCCTTACTATTATCTCAAATGGTAAACGTTATGATTATTTAAAAATGATAAAAACGCCCGGACTTTAATCCTCACCCTGAATTTTTTATTATTTTTGGCTGGGTATAGTAGAACGTGTACATCAGTAAAAATTATCATTAGCATTCAGTTAAAAACAACGGACTAACAGAAACAAACGTCAGAAATGAAGCCATAATTAATCTTTCCTGCCAGGCCTTTGCCGCAGCTTTTTCCTAAAGTCTCTCTTTTTTCTCCGCTACATAAAGTTTAAGTTATTAGTAACGTAAATCTGACGCTCCCGCATACATTACCCAGGCTTAACTGCCGGGTAAGGGCTTATTCTGTAAAAAGCCAACAGAGGTATCAACGGATATATAACCCCTGTTTAACAAACCCTAAAAAAATAACATCATGTTCTTCAGACCTTTTTACAGCGGGAGTGATAAAATGACTGCCGAATATTATTATGTTACACGGCGAGCCGATCAGATGGATTTTTATATGCTTCATCGGGCAGGCTGCCCGGCAATGCCGGCGAAAGAGACGCTGCTGTTTATTGGCAGCCTGTACGATGTATCTCAGGCGTTAACAGTGGCGCAGATGCGCGTAGGTAAAAAGGTGAAAGCCTGTTATCACTGTTGCCGCCCCAGACAGGAAGGGGAGCTGCCTTTGCCAGATAAAATCCAGTCCCGCCGCCATTCAGACAACTAATCGGGCAGCTTCTTACCTCTTCTTTTTCTGAACAGAAACCCTGCTCAACAGGGAAAGCGTGCCGGAGAAGAGGGAACTTCAGATCTCAGGCCATATGACTCCCGCACTTTTATGCTGTAATAGATCCAGCATAAATGGTGCTCTCTTAAGGAGTTTTCACATGGCTTTAGCAACATACAGAATTGCTGTGATCCCCGGCGACGGTATTGGTAAAGAGGTGATGCCGGAAGGCGTCAAAGTGATGGATGCCGCCGCCCGCCAGTTTGGTTTTGCCTTTGAGTGGGAATGGTTTGATTTCGCCAGCGCGGAATATTACCAGCAGCATGGCAAAATGCTGCCCGATGAGTGGTTTGAAACGCTGAAATCCTTTGATGCGATCTACTTCGGTGCCGTGGGCTGGCCCGAGGTGGTGCCGGATCACGTCTCCCTCTGGGGTTCACTGTTGCAGTTCCGTCGTCAGTTTGACCAGTATGTGAATCTTCGTCCGGTCCGGCTGTTAGCTGGCGTCAAAGCTCCGCTGGCCGACCCTAAACCGGGGGATATCGACTTCTATGTGGTGCGGGAAAATACCGAAGGGGAATACTCCAGCGTGGGCGGCACTATGTTCCCCGGCACCGACCGCGAGATCGTGATACAGGAAACGGTGATGACCCGTACCGGCACCGACCGCATCCTGAAATTTGCTTATGACCTTGCGCAAAAGCGGCCAAAAAAGCATCTGACCTCAGCGACCAAGTCCAACGGCATCGCCATTACCATGCCGTGGTGGGACAGCCGCGTGGAGGAGATGAGCCGTCACTATCCTGATGTGCGCGTCGATAAATACCATATTGATATTCTGACCGCGCATTTCGTGCTGCACCCCGAGCGCTTCGACGTGGTGGTGGCCAGTAACCTGTTCGGCGATATTCTTTCCGATCTGGGGCCAGCCTGTACCGGTACCATCGGCATCGCCCCTTCAGCCAATATCAATCCGGAAAGAACCTTTCCAAGCTTGTTTGAGCCTGTGCATGGCTCCGCGCCGGACATTGCCGGGAAAAACATTGCCAACCCGGTAGGGCAGATTTGGTGTGGTGCGATGATGCTGGAGCATCTTGGGCATCCTGAGGCGGCGGAAGCGGTAGTGAAAGCCATTGAGCAGGTGCTGGCAGACAATGAGAATAAAGCGTCGCTGACGCCCGATATGGGCGGAAAGGGTAATACAGAACATCTCGGCTCCGCTATCGCCGCTATCCTTTAAGGAACAGCAGGTTACAGCCGATCCTCAACGAAAATTGTCCAGAGTTCCTCAGCCGCCCGCGACAGCTTACCTGCCGGGCGGTAAAGGCGGATCTCCACCGGAATACAGAGGTCGCTCTGCTCGCTGGCGGCCGGGCACAAGGTGCCGTTACTGACTTCCAGCGCCGCCAGTGACTCTGGCAGCCACGCCACACCATCCCCCGACCGCGCCATTACCTGTAGCGTAGCAGCAAGATCGGAGGTAAAAACCACCTCCATTCCCCTTTTTCTGCGGTTTACAGACGCCGTATTGGCGACAATCCTCCCCAGCCCGGACTCCTTGCTGTAGGAGAGCAGAGGAAACGGCTTTTTGTTCTCCACCGACCAGCGGGGTTTTGCCGCTTCGCCTTCTTTTCCCGGCACTGCACTGGCATAAGGCCTGAGCCAGTCCGTGCCCACCCGAACGCTGAAATAACGCGCCATATCGAGGTTAAGCTGCATTTGCGGATGATAATGGCAAAGCAGAAACTGCGTCTCGCCCTGGTTCAGCATGCGCTCGCAGGCGCGCATAGTGTCAGAGAGCAGTTGGAACGCACCAAAGCGGGCAATCTTTTCATTATTCCGCAGCCAGGCAGGGAAAAAGGTAAATGAAAGGGCATGCGTGGCGGAGAAAACCACCTCTGGCACCTCCTGCCCGGCCAAATCGAGCGTCTCGCTGCGTAATGCATAGAGCGCACGGATCAGGTCCGGAACCTGTTTACAGAAGAGTTCACCCGCACGGGTCAGGTGCACACCACGACGGGTTCGTTCAAAAAGCGGCGTGCCCACCCACTCTTCAAGCGACTGGATGCGGCGGCTGAATGCGGGCTGGGTCACATATCGAACTGCTGCGGCTTTAGAGAAATTCAGCGATTCGGACAACGCAACGCAGTCTTCAAGCCAGGTCAGATCCAGGTGATGCCGGTTTTGCATAACAGCTTTCCTATCAGGCATTAGATTGCCGCCGCACTCATCGCTACTCTCAAGGGTAACAAGGCATATACGGCGCCTCATGTTGTGCCACTACCCTACTCTATTTTAACAAAACGGCATAACAGCCGTGGGAGTGAGCGTGATGCAAAACCCCTCACGTTTCAGCTGGCTGAAACAACTATACGTCCAGGTCCTGATAGCCATTGTGATTGGTGGGCTGTTTGGCTATTTCTTTCCCGCCATGGGCACCCAGCTTCAGCCCATTGCAGAAGCGTTTATCAAACTGATCAAAATGATGCTGGCACCGATCATTTTTTGCACCGTAGTGGTGGGTATCGCCAAAATGGGCAGCATCAGGAAGGTTGGCAAAACCGGCGCCAAAGCGCTGCTCTATTTTGAAGTGGTTTCTACTCTGGCGCTGGTAATTGGTCTGGTCGTGGTCAACATCCTTAAGCCCGGAGCGGGGATGAATATTGATGCCAGCCATATCGACGCCAGCGCCATCTCTTCTTATGTGCATAAAGCGGAAAGCGGCGGCGGCATTGTTGACTTCATTATGGGCATCATTCCCGTCACGCTGGGCGATGCCTTCGTCAAAGGCAATATGCTCCAGGTGATCCTGATCTCCGTACTGTTCGGCATTGCAATGCTGCAAACCGGCGAATGCGGCAAACCGGTGATCGACTTTATCGATCGTGGGTTACAGGGCCTGTTCAAAATGATCAATCTGATCATGCGGCTTGCTCCGCTGGGGGCTGGCGCAGGCATCGCCTTTACTATCGGCAAGTACGGGATCGCCACGCTGCTCTCCTTTGGCTATCTGATGCTGGCCGTCTACGTCACCTCTCTGATCTTTGTGGTGGTGGTACTGGGGTCGATAGCCTCCTGGGCTGGCTTTCCCCTGATCCCTCTGCTGCGTTACATCAAAGATGAAATTTTTGTCACGCTGGGCACCTGCTCAACCGAAGCGGTACTGCCCCGTATCATGATGAAGCTGGAAGAGGCGGGCGTGGAGAAAGCCACGGTAGGCATGGTGCTGCCGACGGGCTACACCTTTAATGCTGACGGCACCAGCATCTATCTCACGATGGCGGCGCTGTTTGTCGCTCAGGCCACCAATACCGATCTCTCCTGGATGCAACAAATTGTGCTGCTCGGCGTGCTGCTGCTGACCTCAAAAGGTTCGGCGGGAGTGGCGGGTGCGGGGTTCGTCGCCCTTGCCGCTACGCTCTCCTCCATTGGCACCGTACCGGTTGCCGGACTGGTGCTGCTACTTGGCGTGGACCGCTTTATGAACGAGGCTCGTGCCGTAGTGAATTTGATTGGCAACACGGTGGCCACGCTGGCAATCGCCAAATGGGACAACACCTTTGACGTAACGAAAGCCCGCGCCATCATTTTGCAGCAGAAATCGCCCGGGTCTGCCGCAGCAAAGACACCGGTATCCAAATCACCCCATTAATGACTTATTTCTGAAGCCTGGAGAAGACCATGCGCATTACCGACGTAGTAGAAATTACTCAGCCGATTGCCTCCCCCATTCGCAACGCCTATATCGATTTTTCAAAAATGACCACCAGCCTGGTAGCAGTGGTTACCGATGTGGTTCGTGATGGACGTCGGGTGGTGGGATACGGTTTTAATTCCAATGGCCGTTACGGCCAGGGCGGCCTGATCCGCGAACGATTCCGTAGCCGCCTGCTGGAAGCGGACCCGGACAGCTATCTGAACGACGCCGGCAGCAATTTCGACCCGGACAAGCTCTGGCATCTGATGATGGCGAACGAGAAGCCCGGCGGGCACGGCGAACGGTCGGTGGCGGTCGGCACGCTGGATATGGCGATATGGGACGCCGTGGCCAAAATTGAAGAGATGCCGCTGTTTCACCTGCTGGCCGAAAAGAAAGGCGTGAAAGCTAACCCCCGCGTTTTTGTCTATGCCGCGGGCGGCTATTACTATCCGGGAAAAGACCTTGGCGCGTTACGCAAAGAGATGCGCAGCTACCTGGACCGCGGTTACAACGTGGTGAAAATGAAAATTGGCGGCGCTTCTCTGGCAGAAGATCAACGCCGTATTGAGGCGGTGCTACAGGAAATTGGTCCACAGGCTCAGCTGGCGGTAGACGCCAACGGGCGCTTCGATCTCGAAACCGCTATCGCCTATGCCAAAATGCTGCGGCAATATCCGCTGTTCTGGTACGAAGAGATTGGCGACCCACTCGACTACGCGCTACAGGCGGCCCTTAGCGAATTCTATCCCGGCGCGATGGCAACGGGGGAAAATCTGTTTTCTCATCAGGATGCCCGCAACCTGCTACGTTATGGCGGCATGCGCCCGGACAGAGATTATTTGCAGTTCGACTGCGCCCTTTCCTACGGCCTGTGTGAATACCTGCGCACGCTGGAAGTGCTGCAACAGTTTGGCTGGTCGCCATCGCGCTGTATTCCACATGGTGGGCACCAGATGTCGCTGAATATCGCGGCGGGCCTGGGGCTGGGAGGGAATGAAAGCTATCCGGATCTGTTCCAGCCTTATGGTGGCTTCCCCGACTCGGTAAGCGTTGAGGAGGGACACATCGTGATGCCTGAACTGCCGGGCATTGGTTTTGAAGGGAAGTCAGATTTGATTAGCGTGATGCGGCAACTGGCAGAGTAATGAAAAACGGGCAGGCCAGCCGCCTGCCCGACAATGTTACTCGCTGACGCGATACCGGTTAAGCCAGTGCGCATAAGGCGCTGGCAGCACCCAGGAAGGCTGCTCTTTTTCCACAGCCAGCGCCGCCTGATAGGTCCAGTTCGGGTTAGCCAGGTGCGCCTTGCCCACCATCACCAGATCCAGCTCGCCGTTTTCAATGGTGCGGTTCGCAATCTGCGGCGCATCAATTCCCCAGGCGGACGCCACAGGAATGTTGGCCTCGCGACGGACGCGCGCTGCAATGGGTGCCAGGAATGCCGGTCCCCACGGAATGTTGGAATCTGGCGTTGAGAAACCGATACTGACGCTGAGCAGATCCAGACCGTTGGCACGGAACTTTTTGGTCAGATCGATCGCTTCGCTCAGGGTTTCTTCATCACGGCCATCATATTCAATCACGCCAAAACGGGCGGTCAGCGGCAGGTTTTCCGGCCACTCACGGCGTACCGCATCCAGCGTTTCCAGCAGGAAGCGACCGCGTCCTTCCGCACTGCCGCCATACTGATCCTGACGCTGGTTAGCGTGCACAGAGAAGAAGCTCTGCGCCAGATAACCGTGCGCGAAGTGCAGCTCCAGCCATTCAAAACCGGCGTCACGGGCGCGACGAGCCGCCAGAGCGAAATCATTACGCACGCGGGCAATATCTTCCAGCGTCATTTCATGAGGAACCTGCGGCAGGTTGCTGCCGAAAGCGACGGCTGATGGCGAGAGGGTTTCCCAGCTGCGCGGATCGGTTTTGACGATATGGTCGTCCCCTTCCCACGGCTTGTTGGCGCTGGCTTTGCGGCCGGCATGACCAATCTGAATGCCCGGCACGGCACCAGCCGCTTTGATTTCACGGGCGATCTGCGCCAGTTTTTCTGCCTGCTCGTCGTTCCAGATCCCAAGACATCCGGGGGTGATGCGCCCTTCTGGCGAAACGGCTGTAGCTTCCACAATAACCAGTCCCGCGCCGCCGCGAGCCAGGCTGTTGTAATGCACGCGATGCCAGTCGTTGCTCACGCCCTCTTCGGCGCTGTACTGACACATAGGGGGCACCGCAATGCGGTTGCGTAAAGTAACGTCTTTCAGTTCAAAGGGGGAAAATAACCCTGACATAATGTCCTCAGTAGTAGAATCGCAAAAAGCGTACGCCTATTTTACCCGCTCTCATGCTCTCCTCCTGTAGCACCAAATGCCCTGCACAAAATAAGCCTGCTGACAGCAAGGCCTGAGAAGAGAGTGAAGTGTCCTCTCTGAAACATCTTTAATAAATGTCACACTTTAGCGCCCGCATATGCATCTTTCAGATCGTGATTTGCCCTGATATCTCTATCATGTGGCGGCAAAACGACGAAAAATAATGCGATTGTCCGTTAATGAAATTCAGAGATTTTGCAGAAGAAGAAAAGCTGTTTGTTCGCAGGGCACTGGTCGCCTTTGGGGTCGTTCTGGCAGGATTTGTCACGCTGGTTGTTAATCTCTACCACTTACAGATAGAGCAGAACCACTATTACCAGACCCGCTCCAATCAAAATGACATCAAAATGATCCCTGTCGCGCCAACGCGTGGGATGATTTACGACCGTAACGGCATTCCGCTGGTAAAAAATGTCACCTGGTATGACATTGAAATTGTCCCTTACAAAGTCAAAGATATGCATGCGCTGCTGCAAGAGCTGACGCCGATTGTTAACCTCTCTGCCGACGATATCGATACCTTCACCCGCGCGTTACATGCCGCCAGCCGCTACAAACCTGTGGTGTTAAAAACCGAACTCTCTGATGAGGAAGTCGCCCGTTTTTCCGTGAATCAGTACCGGTTTACCGGTGTGGACGTCAGCAGCTATGAAGATCGTCAGTATCCCTATGGCCCCGACCTGGCACATGTGATTGGCTACGTCTCTAAGATTAACGATAACGACTATAAACGGCTGGAGAAAGAGGGAGTCAGCGAGAATTACGCGGCTGACCATAATATTGGTAAGCAGGGAATTGAGGGCTATTACGAGTCGGTTCTGCACGGCAAAACCGGCTATCAGGAAGTGGAAGTGGATAACCATGGTCGGGTGATCCGCGTACTGAAAGAAGTCCCTCCCGTGGCGGGCAAAAACCTCTATTTAACGCTGGACCTGCACCTTCAGCAATATGTTGAAACCCAGCTTGCCGGGCAGCGCGCCGCCATGCTTATCGAAAACCCAAAAGATGGTGAGGTGCTGGCGATGGTTTCCAGCCCCAGTTATGACCCCAATCCGTTTGTAAAAGGGATCAGTTATAAAGCCTATAAAGAACTGTTAGCCAATAAAGACCTGCCGCTGATTAACCGGGTGACTCAGGGGCTTTATCCGCCCGCCTCAACCGTGAAACCCTATATGGCGATGTCGGCTCTGCTGACGCACGTCATTACCCCGCAGACCACCTTCTTTGGCGCGCCAACCTGGACACTGCCCGGCACACAGCGTAAGTATCGTGACTGGAAAAAATCGGGCCACGGCATGCTGGACGTGACGCGGGCGATTGAGGAGTCGGCAGATACCTTTTTCTATCAGGTCGCCTTTATGATGGGTATCGATCGGATCCACACCATGCTCAGCCAGTTTGGCTACGGTAAGTCCACCGGCATCGACCTGAATGAAGAGTACAACGGGCTGCTGCCCAGCCGCGAATGGAAGCAGAGAGTGCATAAAAAAGGGTGGTACCAGGGCGATACCGTCTCTGTGGGCATTGGCCAGGGTTACTGGATTGCCACGCCGATTCAGATGGTGAAGGCGATGGATACGCTGATTAACAACGGCAAAGTGATCCAGCCCCATCTGCTTTATGAGCAGAAGCAGGGGAAGAACGTCAGGCTGTGGCAACCGACATTGCCCCGCGAACAGATTGGTGACGCGAACTCACCTTACTGGAGCCTGATCCGCCACGCGATGTTTGGTATGGCGAATGCGCCAAACGGCACGGGGTATAAATATTTCCACACCGCGCCCTATGGCATTGCCGCCAAGAGCGGAACTTCACAGGTGTTTGGCCTGAAGCAAAACCAGGTCTATAACGCCAAAATGATCCCTGCCCGCCTGCGTGACCACATTTTCTACACCGCGTTTGCGCCGTTTGATAACCCCAAAGTTGCCATGGCGCTGATCCTGGAGAACGGAGGGATCAATGGCGTGACCGCGGCGCCAGTGGTCAGAAATATCATGGACCATATTTTCCTGCCGCCAGAGGTTGCCCCCATGCCGGTTACGGCCGATCCATCCAGTAATGCCACTGCGCAATAGCGCTTTTGTTGTAGCCGTTAGCCGCTTTTTCAGCTTGTTATTGGCTTTTATTCCTCTTCCGGCGGCCTTTTCAGGCCGCCAATGCTTACCCCGCGCCTGCCTGCAACGGTAAAACAAAATTCGCCCGATAAAAAAACTCCACTAAAGAAGGCGTTATCACTTGCCGATAAACGACAATGAGGTAATGTCTTACCCTCGTGAGGCCAGTCTCAGATGGCGACTGAATCGATTTTGCTGGAAAGTAAATGATTAACGAACATGGCCAGGCGCTAAGGCGCCACTTCCTGAGCAACGTGCTGACGCCGATGATCCTGGTGATCCTGTTTACGTTTCTCGCCTGCGCTTTTACCGCCTGGTGGGTAACCACCCAAAGCAATGCCAGGGCGCTGGCGAAGCAGCAGCAGGTGATTGAAAACATTTTTGCCCAGCACCTGGATGAGTATCTGCATCAACATCAGAATCTGCTTGCCTGGCCTGAACTCACCGCTCAGTTACGGGAAGGCAGCAAGCGATTTGGTTACTGGCTTAATACCCTTGCCGGTGATGATGAAGTCTATCTGCTGAATGCAGAAAACCAGCCGCTGATGGCCTGGCTGACGGGCAAACAGGTCGCATCAGATCATTACCTCGACGTTAAGCATCAACTTTCTCCCTGGCTTGCAACGCTTTATCGCCACTCTTCCCTCTCCTCTCCTGCTGTGACCGCTGATTTTATTCGTCTTAACGGACGTGTAGCGGAAGTCGCCCTGGGCGAAGTGCCGCAGAGCGGCGGTCAGAAACTTATTTTTATCCGTTATCTGCACTACAGCTTTGTCGATTTTCTGGAACACCGTGGCGTGGTCACCGATTTCCGCTTTATCCCCAGCGATGAAAACCAGCTAAACAGCGCCGGTTTTTTACTGCAATCTCACCTTAAGATCCCGGTCAGCTACGTTTCCTGGCAACCCATGCGGCCTGGCAGCCAGATGCTGATGGTGACCGGGCCGCTGGTGTTACTGGCGATGATGGCGATCACGCTGATGGGCATCAAAATGACGCGCCGCCTCTGGTTCTCTTCACTCAGGCTGTCAGAGTCAGTGATAAAACTGGAAGCCAGTGAAGCCCATGCCCAGCGGCTGGCGATGCAGGATGTCCTGACAGGGCTGCCGAATCGCGCCGCAATGAGAGAACAGATCAACAAACGGTTAAGCACGCTGGCGACAGACGGCGACAGCGTGGCCTTGCTGCTGCTGGATCTGGATCGCTTCAAGATGATCAATGATACCTACGGGCATCATATTGGCGATGAGTTAATTATTGAGGTGGGCAAACGGCTAACCGCATTGCTTCATCCTGAAGATGCGATTGGCAGGCTGGGAGGGGATGAATTTGTGGTGCTGGTGAATCACCCGCAAAATGAGCAGCAGCTCGTCCGGCTCTGTCAGCAAATCATTGAACAACTCACGACGCCGGTGATGCTGGAAGGCAATCGCCTGTGGGTTGGGGTCAGTATCGGTATTGCCGTGGCACCAGAACAGGGCACCGGGCGGCAGGAACTGATGCGTAAAGCGGATATCGCGCTTTATGCGGCCAAATCGGAAGGGCGCGGGCGCTGCCATATGTTTACGCCGGTGCTGGGCGAAACGCTGATGAAACGTCAGCAGCTGGCGGAGGCGCTGCGCCTGGCGCTGGACACCGCTCAGGGACTGGCGCTCTGGTATCAGCCTATTATGGATATCACGGGCGAGACGATGCTGGGGATAGAAGCCCTGCTGCGCTGGCAGCACCCCACGCTGGGGCCGATCTCACCGGCTGACTTTATTCCGATTGCTGAAGAGACTGGTCTGATTATTCCGCTGGGTGACTGGGTATTGCAGCAGGCTCTCAGCCGCGCCAAAAGCTGCCCGCATCTGCGTATGTCGGTGAACGTCTCTCCCCTGCAATTTCTGGCGGGCAATTTTATCGAACGCTTGCAGGAGATTGTGCAGCAGCAGGGCGTGGATCCCAGGCAGATAGAGCTGGAAGTGACGGAAGGGGTGATGCTGGAAGATCACCAGCAGGCGTTGCAAACCATTCAGACTTTAAGAGCGGCAGGCTTCCGGATTGCGCTCGACGACTTCGGTACGGGCTATTCCAGCCTGAGCTACCTCACCCAGTTCCCGGTCGACACGCTGAAAATTGATCGCTGCTTTATCCAGCTGCTGGGCATTCAGGAACAGGCCGACACTATTGTTTCTTCCGTGATCAAGCTGGGCCACTCGCTGGGACTTTCGGTGACCGCAGAAGGCGTCGAGACCGAACAGCAGCGCCTGACGCTGGCGGAAGCGGGCTGCGACAAGCTACAGGGCTACCTGCTCAGCCGCCCGCAGCCCGCCGAGCTGCTGTTTGCGGCCTCTGCCGCTGTGTAAAAGGTTTTGCCTCAGCTTGAGGTGAATTTGCAGGATGACCGGACACCCGTCCGCAGCCTGCCGCCCCATTTTACGAGGCTGATGGCGGTCTGATTCAAAGGATCAAAAGGCTGGCGCCGCAGCACGATTTGCGACACCGCGTCACGGCTGTGATGATGCACGTTAAGGTCGGCCTGATAACAGCGCCTCAACGTCTCTTCACTCATCACCTCTTCCGGCGTGCCGTTCGCCTCCAGTTTACCCTCATGCAGCAGCAGCCTGTTGCTTTTCAGGCCGCGAATGTTACAGCCGCTGCGGTCGAATCCGCTTTTACCTGAGGAAGATCCCCCGCTGACGCCCGTGGCGCTGATTAACGGCTCGTCGCGCATCACGGAGCCGAAGTCAGTGGTGCCCTTTCGCTGCATGTCGGCAGCGGTAATGGTGCTGTGCTGCCCGCCTTTTTTTCCGGCTCTGGCGCAGTAACCGTCATCACAGCTTCTGCCTGACTGCTTTTACTGGCTGAAATGGCCAGCGGGGCCGTGGCTTCCGGCAGGCGTGCAGAGAAGGAAGATTCAGCAGCGATACTGAAACCAGGGGTAACCAGCGGGCCAAACAGCACGCTATTTTCAATAAAGCCCTGAGAAGTTCGCATTTAAGCCAGCCTTTATTCTTTATCAGTATCGACTCAGACATTGCGACCGCAGTTCAAAGTGGTTGCGAAAAAAGTGCGCATTCCGCGCCCGAGTTAACATTCCACAGATGATTCAGAATGCGAATGCTAATGAGATAGGATCTGTATATGAATAACCTTGCTGATTTATTCACATTTCAACCAGCGTAACGCCTGGGGTTATCTTGACACCAGCGGGCTACCCGCCGGAAAATAGCGATCCTTTCCTGCGTCAGGGCATTGCTATGAAAACCGCACCCGCCATCACTATTCACTACTGTGCTCAATGTAACTGGCTGCTGCGTGCAGGCTGGATGGCACAAGAGTTGCTCCACACCTTCAGCACGGATTTGGGTTCCGTCAGCCTGGTGCCCGGTACCGGCGGCATCTATCAGATTAAAATTGATGAGCAGATCATCTGGGATCGCAAAACCGATGGCGGCTTCCCGGAAGCCAAAGAGCTGAAGCAGCGCGTGCGGAATTATTGTTTCCCGGAGCGGGATTTGGGGCATATTGACAAGAAATAGCGCCGCTGTTCCGGTGACCCGAGACGCAGTAGCGGTTGCAGAGGAATTTTGTTGCAGGGAAGAAATACTTTTTGTTGCGGCAGCGAGAAGTCTCTCGCTGCCGCACAGCGCTCTTTATGCCATCACCGGTTTGGCTCTTAAGGCGGCGTAAATGGTCAGCGTGGCAATTAACAGAGCCACTGCGCTCCCCATAAATACCCCTTTCGCCCCGGTAACGTTGAAGATCACTCCGCCCGCTGCCGCGCCAATGGTAATGGCCAGCTGAATGGAAGCGACCAGCAGACCGCCGCCGCTCTCCGCTTCATCCGGCATGGTACGGGTAATCCAGGTTGACCAGCCAACCGGCACCGCGCCAAACGCCATTCCCCAGAGCGCTACCAGCACCGCATCCACCAGCGGCGCGGAACCCATGACCACCAGGCCAACGCCCAGGAGGCCCATTGCCAGCGGCATGGCAATCAGGGTGCGGTGCAGGTTGCGTTCAAGCAGCACGCCCGCAATCAGCGTTCCGGCAAAGTTCGCCACGCCAAAGCCCAGCAGGATGGCGGAAAGCCCGTTAACGCCTACCCCAGTCACGCTCTCCAGGAAGGGACGCAGATAGGTGAAGAAGGCAAAGTGGCCGGAAAAGACCAGAATAATAGCCAGCAGCGCGGTTTGCATGCCCGGACGGCGCATCAGCGAGAAGAGCGAACTGCCCTTGCCAGAGAGCTGCGGCGGCATTTTTGGCAGCGCAACAATTTGCCAGAGCAGCCCCACCACGCCAATAAGTGAAGCGGCAACAAACACGTTACGCCAGCCGAGCAGGTGGCCAAAATAGCTGCCCATAGGCGCCGCCACAATAGTCGCCACCGACACGCCGCTGAACACAATGGAGAGCGCACGCGGGATCATCGCTTCCGGCACCAGCCGCATGGTGGTGGCTGCCGCCAGCGTCCAGAAGCCGCCCAGCGCAATACCCAGCAGCACCCTGCCCACCAGAATAAAGGCCAGGTTGGGGGCAAAAGCCACCAGCAAATTAGAGACAATCAGCATCAGCGAAAACAGCAGCATCACGCCACGGCGATCCCGCTTGCGGGTGGCAGAGGCGCTAAAAAAGCTGGTGAGCAGCGCGAAGATGGCCGTTACGGTGACAGCCTGTCCGGTCACGCCTTCCGTCACGCCGAGGCTGGCGGCCATCGGCGTTAACAGACTGGCTGGCAGAAATTCTGCCGTCACCAGTCCAAACACGCCAAGCGCCATCGAAAATACTGCGCCCCATTGGGGCTTTTCCTGTGCCGTACTGGCCTGTTGTACTGCGTTCATGGTTTGCTTCCATTGGAGGTGAAGAATGTACAGCCTATAAGGCTCGCCCCGGATGGTCTATGATGTATAATCCGTAATTATTGATTATTCGTCCGGAACAGAGAGAAACTATGCCAGCGGAAACGCACGATCTTGCCAGTGAACTGCTCTCAGGTATGCGCCTGCTGGGCGTGCAGTACCGACGAATTGAGCTGGCGGCCCCGTTTGGCGTAGGATTTGACAGCGCGCCGGGTCGGGCGCAGTTTCATTTTGTCAGCCGTGGGCCGGTGATGCTGCGCACTCACAGCGGCAGGCTCTATGTACTGAATACGGGCGATGCGTTGCTGCTGCCCCACGGCACTGACCACGTGTTGCTCTCCTCCCCTGATGTCCCCTGCCAGGATGTTCATGCTTTCAGCAGCACGCCGGTCTGCGGCAACGTTTGCTGCGTAAAGGCCTGTGCGCAGGAGTCGCCGGATGAACCCGCTGCCCTGGTTTTCAGCGGCTGCATGGAGTTTGATTTGGGCGGTATGCAGATGCTGATCAGCGCGATGCCAGAAGTGCTGCTGGCCGATACGCTGATGCATAAATACCCTGAAGTGCAGCCGATGCTGGAGGCGATGGAGCGCGAGTCGCTGGGCCGACGGGCAGGATACGCAAGTATCCTCTCCCGGCTGGCAGACGTAGTGGCTTCGTTTATCGTGCGGGGCTGGGTAGAGTCTGGCTGTGGCGATGCCGGGGGCTGGCTTCAGGCGTTGCGCGACCCGCGCCTGGGTAAAGCGCTGGTTGCTCTGCACCGGGAACCCGGCAAAAACTGGACTGTGGCAAAGCTGGCGGCGGAAATGGGCAGCTCCAGATCGGTGTTTGCCGAGCGTTTTCTGGCGGTGACAGGGATGACGCCAGTACGTTATCTGACGGAGCTGCGGATGCAGCTGGCGGTGCAGTGGATCGGACGGGATGGCGAAGCGATTGAAACGGTCGCCTGGCGTCTGGGTTACGGCTCTCTGGCCGCCTTCAGCCGGGCCTTTAAGCGCACCGTAGGCAAAACGCCCGGCGCGCTTCGGGCAGAACAGAGCCAGCGGCATAGCGCTCAGATTGCCGTTTAGCGTGCAACAGCGCCAGTAAAACAGCACTCTGCCAGTCGGGCAGGCTTTCCTGCCTGCCCGCATCCTGAGCCACCGTCAGGCCAGATATTGAGTAAACCAGCCCAGCGTTCTCTCCCAGGCCAGCTCAGCCGCTTTTTTGTCATAGCGTGGCGTTGAGTCATTATGGAAGCCGTGGTTCACTTGCGGATAGATATGCGCCTCGTAGACCTTGTTATCCGCTTTCAGCGCCGCCTCGTAAGCTGGCCAGCCTTCATTGATGCGCGTATCCAGCCCGGCGTAATGGAGCAGCAGCGGTGCCTTAATGCGGGCCACATCTTTTGCCTGCGGCTGACGGCCATAAAATGGCACGGCGGCTGCCAGTTCGGGATAAGCCACGGCTGCCGCATTCGCCACGCCGCCGCCGTAGCAAAATCCGGTGATCCCCACTTTGCCGGTGGTTCGCTCATCCTGCATCATGAACTCTATCGCCGCGAAGAAATCGTTCATCAGTCTGGTGGGGTCGATCTGCGCCTGCATCTCCCGGCCCTTCTCGTCATTGCCAGGATAGCCGCCCATCACGCTCAGCCCGTCCGGCGCCAGCGCAATAAAACCCGCTTTCGCCAGCCGTCGCGCCACATCTTCAATATAGGGATTCAGCCCCCGGTTCTCATGCGCCACCACCACGGCGGGCAGCTTGCCGGTGGCTTTGGCAGGCCGGACCAGATAGCCGCGTACGCTCTGATTACCGTTTGGCGAAGGATAATGGATGTACTCAGGCAGGATATCGGGGTCGGTAAACGCCACCTGTTCCGCCAGTGCATAATTGGGGCTGAGGGAAGTCAACAGCGTGGCGGCCGTCAGCCCGCCCACCGCGAACTTACCCGCCAGCGAGAGGAACTCGCGCTTATTAATTTTGCCGTGAACGTAATAGTCGTAAATTTCCAGCAGCTCAGGGGAGAAATCTTTCGCGGTCAGTCGGGCCATAACGGTGCTCCTTTCACGTAAGAACAGAGGAAGTCAGGCTCATTAGCGCCCTGACAGCGCATCAGCCCTGAAGCCAGCATGCCGCATCCCGCTATGCCAGGGGAAAATTTACCTTTAATTTACGTTCTGGCTGGCTGCCATCGCACTTTTTAACGACGCAGACTGGTGAAAAATGCGTATGATCGCTGGCAGATTATCGTCAATCACCGCAAGTTACCGAGCCGCCCATTAGCCATGACCCAACTTTCCCCTGCCCCACGCCTGCCGGTTTTTGACGGTCACAACGATCTGTTGCTGCGCCTCTGGCTGCCGGCTGAACAGGACCCTGTGACGCGTTTTCTGCACGGCTCTCTTCCGGGGCATCTGGATATGGCCCGCATCCGTCAGGGCGGCTTTGCGGGTGGACTCTTTGCCGTGTTTGTCCCGCCCGAGCAATTTGTTAAGCAAGGCAGTGAAGCTTATGACGAGGCGCAGCACGATCCCTTAGCTATCACTGAAGCCCAAATCGCCTTGCTGCACAGAATTGCAGCGGAAAGCGCAGGCGGCGCGAAAATTTGCCGCACGGCAGCGGAGATTGAGCAGTGCATCCAGCAGGGCGTGCTGGCGATGGTGCTGCATATTGAAGGGGCGGAAGCGCTGGATGAAGAGCTAAGCCAGTTGGAAAGCTGGATAGCGGCCGGGCTGCGCAGCGCAGGCCCGCTGTGGAACCTGGCGAACCGCTTTGGCACCGGCGTCACCGGCAATTTCCCCGGCTCGCCCGACAGCGGCGAAGGGCTGACCCCGCTGGGGCTGAAGCTGTTGCGCACCTGCAACCAGAAAAAGCTGTTGATTGATCTTTCCCACATGAATGAAAAAGCCTTCTGGCAAACCGCTGAGCAGAGTAATGCACCGCTGGTTGCCACCCATTCAAATGTTCATACCATTTGTCCCCAGCCGCGTAACCTTACTGACGCTCAGCTGCGGGCCATTGCAGAAAGCGACGGATTTGTTGGCGTCAATTTTGGTAACGCTTTCCTGCGCGCCGACGGTAAACGCGACGGCGATACGCCGCTGGGGCAGATACTTCGTCACCTCGAAGGATTGATGGCTATCCTTGGGGAAGATCGCATTGGCTTTGGCTCAGACTTTGATGGCATCAGCGTGCCGGATGCCCTTCAGGACGTAGCCGGGTTGCCGCGCCTGATCGAAGCCATGGAGTCGGCAGGCTATTCCGCGAAGCTGATTGAAAAAATCTGCTGGCGCAACTGGGTCGCCGTACTGAGAAAAACCTGGGGTGAATGAACCATATGGAACATTTTGTGCGCATTTCCCCGTTAACCCTGCTGCTTACAGGGTTGATATCGTATAAGCTTAGGCGCAACATTTGTGCGCCAAATTTTCGATATTTGACAACAAGCGCATTACCTGCCGAACTTATCAGGGCAGAACGTTTGATTTTTCATTAACACTGAGAGGATCCCGCCATGTGGACTAAACCTAAATTTGTTGATTTACGCTTAGGTCTGGAAGTGACGCTGTACATCTCCAACCGTTAATCCCTTATGCCCACGGCCTGCTGTGGGCATCTTCTTCTCTTTTCCTGGTCTACACATGCAGATTAACGTTCTCGGCTCTGCGGCGGGTGGCGGCTTCCCACAGTGGAACTGCAACTGCCGAAACTGTCAGGGCGTGCGTAATGGCACCCTGAAAACCTCGGCGCGGACACAGTCTTCGATAGCCCTTAGCGATGACGGCATCAACTTTGTGCTGTGCAACGCCTCACCCGATATTGCCCATCAGCTGGCCGCCACGCCTGCGTTGATTAAAAAAGATGTGCTGCGCGGCACGGCGATTGGCTCGATTATTCTCACCGACAGCCAGATTGACCATACCGCCGGACTGCTGAGCCTGCGTGAAGGCTGTCCGCACCAGGTCTGGTGTACGCCAGAAGTGCATGATGACCTGACCACCGGTTTCCCGGTGTTTACCATGCTGAAGCACTGGAACGGCGGCCTGATCCATCATGGCATTACGCCGGGTGAAGCTTTCTCTGTGGCCGTCTGTCCGGCGCTGAAATTTACCGCTATTCCTTTACTCAGCAACGCTCCGCCCTATTCCGCCTGGCGGGGTAAGCCGCTGCCTGGCCACAATATCGCGCTGTTTATTGAAGATACCCGCACCGGTAAGACGCTGATGTATGCGCCCGGTCTGGGGGAGCCGGACAGCGAGCTAATGGGCTGGCTGCAAAAAGCGGACTGCCTGCTGATTGACGGCACGCTGTGGCAGGACAATGAGTTAGCCACTACCGGCGTGGGCCGCAATACCGGTCGGGATATGGGGCACCTGGCGCTGGCAGAGGAGCAGGGGCTGATTGCCCTGCTGGCCTCACTGCCGGCGGAGCGTAAAATTCTTATTCATATCAATAATACCAACCCGATCCTGGATGAAGAGTCCGATGAACGTCAGATGCTGACGCAGCTGGGCATTGAAGTCAGCTGGGACGGCATGGTAATTGACCTTTAACGAGATGAAGACGATGTCAGATAATTTTCCCGCAGAGCCGATGACGCCCGAAGCGTTTGAACAGGCTTTGCGCGCCAAAGGCGCTTATTACCATATCCATCACCCGTACCATATTGCGATGCACAACGGCCAGGCCACGCGTGAACAGATCCAGGGTTGGGTAGCGAACCGTTTTTACTACCAGACCAGCATTCCGCTGAAGGATGCGGCGATTATGGCGAACTGCCCGGATCCGAAAACCCGCCGCAAGTGGGTGCAGCGGATTCTGGATCACGATGGTCAGGAAGGCAGTGAAGGGGGCATTGAAGCCTGGCTGCGCCTCGGCGAAGCGGTGGGCCTGGAGCGTGATGTTTTGCTCTCTGAGCGGATGGTACTGCCCGGCGTGCGGTTCGCCGTGGATGCTTACGTCAACTTTGCCCGCCGTGCAGTCTGGCAGGAAGCGGCCTGTAGCTCCCTTACCGAGCTGTTTGCACCGCAGATCCACCAGTCGCGCCTGGATAGCTGGCCGCAGCACTACAAGTGGATAGAAGCTGAAGGTTACGGCTATTTCCGTGGCCGCCTGAGCCAGGCTAACCGCGACGTTGAGCACGGCCTGCAACTGGCGCTGACCTACTGCACCACCGTGGAAAAACAGCAGCGGATGCTGTCAATTCTGCAATTCAAGCTGGATATTCTCTGGAGCATGCTGGATGCGATGAGCATGGCCTACGAGCTGCATCGTCCGCCTTATCACACCGTGACCGACAAGATGTCCTGGCATAAAGAGAGGTTAGTGTGATGGTGATTAACGAGCAGCAGATCCCCGCCTTCCGTCGCGGCTACCGTCTGCAATGGGAGCAGGCGCAGGATTGCCACGTCATCCTTTACCCGGAAGGGATGGCAAAACTCAATGAGAGCGCCACCGCTATTTTACAGCTGGTGGATGGCAAGCGTTCCGTTGCCGACCTGATTGCCGGGCTGAACGCCCAGTTTCCTGACGCTGGCGGCGTGGATGACGACGTAAAAGAGTTTTTCGGTCAGGCTTACGAACAAAAGTGGATAATCTTCCGTGACCCAGCTTAATCCTCAGGTCAATCCGCCGCTCTGGCTGCTGGCAGAACTGACTTATCGTTGCCCGTTGCAGTGTCCCTACTGCTCTAATCCGCTGGATTTTGCCCAGCAGGAGAAGGAGCTGACCACCGGGCAATGGATTGAAGTGTTCAGACAGGCTCGTCAGATGGGCGCCGTGCAGCTGGGCTTTTCCGGCGGCGAACCCCTGGTGCGTAAGGATCTGCCGGAATTGATCCGCGCAGCGCGCGATCTCGGTTTTTACACCAACCTGATCACCTCCGGCATCGGCCTGACGGAGAAGAAGATCGATGCCTTTGCCGAAGCCGGACTGGATCATATTCAGATCAGTTTCCAGGCCAGCGATGAGACGCTGAATGCGGCGCTGGCTGGCTCACAAAAGGCGTTCCAGACCAAGCTGGCGATGGCCAAAGCAGTGAAGGCGCATGGCTACCCGATGGTGCTCAACTTTGTGCTGCACCGCCACAATATCGATCAGATCGATCGCATTATTGAGCTGTGCATTGAGCTGGAAGCGGATGATGTGGAGCTGGCGACCTGTCAGTTTTACGGCTGGGCGCAGCTTAACCGGGAAGGTCTGCTGCCCACGCGTGAGCAGATTGCCCGCGCCGAAGAGGTGGTGCACCACTACCGCGAGAAAATGACCGCCAGCGGCAACCTCGCTAACCTGCTGTTTGTCACGCCCGATTATTATGAAGAGCGGCCCAAAGGCTGCATGGGCGGCTGGGGAGCCATCTTCCTGAGCGTTACGCCGGAAGGCACCGCCCTGCCGTGCCACAGTGCCCGTCAGCTTCCGGTACAGTTCCCCTCGGTGCTGGAAAGCTCGCTACAGGAGATCTGGTATGAGTCGTTCGGCTTCAACAAGTACCGCGGCTTCGACTGGATGCCGGAACCGTGCCGCTCCTGCTCAGAAAAAGAGAAAGATTTCGGCGGCTGCCGCTGCCAGGCCTTTATGCTGACCGGTAACGCCGACAACACCGATCCGGTCTGCTCGAAATCTCCGCATCACGGCAAGATCCTGGAGGCCCGCGAGCAGGCGAACTGCACCAATATGCAGATAAGCCACCTTCAGTTCCGCAACCGTACAAACTCCCAGCTGATCTTCAAAACGGGCGCCTGAAAATGCAGGCAGTGCGGCGCATCACTCTGGCAAACGGCCTGCGGGTCAACCTGATCCAGGATCCTGACGCCAGCCGTGCCGCCGCGCTGATCCAGCTTGCTGCCGGCAGTCATGACGGCCCGCGTGAGTGGCCTGGCCTGGCGCATCTGCTGGAGCACGTTCTGTTTGCCGGTAGCGAAGGGTATCAGGATCAGCAGCGGCTGATGGCCTGGGGGCCAGCTAACGGTGCCAGGCTTAACGCCACTACACAGGCTCACTACACTTCCTGGTTCTTTGACATTGCCCCGGAAAAACTCAGGCCGGGCTTGCGGCGGCTGACAGATATGCTCGTTAGTCCCTTACTGACACAGGAGTCGGTACGCCAGGAAGCCGCGATCATTGATGCAGAGTTCCGGCTCTTATCCCGCCATACGGAGACGCTGTGTGAAGCCGCGTTGAGCCAGGCCTTTGCCACGCCTCAGCCTCTTCATGCGTTTCATGTCGGCAATCGCGCTGCCTTTGGTGATGACGACGCGGCGCTGCAACAGGCCTTACAGGCTTATCACCAGCGCTTTTTCCGGGCTGATAAGCTGGAGCTGTGGCTTCAGGGGCCGCAGTCCGTTGAAGCGCTGGCTGGACTTGCTGAAGAGGTGGGCGCGATCTTCTCCTCTTCCCCTGCCCTCAGCGAAGCTGAAATTCAACCGCTCACTCTGAATTCGCCGCGCCATTATGGTCTGCATCTCGCCAGCGCAGAGCGCCTTCAGCTCAGCGCTGCGTTCTCTGGAACCCCAGAAATGCTTGCTGTGCTGCGCGAACTGCTGACGGACAGGGCTGAACACAGTCTGCTGGCTACGCTGCGTGATTGGGGGCTGGCCGATGATGTAACGCTGCTTGAACCCTACCGCGCTCCACGCCAGTCGGTTATAAGCGTGCAGTTTGAACTCTGTGACGCCACCGATCCGGCTATCAGTGAAGCCCTGCTCAGCCTGTCTGCCTTAAAACCTGCATCCGGCAAGGGTGGCACATCGATCTCAGAAGCCGTTTTCACGCCTTCAGTCGTGGAGGCGCTGTTCAGCCGCTGGGTGCAGCAGCTGACCATGCTGAATGAAGATCTGCTCACTCATTACGGGGGGCTGGCGCGTCGTCGCTTTGCGCAGCTTTCTGCGCTGGATCAGCTGCGGGCGCGCGCCTTTGGTTTCGTTCCCCCCACGGCAGATGTCCCACTGACGGAGCGGTGGCAGGCGCTGTTGTCAGCGCTTCAGCCGGAAAAGCTGACCACACTCTGGATCTCATCCCGCGTTGATGCCAGCCCTGTGCAGTTGCAGGGTTTCAGGCTGCATAGCGGTGCTGTCGACTGGCGATCAAGCCCTCTTTGCAACGCGCCGGAAATGAGGTTTTATGCCGCCGGAGAAGCCAACAGGCTGCCTTCTCTGCCCGATAAACAGGCTCCGCTGAGGCATTTCCCTGCTTTCTGCGAGCCTGTGCTGCTGCTCAATCCTGCGGCTGGCTTCTTCTCACACCAGGCCGCCGCGCTGGCAGAGGCGGCGTTACAGCCGGTTATCGGCCACGCTCTGCACCAGGGCGGCGAGCTGAGTTTTACGCAACAACAGGGTATCTGGCTGCTTCAGCTCAGCGCACCGCCGGATCTGTTGCTGACCATGCTTGCAGCGGCGATCGACGCACTTACTACTCTCTCCCCGGCGACGATTTCCCAAGGCAAACGACGTTACCACCAGGCAATGCAGGCCCAGTCGGCGGATATTGCTATCCGCGCGTTGCTGGCCCGCCTGCCTGAGCTGATAAGTTCACCTGCGAAAGCGATGACCAGCACCTTCGACGATCCTCAGTCTGTTGCTGCAAGCCAGCCAGAGATATCCCCGACAGCCGGTTACGGTGCGTCCAGCCTGGGGGGAATGCCGTGGCAGGCCGCGCTTTACGGCGGCGATGCAGCATTGCAGAAGGCGGTTTCAAGGCTGCTTTCCCGCTGGCCGCCTGGGCCTCTGCCGGAAGCCTTCCCTGCGTGGCCACAGCAAGCCCGGCCAGCCGTTGTGAAGAGAGAGGGCGAAGGAGCTGCTTTACTGGCAAACATTTCCCCGCCTGCGCCAGCGGCAACAACCGGCGACGAGGCGGCCGTGCTGCTGTTCTGTCCGCTGATCGATCGCACAGCAGAGTGCCTGGCCGCATGGCAACTGCTGGCGGCGCTCTATGAGCCGGAATTTTTCCAGCGGCTGCGGGTGGAGCTGAATATCGGCTATGTGGTGAGCTGCCGTTATCATCACTCTGCCGGAGAGGCGGGCCTGCTGTTTGCGCTTCAGTCTCCTACGCTGAGCAGCAGAGAGCTTAGGGCGCATATCGTGAATTTTCTCCGCGATATGCCCGACGTTATTGCTGATCTCACTCAAGAAGAGCTACAGAAAAAATCCGCTGTTCCGATCGCTGCCCTTCCCGGCCAGGCAATTAAGACTCCAGCACAATGCCTGGCGCACTGGCAGCAACAGCAGCTGAATTTACCCGACCTCTCCCCCTCCCTTTTTGCCTCTTTTTCCCCGGATAAACTCCGTCGTTATTCCCGGCGGTTAGCCACAGAAAGTTCGGGCTGGATTTGGGCTGATTAATTCAGCCATGCCTGTCGTAAAAGGAAAACAGAACTGTGCAGAGCGCCGGTAAGCAGGTTTGTGAGCAATAACAACGCTCTTCATTTTGCTGCTGAGAGTGCTTAAAGTTAAGCCACTTTGTACCGATAACCTTTTTACCAGGTTATCTCCCTTACAGAGTAAGCACCATGCTTAAAAATATTAAAGTCGTTACCAGCATTCTCATTATGTTGATCGTCTTCAGTGCGTTGCTGCTGCTCTCCAGCGGCCTCTCCTTTAACGCCATCAATCAGGATAAAAATAACTTTGTGCGTGCCAGCGTGCTGACCCAGCAGCAGGGGAAGCTCAGTGACACCTTACAGACGTTGCTTAAAACCCGCATTACCATTAACCGTGCCGCCATCCGTATCCTCAAGAAGCAGACCGATCCCGCTTCACTGGCTGGCATAACCAAGCTGCTCGCCACTGCCAGCACCACGCTGGACGGCGCTGCCCAGCACTTTTCCAGCTATAAGCAGGCACCTCAGCAGAGCGGCCAGAATAGTGAGTTAGCTGCTGCGGTGAGCGATAGCTACCAGCAGATGTTCGATACGATGAAGATGTCGATTCAGTATCTGAGCGCCAATAACTACGAGGCCTACGGTAATCTGGATGCGCAGAAAGCTCAGGATGACCTCGAAAACAGTTACAATCGCTGGCACAACCAGAACAACCAGCTGCTGGCCGTGGGGATGACAGAGAATCAGACAGGGTTCACCCATATGATGTGGACACTGGCTACCGTGGTGCTGGTGCTGTTGCTGCTGGTTATCTCCGTCTGGATGGTGATTAAACGTGTGCTGCTGACGCCACTGAAACAGCTTCTGGCCCATATTCAGCGCATCGCCGCGGGTGATCTCTCCGATACGCTGGTGGTGGAAGGCCGCAGCGAGATGGGGCTGCTTGCCAGCAATCTCACCGCCATGCAGCAGTCGCTGATTGTTACCGTGGGTCATGTACGCGAAAGCTCTGATGCCATCTTTACCGGCGCCAGTGAAATCTCTCTCGGCAATAACGATCTCTCTGCCCGTACCGAGCAGCAGGCTGCCTCTCTGGAGCAAACCGCCGCCAGTATGGAAGAGCTGACTGCCACCGTGAAGCAGAATGCCGAAAACGCCCGCCAGGCATCGCAGCTGGCGAAAAGCGCCTCCGATACCGCAGAAAAAGGCGGTAAAGTCGTGGATGGCGTGGTGAAAACCATGAGCGAAATTGCCGGCAGTTCCAAGAAAATTGCCGATATTACCAGCGTGATCGACGGCATTGCCTTCCAGACCAATATCCTGGCACTGAACGCGGCGGTGGAAGCGGCACGCGCGGGCGAACAGGGGCGTGGTTTTGCCGTTGTTGCCGGTGAAGTCCGTAATTTAGCGCAGCGCAGCGCGCAGGCTGCAAAAGAGATCAAAACCCTGATAGAGGCCTCGGTCAGCCGCGTGGATGCAGGATCGGCGCAGGTCGCCACCGCTGGCGAAACCATGCACGATATCGTTAATGCCGTGGTACGCGTGACGGACATCATGGGCGAAATCGCCTCAGCTTCGGATGAGCAGAGCCGCGGTATCGATCAGATTGGGCTGGCGGTGACGGAGATGGATCGTGTTACCCAGCAGAACGCCTCGCTGGTACAGGAATCTGCGGCGGCCTCCGCTTCGCTGGAGGAGCAGGCAAGCCTGCTTTCACAAGCCGTTGCGGTATTCAAAATCGGTCAGCAGCTGCCCGTCAGCAAGCCGGTAAAAACGCTGAAAGCTGCCGCGCCACGTAAAGCAGTGGCCGTGAGTGCTGAAGGGGGGAACTGGGAGACGTTTTAATCGCTTGCTCCGGCCCTGTTGTCAGCTGATGGGCCGGGTTAGCTTGAGATCTGTCGGGTGACTTGTTGTCTGACGGGCGCAGTGGGAGGCGAGCTATTTTACCGGTGCCTGCGTGCCCCCGATAATCGGCAACACTTCGCGCATCATCTCCAGAAAACGTCGCAGCTTGGCGGGATAGAAGCGGGCGTAAGGATAAACCAGATAAATGGGCAACGGCGCCGCATGCCATTCAGGGCAGAGATGCTGTAATCGCCCTTGCTCAATATCCTCTTTCACCGCCCAGGATGAGGCGATGCCCGCCCCCATACCTGCCAGCATCGCATTGCGCAGGGCATAGAGACTGTCTGTCAGCAGCTGAGGGTGAATAGCAATATGCTCTGTCTCTTGCTGCTCGCTGGTCAGGGTAACCTGCTGACGATAGAAAGTGCTCAGTGCCACCCAGGGTAACTCTGCCAGCCCGGCAGGATGCTCAATAACGAGACCGGAAGCGAGAAGTTGTGGAGCAGCGACCACAATGCGCGGGATCTCCGCCACCAGCAGCGCCACCACAGAAGGATCGGTCACCGTGCCGACGTGCACCGCACAGTCAACGCCTTCGGCAATAAAGTCCGGCCGCCTGTCGCTGAGCATCCACTCCACCCGCATTTTGGGATAGCGTTGCAGATACTCCTGCAATGGCCCGATCATCTGATCCTGACCAAACGCATGGGGCACCAGCACCCGGAGCAAACCTTTCGGCTCTTCAGCGGCACCTTGCAGATCGTCCTCTATTGCCTGCCACTGTTCCACCAGTGCTTTGGCGTGGGCAAAACAGCGTTCGCCATCATCGGTCAGCTTCATCACGTGCGTGGTGCGTTGCAGCAGCTTCACCCCCAGCAGTCGCTCCAGTGACTGCAACCTCCGGCTGACCGTAGGCTGGGAGGTTTCCAGACGCAGCGCCGCCGCAGAGAGGGTGCCTGCTTCGACAATAAGGACAAAAGTTTGCATTAACGCTATACGGTCAATGCCTGACAAGGCCGTTTCTTTCATGCACCCAGCGTATAACAGTTTTACCCGGCAGGGCACTACCCATTGCCGGAGAATAGGGTAAAAATGTGACCATCATCACTCAATGAGTCTACATTATGTCCTTAGCTGAAACCGCCACTTTGCAGGAAAAAGGTCTGACAGGCCGCACCGTCTTTATGCTTGCTACCGGCGCAGGCTTTGCCGTCGCCGCTATCTATTACAGCCAGCCGATGCTGGGCATCCTGGTTAACGAGCTGCATGCGGGCGTCAGTACGGTTGGTCTGGTTCCCACCCTCACACAAATTGGTTACGCGCTGGGTATTTTGCTGCTGGCCCCGCTGGGCGATCGTCACGATCGCCGCCGGATCATCATTCTGAAAGGCGTTCTGCTGACGCTGGCTTTACTGCTGAGCGCCTTTAGCGGCGGCATTATTATGCTGCTGGTGGCGAGTCTGGCGGTCGGCATCACGGCAACCATGGCTCAGGATATTGTTCCCGCTGCGGCAACCCTCTCCCCTGCCGCAAGCCGGGGTAAAACGGTAGGCACAGTGATGACCGGCCTTCTGCTGGGCATTCTGCTCTCCAGGGTGCTGAGCGGCTTTGTGGCGGAGTTTTATGGCTGGCGGACTATGTTTGGCGCCGCAGCGATCATGGTGCTGACTATTACCCTGATTATCTGGCGAAGCCTGCCCGCTATCCCGGCCAGCACCACCATGAGTTATCCGGCACTGCTCGCCTCAATGCGCCATTTATGGCGAGATTATAAACCGCTGCGCAGAGCCACGCTGGCGCAGGCGCTGCTTTCGGTGGGGTTCAGCGCTTTCTGGTCAACCCTGGCCATTATGCTGCATGAGGTCTATCATCTGGGCAGCGCTACCGCAGGCCTGTTTGGGCTGGCGGGCGCGGCGGGCGCATTGGCCGCCCCGCTCGCAGGTTCACTGGCCGACCGTCGCGGCCCGGAACTGGTGACCCGCATCGGCACTACGCTTGCCACCCTCTCCTTTGCGCTGATGTTTCTGCTGCCGCTGTTACCCGTGCCTTACCAGCTTGCTTTGATCGTGGTGTCTGCCGTGGGGTTTGATTTTGGCGTCCAGTCAACGCTGGTGTCACACCAGTCGATTATTTTCAGCCTGGAGCCGGCAGCGCGCAGTCGCCTGAATGCGCTGATGTTCACTGGGGTGTTTATCGGTATGGCGGCAGGATCGGCGCTTGGCAGCGTGATCCTGGACTTCGCAGGTTGGCAGGGCGTAGTCGTGATGCTGACGCTGGCCGGACTTGGCAGCATGGTAGTGCGCTGGATGAGTAAAAACTTACATCCTTAACGCAGGAAGCAGGAATTCAGAACGAGCATAAAACGCAGAGCCGTGCCTGCTTCACAAATAAAGCTACCCGACACGGAGCTATTTTTTTCTTTTGTACCGGGTTGGCCAGATCTCTTGTGGTTGCCTGCCCAACGCAGCCGCTATCAGCTGCTCGCCTTTAGGCCAGGGACGGCGCAGAGCGTTTGATAATGTTGAAGAAGCCAGTCCGGACTCTCTGGACAACGCTGATAACGTTGTCCCCTTTTTCTTTAATGCAGCAATAATATCGGCAGGGTGCCAGTCCTCATTATTCATAATGACTCTCTTTTAGCCTGGTTAAAGTCATACATGTAGACTATGAGTCACAAGCATATCACGTTATTTTTCAATTGTGACTAATAGTCCGTGGACTAATAGACTGCAAAGCGCAATGCTGAGCACATGGAAAAGCTAAACACCACCAAAATTCTTTTTGGAAAAAGAGTTAAACAACTCAGACTGCAGGCAGGCTTGTCGCAAGAAGCTTTCGCGCTAAAATGCGGGCTGGACCGGACCTATGTTTCTGGAATTGAAAGAGGTTTACGTAATCCTACGCTGGAAGTTATTGCTGTTCTGGCCACTGGCCTTGGCACTGAAATGAAAACGCTGATTGAGTTTTAATCGTAAACGTTCAATATTTTTTATATTTTATATCGAGCTAATTCATTCTGTTGGGCATTAATTAAAATAGTTACTCCCCTAAGCTTTATAAAAAATATTTTTTCCATTCAAGATCGAAAAATAATACTTTTCGGATTTTATCCCAGGCGTCAGGAAAATGAGCGCCATTGTGCGCCGATCCACGCTTATCGTTAAAATCCAGAGGGAATAGCCTCTTTGTTTTGCTTAACTTTATCGATTTTAATGAAGTGGCGTTCCACCCCAGCCCCATCCCTTGCCTGTGAACGTGCCCGGCGTTTCGCATTACCGGCTTCCATCAACTGAACCTGCGCAAAACCAGGTTTGCCCTGGCACGCCATGCTCTGCTCTGTTCCCGGCAGGCAATCGCAAGATCCCTATCCTGCCGCTCCTGTCTGCATTTCTCCGGCTCGTTGCGCAGTAGCACTCTCTTTCGCCGGTAAGCCTTGTTGCACGATCGCGGTAATTGCTGCATCCCTGGAGCCTCCGTTAGTGGAAGAAGTCAGGAAGGTGCCGAAAGAGTAGCCCTTCCCATCATCTCTGAATCACTGAAAGTGACATTGGCCAACCCCTTTTGCCCTGACAGCGACAACCATTATGCAGGCAGCAGCGTGATAAACAGGCCATGGAAGATCCCGCCGATCATCGCATCACGACAATCGCCCCCTGCACTGACAAAGATGCCGGTGCTTCCGCCTGCAAAGCAGGTGATCATCATGCCGGGCAGGATCATCGCCAGCCCTGTGCAGGGAACAGAAACAGGTCCAATACCAAACCAAAGCGACAGGTAGCGACACCGTGCCCTAAGGGGATCAATTTTCTTGTTACAGGTGAAAACTGCGCAGGCTATTCCCGATCCTGTGACGATAAAATCGTGATATTTTCCCTTACCGGATCAGGGAATAACTATTTTTTACGCTTTTTACAGCGCGAGAATTATTTATTTTCCCGCAGCAAATAACAATAAGAATGGTTATCAAAACCATTTGGCTAATGGAATAAGTAACATTCATCACGAAATAATTATCACTTAAGTTTCAAAATGTTATACACTTAAAATAATAAGATAATAATTCCAACAAACGGTTTTTATTTCCGCAACAGACGTGCATAATGCGCACAATTACTCTTTTAAATTTATTCCCTGCCTGATGGAGCCACAATGCTGACTGCCGATATGATCGCTAAACTGAATGACCAGTTAAACCTTGAGTTTTATTCTGCCAATCTCTATTTACAGATGAGCGCCTGGTGTGCGGATAAAGGGTTTGAAGGGGCTGCGGCCTTCATGCATGAGCACTCTGTGGAAGAGATGCAGCATATGCAGCGTCTGTTCAGCTACCTGAGCGACACCGGTGCCATGCCGGTGCTGGGCAGCATTGCTGCACCGCCAGTAACGTTTAACTCGCTGAACGAAGTGCTGGAGCAGGCTTATGAGCATGAGAAGCTGATCACCGGCAAAATCAACGAACTGGCTCACGCGGCCATGACCACACAGGACTACTCTACCTTTAACTTCCTGCAATGGTATGTTTCCGAGCAGCATGAAGAAGAGAAGCTGTTCAAATCGGTGCTGGATAAACTGGCGCTGGTTGGCACCGGTGGCCAGGGCATGTTCTTTGTGGATAAAGATCTGATGAAGATGAGCAGCACCAGCAACCCAGAGGCTTAAGAATTTCGCTGGCTTCCCCGCCTGACAGAGGCGACAGTAAGCACAGCCAAAGCTGAACAGTAAAAAGGAGGCGCAAGCCTCCTTTTTCTGGTTATGGTGATGCTATTTAAAGCACATTCCCGCACTTTACCCGCCGCTGCTCGCTGACCGTTTTACCGCCTGCTCCTGAGGATTACGCTGCTTATCAGGATTTTTATGCTCAAGGTCGGGACGTTTTTCGCCTTTCCTTCACCGGTTCAGCTTTCACCGCCGATGCGTTATTGACTCAACTGCTGCGCACGAAAGTGGCTAAATCTGCCCCCTGCCGGTCGTCCAGACACCATGCAATACCAGGCATAGTTAAGCCTGTAAAGGCTCCATGCATTATGGCCGCTTTCCCACCGTGCAGCACGATGCTGATCGGCAAGGAGGGATTGTCGCTCTGCATGGCGGGATTGTGTGCCAGCAAAGGAAACGCGGAGAAAAGTGGGTAACGTCAGGCCATCCGCAGACGGCCTGCACCACTATTTCGGCATAGAGAGGCGGTAAAATTTACTGTCTACCGCCATCAGCGGAAAGGCTTCCGGCAGGCTGCTTATGCTGACCTCCCGGAAGCCGTTTTTCTCGTAAAAACGGTGTGCGGCAACAAACTTATCGGTCGTGCCTAACCAGATGGACGCCAGTTTGCGCTGGCTTGCATGGCCCAGCAACGTGTTAAGTAACGCGTTCGCCACCCCCTGAGATTTGCCCCGAAAATCGCTGGCTACAAACATTTTGCGCAGAGCAGCCTGCTGCTGCCCCAGATCTTTCAGCCCAATGCAGCCCACAACTCTGTCGCCCGCCAGGGCCAGCCAGAAATCGCCCATGCCGCGCTGATAAAATGTTTCTATTTCATTAAGATCTGGTTGCTGTTGGGCGGTGATAGCAATGCCGAACTCCTGGGTCTGGATCGGCAGGATCAGATCCACGACCCCCTGATGAAAACGGGGTTGATAACGATGAAGTGACACGGTTTGCGTCATCATGCCTGCTCTCTTACTGAGGGGTGATAAAAAGACTGTATCACGTAATTACGCAAAATTTACGCCTCATTTTGCCCCTATCCCCGCCACTGTTAACAATTCATCCGGTGGGGATTTCCCGCCCTGGCAATGCCTGTGAACCAGTCTGGCAAGGTGCGGGCGCCTGAAGTTAACGTTATCTCCCTGCGCTGAATCCGGTAAACCGTGGCCCTGGGCGGATCACAATGCGCGGCGGGCGCCGCAAATTGATCTGGATTACACATTCGTGAGGTTTGCCTCCCTTCCGCATCAAGGTGTTATCCTCAACCGGGCTAACGGGCTACTATTCTTGCTGGTACAGGTAACGCACAGGTCAGAACGATGAAAATTGATGCGGATATTACTTTTCGCAAGCTGGATATTTTTATGGCCTTTATGCAGCGCGGCAACATTGCCCGCACCGCCGAGGCGCTGGGGATCAGCAGCGTGAGCGTGCATCGCGCCCTGCATACGCTGGAAGAGAACGTACGCTGTCCGCTGTTTATCCATCAGGGGCGCAACCTGGTTCCGCTGCCCGCTGCCCATACGCTGTGCGAATACAGTCAGGAAGTCACGGGTTTAATGGCGCGGGGAATTGAAGAGACGCGCAAAACGGCGGGGGTGGGCCAGGGGCGGTTACGGCTGGGTACTCTCTATTCGCTGACGCTGGAAACCATTCCTCAGCTGATTATGGGGATGAAAATACGCCGCCCCGATCTGGAGCTGGATTTAATGATGGGTTCCAACCAGGCGCTGCTCGGTAAACTTGAGGAGGGCTTTCTGGACGCCATTTTGATTTCACAGACTGACAGTGAAATTGATCTTAACCGTTTCGTTGCTCTGCCGTTGTTTGAAGATGATATTTTCCTGGCTGCGCCTGCCGCGTCGGGTTTTGATACCTCTCACCCCGCCGATCTGCGGGACTTTCGTCAGCAAAAGTTCGTTGCGCTGGCTGAGGGGTTTGCCACCTATCACGGCTTTAAAGAGGCATTTAATATCGCCGGATTCGAGCCTGATATTGTGATGCGGGTAAACGATATTTTTTCTATGTTAAGTCTGGTGCAGGCGGGCGTGGGGCTGACGTTGATCCCCGGCAGGATGAAACGGGTATATGAGAATTCGGTACAGCTGCTGAACCTTGCCGCGCCCTATCAGATGCGGCAAACGCTGGCGATTGTGTTTGAACGTAACCGCGAACGCGATCCGAATCTGCTGGCCCTGGCGGCAGAGGGCAGGATGTACAGCCGCCAGCGCACTAGCGCTGGTTTCGGAGTCGCTTAGCCAGCGTCAGCGCCAGGTCGCTTCCGCCCTGTTCCAGCGACAGGGCTTCTCCCTCGCTGAAGGCCTGCCGGGTCAACCCGGTCAGCACCGCCCCAGGCGGCATTTCTATTGCCAGACGAACTTCACGTTCATTGGCTGCAATCATCGCTTCATGCCAGCGTACGGTGCGCGACATATTAAAGGCGAGATCGTCGGCTATCTGTTCCGGCTGCCACACTACCCTGCCACTGCTGCCGCTCAGATAAGCCGTGCGTGGGCGGGAGAGCGTGATGCTCTGAAATGCTTCTGCCAGCTTCTCCGCAGGCCCGGCAAGCAGCGCACAATGGGAAGGCACGCTTACCGCCAGACGGTGTACTCTCTGCGCTCCGGCACTCAACGCTTTTTCGGCCACCCGCTGCATAGCGGCATCACTACCAGCAATCACCAGCTGCTGCTCGGCATTGATGTTAGCGATCCAGCTTTGCTCATCCAGCAGCGGCTCCAGCTGGCTCAACGTCAGGCCGATAATTGCCGTCAGGCCGTAGCCGTGGGGGTAAGCCTGCTCCATCAGCTCACCGCGTAAAGAGACCAGCCGCAACGCATCCTCAAACTTTAACGCTCCGGCAATCACCGCCGCGGGATAGGCGCCAATCGACAGGCCGCAGGTCATGTCCGGAAACAGCCCCCGATCCTGTAATGCACGTGCATGCGCCACGCCCGCAATCAGCAGGCACAGCTGCACGGCGCGGGTATGGCGCAGGGCTTCGGCGCTGTCCAGCGCTGTCGCCTGCTCGCCCAGTACCTCACTGGCGTGGCGTAAAATCTCGTCCCCTGCCGGAAGCTGTTGCAGCATGCCTGCGCGCTGCGGCCCCTGGCCGGGAAAAGTGAGCAAAATTTTCATCCGCAGTTTCTCCGTGGTTGAGCCTTTAGCGGCATCTTCAGGCTGTTCACGCGGCGCTTAAATATGCACCGGCTTCCTCATGCTGCTTATTTATTGCTGCGCAGCAGTCCCGGCTTCACCGGCGATCCAGGGTTGTGCTGTCAGGCGAGGCCCAAGGTTCGTTTTCAGCATCACCCTTCCCTCACGCAGCCATTCCGCCAGCGCAAAAGCGCCCTGCGGCGTCTCCACCTGGGTATCTACCCGACAGGATAAATGCCGGGTGAACTCTTGCCAGCGCATCAGCTCCTGCTCCGCAACGGGCAGGTCGCAACGCAGAACCAGATCGAGATCGCTTGCGGCATGCATCACCGGCACCTCGGTCGCCAGCGCATAGCCCACGCTGCCGGTAATGCCCCACTGCCAGCCCCAGCGCTGCTGCGCAAGCTGGATAGCGGCCTGTACCGGCGGCAGGGAGACAAAGGGAGACCCCAGCAGAAGCGCACTCTCGCTGAGCGACTCCGGCGTTACGCAGCGGCGCACCGCATCCGCTGAGATCCAGGCTGCCGCGCGCTGGTCGCGGCGTAATCCCCGGATACCCACCGGAATTCTCCCTCCGGCATCCCAGTCCCGGCGCACCACCAGCGGCAAGGCTGAACGCCACTGGCTGCTGACCCATTCAGGCAGTTCGCCCTGGAGGTCATGAGCGCTGGCAAGCCAGACCAGATCGTGCGCACGAAGGGAGAAAACCATCTTACATTCCTGAAGTTAACGAGATAAACAGCGGTAGAGTAATGATACACAATACTGAACTGATCAGCAGAGCCGCTTCCGCATCTGGCGAAGAAACGCCAAAACGGTTACCAAACACCACGCCAAAGAAACCGGCTGACAGCGCAATCATCAGAATGGCGGTAATCGCTATCTGACCGTGCAGGCCAAGTGCCAGCACCAGCCCCCAGGCGATTAACGGCTGGATCAGCAGTTTGGTCAGGCTGGCTACCACTACCGCTCTGTTCATTTTCAGCTGACGCGCCGACAGAATCAGTCCGGTCAGGAACAGCGCCGCCGCGGTGGCAGCAAGACCCAGTGGTTTGATGGTGGAGAGCAGCAGTTCAGGCATACGAATACCCAGCGCTGAAAGCACCACGCCCAGCAGCGGCCCCCAGACAATAGGCTTGGTCACCGAACGCCACATCAGCACCGGCAGCATCGCCAGGCTCGATTTGTGTTCACCCCCTGCCGCCAGCGCCTTTTCACGCTCCAGAATCAGCAAACAGAACGGCGTCATCAGTACCGATCCACAGGCGATAGAGACCGCCACGGAGAGTGACGTCCCGGAGCTTTCCCCCAGCACGCTACCCAGGATTGGCAGGCCCAGTGCAGCATAGTTCGGCAGGGCAACCGTCAGCGTCAGTACTGCGGCATCCTGCGGTGACTTATGGAACACTTTGATGCATAAAAAATAGAACGCGGCATACGCCGCCCACATCGACAGCACCAGCACCACAATCAGCGGCGACTGGCCGACAATCCCGGCCCAGGGCGTCTGGACGGTGGCGGTAAACAGCGCCGCCGGTAGTGCAAAATCCATGACAAAAATATTGAGTAGAGAGACATTTTTATTGTCCACCATCTTCGCTTTACCGGCATAAAAGCCCAGCAGCATAATGACGAAGATTGGTGCCAGAGCATGTACTATCACGTATGTCATAACATCACCTGTAGAAGTTGGGAGAAGCACAGGCGCGATGATTATTATTTTTTCAGGCTGGTATTGCTGAGCACGCAACCGCGTGCTCAAAAAGCGGCCTGGCAGGTTTGTCTTATTAGTGGCTGAACGCGCGCTACCAGGCAGCGCGCATTTTCTCGCGTACCAGCGCAGAGCTGTGACGATTTTGCGCTTTTAACCGATCTTTCAGACCCGGATCCTGGCGGGCAGTGGTGACAGCTTCGGCCAGCGTCTGTTCAACGGTGGCAAGGTCGCTGGCGGAAGGCGCATCCGGATTGCTGATATCCAGCAGGCTTTCCAGCAGCCCCAGCGAATGGTAATTCGCAATGTCGTAGGCCATAGGCGGAATGGTTTCTGCCAGTTTTTCCAGCGACTCGACGCTGCGCAGCGTGATACGTGCCGCCGCCTCTTTGCCCATCGCATGGATCATCACGCCGGGATCGTTAAAGGCGATGAGCCGGTTTGCCTGATAGCCGTGCGCCAAAAACGCTCCCGACATCGCTTTACCCACAATCAGCCCAATCACCGGATGGCCTGCCAGGCGGGCGTTGGCATAAGCCGCTGCCGCTGCCGCCAGCGCCTGGTGGATGCCGAACGCTTCCTCGCGGCGACCATAGGCCTGGCTTGGGACGTCGATAACCGCCACGATTGCGCGTTTCCGGGGCTGGTCTGCATCTTCCGCCACGGTTTCACTGACCACTTTTCCCAGCGTCCAGCCTTCCAGCAGGCCCACCTCGCCTCTGGCGGCTCGTGGGTAGTGGTTCTGCGCGTCGGGGATAACGGCCACAAAGCGCGCTGGCTGGCCGTTAATTTCACCGTCCGCTACCTGGACTGAAGGACAAAGTCCGCTCAGGCGGGGTGCATTGTGGGTAAGCAGGGCGAGCCACTGCTCACCACGGCTGATTTTCTGGCTCATTACTGATCCTCCCGGGCAAATAGCGCCCTGATTTGTTCGCTGTCGGCCTGTTTTAAAGTGTCGAACTGGCTCAGGCGTGACAAAAATTCCTCATATTTGTCCGTGCGATGCTGCGCCGGAACGCCTCTGGCGATGGCTGCATTCATCGCCTGCTTCACCGCCTGCTGCCCATCGTCTACCAGCGCGTCAACCAGCCCGCTTTGATAACGGACTTCACCACCGGTCATGCTCCAGATAAATGGCCGGTCGCGGGAGTCATACTCTTCAATGCCCGCTTCCTGCTCGATCACCTGTGGGCCATTCAGCCCCAGCCGTGCTTCGCGAGTAACGATCAGGTAGCTGCAAAGCGCGGCTGCAATCGACATACCGCCAAAGCAGCCCACGGTGCCCGCCACAATGCCAATGACTGGGGTATAGCGACGAAGATCCACAATCGCAGCATGAATGTCGGCAATCGCAGCCAGACCAAGATTGGCTTCCTGAAGGCGAACGCCGCCGGTTTCCAGACAGAGCACAGCCTGAGTAGGGATGCCGTTACGGTTATCTTCTGCCGCCAGCTCCAGCGCGGCGGCCATTTTGGCCCCGGAGACTTCCCCCATGCTGCCGCCCTGAAACGCGCCTTCAATTGCCACAACCACGGCGGGTTGTCCGTTAATGGTGCCTTTCGCCACTACCATGCCGTCATCGGACTGCGGCACGATGCCCTGCGGGCCGAGCCACGGAGAGATAATCCCGGCAAAGGGGTCCAGCAGTTCGCGGTAGCTGCCCTCATCAAGCAAGAATTTCGCGCGCTGGCGGGCTTTCAGTTCAATAAAGCTGCTGTCGTTACGCATCAGCCACCTCCTCAAATACCTGCTCAATGCGGATACGGGCCACGCCCGGCGTGGCGCCAAAATCGTGAATGGTCATCTGCCCGGCCGGCAGCTCGCCAAATTCAGCCAGACGGTTGAAAAGCGCCTGCCAGCGCGCCTGGCTGTTATCGACGGAAGTGGTCAGCGTGACGGTCAGCTGCTGGCTGCCATCGGCAACAAACAGCACTTCCATATCCCCGGAGCCAACCACGCCCGCCAGCGCTTTACCGCTGAGCTGGCGCGAAGCCGGGAGGGAAATTGTGATCTGTTCCATAACGTCCTCTTAAAAAGTGAGATCGCCTAAACGGTCTGTAAATAGGGTGGCGGCCAGCAGGTCGGCTGCGCCGCCAGGTGAGGCGTTGCGCGCCAGCATCTCGGCATCCAGCCAGCGGAGCGCCTGCTCTCCGGCAAGAGACTTTGTGCCACCGGCGGCCAGGACGGCTCTTGCGCCCTGCTGCATCGTGCGCAGACCCGCTTCACCCGCGCGGGAAAGTACGCAGGTATCGCTGAGCGAACTCATGATCGCCATCAGCGCATCCAGCTGGGCCTGCGTTTCGCTGGCGCCTTCCCGGCGGCTCTGCTGCAACTGCGGCAAGGCAAGCTGCATAACATGCGGAAAGCCCTGCTGCGCCTCCTCACGCGCGCCCGGCACCCGATAGCGCTGGGTAGCCCGTAAGCCTTTGCTGAACATTTTTGGCGCGGCGTCGTCGGGCAGCCTGGCAAGCTGCGCCGCCTTTTCTGCTACCCGTGCTGGCTCGCGCTCGCCTGCCAGCATCGCGCAGGCGCTGACCAGCAGCCCCATCGCCCAGATCGCGCCACGGTGCGTGTTTACGCCGCCGGTCGCCTGCATCATTGCCTGCTCGCCTTCACGTCCAAGCCTGCCCACCAGCTGCCGCAGCGCAACATCCGCCGGACGGTTCCAGCAGTGCAGCGCCAGCGCGTAAAAGGTATGGGTCAGGCTGTGGGCAGAACGCTCCATCAGCGCCAGCGACAGATCCAGATGCGCCCCGTTGCCCCGGCTGTCGACCAGCCCTGGTTTTGGGCTGAGGCGCGCCTCATCAATCAGGCAGCGGGTAGCCAGAGCCGCCAGTTTTTCAGCTTTCAGCTCAATGCCAGCCTGCGAAAACTGCGGTTGTCTGCTCATTACCAGCTCCGGAATTTCGCTGGCGGGTTATAGAGGCCGCCAGACCATTCCACCAGATCAGCCACGCTGCCTGCTGCCAACAGGGAGCGGCTGGCTTCGGTGCGGCGGATGCCCAGGTCTTCCGGGAAGGCGACTTTGCCTTCACGACGCAGCTGCGCCACGCGTTTAGCATCCACGCCCAGTCCGATATCGGTGATCCCGGCCACGGCAGCGACCATTGCCCGACGCTCTTCCAGCGTTTTCGCCCGGTAGAGATAGGCAATGCCCTCCTCCGTCAGCACATGGGTGACGTCATCGCCATAAATCATTACCGGCGCCAGCGGCATACCGGAGGCTTTCGCCACGTCCACGGCTTCGAGTTTCTCGACAAAGGTCGGTTTAGCCCCTGCCTGGAAGGTTTCCACCATCTGCACCACCAGCTTGCGACCCCGCGCCAGCGGATCCGGCTCGTTGATCATCGCCAGCCATGCAGGTGTTGCATGACGACGACCGTGCGGATCGTGGCCCATATTTGGCGCACCGCCGAAGCCAGATAAACGGCCACGGGTAACGGTTGAGGAGTTCGCCGATCCATCCACCTGCAAGGTGGAACCAATAAACATATCTACCGCGTACTGCCCTGCCATCTGGCAGAAGGCGCGGTTGGAACGCATGGAGCCGTCGGCACCGGTAAAGAAGATGTCAGGGCGGGCGGAGACATATTTCTCCATCCCCAGTTCACCACCGAAGCAGTGCACGCTCTCGACCCAGCCGCTTTCAATGGCAGGGATTAGCGTCGGGTGCGGGTTCAGCGTCCAGTGTTTACAGATTTTGCCTTTCAGCCCTAACTGTTCACCGTAGGTTGGCAGCAGCAGCTCAATGGCGGCGGTGTTAAAACCGATACCATGGTTCAGTGACTGCACCTGGTGCTCGGCGTAGATCCCTTTGATCGCCAGCATCGCCATCAGCACATGCTCTTGTTTGATCAGGCGGGGATCGCGGGTAAACAGCGGTTCAATAAAGAAGGGTTTATCCGCCACCACCACAAAGTCGATCCAGGATCCGGGAATGTCCACGCGGGGAAGATCGCACTCCTCGTCCACCAGCTCATTCACCTGCGCAATAACGATGCCGTCATGAAACGCGGCGGCTTCAACCAGCGCTGGCGTATCTTCGGTGCTTGCGCCGGTGTAGAGATTGCCTTTGCGGTCCGCTTTGAAACCAGCAATCAGCGCCACGTTAGGGGCCAGATCAACATACAGGCGAGAGTAGAGTTCGATGTAGGTATGGATCGCACCGATCTCCAGCAGGCCATCTTCCAGTAGCTGCGAGATACGCAGGCTTTGCGTACCGGAGAAGGAGAAGTCCAGCTTGCGGGCGATGCCCTTTTCAAAAATATCCAGGTGTTCGCTGCGGCCCACGCTTGGCATGATCATATGCAGATCGTGGATAACAGCCGGGCTGACTTCAGCCAGCGAGCGCGAAAGGAAATCGGCCTGCTTCTGATTGTTGCCTTCCATAACCACGCGGTCGCCAGGGGCGATCAGTTTTTCGAGCATAGCCACCAGATCGTCAGTCGGCAGCACTTTGCCGCTGAGGCCCAGGGAGTCGATGCGACGCCGTTTTTCGCTACGGCGGCTGTCCCAGGCTCGGGTGGACGAGTGTCCAGATAACATAGTTGCCTCCAGTAAGGTCCCTGATTTGTCATAAGGGTCTGGTCAGGGAGTCTGAGCTTCAGGCGGGTTTGCATCAATAAAGCGGGGGGTGAGAACGTTAGCCTTAGAGTAATGAAATAAATAAGAATTTATTTTTCAGATAGTTAAATTATTATCAGGTAGAACAGGATCGCAAAATTCGCCTGGTATCTATGCTTTCCTGTATCCCATAAGCGGGTAAAAAAGTTGGCATCGTCATAAGGCGACTGCCCTAAAGCCCCTGTTAAGCGAGGCATCATGACGATAGCGTCCCTGCCGATGTACCCTTTCACCCCTCAGGACAGTGAAGCTTTCTGGCAGAAGGTGCGGGCTGCACTGCCCGCGCGGGCAATAGCTGACACGCTGAGCTGGCCCGATCCGCTGTTAACGCACTGGCAACGTAACGATCTGCTGCTCAGCCAGACCTGCGGCTATCCGCTGATGACACGGCTGCCAGAAGTTCAGGTCGTGGGCGCGTTTCATTACTCGGCGCCGGGCTGTGAAGGGCCGAATTATCGCAGCTGGATAGCGGTGCGGGAGCAGGAGAGCGGCCAGACGCTGGCGGATTTTCAGGGACGAAAACTGGTGTTCAACAGCGAAGATTCCTACTCCGGCTATCACAGCCTGATGAAAATCACCGGCGGTACAGCCTTTTTTTCCGCAACCATTGCCTCCGGCGGCCACCGTCGTTCTCTGCAATTGCTACAAAGCTGCGAAGCGGATATTGCTGCTATCGACTGTGTCAGCTGGGCGCTGCTGAAGCGAGATTTTCCCGATGAGCTTTACGGGTTAAAGATTATTGGCCAGACGGCCAGCGTGCCGGGTTTGCCGCTGATTACCGCCGCCACGACCTCGCCTGAATATTTACAGGATCTGCGTGACGCGCTGACTCGGGTGGTGCGGGATCCGGCAAATCGTGCGCTGTCTGCCGCGCTGCTGATTGAGGATTTTACGCCACTCCCGCGTTCCGCCTGGGCGCAGATTTTCGCGCAGAAGTAAGAATTACCGCACGAATTGCGCCTTATCCTTGCCGTACACAATGTCGCCAGGGTAAAATATCACGCAATATAAATTGTTATTTTTATTACTCATTTTATTCCCCTGCAAACGTTTATCTTTGGCATTAAGGGCAATCGGGCGTGGAAAATCGCGCTGATGTCATATTGATGAAGCTAAAAGGCACGCGGCAACCGAAATCATCAGTACGGCATCGATTATGACTTCCCTTAAACCTCTGTTGTTGTGCTGTTCTCTGCTGCTGGGCGGCTGTGCATCCTTGTCCAGTAACAGTATTGATACTTCCCCACAGGCAAGCCTGGTGGCAACCTGCCACATAGCGGTGAAACAGCAGATTGATGCGCTGGCTTTGCCGCTGATCAACAGTCACCGCACCCCCGGCGTGGTGGTTGCATTGCTGCATAATGGCCAGCGTCAGGTGTTCAGCTATGGCTTTACTGATACCGATCGCCTTATCCCGGTGAGTGGCGACACGCTGTTCGCCGTCGGCTCGGTGACCAAAGGGTTTACGGCGGAAAGCGCCGCTCTCCTGGTGGCGCAAGGTAAGCTGAAGTGGAGCAGTACGCTGCGTGAGACAATCGGTAAAGAGGTGCCGTTAAGTGCGGATGCCGGGCAGATTACTCTGCTACAGCTCGCGACCCATACCTCCGGCCTGCCGCGACAGATGACCACGCTGCATATGCTGAGCAGGCTCAGTGATTATCTGTTTACCGGGCATCCCTTCTATGACGAGCTGGATCGCGGCGAGTTTCTGGATTATCTGCGGGATTTCCGCCGTCCTGCCTACCGCGAAGTGGTTTATTCCAATCTCGGTTACTCCATCCTGGATTACGTGATTACCCGGCAAAGCGGAGAGACGCCGCAGACGATCGCCAGCCAGCAAATTATTGCCCCGCTGGGCATGACCCATACCGGCTATCAGCCTGAAATTTTGCCTGGCTACGCGTCACGCGCACGGGGACATGCGGGAGATCAGCCTAAATTTGTTCGTCGGGGAGAGCAGGTGCCGGACTGGCATTTTACCGGTTATATGGTGGGTGCCGCTTCACTGTGGTCCAGCGCGAACGATCTGCTGAGCTATCTTGCGGCTCATATGAACGGCAGCGGCAACGCCAGCCTGGAGAGCGCCTTTAAAGATGCCACCACTGTGCGTTTCAGACAGCCGGACTATGACTCCTCCGCGCTGGCCTGGCTGAGCAATGATTTTAACGGGCAGAGCATCCTCTATCAGTCCGGCTTTATAGGCGGCTTTGCCAGCTATATCGGCATGGATATCAGGCATAAAACCGCTATTGTGGTGTTGCAGAACAGCTTTAACTGGGACAACAATATCGGCCACCGCATGCTCTTGCGGCTGGCCAGCAGTGACGACCGCCAGCAGGCCTGCAAGCCCTGAAGGGGCAGAGCCAGAAACGCTGAGGGCCATAGCTTGCTGAGCGCCAGACGCTAACAACGTGACCGTAACAGAGAGCCTGTCGCTGTTGCGGAGAATCAGTCGTCCAGCTGTAAAGGGGGAAGCTGGGCAAACACGCTGAGTAAGCCCGCGCTCCAGAGCTGGCGGATCTGGGAATAGTAAGGATGCTTGTCGGTAAGATGGTACTGCTGAGCGCTGCTGAAGCTGTCCGCCGGGTAGATCATCACATCTAACGGCAGCCCCACCGAAATATTACTCGCCAGCGTCGAGTCCATGGAAATCAGCGCGCACTGCATCGCCTGGTCCAGCGGCGTATCAAAACGCAGGACGCGGTCAATGATTGGCTTGCCATATTTGCTCTCACCAATCTGGAAATAGGGGGTGTCGATACTGGATTCAATAAAGTTGCCCTGAGGATAGATCTGGAACAGGCGCGGCTCCTCCCCTTTGATCTGGCCACCCAGCATCAGCGTTCCGCCAAACTCTTCGCCATCGCGCTTAATCACTCCACGCAGCGTCTCCCCTACCAGCAGAGCAACGTCATACATGGTGTGGCAGCTCATCAGGTTGGTTCTTTTGGCATCTTCGCATCCCCGCCGCAGCAGGCTGAGGGCGCTCTGCGTGGTGGCGAGGTTGCCAGCGCTTTGCAGCACCAGCGTGCGCTCGCCATCCTGCTGAAAAACATGCAGTTTGCGGAAGGAGGAGATATGGTCAACGCCCGCATTGGTACGGGAGTCGGAAACAAAAATCATCCCTGACGATAAACGCATTGCCACACAGTAAGTCATAGTTTGCCCGATAAAATTATCACTGCTGCGAATTCACCAGGTGCACCGCAGCCACCGCTGACATCTCTTCACTGCCTCCACCCAGCCGCATACCCCGCACCGGGCAGGCATCCATATAATCCACGCCCACCGCCAGCTTGAGATGCTGACGCGTGCTGCGGGTATTATTGGTGATGTCGAAACTGTGCCAGCTGCCCTCCACCCAGGCTTCAACCCAGGCATGCGTGGCTACATGTTCAACCGTATCAGTATAAAGATATCCGCTCACATAGCGAGCAGGGATATGCAGGCTGCGGCAGCAGGCCAGAAACACGTGGCTGTGATCCTGACAAACGCCGGTACCTGCGGCAAAGACCTTTGCGGCGTTGTCGGTAACCGTGGTGCTGCCGGGCTGGTAAGGCATTTTAACCAACAGTTCTCCCATTAACCTTTCCAGCGCTGCCAGCGGCGCTTCAGGCCGGAAATAGCGCAGAGCAAAATCGTGAATGGCGGCATCGGGCTGGGTCAGCGGCGTGATACGCAGAAATACCAGCGGTGAGAGACAGCTGTCGGGCTCTGGCGACCTCTCATCTTCCATAATTTCCACCACCCCGCGCGCCTCAATTTCTATTGACTGGTGCGGCGTATCAAGGGTCAGCACATGCAGCACGTTACCATAGGTGTCCGTAGTACAGATCGCCTGCTCCGGCAGAACCAGATCCCAGGAGAGGATCTGCTGGTGCACCGAGTTCTGTGGCGTCAGCCGCAGGTACTGCGTGCTTTGCTTTACCAGCGTCTGATAGCTGAAGCAGGTTTTATGCGCGATATCGAGTTTCATTTCGCCTCCAGATAGGTCTGTTGAATGCTTTCGGCAATGGTGCCCAGATCGTCCAGAAAATGACGCAGCCAGCTGTGCAACCCTTCAGCTATCAGCGATTCATAAGAGGTAAAGCGCAGCCCGGCATCCAGTACGGTCACCAGCCGCCGGGGACGATTCTCTCCGTTTCCGCCAATCAGGTTTAGCTGGTTGGCGATCTCGTCGATACAGGATCGCAGGGATCGCGGGCTTTCTTCACGCAGGATCAGCATTTCGTTAACGCTGTCGCTGACCAGCTCCTGTTTATAGATGGTGTGATAAGCCTCGCGGGCCGATACGGATCGCAGCAGCGTGTCCAGCCGGTAATATTCCCGTACCGAATCGTCATCCTGTTCGGTAAGGGCGTGCGTGACGTCGAGCAGTCGCGCGGTACAGTCCGCCCGCTCCAGCAGCGTGCCCAGCCGGATAAAGCTCATGGCATCGCCGCGCATCAGCGTGCCAAACATCGCGCCGCGAAACAGGTGCGAACGCTCTTTTACCCAGTCAAAAAAGGCATCGGCACCCGTGCTGCTGACGCCCTGCCGCCGCAGTTTGCGCATCTCTATCCAGCTTGAGTTTATGCTTTCCCAGACTTCAGAGGAGAGGCTGCCGCGCACCGCATGGGCGTTATTCCACGCTGCTTCCCAGCAGCAAAAAATACTGCCAGGGTTACGCTCATCAAGGACAAAAAAGTTAAACAGCTGCGGCATCGCCAGCCGGTCATTCAGCGTCCAGAACAGCTCGCCGGTGCTGGTGAGCGTGAGCGGAACGCGCAGTTCGTCGTCATGGGTGCTGCGCACCGGCATCAGCGACAGCCGGTTGGTCACGTCGAGCACCCGCGCAATATTTTCGGCACGCTCTAAATAGCGCGCCATCCAGTAGAGGCCACTGGCTGTGCGACTCAGCATGCGTCATCCTCCAGAACCCAGGTATCTTTAGTGCCACCGCCCTGCGATGAATTCACCACCAGCGATCCCTGCGTCAGCGCCACGCGGGTCAGCCCGCCCGGCACCAGGCGGATCTCCGCGCCGCTGAGCGCAAAAGGCCTCAGATCGATATGGCGCGGTGCCAGCCCCTGCTCCACAAAAGTGGGACAGGTGGAGAGCGCCAGGGTATGTTGCGCAATATAGTTTTGTGGCCTGGCAATCAGCAACGAACGAAAATCCTCAAGCTGCTTCTGGCTGGCGACCGGGCCAATCAGCATGCCGTATCCCCCGGCGCCGTGAACCTCCTTCACCACCAGTTTTGGCAGATTGGCCAGCACCCAGGAGAGTTCGTCAGGCCGGCGGCATTGCCAGGTTGGCACGTTATTGAGGATCGGTTCCTCCGCAAGGTAAAACCTCACCATATCGGGCACGTAAGGATAAATAGATTTGTCATCCGCCACGCCGGTACCAATGGCATTTGCCAGCACCACATTCCCGGCGCGATAAACGGAAAGCAGCCCCGGCACCCCCAGCATCGAATCGGCCCGGAAGGCGAGCGGATCAAGAAACGCATCGTCCACGCGGCGATAGATCACGTCTACTTTGCAGGGGCCTGCCGTGGTACGCATCATCACGGCCCCATCCTTCACGAACAGATCGGCACTCTCTACCAGCTCAACGCCCATCTGCTGCGCCAGAAAACTGTGCTCGAAATAAGCGCTGTTAAAGCGGCCGGGCGTCAGTACCACCACCACCGGATCGTTTACTGGCGAGCTTTCCCGCAGGGTTTGCAGCAGATGCGAGGGGTATCGTTCAACGGGCGCAATGCGCTGTTGCGCGAACAGTTCCGGATAGAGCCGCATCATCATTTTGCGGTTTTCCAGCATGTAGGAGACGCCGGAGGGCGTGCGCAGATTATCCTCCAGCACGTAGTATTCACCATCGCTGTTGCGAACCATATCCACGCCGCAGATATGCGCATAGATATCACGATGCAGGTTAATGCCCTGCATACAGGGCTGATACTGATCGTTTACCAGCACCTGCTCCGCGGGAACGATCCCCGCTTTAAGGATCTGCTGGTCATGGTAGATGTCGTGCAGAAAGGCGTTCAGCGCCTGAACGCGCTGGCGGATGCCGCTGTCCAGCATCGCCCATTCGCTGGCGGGAATGATCCTCGGCACGCTGTCAAACGGGATCAGCCGCTCGGCACCGCCATCCTGACCATAGACATTGAAAGTGATACCTACCCGGTGAAACAGCAGTTCCGCCTCTTCCCGCTTGCGGGCGATAGCTTCCCGATCGGCTTTTTGCAGCCAGTGCCAGTAGTCGCGATAGTGCGGGCGATGCTGACCGTTCCCCAGCAGCATTTCATCATAAAAGGGGGATGCTGCCTGATAGCCTTGATTCATGATTTCCCTTCCACTGTCGGTGAGCATCTCAAGGAGCTGCACAAACCGTGCCAGTTGGCCAGTGGAGAGCAAGTCTGCTGCGGCTTCAACATCTTGCTGAGCCGTATTGGTATCGTGAGGCGTAACGTGGTGGAAGGAACGGCGCGAGGAAGCTGAAACGCACCATAACAGTGCGTTTCAGTGAGGCGATTAGTGGCTTTCCAGCGGGTGCCAGATTTCGGTGACGGCGCCTTCGCCGCCGGTAATGGGATCGTGCTGAGGCATAGGCACGCGGCTGATTTCTGCAACAGATTGGTTCAGTTGTTCCTGCTCTTCACGCCGGGTTTCTGGCTGCATCCCGCGAGGGTAAGCGCCTACGGCAAAGAAGTCCTCGCTGGCGGCAAGCTGTTGATGGCCCACGCCTGCCGGGATCAGCACCGCATCGCCCGCGTAGACGGTCACTGCCCTGCCCGTTTCGCCGCCAAACAGGATCTGCGCCCAACCCGCGGCAATGCCCAGCAGTTCATGGGTATTGGGATGATAGTGGGTATAGGGGAAAACCGGATAGCGCCAGCGTGGCAGCCACTGATGGCTGGCGAAAAGGTCTTCAAAAAAGCGGGCCATATCTTCCACTTCCTCAGAGGCGACCTGAGGATAGATGATCAGCGGCAGGGGATTATTGGGTACGCCGCTGGCAGGCTGAAACGTCATATATTGTGGATTGGTAGAGGTTCCGGCCGCGAAGGTTCCGGCGGCAAACGACATCATAGTAAGCATACAACCAGATTGCGACAACATACGCCGTCTCCTGCAGGGTGAAAGTGTTAATCAATTGTGGCAAATAATAGAGAATTTGCAACGTCACCCGCAGAGGGGCGATCACATAACTCACTAATTTAACGGGACTTAACTCAAATTACGCCAAATGGCTCCCGCCTGCTGCTCCCGATCGGTTTTAGAAACGTTTTGGTTTCTGCTGGCTTATAACAGCAAGCGGCAAACTGTTATAGCCAGATGGAGAATAACTGTGACTGCTCAAGGTTTGCGTTTTGTGGTCTACTGGTGAGAGTCACGAATGAGGTGAAAAAGATGGAAGATGTAAAACAGATATTACTGCGCGAGATCGACACGTTAAACCGCGAAGAGAAGCGTGATAACAAGCCGCGCTTTAGCTTTACTTTTCTTAAAAACCATCCCGGATTGTGGGCATCCATGTATGTCTGCTATGCGCTTACCGTGGCGCTGATCTTTACCACGGAATTCCTGGGCTGGCCTGCCTTCTGGGGCGCGACGATTTTTGTCCTGCTGATGAGCGTCCTGATGCTGCTGGACGTCAATCCGCGCTACCGGTTTGAGGATATCGATACCCTGGATCTGCGCGTCTGTTACAACGGCGAATGGTATTATGACCGTACGCTTTCCGAGCAGGCGGTGCAGGAGATCCTCACCAGCAGCAAAGTGACCGACTCCGTTAAACAGGGCATTAAAAAGCTGCTTTCACTAAAGGGTAAAGTCGATTTTTATGACGTCTACCACCTCACCTGGGGTCAGAGACGCGCCTCTACCGTCTGATTTTGCCAGGGCCAGCCTGCTGGCCCTGATCTCCCTGTTTCCTGACAGCCTTCATGAAGTGAGAGCCACGTCGTGGCGAAGGGTCGCCCTTACAGCATCTCCGCTATCAAGCCGCCTAAAACAGCCACTGCCGCTTCCTGCACCTCTCCCCACTCCCAGGAAGCATTAAAGCGGAAGTAGTTGGCGTACTGTTCGCCAGAAGAGAACATCTTACCGGGCGCAATACTGATATTAAGATCCAGCGCGCGGTAATAGAGTTCAGTGGTGTTGACCTGCCGTGGCAGCTCAATCCACAGGAAATAGCCGCCCTGAGAATCATTGATTCTGGCTTCACCCGGCAGGTGGCGCTTCAGCGACTGCCGCGCCTGATTTTTCCGCTGCTCCAGCACCAGCCGCAGCCTGCGCAGATGACTGTCGTAGCTGCGGGTCATCAGATAATTTGCCAGCGCCAGCTGCATCGGCGCGCTGGTAGAGAGTGTGCTCATCAGTTGCAGGCGTTGGATGCGCTGAGCATGCTGCCCGGCCGCCACCCAGCCAACGCGAAAACCCGCTACCAGATTTTTCGAAAATGAGGAGCAGTGCAGCACGCTTTGCTGCTGCTCGAACGCCTTCGCCGGCAGCGGCTTTTCACTGCCAAACCACAGCTCGCTGTAGACGTCATCTTCAATCAGGGTTACCTGGTGCTGCGACAGGATCGAAACCAGCCGCTGTTTCTTCTCTTTGCTGAGCGTATGCCCGACAGGATTCTGCTGGTTGGTCATCATCCAGCACGCTTTAACGGGCCAGCGTTCCAGCGCCCGCTCCAGCTCATCCAGATCCATGCCGTGCTGCGGGTCAGTGGCAATAGCCACAGCCTTCAGCTTCAGCCGTTCTATGACCTGTAGTGCGCCATAAAAGCAGGGATTCTCAATAGCTACCCAGTCGCCAGGCTCCGTGACCGCCTGCATGCTCAGATTCAGGGCTTCCATTGCGCCGTTAGTGATAACAATCTCCTCCGGCGAAACCTGAATCCCCTGTAGGGCATAGCGCTGCGCCAGCGTTTTGCGCAAGGCTTCGTTACCGGGCGGCAGGTTATTCAGCGCATCGGCTGGTTTAAGCGTATGGGAAACCGCAGAGAGCGATCGCATAAGCTGGCGCTGGGGAAAGAGTTCGGGGTCGGGAAAGGCGGAGCCAAACGGCAGGATGTGGGGATCACGGCAGGCTTGCAGCACATTAAAGATAAATTCGTTGATATCCACCGATTCCGCCAGTTGCACCTTCTGGTGGCTGGCGGGCTGGCTGAGGAACTCTGCACGCGGAGCAACGTAGTAGCCCGACTGCGGACGGGACTGGATCCAGCCCTGGCTCTCCAGCACCTGATAGGCGTGCATCACCGTCATCAGGCTCATGCCGCTCAGGGCCACCTGCTCACGCAGGGAGGGCAGTTTTTCCCCAGGCAGCCAGATTTCCTGAGAAATCTGCTGCTGGAGCCGATCGATAAGCTGCTGGTATTTAGCCAAAACTGTTACACATCCAGGTCGGGTATCCAGCGACTATTATAGGTGCGATGCGGCAGATTAAACAGCGCCCGGCACCGACGCTGCCTGCTCTTTTTTAAGCGAAGGCAGTACTTCCCTCTCCGTGCCACCGACGTAGTGCTTCAGGCCAGGAACCTGATCGGGCGGGATCGGCTTCCCCAGCAGATAACCCTGTAGCGAATTGCAGCCCAGACTGGTCAGAAAAGCCTGCTGCTCCAGCGTTTCCACCCCTTCGGCAACCACTTTCAGATTCAGCGTCTGCGCCAGGGCAACAATGGCGGTGACAATGGTGGCATCTTCACTGTGCGCTTGCAGTTCGTTCACAAAAGCCCGGTCAATCTTCAGCTCGCTTGCCGGCAGACGTTTCAGGTACAACAGGCTTGAGTAGCCGGTGCCGAAATCATCAATAGAAGCCTTCACGCCCAGGTCGGTAAGCTGGGTAAGAATACGAATGCTCTCATCCGGGTCGCGCATGGCGGTGGTCTCGGTCACCTCCAGCGTCAGCAATTCCGCAGGAATATGGTGGGTCTCCAGCGCCTTCACCACCGTCTCTACCAGCCCTTGTTGCTCAAACTGTAGCGCGGAGAGGTTAACCGCTACCGACCAGTGCGGGTTGCCCTGTAGATGCCAGACACGCAGCTGGCGGCAAGCTTCATTGATCACCCAGTTCCCAATGCTGACAATCAGACCGGTTTTCTCAGCAATCCGCAGAAACACGTCCGGGGTCAGCAGGCCGCGCTGCGGATGCTCCCAGCGAATGAGCGCTTCAAAGCCGACAATTGACCCCTGCGGTGCAGAGAATTTTGGCTGATAGAACAGACGCAGTTCGTTATGCTCCTGCGCAGCCCAGAGATCGTTAATCAGCTGAAGCTGGTTCTGCGCAAGGGTGTTCATTGAGGGCTGGAAAAAGCTGTAGCCATTACGGCCATTATTTTTGGTGTGGTACATCGCCGCATCGGCATTGAACATCAGCTCGCGTTCATCTTCGCCATCACCGGGGAAGACGGCAATGCCTATACTCAGCGACACCACCAGCTCATAGCGGGAGATAACAAACGGCCTGTCGATAGCTTTCACCAGCATGTCAGCCGCGCTGGCTGCATCGTTGGGGTCGTTGATCTCCACCAGCAGCACAAACTCATCACCGCCAAGCCTGGCCAGCGTATGATGCCCTGTCAGCAGATTTTTCATCCTGTCGGTGACGGCGACCAGAAGATTGTCGCCAATATGGTGACCAAAAGCGTCATTTACCGCCTTAAAGCCGTCAAGATCCATAAACATCAACGCAAACGAGGTGCCTTCCCGCAAAGCTTTACTCATCGCCTGGTCAAGCCGGTCTTCCAGCAGGATCCGGTTTGGCAGACGGGTAAGATTATCGTGAAGCGCCAGCTGCGCCAGCTCACGGTTAGCATCAGCCAGCGAGGAAGCCAGCACCGATGTCCGCGCCTGTAGCCGCGCATCCAGCGTGGAGACAACCAGCGTGATACCCAGAATCGACAGCGTGACCACCACCACCACTACCGCCAGCCAGTTACTGTTAACCCCCATTTCCGTTGCCTGGCTCCCCATGGGGAATGACGCCGCAGCCATACCGGTGTAGTGCATCCCTGCAATCGCCGCGCCCATCACCATCGCCGCGCCAGCGCGCAACAGGGCCAGCCTGCTGCCACCCTGACGAAGCTTAAACGCCAGCCATAATGCTGCGGTGGAGGCGACCAGGGCAATCACCACCGAAAGGATGATCCAGTTCCAGTTCCAGACGATACCCGGCTCAAACATCAGTGCAGCCATGCCGGTATAGTGCATGGCGACAACGCCACACCCCAGAACAAGTGCCCCAATCATCAGCCGGTGAAGCGGTAACTCGCCATAACAGACAATCCACAGCGCAAAGATAGAGGCCGCCACGGCAATCACCATTGAGACAAGGGTTAAGGTGGGATCGTAACTCATCACCATTGCCATATTCATTGCCAGCATGCCGATAAAATGCATCGACCAGATGCCAACACCCATAGCGAATCCGCCGCCGATAAGCCAGATTTGAGCAACTTTGCCCGTAGAGGTGGCTACCCTGCCCGCCATATCCAGCGCGGTGTAGGAAGCCAGGAAGGCAACAAAAATGGATACGACGACCAGCAGCTGGTCGTAGGAGCTCATAAGCATAGGAAAATCTCGGGTGCTGATGCCATCTCTGGCGCCGTGTAGTTAAACGAAACTGCTGAAAAAATCCGCCTTCAACGATCACGGTATCGGCTAAAGAACAGCCAACTTTACGCTCTCAAAAATAAAGCCCACAGGCCGTGATAATAAATCCGGTTAACAAAATGATATGTCTGCCATTTATAATGTTTACCACTTACTGACCTCTGCGCATGAACATAGCATCGCCTCTTTTTTTTAAGAAGTCTTAAATAAGATTACTCTCAATTTAATCCTTATGGCCGATGAATGCAGGCTTGCCGACCATTTTGCTTTTTTTCAATAATTCATAAGCTTTATTTTTGCGTTTCGCTTCTCTGTAAGGTGCATGCTGATCTATAGTAAAGAAAAATAAGACTAAACTGTTAATTTAACTGCCTGAAGCCCCGGCAAGGCCATTTATTGTGATAGAGATCGATTATTTTATCTGTTTAATTTAGCCCCACTTATATTAATTTCACATCAGGCGAAAAAGCACGTTCATCGGTCTAATCATTAAGGATTGGTTATGAAAATGAAGCTTTTTCTGCTGGGCTGTGGCCTGAGCCTCGGCGTAGTCTCTTCTGGCTTTGCCGCCACCACCACGGGAACCATTAACGCCCGTCTGGTGCTTACTACCGGCTGCCTGGTGAATGGCCAGTCTGCCACCACCGGCGTCAACTTCGGTACCTTAGACTTTGGTAGTAGCGCCGCGACCTTCGATACGCTGAATGCCACTCTTGTCGGTTCGCTGGGAAACGGTATTTTTGTCCGCTGTACTACCGGGCAGACTTATAATGTTCAGCTTACCAGCAGCAATGCCTCACCGGCCACGGTGTTTGGCGCCGTCACCGCTCAGCCTCGTTATCTGGTATTAGGCAGCGACGCCACGCAAGGTATTGCCTATACCCTGTACGGCACAACCTCCTACACCACGCCTATTGCCAACAACACCAACCTGGCCAACACCGGCACGACAGATCCGGTGAATGGCGATAACTATCCCATCTATGGCCGTATCACTGGCGGGGGCTTCAATGCCGCTATTCCGGCTGGTACCTACACGGACACCATTAACGTCGCCGTCAATTACTGACTGAAAAGGCAGAGAATATAACGTGACGGAATGGGGAATGCGACCAGGGAGGGTGAGGGGCGCGCTGGGCCTGATGATGCTCTGCATCTCTTATCCGGGCTGGTCGCTGCCCACGCAAACCTTTCAGGTAAGCGCCACCGTTGTGAATGGTTGTCTGGTTTCCGGAACAAATACCGGGGTGTTTGGCTCGCTGGATTTCGGCACCCAACCCGGTGTAGGCAGCCGCTCAGTCAGCGCCAGTTATGTTCAAAGCTCCACCATTAATCTGGCCTGTACTCCCGGCACAACCCTGAACATGAGCATCAACGGCGGCGGCAACTACGGCACCAGCCGCAATCTGAAAGTAGCGAATAACAGCGATCTGGTCGCCTATACGCTCTATACCAGCGCCACGCACAGCGCGGCGAGTGCCATTCCGGTCAACCAGAATCTGGCGCTGACCTACAGCAATGCGAATAACATTACCCTGCCCATTTACGGTCTTTTGCAGCTAAGCGGAGTTAACCGGGCCGGGACTTACAGCGACACGCTAACCGTGACGCTGAGTTGGTAAAACAGGGATTTGAAAAGGACTGAATCATGAAGATGCGACTTCTTAGTGGCCTGCTTTTCGGGCTGCTCGCCTGGGTAATTCTCACTCCGGCCAGGGCGGGGAACTCCGTGCTTATCTGGCCCATTGACCCGAAAATCCACAGCGGCGATAAAGCCACTGAGCTGTGGCTGGAAAATCGCGGTGAAGCCACCACGCTGATGCAGGTAAGGATATTCACCTGGCAACAGGTAAACGGTCAGGAGCAGTATCAGACTCAGCAAACCGTGGTGGCCAGCCCGCCGCTGGTCAGGATTGAGCCGGGCCAGAAGCAGCTGGTTCGTCTGATAAATCAATCGCCGCCGCCGCCGGGCCGGGAAGTGGCCTACCGGGTGTTGCTGGATGAGATCCCGACGCCGCAGACGCCGGGTAAAGACCAGGCTGGTCTCAACTTCCAGATGCGTTATTCGGTTCCGCTTTTTACTTATGGCCAGGGGCTGAGTGCGGATTCAGCCAGCCCCAAACTCAGCTGGGAAGTGGTTAATCAGGGCGGCCGTTCGGCCATTAAAATCACCAACAGCGGCTCAGGACATGCAAGGCTGAGCAAGGTTTCATTAGGAGGAAGGCAGCTCTCTAACAGCCTGTTTGGCTACGTACTGTCGAACTCCAGCAATACTTTCCCTGTTAATTTCCCGGTTTCCAACCGCTCTGAACTGAGCGCACAACTGGAAAATAATAAAAGCTGGCATAGCACCGGTTCTTCACACTAAGCCATGAGCAGGCGAAGCTTTGCGTCTGTTGGACGCTGCTCCCTGGCCGTTACCGGCGTTTTAAGCTGCCTGCTCCCTGTGACAGGCAGCGCAGAAACCTATTCCTCTTTACCGCCGCCACCGCAACAGAATACGCCGGGACAACAGCAGCAGCAGTATATGCTGGGGTTAGTGGTGAACGACCAGGATAGCGGGCAGGTGGTGCCGGTTGAGTTTCGGGACAACCACTATCTGCTGCGGGCGGGCGATCTGCAACGCGCCGGGATCCCCACTGCCAGAATCACCTCATCAATGATGGATGTCTCCACGATGGCGGAGGTAAAGGCCGTGTATGATCAGAGCCGGCAACGTATTTTGCTGACCGTACCGCCAGCCTGGCTGCCAAAGCAGACGCTGACCAGCAAAGAGAGTAATGGCCCACGCTATCCCGGCAGAACCACGCCTGGCGCGCTGTTCAATTACGATCTCTATACCAGCCATACCTCCGCCAGCGGCACGCGGCTTTCCGCCTGGAACGAATTCCGCCTGTTTGGCAACCAGGGGCAGTTTGCTACTAATGGGGTTTATCAGGAGCAGCTTTCCGGTACGCCCGGCGCTCAGGATGAGGGGTATCTGCGTTATGACACCTGGTGGAGCAATCAGAACGAGAACCACTCCCTGAGCTGGCGGGTGGGAGACCTGACCACCGACTCGCTCTCCTGGAGTAACAGCGTCAGGCTGGGCGGAGTCCGGATTGGGCGGGACTTTTCAATACGCCCCGATCTGATCACCTATCCCCTGCCCTCATTTTCCGGGCAGGCGGCGGTGCCCTCCACCGTAGACCTGTTCGTCAATGGCTACAAAAACAGCACCAACAGCGTTCAGCCTGGCCCCTGGTCGCTGACCAATATGCCTTTTGTTAACGGTGCGGGCAATGCGGTGGTGGTCACGACGGATGCCGTAGGCCGTCGGGTTTCCACCACGTTGCCGTTTTACGTATCCAGCGAACTCCTCAAGCCAGGCCTCTCTGACTTCTCTTTTTCGGCGGGCGCCCTGCGTGAAAATTATGGCTTAAAGAATTTTGACTATGGCGCGGGGGCGGTCAGCGGCTCTTATCGTTATGGCCTGAATGACTGGCTGACGCTGGAGAGTCATGCCGAAGGGGCAGAGTCGCTGGCGCTGGGGGGAGCCGGAGGCCAGTTACGCATCGGCTCGCTGGGGGTCATTAATGCAGCTTTAACGCAAAGCCAGATGCAGGGCGAGCATGGCAACCAGTACAGCTGGGGCTATCAGTACAACAACAGTCGCTTCAGCGTCGGCACGCAGCATATCGTGCGCTCCGCAGGGTTCGGTAATCTGGCGCTGTATGGCGACAGGAACAGCGGCGTGGCCGGAACGGAATATACGCTAAGCCGTCGCAGCGCCCAGTACAGCGCCAGCCTCTCACTGAATCAGTACGGCAGCCTCGGCGCGGCCTTTATCGATATTACCAGCGGCACCGGCGACCGCACGCAGCTGTGGAATCTCTCCTGGAGCAAAAACCTGTGGGGCAACAGCAGCCTCTATCTCTCCGCCAGCCGTGACCAGCAGCAGGGCGAATGGTCAGGAGCTATTTCGTTACTGATCCCCTTCAGCGATCTGGGCACCGCCAGCGTCAGCCTGGAGCGGGATCAGCAGGGCGGCACGTCCCAACGCATCACGGCTTCCCGCGCGATGCCTTCTCAGGGCGGGCTGGCCTGGGATGCCTCCTGGGCGAATCAGAGCAGTGGCAGCGATTATCGTCAGGGCAGCCTGAGCTGGCGGAATAATAATATCGAAACCTCGGCGGGCTTTTATGGCGACGATGAATACAGTACCGAATGGGCCGATATTACCGGCTCGGTGGTGCTGATGGATGGCAGCCTGTTTGCGGCTAATCAGGTCACCGACGCCTTCGTGCTGGTGAAAACGGATTACCCCAATATAAAAGTTCGCTATGAAAACCAGCTGATGGGCCATACGGATGATAAGGGCTATCTGCTGGTGCCGGGCATCAGCTCCTGGTATCCGGCCAAATATGATATCGATACGCTGGATCTGCCTGCCGATATGACCACCTCCCACGTTGAGCAGCGCTTTGCGGTTAAGCGCGACAGTGGCTATCTGCTGCACTTCCCGGTGGAGCCTCTGCGAGCCGCCAGCGTGATCCTGCACGATCAGAACGGTCAGCCGCTGCCGGTCTCCACGCAGATAATCCGTGAGGGTCAGGCGACCGAATATGTCGGCTGGGATGGTCTGGCCTGGATGGAAAATCTCTCCAGCCAGAATCCGTTCAGGGCTGAAACGCCGGATGGCCGCCACTGTGAGGCGGCGCTGACCGTGCCCGGTGGACGCCCGAAATCGCTGGAAACTTACGGTCCCCTGACCTGTTCTCTCTCTCCCGATCCCTCTTCAGGAACGCCACCATGAAAAAATTGCTCTCCGGCCTGCTGTTGCTGCTGTTAATGGCCTTTACCTTGCCGGGTCGGGCGGCCTGTACGCTCCCCTCCGCGACGGCAAGTTTTGGCACCGCAAGCTCCTTTGCCATTAACACCAGCGCCAGCGCCACTACCGCCAACGTGTTGGTGAACTGCGGCGCGGGCAGCGTGCTTTCCCTGCTCTCGACAGATTATGTCAGGCTCCAGCTGGCAAGCGCCACGTTCTTCAGCGGAACGCGGGGCACGCTGAAGATTATCAGTACCGGCACGGACGCGATCCCGGTACAGGTTTGTACTAATACTGCATGCAGCAACGAGCTGTCGGTTGGCGGCACGGCCACAACCTACAGCAAGGCGCAATTACTTAATCTTTTAGGGCTGGGCGGCGGGCAAAACTTCTCTATTCCCCTCTATCTCAGAACGGTTCCCGGTCAGGTTGTGGCCGCCGGAACTTATACCGTCACGCTGAATATTCTGGTGAACTACAACATCTGTACGGGCATCGGCGCGTTAGGATTATGTTTGTTGGGGAGTCAACAGTCAGGGTCTGGCACGGTTCCCATCACCACCACGCTTATCGTTACTAACGACTGCACCACTATCACCGCCCCCAATATCAGCTTTGGCAGCGCACCGCTGGTCAACAGCTTTAATACCGTTTCGCAATCCATCAATGTTATCTGCACCAAAGGCAGCACCTACACCGTAGGGATAAGCAACGGCAGCCACGCGGTAGGCGCGCAGCGCTATATGGCCAGCGGCAGCAACCTGCTGGCCTATGAGATCTATAAAAGCGCCACCACCTCCCGCTGGGGCCCCACCGGCACAGAGAGAGCCTCCAGTAGCGGCGCTAACAGCATCAGTACGGATGGCCTGACGCGCACGTTTAACTACACGGCGCAAATACTCACCACGCAGAGCACGCCCGTGGCAGGCAGCTACAGCGACAGCGTGGTTGTGGATCTCTCGTTTTAACCAGCCCGGCAGAAAGGGGCCTGGCCTCTTTCTGCTCAGCACAGCCCTGCGGAACCCCGTTTATTGCTGGTGGCTGAGTGCAGCCATCCAATCACATTGTTAATTATTTGTTACGAATAGGTATCCGCATCTCAGGCTTAAGAGTGATCGGCATCACATTAAAACCCCTGGCGGCAGGCTAAAACGGGAGAAAACCCTAAAGGATGAACTGCCGTGACTTTTCCCTCCACGCCACAAAAGAAACCACAAAGCTCTGCCAGAACCATCTTCAACGTAACCAGCGGTAACTTCCTGGAGATGTTCGATTTCATGGTATTTGGCTACTACGCTACCGCCATCGCCAAAACCTTCTTCCCCGGCGATGACCCTTTTGCCTCGCTGATGCTGACGCTGATGACGTTTGGTGCCGGCTTCCTGATGCGGCCTCTCGGTGCCATCGTGCTCGGCGCTTACATTGACCATCATGGTCGCCGTAAAGGATTGCTGTTGACGCTGGGTTTGATGGCTATGGGTACGTTAACTATTGCGCTGGTGCCTGGCTATGCCACGCTGGGAGCCGCTGCACCCATCCTGATCCTGCTGGGCCGCTTGCTCCAGGGCTTCTCTGCTGGCGTCGAACTCGGTGGCGTGTCGGTCTATCTCGCTGAGATTGCGCCAGAGAACCGCAAAGGCTTTTTTGTCAGCTGGCAGTCCGGCAGCCAGCAAGTTGCGGTGATTTTTGCCGCCCTGCTGGGGCTGGCGCTGAACCATCTGCTGGCAAAAGATCAGGTCACCGAATGGGGCTGGCGTATTCCGTTTGTGATCGGCTGTCTGATCGTGCCCTTCCTGTTCTGGATCCGCAGCATGCTGGAAGAGACGGAAGCGTTCAGCCAGCGTAAAGTCCATCCCTCTATGAGAGAGATTGTCCGTTCTGTTGCCAGCAACTGGGCGCTGGTGCTGGCAGGTATGCTGATGGTCGTCACCACCACGGTGATGTTCTATATGATCACCGCGTTCACGCCTACCTTTGGTAAAACCGTACTGATGATGAGCGACAAGCAGAGTTTCTTCGTCACGCTATGCGTAGGGATTTCTAACCTGATCTGGCTGCCAGTGATGGGCGCAATGTCAGATCGCTTTGGTCGCCGTCCGCTTCTGATCCTCTTTACTTTGCTGATGATTGCCACCGCCTGGCCGGTACTGCACTGGCTGGTAGGTTCCCCAACCTTTTCGCACCTGCTGGAAGCTGAGCTGTGGCTCTCCTTCCTCTACGCCAGCTACAACGGCGCGATGGTGGTCTATCTGGCGGAGGTGATGCCAGCTGAAGTCCGGGCTACCGGTTTTTCCCTGGCTTACAGTCTGGCGACGGCGCTGTTCGGCGGCTTTACGCCAGCGATTTCCAGCTATCTGATCCACGCCACGGGGGATAAAGCGATGCCCGGTGTCTGGCTGACCTTTGCCGCCGTATGCGGTCTGATTGGCACGATGATCATCAAACGCCTGATCCAGCAGTATCAGACCAAACAGAGCGGTGCTACGGCAGTGCAGATGTAATAAAAAAAGGGGCCGGTATCTGCATACCGGCCCCTTCTTCAACAGACGAGAATTACTTCCCGGCGGTTTCCATTCCCATCAGTCCAATCTTCAGATAGCCCGCCTGACGCAGCTTATCCATCACGCCCATCAGCGTTTCGTAATCCACTGACTTATCGGCCTGGAAGAAAATGGTGGTCTCCTTTTTCCCTTCCGTCTGCCCATTCAGCGTCTCTACCAGCGTTTCTGGCGTCACCGCATTGTTACCAATGAAGAGCTGCTTGTCCGCTTTGATAGAGAGATAGACCGGCTTTTCAGGGCGCGGCTGAGGGGCGCTGGAAGAGGCAGGCAGGTTAACGCGAACGTCAACGGTAGCCAGCGGCGCGGCGACCATAAAGATAATCAGCAGCACCAGCATCACGTCAATAAACGGCGTGACGTTGATCTCATGCATTTCGCCGTTGCTTTCAAGATCTTCATTAAATCGCATAGCCATGATGCTTATCCTACCCGCAGTTTCTGTGCTGGCGCACGTTGCGCGCCGCCGGCAGCCAGGTCCAGATCGCGGCTTTGCAGCAGCATAATCTGAGCTGCGACATCGCCCATGGAAGCTTTGTAGTTGCCGATCATACGGGCAAAGATATTGTAGATAACCACCGCAGGGATAGCCGCAATCAGACCAATAGCCGTCGCGAGAAGCGCCTCGGCGATGCCCGGCGCCACAACGGCCAGGTTAGTGGTCTGCGTCTGTGCAATACCGATAAAGCTGTTCATGATGCCCCAGACCGTACCAAACAGCCCGACAAACGGCGCGATGGCGCCAATAGTCGCCAGGAATCCGTTACCGCGGCCAGCATGACGGCTGAAGAAGGCAACACGACGCTCAAGACGGAAAGAGGTACGCTCTTTGATGCCGTCATTATCATCTGAACCGGCAGAAAGCTCCAGCTCGTTTTCCGCTTCCTGTAACAGCCGGGTGGTCAGGCTGTTGGCCTTAAAGGTGGCACAGGTTTCAGCCGCTTCTTTCAGCGAGCGAGCGCCAGCCAGCGCCTGCTGCTCGCGCTTGAGGCGGCGCTTAGCCGCGCTCAGTTCAGCGCTTTTGCTGAAGAAGATTGCCCAGGTCACGACCGACGCCAGCAGCAAACCGATCATCACCACTTTTACTACGATGTCCGCATGCTGGTACATGCCCCAGACGGAGAGATCCGTCTGCATCAAATTATTGGTCACGCTCTGTCTCCAACGTCATTAACGGGTAAAAAAAACCAGTGCGGATCATACCAAATCAGTGCTGAATTGATAGTGGTTATCATTACTATTTACTTTCCGGGTAACATTTTTTGCACATTTACTGATTTACCGCATTCCAGGGCGCTTTTTACTGAATCTTTCTCACTCTCTCCTTCCCGCAATGTCCCGCTGGCGCCTGGCGTGTTAACGTTAAGAAAATCCCGCTATTTGCAGACAGAGCTTTCTGATGACCAGTAAAAAAATTGAAACGGCGCTGATTGCCGCCGGGCGCAGTAAACGTTACACCCAGGGATCCGTAAACAGCGTGATCCAGCGTGCCTCTTCGCTGGTGTTTGACAGCGTGGCAGAGAAAAAACGCTGCACGGCTGGCCGTGCCGATGGCGAGCTTTTTTATGGTCGCCGGGGCACCCTGACGCACTTTTCCCTACAGGAAGCGATGACGGAACTGGAAGGCGGCGCAGGCTGTGCTCTTTATCCCTGTGGCGCGGCAGCGGTAGCCAATGCAATCCTGGCTTTCGTCTCGGCGGGCGACAACGTGCTGATGGCTGGCTCTGTCTATGAGCCAACTCAGGATTTTTGTACTAAAATCCTCAGCAAAATGAACGTCTCAACCACCTGGTTCGATCATTGCCTGGGGGCGGAAATTGCCGAACTGGTGCAGCCCACTACTCGCGTCGTGTTCCTGGAGTCCCCCGCTTCCATCACTATGGAGGTGCAGGATATCCCGGCGATCGTGGCCGCCGTTCGCAGCAAAGCTCCAGATGCCGTGATCATGATCGATAACACCTGGGCGGCAGGGATCCTGTTCCGTGCACTGGAGTTTGGCATTGATATCTCCATTCAGGCTGGCACCAAATATCTTATTGGTCACTCAGATGCGATGATTGGTACAGCGGTCGCCAACGAGCGCTGCTGGCCGCAGCTGCGTGAAAACTCCTATCTGATGGGGCAGATGGTCGATGCGGATACTGCCTATATGGCCAGCAGGGGGCTGAGAACGCTGGCGGTCCGTCTTCGTCAGCATGAAGAGAGCAGCATTAAAGTGGCAAACTGGCTGGCCGACCGCCCGGAAGTGGCCGTAGTTAACCACCCTGCTCTGCCGCAATGTAAAGGGCATGCTTTCTGGCAACGGGATTTTACCGGCAGCAGCGGCCTGTTCTCTTTTGTCCTGAAGGCGCGGCTGACCGACAGGCAGCTGGCTGACTATCTCGACCACTTTGAGCATTTCAGCATGGCCTACTCCTGGGGCGGCTATGAGTCATTAATTCTGGCCAATCAGCCAGAGGAACTGGCGGCAATCCGGCCAGCAACGGGGGTGGCGTTCACCGGTACGCTGGTACGTTTGCATATTGGCCTGGAAAACGTCGACGATTTACTTGAGGATCTGGCCGCAGGCTTTGATCGCCTTGCCGGTCAGATAAGCTAAACAGAAGTTCAACGGCGCGGCATCCGCGCCTGCGATCAAGGTGTGGCGGGATTTTTGCGCGTACAATCGACAGATAACCGCAGTAAACAGGAAATGAAATGGGTGTATTGCACGAGATTGTTCAGGCGCTGTGGCATCAGGATTTTGCGGCGCTGGCCAATCCGGATGTCATTTGGATTGTCTATGGGATCATGTTCACTACTCTGCTGCTGGAAAATGGCCTGCTGCCAGCCTCGTTTCTGCCTGGCGACAGCCTGTTGCTGCTGGCGGGGGCGATGATTGCAAAAGGGGTGATGGAGTTTATTCCGACTCTGCTCATTCTGACGCTGGCAGCAAGCCTGGGCTGCTGGCTGAGCTATTTGCAGGGCCGCTGGCTGGGCAATACCCGCCTGGTAAAAAGCTGGCTGATGCACCTTCCGGCGCAGTACCACCAGCGCGCCTGGAATCTGTTCCACCGCCACGGGTTAATGGCGCTGCTCGTTGGCCGTTTTCTCGCCTTTGTCCGCACTATTCTGCCTACCATGGCGGGGATTTCTGGCCTCAAGAATGGCCGTTTTCAGCTGTTCAACTGGCTGAGTGGCGCCCTGTGGGTCGGCATTCTGGTCTCGCTGGGCTATGCCATCAGCCAGGTGCCCTTTATTAAACGCCATGAAGATCAGGTGATGGCCATTTTGATGATCCTGCCGCTGGTGCTGCTCTGCGCCGGACTCTTTGGCAGCCTGCTGCTGGTTTTCAGGCGCAAAAAATCGGCATAAAACAGGCCGGATTGTCCGGCCTGATCACTATCCCGACTGACGCATCCGCATCGCCTCTTCACCCGGCGTAACGCCAAAATAGCGCTTAAATTCCCGCGAGAACTGCGAAGCGCTCTCATAACCTACCCGCATCGCCGCCGCGCTGGCTTTTAACCCTTCGTGCAGCATCAGCATGCGTGCCTGGTGCAGACGGTAACTTTTCAGATACTGCAACGGCGAGGTACTGGTGACAGCCTTAAAGTTATGGTGGAACGCAGAGACACTCATGTTGACCTCGGCGGCCAGCAGGTCAACGCTCAGGTTATCCGTATAGTGATGCTCAATACGCCGCAGCGCACGGGCTATCTGGCTGAACTGCGTATGCCGACTGACTAACGCCATCAGCGCGCCGCCGCAAGGCCCCATCAGCACATGGTAAAGCATCTCCCGTACAATTTGCGGCCCCAGCACGCGCGCATCCCGCGGGTTCGCCAGCACATCCAGCAGCCGCTCCGCCGCGCAGAGCATCTCTTCCGTCAGCGGCGAGGAGTGGATCCCCCGCGTTTGCGGCTGCGGATGGAAGCTCTCGTCGTCACCGATATCGATCAGTAAATCCTGTAGTTTTACCGGATCGACATTGAGCAGGATCCCCGCCAGCGGCGCTTCCGGCGTGGCAAAGGTTTCACACTCCACGGCGAGCGGCACGGTGAGCATCAGATATTCCGTGGCATCGTAGTTGAACACATGGTTTCCCAGATAGCCGGTTTTGTGTCCCTGAAACAGGATTACGATGCCGGATGAGTAGAGAACAGGCGTGCGTCCGCTGGGCCGATCGGCATAAATCAGACGAACATCTGGCAGAGAGGCGAGAGGCGAAGCCCCGGAGGTCACCATATGCACCACCTGCCTGGCCAGCTGCGTACAAAGTGCGTTGCGATCCATGTTCTCTTCTCCCACTCAGAAGTTTCTGAATATTATCCTGCCGAATCAGGCCACTATTCTCCAGTGTTCTGGAGGTTTGGGCAAGCACGTAGCGGGCGGGCGGGCGAACTTTAGCAATGGCGAAAGCCAGAATGGCAGTGCCGTTCCCCTCCTCTGTTGACAAGATTTTCCAGGCTGTACGGCAATCTCAACTAGACTTAGTTTCACTAACCGGTACAGAGGTGCCGGTTCATTCGTTGCAAAGGAGATATCATGGCAGATCAACCAATAATCAAACTCCACGATGGCAACATGATGCCGCAGCTTGGGCTTGGCGTCTGGCAGGCCACCGTTGATGACGCGCGTAAAGCCGCAGTGAAAGCGCTGGAGGTAGGCTATCGCTCTATTGATACCGCCGCGATTTATAAAAACGAAGAAGGTATTGGTCAGGCGTTGCAGGAAACGGATGTCGCCCGCGATGACATTTTTGTTACCACTAAGCTGTGGAATGACGATCAGCTTAATGCAGAGCAGGCGATGGAGACCAGCCTGAAAAAATTGCAGCTGGAGAGTGTGGATCTCTACCTGATGCACTGGCCATGTCCGGCAAAAGATAACTTTGTTGAAGCCTGGAAAGGGATGATTGAACTGCAAAAACAGGGGCTGACCAAAAGCATCGGCGTCTGTAATTTCCAGGAAACCCATCTTAAGCGTCTGCTGGATGAGACGGGCGTCAGTCCGGTAATCAATCAGATTGAGCTTCATCCCATGTTCCAGCAGCGCACGCTGCATGCGTGGAATGCCATGCATCAGATCCAGACTGAATCCTGGAGCCCGCTGGCGCAGGGCGGAAAAGGGGTATTTGATCAGGAGATCATTAAAAACCTGGCCAAAAAATATGGCAAAACCCCGGCCCAGATCGTGATTCGCTGGCATCTGGACAGCGGACTGATAGTGATCCCGAAATCGGTCACGCCATCGCGTA